>Ga0102938_10001800_pt1 | contig 16211 bp, 14 predicted proteins | sample SalPonR2_B_D2_MG_FD_84516 | JGI IMG/M metagenome (GOLD analysis project Ga0102938, IMG submission 84516) | Salt pond soil microbial communities from South San Francisco under conditions of wetland restoration - Salt Pond MetaG R2_B_D2_MG | ecosystem: Environmental > Aquatic > Marine >...
CGGTGAACGGGGGTTCACATTCTGGCGACCGGGAGGATCCCGGCGGCGGTGTTCTTTCCAGAGCCGTCAGGTGGAGCGGTTCCCCGGTCGAAACGGAGTTCGGATTCGAACAGTGACCGGCGGCGGTTGCCGCGCGGGTGAATGAAGAGCTTTTGGGAGATGCGTGGCGATGACGTCGAGACTATTCATCAAGCCGGGGCAAACGGAGCAAGAGATCAAATGGGCGAAAATCTGGTTCAAGCAGCTTTCGCAGTTCCATCAGCGTGACGCCCGTCAGGATTGGGAGTTCGGTGCCGAGGACGTGATCGCTTTTCTGCGGTCCAAGCGGGACGCCGGGATGCCGGCTTGGAAGCGGCTGAAGGTGATCCGTGGTTTGATGTTTTATCGGCGTTTGGTCGTGCAAAAGCCTGACGACGACTTGGTCCCGCTGCATGAAAAGATGGAACAGATCATCTTGATCGAACGTGCCCGCGACGGCGGTTATGACACGATCGAGGAGGCCGTCGGGAAGATCAACCCGAACGAGTCCGACGCGATTCAGGCGTTTCGGCGGGCGTTGCGAAGGACGGGCAAAGCGTTGCGAACGGAGAACGCTTACGTGAGCAAGGTCAAGGCGTTCATGACGGCGCGGGGTCTGACGTGTCTGGCGGATTTCGGCGCCATCGGCGCCGTGGACGTGGAGGCTCATTTGACCGACCTGGCCGTCGACGGCAACGTATCGGCGTCGACACAGAACGGTGCGTTTCACGGCTTGTTGTCGTTCTTTACTTTGGTGCTCGAGCGGGACATGGGACGGATCGAGGCGATCCGTGCGAGCAAGGGCAAGCAGATTCCGACGGTGATGAGTGCGCGCGAGGTGTCGTCGGTGCTGGACGAGTTGCAGGGCGTACATTTGGTGATCGCAAAGTTGCTGTACGGTTGCGGGATGCGGATCAGCGAGGCGATCCGATTGCGGGTCAAGGATTTGGATTTTGACAATCGTCGCGTCGAGATTCACCAGTCCAAAGGCGGCAAGAGTCGTGTGGTGCCGATGCCCGAGGAGTTGGTTGCGGCGTTGAAGCGTTACGTGGCGTCGCGCCGGACGCTTCATGAGCACGACGTGGCGGACGGGACGGCGTCGGTGTGGTTGCCGCACGCGTTGTCGAAGAAGTATCCGTCGGCGCATCGCGAGTTTCGTTGGCAGTACTTGTTCGCGTCGGCGCGATTTTCGAAAGATCCTCGGACGGGCGAGTTGCATCGGCATCACCTACACGAGGACACGTTCCCGACGCACCTTCGCAAGGCGGTGGAAGCGGCGGGTTTGACCAAGCACGTGACGAGTCACACGTTTCGGCATTGTTTCGCGACGCACTTGTTGTGGTCGGGCACGGACATCCGCCGGATCCAAACTTTGCTGGGTCACAGCGACATCAAGACGACGATGATCTACACGCACGTGGACAATCGCTGCGGCCCGGTGGTGGTCAGTCCGCTGGACCGTCTGGCGCGGGAGACGGCGGCGTGAGGGCGACCCGGGACGGCTGGCACTCGTTTTCATTTCGGTTTGATGCGACAAGTGGACCGCTTGATGGCCGGTGTGCCCCAGGGTTAAGTTAGCGGTTGATCTTTTACCGCTCGAAACTAATCGGTTGCACCGCGAGGATGAACGTGACAAGCCAGCAGACCAGCGGGAAAAAGGTCTTGATCGTCGACGACGACATGGAGATTATCGAATCGGTTCGTTACGCGCTTGAGGGCGAGGGTCACGAGGTGGTGATCGCGCGGGACGGCAATCAGGGATTGGCGTTGGCGGAGCGTGAAGAGCCGGATTTGATGATTTTGGACATGATGATGCCCAAACGGAGCGGATTTCTGGTTTTGGAGAAGCTTCGTCGGATGCGTGACCAGCCGTTACCGGTGATCATGATCACCGGCAACGAGGGCAATCGTCATAAGGCTTACGCGGAGTTGCTGGGCGTGAGCGATTACATTCGCAAGCCCTTTCCGATGGAGCGGTTGATCGAAGCGGTCGAGAGGCTGCTCGAGCGGACCTAGGCGACAGGACATAGGAACGGGCGGAAAGAGAGTGCCATGAGATCGATGTTGGCCTGGACCGGTGTCGTCGGAGCCTTGGGCGTTTTGATCGGTGCTTTTGGTGCTCACGGCATGCCGGATCATCTGGCCGCCCGGGGTCTGGAGGCGGATCTGATCGTCAGGCGTCTGGGGCAGTTCGACGTCGGGGTGCGTTATCACTTGGTTCACGCGGTGGCGATGCTGGCGGTCGTGTCGTTGAGGGAATTGTCGCCGCGGGTTCGCCGCTGGGTTTTCGGTTTGATGGTTTCGGGCGTGATTTTGTTCAGCGGCAGTCTTTATGTGCTGGTCGCGACGAACACGCCTTGGCTGGGCGCGATCACTCCGCTGGGCGGTGTCAGTTGGATCGCCGCGTGGGTCGTCTTGGCGTCGGCCGGATTTTGGTCGGCTCGCGAAAACCGCGGCGATGATCTAGGTTGACCGGGATGCAAATTCATGCCGAACCTGACATCGCGTTTCCGAGGAGTTGGACGCGTCGTCATTTGCTGGATTTGGAAAGCCTTTCGGCGGAGGAAATCACGACGCTTTTGGACACGGCCGACGTTCTCAAGGTTGCGACGGAGGGGTGCCGAAGAAAGCTGTCGCTGCTGACCGGTCGGACGTGTGCCAATTTGTTTTTTGAAAACAGCACTCGGACCCGGAACAGTTTTTCTTTGGCGGCGAAGCGACTGGGGGCCGACACGGTCGAGTTCAGCAGTTCGGGTAGCAGCGTCGCCAAGGGCGAATCGTTCGTCGACACGGCCAAGACGATCGAAGCGATGGGCGTGGACTGGGTGGTGACGCGGCACGGCACGCCCGGGACGCCGCATTTGCTATCGCGTGAGTTGAAGTGCAGTGTGTTGAACGCCGGCGACGGCCCGCACGAGCATCCCACGCAAGGATTGCTGGACATGTTGACGATCCGTCAGCACCGCGGAAGTCTGAGCGGTTTGACCGTCGCGATGGTCGGGGACATCGCCCACAGCCGGACGGCCCGCAGCAACATTTGGGGGCTCAGCAAACTGGGGGCTCACGTGATCATTTGCGGGCCACCGACGCTGGTCAGTCCGCGCTGGGCCGAGATCGGTTTCGAGGTCGCGCACGACTTGGATGAAATACTGCCGCGTTGTGACGTGTTGAATTTGTTGCGGATTCAGTTCGAGCGACAATCGGCGCGGCCGTTTCCGAGCGTCCACGAGTACGCGGCGTTGTATGCGATGACGGGGGATCGCGTCGGGCGGGCCAAGGATGACATCTTGATCATGGCGCCGGGGCCGATCAATCGGGGCGTGGAGATCACGCCGGAGGTCGCCGACGGTCCGCACAGTGTGATCTTGGAACAGGTCACTAACGGGATCGCGGTCCGCATGGCGGCGTTGTGGTTGTTGGCTGGGAACGAAGCAGATTGATCGGCAGCTCGGAAAAAATCCTCGTCATGCAAAACCTGTTGATCGAAAACGGCCGACTGATCGACCCGTCCCGGGGCTTCGACGGTCCCGCGCGGTTGTTGATTCACGACGGCGTGGTGGCGGCGATCGATCCCAGCGACGGTGACTTACCGGCGGACGTGGAGCGGATCGACGCGGCGGGACAGCTGGTCGCGCCGGGGCTGGTCGATTTGGGAGCGGAGCTTCGCGAACCCGGCCGGGAGCAGGACGAGACGATCCGAACGGGCAGCGATGCGGCGTTGGCCGGCGGTTACACGTCGATCTTGTGCAGCAGCAGCACCAGTCCGGTGATCGATACACCGGCGGCGGTGGAGTTCGTTCGCCAGAAGGCGGCCAAAGCCGACGGCGTTCGGATTCACGTGATTGCGTGTTTGAGCAAGTCGCGCGAGGCGGATCAGATGTCCGAGCTCGGGTTGCTGAGCGACGCCGGTGCGGTGGCGTTCAGTGACGCTCCGTATCCGATGCCCAACGATGCCCTGTTGAAGCGGGCTCTGGAGTATTGCCGCATGCTTCGCAAGCCGATTTTCGACCGCCCGGAGGTCCCCGGGTTGGCGGAAAAAGGGGTGATGCACGACGGCCAGGTCTCTTTGGTCCTGGGGCTCCGCGGTCTGCCGACCGAAGCGGAGGACTTGGCGGTGGCCCGGGACGTCCGCTTGGCGGAGGCGACTCAGGGTTGGCTGCACGTGGGTCCGGTCAGCACGATGGGTGCGGTGGACTTGTTGCGGCGTGTGAAGCAGCGAGGTGTGAAAGTGACCGCGTCGGCGTGTCCGCAAAATCTGGCGCTCACCGATGCGGAGCTGCGGAGTTTCGATTCTCGTTACAAGGTCCATCCGCCGCTGCGGAGTCCCCGGCATGTCGAGACGTTGCGTGCCGCGGTGGCCGATGGGACCATCGACGCGATCGAGAGCGGTCACATGCCGCGGGCCCGCGAAAAGAAGTGGGACGACTTGGATCGGTCGCCTTTCGGCGCGGCGACTTTGGAAACGGCACTTTCGGGGATCGCCACGTTTTTGATCGGCGCCGGGCACATGGACTGGTCGGCGGCGATCGATCGTTTGTCGACCGCGCCGGCGGCGATCGCGGGGATCCCGGGCGGAACGTTGGCGGTCGGTTCGCCCGCGGACGTCGTGATCATCGACCCGGCGGCCCGTTGGGTGGTCGAAGCGTCTCGGTTCCGGTCGCGCTGCGCGAGTAGTCCGCTGGACGGACACACTTTGCACGCCCGGGTCACGCAGACGATCGTGGGCGGACGCATCAAATTCCGCATCGGCGAGTGAAACCTTTCCAGATGACGGACCCCGGCCATGTGAGCGCACCAACGAAGGTCCCCGAGTGGGACGACGCCCGAGTTCGTTGCAAAATCGTCTCGAGGGTTCGTCGCGTGATTGCGAGTCGTGCCGGGGACTTGGTCGAAGCCTGCCGGAGCGACCAGCGGACCGACGCATGCGAGACGCTGTCCAGCGAAGTCATACCGCTGTGTGACGCGTTGCGATTCCTCGGTCGCCGAGGCCCGGGAATTCTCAAGCCGCGAAAGCTGGGTGTCCGCGGTCGTCCGCTGTGGTTGTGGGGCGTTCGTAGCGAAGTCCGACGTGTGCCGCTGGGTGACGTGTTGATTTTGGCGGCATGGAATTATCCGTTGCTGTTGCCGGGTGTTCAGATCGCCCAGGCGTTGGCCGGCGGCAATCGCGTGTTCGTCAAACCGGCCCCCGGTTGCGAGCGAGCGACCGAGTTGTTGGTCGCTTGTTTTCACGAGGCCGGCGTGCCGAGTGATCGTTTGGTGGGTTTGGGCAGCCGCGTCGAATCGGCGACCGAGCGGATCGATGCCGGCGTCGACTTGATCGTCTTGACCGGCGGCGTGGCGACCGGCAAGGCGGTGTTGCGGCGAGCGGCCGAAACGTTGACGCCGTCGATCATGGAGCTGAGTGGTTGCGACGCGGTGATCGCGTTGCCGGGTTGCGACGTGGACCGACTGGCCGCCGCGATTCGCTTCGGTTTGACGTTCAACGCGGGGGCGACTTGCATCGGCCCGCGTCGTTTGTTCGTCGTCGGCGACGAGTTGGAATCGGCGGCCGAAGCTCGGATCCGGGAGCAGTTGTCCGGCGAGGGCGTGTGTATCGTGCATCCGTCGGCGATGGCGTCGACGATCGAGCTGATCGACCAGGCGATGCGGTGCGGTGCGAAGGATGGGGGGGGCAGGTTCGATCGGGCAAAGTTGGCCGAGCATCGTCAGTTGCACCCTTTGATGCTGACGGACGTTCCGCGGGAAGCCCGGATTTTGTCGGCGGATCTGTTCGCGCCGGTGATATCGGTTTGCCGGGTCGGAAACGTCGAAGATGCGATTCTCGCGGTCAATCGATGTGGTTACCGCTTGGCAGCCTCGGTGTTCGGGCCCGATGATCAGGCCGGTGCGGTTGCCGACCGATTGGACGTCGGATCGGTCACGGTCAACGACTTGATCGCTCCCACGGCCGATCCGCGGTTACCGTTTGGCGGCCGCGGCGACAGCGGTTTCGGCGTCACCCGGGGCCGGGAAGGGCTGCTGGCGATGACGGCGGTTAAAGTCGTCACCGTGCGACGGGGTAAGTTATTGCCGCACCTGTCGCCGCGCGGCCCCGCCGACGTCGACGTGCTGTCCGCAGCGGTCAAGCTGATGCACGGCAAAGGTTGGGGGCAAAAGTGGGACGGGTTGCGGCAAGCGGCAAAGGCCGTCAAGAATCAGTCCAAAGTCAACACAAAGAACGAAAAGAAATCCTCATGATTGCATCCGATTCCCGCAGCCTTCGTGTCGTCGTCGTCGGTGGCGGACTGGCCGGATTGTCGTCGGCTTGCGTGGCGGCCGCCCGCGGTCACCGCGTCACTTTGTTGGACAAGAACGATTGGGTGGGCGGAAAGGCCGCGGTGCATCGCGCCGAGGGTTATCGCTTTGACATGGGCCCGACCATTGTGACGTTGCCCAGTGTGCTGAAACGTGTGTTTGCGGAAGCCGGCAAGGAGATGTCCGACTACTTGGACATGATCCCCTTGGATCCCCAGTGGCGGTGCTTCTTTGACGGCGACGCGAAGTCGGGCGTCGAGAACAGCGTGTTGGATTTGGTCCCCGACGTCGAGGCGATGAAGCGGAACCTGCGGGACTTCACCGGCGGGGACGTCAGCGGCGCGGGTTACGAGCGTTTCATCGGTTTGAGCAAACAGCTGCACGGCGTGTCGGACCGTTTCTTTTTTTGGCGAAGCGTCGGCGGCCTGCGTGACACGATGGAGGTCGGCGGGGCGTTCAGCGCGGCGGTTTTGAAAGACGTGTTGTCGCTGCGGATGGGCAAGAGTGTCGCGTCGGTGGTGCGTTCGCATGTGCCCGATCACCGGGTCGCCCAGATGATGGATCACTTCACCCAGTACGTGGGATCGTCGCCCTACCTGTCGCCGGCGGTGTTGTGCAGCATCGCCCACATGCAAACCGACGAAGGCATCTGGTACCCGATGGGCGGAACGCGTGCCGTTCCCGAGGCGCTGACGAAATTGGCGGGCGAATTGGGCGTGGAGATCCGCACCGGCGTCGACGTGTTGCGGATCGAACAGGCCGACCGCCGCGTCCATCATGTCGTCACCGCGTCGGGCGAAACGATCCCCTGCGATGCTGTGATCAGCAACTGCGACTCCGTGCGGACGTATCGCGAATTGCTTAAAGACACGCCCCAGTCCAAGGCTTTCGATAAGAAGGGCAAGTACGAGGCGGCGTGCAGCGGCGTGGTTTTGTATTTGGGTTTGGATCGACGGTTCGATCAGTTGCTGCATCACAATTTTGTGTTTTCGCGTGACGCGGAAGAAGAATTCGATTTCATTTATCGCAAAGGTCAACCCGCACCGGATCCGACCGCCTACGTCTGTGCGCCGGCGGTTTCCGAACCAGCTGTTGCACCGGAGGGTGGCGAGGCGCTTTACATTTTGGTTCACACGCCTTATTTACGACCGGGACACAACTGGCAGGAGATGTTGCCCGAGTATCGCGAAGTGATTCTGGACAAGCTGGAGTCGACCGCCGGCATGAGCGGGCTGCGTGATTCGATTCGCTACGAAGCGTCGCTGACGCCCGAGGGGATTCACAATCGTTATCGGGTGTTGAACGGCGCGATTTACGGTCTGGCCAGTCACGGCAAATACGTCGGCGCGTTCAAACCGGGAAACCGCCGTCGAGACGTGAAAGGGTTGTACCTGGCCGGCGGCGCGGCGCACCTGGGACCGGGGATGCCGATGGTTCTGATGAGCGGTTGGATCGCGGCGGATTCGCTGGATCAAGACGTCCGAAACGGCGATCTGACACCTCAAACGTTCGCTTCGGCTGGTGATCACGAACCAGCCCCCGTGAGCGTCTGAGCGCCATGGCCAAAGCGGCACCCCAGGCGACGGTCGACCTTCCGAAGATATCCTCCTGGTTTCAGAACGGCTTTCACAGGTTTTTGACGCCTTATTTGAAACGGCATTTTCAGGTCATTGCGGTCGACAAGCGGGATCAACTGCGGGCGTTGCGGGAGATCGACGACCGGGAGGGCGTGATCGTTTACGCGAATCATCCGTCTTGGTGGGATCCGTTGACCGCGCACTTTTTGAATCGAAAGCTGTTCCCCGAGCGTCAGTTTTGGGCGCCGATCGACGCGGTCGCATTGCGGCAATACGAAGTCTTTAAGAAGTTGGGCTTCTTCGGCGTCGAAGCGGATTCGAGAAGCGGCGCGGCGACGTTTCTGAAGATGTCACACGCGATACTGGAGGACACCGATCAGGCGGGCAGGAAGACCGGAGCGTTGTGGATGACGCCGGAGGGTCGATTCACCGACGCCCGGGATCACAGCGGTGAACTGATGCCGGGTCTTTCGCACCTTTGTCACAAACTGGATGCCGGCGTGGTGTTGCCGCTGGCGATGGAGTACGTATTTTGGGACGAGCGGTTGCCGTTGTGTTTGATCAAGCTGGGCGAGCCGATCCGAATCGCCGACGCCCCGCTGCGATCCAAGGAAGATTGGAGGCGACGGTTGATCAGCGGGTTGAGAGACGCGCAGGACGAACTGGCGGACTTGGCGATGGACCGGCGGAGTGAACCGTTTCAGAATTTGCTGGTGGGCAAGTCGGGTGCGGGAGGCGTCTATGACATGCTGCGGCGGACCAAAGCGATTTTCACGGGAAAACGCTTCAAGGCCAGTCATGGGGATCCGTTCTCATGATTTGGTTCGTGATCGCCGGCGTCGCTTTCTTGCTGGCTGCTTTTATTGTTCAGATGTTTCGGACGAACGAGCGTCTGTTTCGTTTGGACGTCGAAGACCTGTGTCGTTTGGACGTCGAAGACGTCGACGGGATCGACGACGATCGAGCGAATTGGAAAGTCTCGGTCCTGATCCCCGCTCGGGACGAGGCCGCCGGCATCGGTCGGAGTGTGCAAGCGGCACTGGCAAGCCGAAACGTGGACGTCGAAGTCGTCGTCATGGACGACGGATCGACCGACGGCACCGATCAAGTTGTCAAGGGGATGGCGGCTCGAGACGATCGCGTGGTCTATTGTCGGAGCAGGGCTTTGCCCCCGACTTGGAACGGCAAGCAGCACGCTTGCATGCAGTTGGCCGAGGTTGCCAAGTACGACCGCATCAGTTTCATCGATGCGGACGTCCGGTTGCACCCGAGCGGCTTGGCGACGCTGTGCCGGCGACAAGACCGGACGGAGGTCGCGTTGCTGTCGGCTTTTCCGCGTCAGGAAGCCGGTACGTTTTGGGAAAAGCTGCTCATCCCGTTGATGCATTTCATCCTGCTCGGTTTCTTGCCGTTCTCGCGGATGCGTGGAAGTTCGCATCCGGCCTACGCGGCGGGTTGCGGTCAATGGTTCTTGACCCACAAAGCCGATTACGAGGCCGCCGGGACGCACGCGGCGATCCATCAGTCGCGGCACGACGGGGTGAAATTGCCGCGTGTTTATCGGTCGGTCGGGCTGATGACGGATGTCGTGGACGGCGGGAAATTGGCGACCTGTCGCATGTACGGCAGCGCCGCCGAGGTGTTTCGGGGTGTCTTGAAAAATGCGATCGAGGGGATCGCCAATCCGAGATTGATCTTGCCGTTTACGGTGATGCTGATCGGCGGTGCGGTGCTTCCGAGTTGTCTGGTTCTGATTTGGCTGGTCGGCGGGATGCCGCGGTTCGGTGATTATCGCGACGCCGTCTTGGTGACGCTGATCCTGGCCGGTTTTGTCTTGTCCTTCGTCCCGCGGGCGTTGGCGGCTTACCGATTCGATCAATCCTTCTTGGGCGTGTCGTTTCACCCGTTTTCGGTCCTTGTGTTCGTCCTTTTGCAGTGGATCGCTTTGTTAAACTACGGACTCGGCCGTCAGGTGGCCTGGCGTGGCCGGGTGGAAACGGCTTGAGCGACCCGTCGGAAATCACGCCGGTCGTTCGTGGCTGGGCCGGCGTGGACTCCGTTGACTTTCCTTTTACTCATGTGATCCTGTATTCGTGACCCGACCCAACATCATTTTCATCATCACGGACCAACAACGCTACGACACGATCGCGGCGTTGGGTTATCCGCACATGGACACGCCGAATTTGGATCGGATGGTCCGCGAGGGTGTCAGTTTTGATCAGTGTCACGTGACGGCGGCCTCCTGTGCCGCGGCCCGGGCGAGTCTGTTCAAGGGTTACTTTCCGCACACGACGGGGATCCTGAAGAACGCCGATCGTTGGCGGCGGAGCTGGATCGAGTCTTTGAACGACGGCGGTTATCACTGCACGAACATCGGCAAGATGCACACGTGGCCGTACTTGACGGAGTTGGGTTTTCACGAGCGATACGTCGTGGAGAACAAGGACCGTTATTTGGAAGGCCGTTATTACTTTGACGAGTGGGACAAAGCCTTGCGGGCACGCGGTTTGGTCAAACAGCAGCGTGAGTTTTACCGCCGACGTCCGGATTATCGCGAATCGCTCGGCGCGTTCGATTGGGAGCTTCCCGAGGACACGCATCCGGACCATTTTGTCGGCGACATGGCGACGTGGTGGATTCGAACTTATCCGCAAACCGAGCCGCTGTTTTTGCAGATCGGTTTCCCCGGGCCGCACCCGCCGTACGACCCCGTTCCCGCCGCTTCGGCCGCGTACATGGAAAAGGATTTGCCGCTGCTGGACGTCACGGCGGCGGAACTGGACGGATTGCCGCCGGCGTTGAAGGAACTGCGGACGCACAATCGCGACATCGATCACGACAGCGTCGTCATGCCGCTGCATCCGACCGACGCCCAGCGTCATCGTCAGCGGGCTTACTATTCGGCCAACGTCACGATGATCGATCAAAAGCTGGGCGAGATCATCGCGGCGCTCAAGGAGACCGGGTATTTGGACAACAGCATCGTGATCTTTACCAGTGATCACGGTGACTGCTTGACCGATCACGGCCAGAGTCAAAAGTGGACGATGTACGACCAGATCACCCGCGTCCCGATGATCGTGTGGTCGCCCGGACGGATCGCCGGTGGACGTCGCATCGAATCGCTGGTGCAGCAAATGGATTTAGGGCCGACCATCCTGCAGTGGGCCGGGATCGACGTCCCGGAATCGTTGGAAGCCGAATCGATGTTGACGGCTTTCGACGAACCGGAGAGTTTCCAGGGGCGACCGTTCGTGTATTGCGAACAAGCCAAGGACGCGATCTTGACCGGCTGTCGGTTCATGACCATGGTCCGCAGTCCCACTCACAAACTGGTTCACTTTCTGGACGAACCGCACGGCCAGTTGTTCGACTTGGTCGCCGATCCCGAGGAAGTGGAGAATCGTTGGAACGATCCGGCGATGTCCGGCGAGAAACAACGGTTGCTGGGCGAGTTACGGGAGTGGCGAATCCGCAGCGGGCTGCACACGAAAGACTGGTGCCAGGACTGGCGTTGATCGATTGACCGGCGATTTCGGTTCGGATTGCCGTGAGGCGTCCGGGTCGATGCGAAATTCTTGGGGAGAGAACCTATTCATGTCTGTTACCATCGATGTTGTGTACCGCGGCCGATTGAGATGCGACGCCACGCACGGGCCCAGCGGTGCGAAGGTGGTGACCGATGCGCCGCTGGACAACGGCGGCGAGGGCAGTGAGTTTTCACCGACCGACTTGGTCGCCACGGCCCTGGGGACTTGCGTGATGACGATTTTGGGGCTGATGGCCGAGCGTCACGGGGTCATGATGGAGGGAGCGACCGTTCAGGTCACCAAGGAAATGGTGACCCGCCCGCTGCGACGGATCGGTTCGTTGATCACGACGGTGACGGTTCCGGCCGGTGGGCTGAGCGATCCGAAACTGCGTGATCGTTTCGAAGCGGCAGCGCGAACGTGTCCGGTGCACGCAAGTTTGCACCCGGAGATTAACGCTCCCATTGAATTCGTTTATTCTGATTGATCAGCGACGCCGAACGCGGACGTCGTTGGCGGCAAGCCGGCTTTTAACCCCAGGTCAGTGAATCATGTTTCCGTCACATCCGTCACCGATGACTCGCTGCCGACCGGGTTTGTTGTCGGTCTGTTTGGCCATGACGTTCACGTCCAGCGCCGTCGCTCAGCTTCCGCGGGCGATCACCGAAGATGAAAACATCCGCGTGACCGAAGTCACGCCCGAGGCCGCGCTCGCGCAGCTTCAACGTGAGTACGAAGAATTGTTGCGAACCAAGGGCGCCGCCGATCCCGAGTCGCGTGGGGTCGCCGAACAGATCGCCCAAATTCGCAACGGCTTGGCGGCGCTGGGGCGTCCCGTCCCGGGCGACTCGTCGGGTGCTGCCGGTAACACGAGCGGGCCTGCCGCGACGAGCACGACGCCCGCCGGGTCGGCGTCGAGCGACGAGGAGGACCAAGTGCAGCTGAACGCCGATCAGGTCCGAGCGTTGAGAGTCCAATACGAACAGCGTCGACGACAGTTCGGTGCCGACGATCCGATGGTCAAGCGTTTGGAAATCCTGCTAAATCGGATCAATAAAGAGGTCCTGGAAGCGGCCGACGAATCTGGCGTGGTCGGATCGTCCGCGGCGCAAGCGGCGACGCCTGGCGGTGCCGCCGAACCGATCGATTCATCGGAAATGACGGATCCGTACGAGTTGCTGATCAATCTGGCCGAGCGGGTGGCGTCGTTGGAGCAGGAAGTTTTGCGATTGCGTGGCGAGCTTACGGCGATGCGACGTGAGCGTTCGGTTCCCCTGGTCGTGCCGCCGAACGGACGGACGTCCGGCGAAGTGACGCCGTAAGGACGCGCCGGACTCGTGCGACTGTATTACACCGATCACTTTGAGCTGCCTCTGCCCGCCGGCCATCGTTTTCCGATGGACAAATACCGCCGGCTTCGGCGTCGTGTCGCGGGAAGTGACCTGTTCGCCGGCGATGCGCTGGTCGTACCGCCGGCGGCGACCGACAGTCAGTTGCGGCTTTGTCATACATCGGATTACGTATCGGCGGTGGCGTCGGGAAGCCTCACCGCGGCGGAAATCCGACGGATCGGTTTTCCCTGGTCTCCGCAGATGGTCGAGCGATCCAGACGGAGTACCGGCGCGACGATCGCGGCGGCTCGAGCGGCCCTGATCGACGGCGTCGCGGCGAACTTGGCCGGCGGCACGCATCACGCCTTTGCCGACGCGGGCGAAGGCTACTGTGTTTTCAACGACACGGCGGTCGCGATTCGAGTTTTGCAAAGCGAAGGGGCGGTCCGCCGAGCCTGTGTGATCGATTTGGACGTGCACCAAGGCAACGGAACCGCGGCGTTGTTGGGCGGTCGCCGCGACGTTTTCACGTTGTCGATTCACGGGGTGAAGAATTTTCCGCTGCGAAAGATGCCCAGCCACTTGGACGTCGCGTTGGCCGACGGGACCGGCGACGAGGCCTACCTTGCGGCCCTGGCGGCGGCGTTGGACCGGGTCCGGGATGCCGGGCCGTTCGATTTGGCGATTTATTTGGCCGGTGCCGATCCGTACGCCGGTGATCGATTGGGGCGATTGAATCTGAGCAAAGCGGGTTTGGCGGGTCGCGACGAAATGGTGATCCGGTGGTGTCAAACGCACCGAGCCCCGCTTGTGATCAGCATGGCGGGCGGCTATGCGCCGGACATTGACGACATCGTGGACATCCATTTCCGCACACTCGGTCTGGCCGGCCGGAGCGTGTCGTGGGACAAATCTTCCGAGGGGCCGAAAAGCTCGCTGCCATTTTTGTCTTGACCTGGTAGTATAATTATAAAAAAGCGCAGTCACGTCAGATGTTTTCGGACAGGCGAACAGGCAATCAGGCAATCAGACAATGGACTCGATCACCGAATTGCTGTCTCGTAGTTCCCAAGGTGAAATTCGCGAAACGGATCGTCTTTTCACATTGATGTACAACGATCTGCGGCGATTGGCGGGCAAATTCCTGCAAAACGAGCCGATGCGGGATCGCCTCAGTTCTTCATCGCTCGTCCATCAGGCCTACGTCAAAATGGTGGACCAATCGCGGGTCAACTGGCAAGGAAAGACTCACTTTTTCGCCATCGGCGCGACCGTGATGCGGCGGATTTTGGTCGATCACGCCCGTCGGAATCGTGCCGACAAACGAGGCGGCAACTGGGGCCGACGCGAACTCAACGACGAAGTCACGTTCCAGCTGCACGACGACGATGACGTGGTCGCGCTGGACGAGTTGCTCGACACGCTGGGGAAATTGCACCCGAGACAGGCGAAAATTGTCGAGCTCCGTTTCTTCGGGGGCATGACGATGCGTGAAATCGCGGCCGAAGTGAATTTGGGGCTGCGGACGGTTGAAAAGGAATGGGCGATGGCCCGGGCCTGGATGCGACGGGAGCTTCGTGCCGACGAACCGGTTGAGGCCGTGGAGTGTCCGGCCCGGCAGGTCCCCGCCGCGCCGTCCGCGTCCACAGATTCGCCCGCGACGGGAAACTGATGGACGCGGATCGCTACGCCCGCATTCGGGATCTGTTTCTGGAAGCGGAGGATTTGCCGAGCGATCGGCGCGTCGATTTCGTACGCGAGAAGTGTGGCGACGACTCGGCATTGGCCGACGAGGTTCTTTCGCTGCTGGCCGAACATGACGAGGATCACGCCCGCGCCGAGGAGGATCGAGCGATCCAAGTCGTCCCGGCACTGACCGGCGGCGTCCCGCTGAAGAACCGGGCGACAAAAGCCGACTCGACCATTCGCGGTCACCGCCCCGAGGCCTCGGACGACGGCGACATCACGCAAGTCGGGGCGCAACGCACGCAGGCTTCGCCGCGGTACCAAGACGGACCGGCGACGCGGGCTCAAGCCCTGAAGCCGCTGCCGCCACCCAAGACGATCCTTTGGTCACAGCCGACGCGTCGCGCGCGGCGTCAGAATTCCTGGTGGTTTTTGATCGCCGCGGTCTTGCCGACGTCTTTGGTGGGGTGGCTGACTTACCGTCATGTCACGCACCTGTTGCGGGAAGAAGTCCGATCGGACGTCGAGGGGCTGGCCGACAGTTTGGCGCGGTCGACCGACCGATTCTTGCAAACGCAAGTCGGTCTGGTTCAATCCTGGTCGCGGGAAAGACAACTCCGAGGCGCGATCGACAAGTTGGTCGAGATCGGGCGTGGCGAGAATCCCGCCGAGACGCTGCGTGCGGCGCCCGAGGCCGAAGTCGTCATGAAGCAGTTGGCTTACCTGTCCGGCCGCGAGGACATCAAATTCGTCGTCTGGGACAGAACAGGCAATACGATCGCCAGTTGGTTGCCCGATCGCGCCGACGTCGGCCACCCGATCGTGCACGACGGGGCGTCGGGACTGGCCAAGGTCTTTCGAGACGAAACGATTCTTTTCGGACCGGCGCGGTTGTCCGAAACCACCGAAGGCTTCGTTCCCGAAACCGCTCGTCCGGTCATGGCCCCCATCGTTCCGATCCACAACGACGACGGCAGGGTCATTGCCGCGATGTTGGTGCGAGGATTCGGGATGTTCGAGTCTTTCAACGGTGTCTTCGGCGATACCGCCAAGGCGTCTCGCGTGGACGTCTACGCGGTCAACGAGCAAGGCGTGATGGTCAGCGAAAGTCCGGTCGCGGTCGAAGCGGCGCGACTTGATGAATTGCGAATCGATCCCAACCAAATCGGCGCGATGTTGAGAATCTCCGAGCCCGCCACCGACGATGTCGACGAACTATCAGATCGGTCCGTGCTGCCGTTGACTTATTCGGCGGCACGGGCGTCGCGTGGCAAGAATGGTGTGCGGACCGAACCGTACCCCAACTACTTCGGCGACGAAGTGATCGGGGCTTGGCGTTGGCTGGACCGCTGGCATTTGGGGATCGTGGTGGAAAACGATGCCGATCAAGCCTTTGCGGCGGCCAACGTGGTGCGTTTCGGTTTTCTGTCCTTGGCAAGTTTGTTGGCGGTCACCGCGGTCGTCGCCGCCAGCCGAATCGCCCGACGTTCGGCGATCAACGAGGCGATGTTGCATCCCTTAAGTCGCTACGAAATCATGGGCGAAATCGGCAGCGGTGGCATGGGCGTCGTCTACCGCGCCCATCATCGCCAACTGGGCCGCGACACCGCGCTGAAGATCCTGCGTGGCGATCGACGTCATCGCGAAGACCAATTACGTTTCGACCGCGAAGCGAAATTGGCTGCGGCGATTTCCAGTCCGCACTGCGTCAAAATCTACGATTACGGCAGCAGCCCCGAGGGCGAATCTTACTGCGTGATGGAATATCTAGA
>Ga0102938_10001801_pt1 | contig 16209 bp, 16 predicted proteins | sample SalPonR2_B_D2_MG_FD_84516 | JGI IMG/M metagenome (GOLD analysis project Ga0102938, IMG submission 84516) | Salt pond soil microbial communities from South San Francisco under conditions of wetland restoration - Salt Pond MetaG R2_B_D2_MG | ecosystem: Environmental > Aquatic > Marine >...
CCGGAGGGGTCAGGTGAGCCAGAGCAGCAACCAGAGCGTCGTCATCGCCACCCCGATCGACACGATCAGATTGCGGCTCAGCGCCGCGGCGGCGATGCCGGCCACCAGGGCGGCGACCTCCACGCCCGTGACGCCCTCGATGCCCTGACCGCCCGCGATCAGGCTGATCGAGAGAGCCGACAGAACAGCGGGTCCCACGTAGCGCAGCGCCCGGGTGACGTTGGGGGGCAGCGGCCGATCGGCGAGGAACAGGATGAGACCTGCCCGCGATGCGTAGGTGATCACGCCGATCGCCAGCACGGCGGCAACGGCCGCCGGTGCGTTCATGCCGCTGCTCCGGTGCGGTCGATCATCACGTCGGCGACGTAGCCGGCGATCACGCCGGACAGGGCGCCGAGCAGGATGGCGCCGTTGTTCGGGACCTCGAGGGTGGCGAAGCAGACCCCCGCCCCCACGACCGCAGCCACGATCCCCGGCCGATTCGAGAGCCCGAGCACGACGAGCCCGGCGAACATGACCGCCGGCGCGACGTCGAGGCGCCACTCGGCGGGGATCGCAGAACCGAGCAGCATCCCGGTGGTGACGAGCACGTTCCAGGCCGTGAAGAAGAACACCCCGGCCGTGAGGTAGTAGCGCCGCCAGGCGTCCGCCGTCAGCTCGGGTCGGGCCACGCCCAATGCGAACAGCTGGTCGATCAGGAAGAAGGGGCCGACCCAACGGAACCACCTGGGCTGCTCGCTGAACCTCGGGGCCAGCGCCGCGCTGTACATCACGTGGCGGAGGTTGATGATCGCCGCCGTGGCCACGAGTGTGATCCACGTGGCGGTGGCGGCGAGGCTGACCGTGGCCAACTGGGCAGCGCCGGCGAACACCACCACGTTGGTCGACCAGGCGACAGGGGTCGGCATGGCCGACTCGGTGATCGCCAGGCCCAGGACGAGCGCGAACGGGATCGCCGGCAGGAACAGCGGGATGCAGTGTCGCAACGCCAGCCGCACGACCGGGTCGTGGCGTCGAGCCGCCGGCGCATGCTCGGCAGAGGACGTCGGGTCGGTACTGGACATCAGTCGGCAGGGTAGGCCTCCTCCGGCAGGTATGCCGCAGAGCGTCCGGGTACAGCGAATACCATGCACATCGATGCCAGAAGGCGACACGATCCATCGGTCGGCCAGTGCCATGCGCACCGCGCTCGCCGGCAAGCGGATGGTTCGTTTCGACGCCCCCCGCCTGGTCGGGCCGGTGCCCCAGGCCGGCAGGATCATCGAGCAGGTCGAGAGCCACGGCAAACACCTGCTGGTGGAGTGGGACGACGGTCTCGTGCTCGACACCCACATGCGCATGACGGGGTCGTGGCATCTCTACCACACCGGCGATCGCTGGCGTCGCCCCTACCGTCAGATGCGTGCGGCGATCGAGACCACCGACTGGGTGGCGGTGTGTTTCAACGCACCCAACCTGGAGACCTACCGCCACGCCGACCGGCGGCGCCATCCGGGGATGGGTCGGCTCGGTCCCGACCTCTGCGACACCGGCACCGATCTCGGTGCGGTCGTCAACCTGCTGCTCACGGTTCCCGATCCCGACACACGTGTCGCCGAGGTCCTGCTCGACCAGCGAGTGATGTGCGGTGTCGGCAACGTGTACCGCTGTGAGGTGCTGTGGGCGACCGAACTCAGCCCCTGGGCCCGGGTCGGCACGCTCACCGAACACGATGCGGTCCGGGTGGTGAACACCGCGGCGCGGATGCTGCGCTCCAACCTGCACCATGCGCAACGGATCACCGCACCCGCCGCGAAGGGCGGCCTCGCGGTGTACGGCCGCAACGGCCAGGGCTGTCTCCGGTGCCACGGCACCGTCGAGTGTCGGCGGATGGGTGAACACAATCGGATCCTCTACTGGTGCCCGGGCTGCCAGCTGCACCTCGACCCCCAGCTCGAGCGCTCCACCGACGACACGCCGATGGATCCGCATCCGGCAGCGCAGCGCTGGCTCGCCGACCTGCCCTGGAACCGCGACGCCAGCTGACGTTGCATCCGGTGTCAGACACCGGATGCAACATCAACCGCGGCCGAGGATCCGTTCGACGTCGATCTCGATGACCACGCGGTCGTCGCGCTCCTTCGGCTGCCGATAGCGGGCGGCGTAGCCCTCGACGCCGGCGCGGATGCCGTCGCTGTCGGCCACCAACCGCACCGGGCCCTCGAGGCTCAGCCACCGGCCGCCGTCGACCTGGCACACGGCGGCGCGCTGGCCGGCCGCTTCCATGCGCCGGGCGTTGAGGGCCTTCTGCGACGTGGCCCACGTGATGACCCGAGCGACCCGCGCCTCCACGTCGTAGCTGAACCCCACGGCCACCACGTGCGGAGAGAGGTCCTCGCGCAACGTGGTGAGTGTGGCCAGGTGGTACTCGCCGAGGAAGGCGAGCACGTCGTCGGACAGGTCGGCAGGATCGAGCGCCATGGCGTGGAATGTAACGGTGCAGGCCCGAGCCCGCCCACGACACACGCCGCAACCCTGCAGGTCACTCGGTGGCGATGGCCTCCAGCACGTTCATGTTCGACGCCTTGTACGACGGATAGAGGGCGGCCACCAGGCCGGCCAACACCGCTGCGACCAGGATCAGCACGATGATCGACGGGTTGAACGCCAGCTGGCTGATCACGTCGTCGGGGACCGCCAGCGACAACACGACGCCGAGGAACGTGCCGAGCACGATCCCGATCAGCGCACCGAAGATCGAGACGATCACCGCCTCCCAGCGCACCGAGCGGCGGGTCTGGCGCCGGTTCATGCCGACCGCCCGGAGCAGCCCGATCTCCCGGGTCCGCTCGAACACGCCGAGCGCCAGAGTGATCGAGATGCCGAGCACGGCGATCGCGATGGCGAAGGCGAGCAACATCGTGATGATGATCAGCAGCTGGTTGATCTGCGCCTCCTGCGATTCACGGAACTCGGCGTTGGTCTGCACGTTGGCCTGCGGGAACGGCTCCATCGCAGCGAGCACGGCTGCGTCGCCCTCGGCCGGCGCGACTCCCTCGGCGAGCTTGCCGATCACGAAGAAGTCCCTCGCCGGTGCCGTGCTCACCGACTCGAGCGTGTCGAGGCTGATGAGCCAGTTGCCGAAGAATGCGTCGCCGTAGATGCCGGCGACCGTGAGGGTGCCGGTGACACCGTTCTGGTAGACGACGTCGACCGTCGAACCGACCTCGAGGTCGAGATCGCCGGCGGGGTCGGTGTGGACGAGCAGCTCGTCCATGCCGAGATCGGCAATCGAACCTGCACGGAGGTCGGGATCGATGAGCTGCTCGAACGCTGCCGGATCGACGGCACCGAAGTTCTTCGTGTCGCCCTCCACCTGGCCGGAGATCCCGCGGACCGGCGTGACCGCCCCCAACTCGGCGACGTCGGCGAGCGTCTCGCTGACCACGGGTGACAGCCCCTGGAAACTCCGGTCGGTGACGATGTAGTCGGCGGTGACGCTCGATTCGAGTGCGTCGACCAGCGACGACCGCAACGACGATGCGAAGACCGCCGCACCGCTGACCAGAGCGACGCCGATCATGAGAGCGGCAGCGCTCGACGACGTCCGCCTCGGGGCTCGGGCGACGTTCTCGCGTGCGAGCGCGCCGGGCACCTTGAACAGCTTCTGGACCGGCCATCCGATCGCCCGGGTGACCGGACGGGCGATGGTGGACGAGAGGCTGGCGACGCCGAGGAACAGGACCAGGGCGCCACCGCCGGCGAGCGTGATCAGACCGGGCGTGCCGCCCGGCCGGGCGAACAGGCCGACCATGAACAAAGCACCACCGGCGATGGTGAGGACCACACCGGCGACGAGCCGACGTGTGCGCATGGCCACGAACCCCACCTCGGGCCGGAGCGCAGCCACCGGCGGGATCCGTCCCGCTTTCCGGGCGGGCACGATCACCGACAGCATGGTGATGCCCACACCGACGATGGCTGCCATCACGACGGTCCGCACGGCGAGCACCGTCGACGTGTCGGGGAAGCCGGCTCCGGCCGCATCGAAGGCGAAGATCAACCCGCGCGCCACGAGGACGCCTCCGGCGATGCCGACGACCGTGGCGAGCACTCCGAGCGCGAGCGCTTCGAAGGTGATCATCCTGCGGACCTGGCTGGCCGACGCACCCACCGCCCGCAGGAGCGCCAACTCGCGCAGGCGTTGGCCGATCGTGATCTGGAACACGTTGTTGATGATGAATGCGCTGACGAACGCCGTGATGAAGGCGAAGATCAGCAGGCCCGTGCCGAACACGTCGACGAACTGGTTGACGTCGTCGGCCGTCTCCTGGGCGACCTGTTCGCCGGTCACGACTTCAGTGCGCTCGGGGAGGATGTCGGCGATGTCGCGCTGGACGCGTTCGATGTCGGCACCCTCGGCGACCTGGATGTCGATCGCGTCGACCATGCCGTCTGCGCCGAAGTGCTCGAGGGCCGTGTCGAGGTCGAGGGCGACGAGTTGGGCGCCGCCGAAGCTGTCGCCGCTGCCGAGGCCGATGGTGGCCGTGATGGTTCCCTCGAACCGGCCGACGTCGGTGATGTACGACACGCTGTCGCCGATGTCGAATCCCTCCGCATCGGCAGTGGCCTTGTCGATGGCCAGCTCGTCGGGGCCCGTCGGCGGTTCGCCTTCCTTGATCGTGACACCCTGGATGCCGTCGTCGCCCAGCCACGACACGCCGATCGTCGGCCCACCGGCCGGAGTGATCACGTCGCCGTCGTCGTCGACGAGCTGGGCGTACCGCTGGAGGGTGGGCTCCACCACGGCGACGCCGTCGACGTCGGCGATCGGCTCGGCGATCTCCACGGAGATGGGGTCACGCGCGTCGTCGGTCTCGAACTGCTGAGCACTGCGGACCGACAGGTCGACGTCCTCGCCCAGCTCCTGGAAGAGGTCGTCGAAGGTGGCGCGGAGGCTGTCGGCGAGCACGAACGACCCGACGACGAACGACACGCCGGCCGTGATGGCGAAACCGATGGCGAGCGTTCGTCCCCAGCGTGCCCGGATGCTCTTGCGCGCGATGAGCGCGGTGGATCCTGCACTCATGTCAGGTCCAGCTCTTGAGGTGGTCGATGACCTGATCGGTGGTCGGGTCGGCCATCTCGCCGGTGATCTTGCCGTCACCGACGAAGATGATCCGGTCGGCGTAGGAGGCCGCGAGGGGGTCGTGGGTGACCATCACGATCGTCTGGCCGAACTCGTTGACGGCCCGCCGCATGAAGTCGAGGATCTCGGCACCGGTGACGGAGTCGAGGTTGCCGGTGGGCTCGTCGGCGAAGATGATCTGCGGGCGCGACGCGAGCGCGCGCGCCACGGCGACGCGCTGCTGCTGGCCGCCCGACAATTCGCTGGGCAGGTGCCGGAGCCGGTCTCCCAGCCCGACCGTGGTGATGACCTGGTCGACCCAGGCCGTGTCGCCCGACTCGCCGCCGAGCATCATCGGCAACCGGATGTTCTCGTTGGCCGTCAGCGTCGGCACGAGATTGAACGCCTGGAAGATGAAGCCCACCTGGGTCCGGCGGAGTTCGGTGATGGCCTTGTCGTCGAGGGAGGCCAGGTAGGTGCCGCCGATGTAGGCGGCACCGGAGGTGAGCGTGTCGAGCCCGGCGAGGCAGTGCAGCAGCGTCGACTTGCCGGAGCCGGACGGCCCCATGATGGCGGTGAACTTGCCGGTCTCGAACGACACGGTGACGCCGTCGAGGGCGTGGACCTGGGCGTCACCGATGCCGTAGGTCTTGCGGGCGTCGACGGTGCCGGCCGCAGCGATGCTTCCGGCAACGGAGACGGGGCCATCGGCGGCGGAGGGTGCCGGCGGGGGCGGCGGAGGCGTGGGGGTGGTCATGGCCTCAGGTCTACCCGGACCCACAGGGGGACACATCCCCCGTCGGGTGGATCGACGTCAGCCCGCAGGACGATGCCGGCGTCCACTCCGCAGCGGCCGAACCGGGTGTCCGGTCTCAACTGTCGCCGGGGACGACCACACCCGACTCGTAGGCCGTCACCACGGCCTGGACGCGATCGCGGGCCTGCAGCTTGGCGAGCACGCGTCCGACATGCGTCTTCACGGTGGCCTCGCCGAGGAACAGCTCGTTGGCGATCTCGCCATTGGATCGTCCGCGGGCCATCAGCCGCAGCACCTCGAGTTCCCGGGAGGTGAGCTGCTCGATTCCGGGGTGCGGCGCTCGCGCGCCCGGTTGACGGGCGATCTCGTCGATCAGCGCCTGCGTCACCGATGGGGCCAGGAGCGCGTCGCCACCCGCGATGATGCGGATCGCATCGACGAGTTGTTCGGCCGGCGCATCCTTGAGCATGAAGCCGCTGGCTCCGGCACGGAGTGCGGCGTGGACGTAGTCGTCGAGGTCGAACGTGGTGAGCATCATCACCCGCACGTCGGGATGCTCGCGCCGTATCCGTTCGCACGCCTCGATGCCGTCCAGACGCGGCATGCGTACGTCCATCAGCACGACGTCGGGCTGTGCCTGTGGTACGAGCTGCACGGCGACCGCTCCGTCGCCCGCTTCGCCCACCACGGTGATGTCGGGTTCGGACTGCAGGATCATCCGGAACCCCACCCGCACCATCTCCTGGTCGTCGACCAGCATCGCCCGGATCACGTGACGTTCTCCGTGGCGACCGATCCCACCAGGGGACCCGCCGGCTCGGCGAGCGGGATCGACACGCGGACCGCCCAGCCTCCGCCCGGGCGGGGTCCGGCAGCGATGCTGCCCCCGAGTGCGGCGACACGCTCCTGCATGCCGCGCAACCCGAATCCGCCGGTCGACGGGTCGGCGGCACCGCCACGCCCGTCGTCGGTGACGTCGACCCGGAGCCGTCCCTCGGCGATCCGGAGCGCGACGTCGACGCTGCTCACCGGCCCGGCATGACGCCGGACGTTGGTGAGCGCCTCCTGGACGATGCGGTACACGGAGATCGCGATGCTCTCGGGCAGCGCCTCGAGGTCGCCCTCGACCGTCGACGACACCGGAAGATCACCGGTGTCCAGCAGCTCGTGGAGGTTGTCCAACGACGGCGTCGGCAACCGCGTGCCCGCACCCGCCTGATCGTCGCGGAGCACGCCGAGGACGCTGCGCAGCTCCGTCATCGTGCGGCGACCGGTGGCCTCGATCGTGGAGAGCGCCTGCTCCGCCTGCTCCGGTGCCGAGGCCAGGTTGCGTCGGGCGGCCGCAGCTTGGATCACCATCACGCTCACCGAGTGGGCGACCACGTCGTGGAGGTCGCGGGCGATCCGGGTGCGCTCCGCTGTGACGCGTTGTTCGGCGAGGAGCGCCTGCTCGCGTTCGGCGCGTTCGGCGCGCTCGGCGAGATCGGCGACGTGGAGACGACGCCGCCGGAGATTGTCGCCGATGACGAACGCCGTGACGAGCACGACACCGGTGGAGACGAACTCGTCGATCAGCGAGAGGCCGTCGATCCAGCCGGCGACGAACAGAGCCACCACCATCACCGCGATGACGGCCATCACTCGGGTGCGGCGGCGGCCGATGGTGTGCGCACCCATCGAGTAGACGGCGATCACCGAACCCAGGAACGCAGCTCCGGTGATCCCGGCGAAGAGGCTCGTCACCTCGGCGGTGACGACCAGGAGGGCCACCGTCATCGGCCGGATCCGACGCCAGGCGAGCGGGACGGTGCTGATCAGGACGAGGACGACGGTCCACCATGTCGGATCGATCTCGTCGGGGTCGTCGGCGGGCGATTCGCCGAACAGGTGGGCCGCCAGTGCAGCGATCGTGACGAGCGCCGCCAGCAGCCCATCGGCCGCACGCGGGTGTTCCCGGAGCCACTGGATCGGATGGGGTCGCCGCATCGGTGACCGACGCTAGCCACCGGCGGTGTCACCGTGGTCCGCCGACGGGTGGATCTGCCGTACGATCGGAGGCTGATGCTGTCGTGCCACTCGTGTTCCTCGCCACTGCCCGAAGGCGCGAGATTCTGCCCGTCGTGCGGCACGGAGGTCACGTTGGCCGCGGCCGAGGAACGACGGGTGGTCACCGTGCTGTTCGCCGATCTCGTGGGATACACCGCCCTGTCCGAACACCTCGACCCCGAACGCGTGAAACGGCTGATCGACGGTGCGTTCGAGCGGCTGATCGCCGACATCGTGACGTTCGGCGGCCGCGTCGACAAGGTGCTGGGTGACGGCATCGTGGCCTTGTTCGGCGCACCCATCGCCCACGAGGACGACGCCGATCGGGCGATCCGGGCTGCGCTCGAGATGCATTCGTCGCTCGGCCGATTCGTCGACGACCATCTGGAACTCGAAGCACCGTTGCAGTTGCGGATCGGCGTGAACACCGGTGAGGTGGTCGTCGGATCGGTGTCGGGCACGGCCGACTACACCGCGATGGGCGATGTGGTGAACGTGGCCTCACGTCTGCAGTCGCTGGCGCCGCCCGGCGGCACGTTCATCGGCAACTCCACCGCCGCTCTCGCGTCCGACGAGATCGTCCGCGAGGCCGTCGACGACATCGAGGTGCTGCGCGGGCGTGAGCAGCACGAGCGTGTCTGGCGGGTGCTCGGACGCCTCCGACGTGTGCCGATGATCGGGGCACGGACCGACCTGCCTTTCGTCGGCAGGGCCACCCAGCGCGAGCTGTTGGCGTCGGTGATGGCGATGGTGGCGGGTGGCCGCAGCGCCGTGGTCTCGGTGTCGGGTGAGGCGGGCTCGGGCAAGACCCGGCTCGTCGCCGAGGCGCTCGACGAGTTCCCGAGCCGCAGTGTCACCGTCTTCTCCGGCGGGTGCGCACCCTACGGGGAGACCAACGTGTGGTCGCCGATCGCATCGGCGCTGTTCCGCAAGCTCGAGCTCGACCGGGCCGCACCGCCGCACCTGCTGCGCGAGGTGTGCCGCGACCGCGGGATCGAGCGGTACGGCTTCGACGTCGACGATCCCACCCTCGACCACTTCGTGGAGGGCGTGATCCACCTGCTCGGATTCCCCTCCGACCTCGACCGGCTGCCGCCCGCCCAAGCACGCGAGACCCTCTTCTCGCTGATCGTGGAGGGCATGCGCCGGCGCACCGCGAACGGTCCGGTCGTGTTGTGGATCGACGACCTGCAGTGGGCCGATGTGCTCATCATCGAGCTGCTGCACCGGCTGGCCCGCTCGCTGGTGGACCGTCCGATGCTGATCGTCACGGCGCAGCGCGACGACGTGGCAATCGACTGGCCACCGTCGACCGATCAGCCGGTGACGATCCGGATGCCGCTCGATCCGCTGACGCCCGAGGAGGCGGAGAGGCTGATGTCGGCGGTGCTCGGCCGCGCCCCGGATCCGGTTCTGGCCGAGCGGCTCTACGACCGCAGCGGCGGCAATCCGCTCTTCCTCACCGAGCTGGCGGAGCTGGCCAAGTCGAATCCGTCGAGCACCGAACTGCCCGGCTCCCTGCGCGCCCTGATCGCTGCCCGGCTCGATCGCCTCCCGGCGAACCGCAGGGCGATCATCGACAACGCCGCTGTGCTCGGCACCTCGGGGCCCGTGGAGGGCCTGGAGAAGTTCGCCACCGAGATGCAGCAGCAGTTCTCGCTCGACGACGTCCACGAGCTGGCCGCCGACGGACTGATCGAGCTGAACGACGACGGTTGGTGGCGGTTCCGCAGTGATGTCGTGCGTGACGTCGCCTATCAGACGCTCACCAAGCTGGTGAGGGCGCAGCGCCACGCCGGCACGGCCTCGGTGATGGCGGGTGACGGGATGATGCCGATCGACCAGGTTGCGCATCACGCTGCATCGGCGGCCGAGCTGGTCGCCGAGATCGGGCCGGTGCCCGGTGTGAGTCGGGACATCGCCCAGCACGCCGTGGGGCTCCTCACCGAGGCGACGCAACGGTCTCTCGACGTGGGCGCCTTCAATCAGGCGCGCCGCCATGCCACGCGAGCGCTCGACCTCGACCCGGTCGATCCGGTGCTGGCACGCCAGCTCCTGCTCCTGCGAGCCCAGGCACTGACCGAGCGCCGGCTGACCGAGGACGCCCGCGCCGACGCACTCGATGCGCTCGAGGCCTCGGTGGATGCTCGGGATCGGCGTCACGAGGGTGTCGCCCGTCGACTGCTCGGCATGTTGCATCAGCGCGATGGCGACCTCGAGGCGGCGCGCCGAGAGCTGGGCGACAGCGTGGTGATCTTCCGCGAACTCGGCGACGACAACGAACTTGCGGCGTCGCTGCGCGAACGCGGCTTCGCCGAGGTGTTCGGTGGCTCGCTGCGAGACGCCGAGTGGCTGCTCGGAGAGGCGGAGGAACTCACCGAACGCCTCGGCGACCGACGCGGGCATGCCTGGGTGCTCCAGCACCAGGCCTGGGTTGCGTTCCTGTCGGGCAACACCGAGCTGGCCGAGGCCCGCTTGTTGACGGCATCGCAGGAGTTCGATCTGCTGGGCGATCGTTTCGGACGCCAATGGGCTTCGGGGCTGCTGGCCTACGTGCGCTTCTACCAGCGGCGCTTCGACGAAGCGGAGAAGTTGGCCCAACAGGTGAGGGCCGAGGCGACGGAGCTCGGGGATCCGTGGGCGCCGGCGATGATGAACTCGCTGATCGCGTCCATCCGTCTGTGGACCACCCGGTTCGTGGAGGCCGAGGAGCTGGCTCGCCGGGCGCTCGCCGGATTCCGGCAGACGGGGGACCGGTTCGGCGTGGTGCAGGCCTTGGCGCCGCATGTCCGTGCGCTGGTGGCGCTCGGACGGACGCACGAGGCCGAACGTGGGCTGGAGGAGGCCTTGTCGTTGAGCGACACGTTCGGCAAGCTCGCGTTCCCGGCCATGGCGGCTGCCGGAGCGGCCGTGCACATGGGCCTCGGTGACCGTGGGGTCACGATCGCCGAGCTCGCCGTCGAACGGATGACGGCGATGGGCGCCGAGGGGGCTGAGACCCGGGTCACGCTGGCGCTCGCACTGTGCCAGGCCGGTCGGGCCGAGGAGGCGTTGGCGGTGCTCGTCGACGTGGACCTCCACGACTTCCCGTACGCGTCGGCCGTCCACGCCGTGGCGTCGGCGATGACGGGAGACCTGGATGCGCCGCTGGTCGACGCCGCCGCAGTGTGGGACGACGAGGGGTCCACCTATCTCGATCGGGTTCTGGCGAACGTGGCAGCGGCTGCGGCCGACGCCCGGCGGGGCGACGTCGATGGGGCGTCCCAGCGGCTGGCGCGTGTCCGCCGCACGGCCAAGGAGGCCGGTGACGTGGTGGCGCGCGCCTTCACCACCTGCGCGTCGGCGGCACTGTTGGAGGGCGGATCCCACGACGAGGTCGATCACCTCGGAGCGGGGTGGCATCGCGTGATCGAGGGATTGGGAGGCCGCGATCCCCATGCCGAACCGGCCGCTCTCGGAGCCGTGTCGGAGTGACCGGGGCCGCGCACAGCCCGGAACGCCGCTCTGCCACCGGGCTGATCGTCGGACGGTTCGATCCGCCTCACCTCGGCCACTCGTTCATGATCGAGTGGGCGCAGCGCCGGTGTGATCGGCTGGTGGTCTTCGTGAACAGCTCGGCCGAGCGCGATGCCGCCCCCGGTGCTCACCGTTCGCGTTGGCTCCGCGAGCTCCATGGCACCGACGACGGGACGGTGACCGTCGTCGAGGTGCGTCACTCGCTGGCGACCGACTTCGACGACGAGGACCTGTGGCGACGTTGGATCGAGCTGTTCCGGTCGCACTGGCCGCACGGTGACGGCCCTCACGCCGTGTTCTCGTCGGACGAGTACGTGGTGGAACTCGCCCACCGACTCGGTGCCGAGCACGTCGTGGTCGACGCCGAGCGCACGTCGGTCCCGATCTCTGCAACCGACGTCCGCAACGATCCCGGCCGCCATCTCGATCGCCTCGCTCCGCCCGTGCGGGCGTGGGTGGAGACCAACTGGCTCTGAGCCCGTTCTGGCGGCGGGGAGTGCCCCGCCACCGAGTGTCAGCGGTTGGGCTGCTTGGTGACCCGCAGGTAGGGCTTCACCGGTTCCCAGCCGTTCGGAAACAGCGTCCGGGCGTCCTCGTCGGAGACGGCCGGCACGATGATCACGTCCTCGCCGTCGCGCCAGTTGGCGGGCGTGGCCACCTTGTGGTCGGCCGTGAGCTGGAGGCTGTCGATGACACGGAGGATCTCGTCGAAGTTGCGTCCGGTGGAGGCCGGGTAGGTGAGGGTGAGCTTCACCTTCTTGTCGGGGTCGATGACGAACACCGAGCGCACCGTCAGCGTGTCGCTGGCGTTCTCGTGGATCATGTCGTAGAGGTCGGCCACCCGGCGTTCGGGGTCACCGATCATCGGGAAGTTCACGGCGGTGCCCTGGGTCTCCTCGATGTCGCGTTCCCATTCGACGTGGCTGTCGACCGGATCGACCGACAGGCCGATCACCTTCACGTTGCGCTTGTCGAACTCGGGCTTGATCGCGGCGACGTAGCCCAGTTCGGTCGTGCAGACCGGCGTGAAGTCCTTCGGATGGCTGAACAGCACGCCCCACGAGTCGGCCAGCCACTCGTGGAAGTTGATCTCGCCCTGGGTGGTGGGGGCGGTGAAGTCGGGTGCGGTGTCGCCGAGACGGACAGCCATTCGGGGCTCCTTGTGGGCAGTGGATGTGGGTGCGGCGCACGCTATCTCGAATCCCGACCAAAACAATCAGATTTATCGGGTTATCGGATCTCTCCTACGATCGACCCGTGAGCATCCCGGTGGCGATCCCCGACCTCGAAGCAGCGACGGTGGAGTACGCCTGGGCGTACCTGCTCACCGTCCGTGACGATCTGCGGCCCCACGTCGTCGCCGTGACGCCGGTGTGGCGCGACGGCTCGCTGGAGATGGACGTGGGACGCGGCACAGGGCGCAACGCCGCCGAACGCCCCGCCGTCACCCTCTGCTATCCGCCGGTGCAGGAAGGCGGTTACAGCCTCATCGTCGACGGCGATGCATCGGTGAGCGACCAGACCGTGCGGTTCACGCCGACCGGCGCCGTCCTCCACCGGCCCGCCTGATCCGTTTGCGTGACGGTCCCCACCGTTTGCGTGACGGTTTCTTTGGCCCCTCCCAATCTTTCTGCAACGCAAACCTGGGGAGCGAGCGGGCAGCACCGCTTGCGTGACGGTTTCTTCGGCCCCTCCCAATCTTTCTGCAACGCAAACGGAATGAGGTTCGTCGGCGGGGAGGGGTGCGTCAGGTGGCGTGGAGCGTGAGGCGCACCGTGGAGAGCGGTCCGCGTGCGACCGCGGCGGTGGCGAGCCGGCGGCGCCCGCCCAACCAGACCGCCACGTCGGGGGTGGCTTCGATGTTGCGGAGCCACTGGGAGTCGGAACGCACGGTGCTGACGGTGATGGTGTCACCGACTCGTGACGCCAGCAACGGCACCTCACGAGGGAGGCCGGAGACGCGGCCGACGGTTTCGACGACGACCGGGCCGATGCCGACCGCCCACGGGTTGCCTGCTCCACCGCGTACGGCGGGGCGGACGAAACGGTTGAGGGTGTCGAAGGCCTGCCGGGTGGTGCGGGCCCGGCACTCGCTCCTCATGATCCCATCTGGGTCGTGTGGACCGGCTCGACCACCATCACCACGCGCTCGTCGCCGGGCTGGTGATACGGGTAGCTGTCGACACCCATGTACTTCGTGGCCATCGCATCGATGAACTCGTTCGACGAGTCGTCGTCGATGCGTACGACCGCTCCGCGCATCTCGAGATAGCGGTACGGGTTGTCGGGATCGATGCCCGAGATCGCCACCGTCGGGTTCTTCACCAGGTTGGTGTACTTCTGCCGGCCCTTGGTGAGCGAGAACACGAAATGGCCGTCACGGAAGTCACCCCACACGGGGCTCGACTGGAGATGGCCGTCGGGCCCGAGCGTGGCGATGTGCCAGAACGTCGGCTTCTCGAACAGGTCGGTGTACGCCTCGGGAATCGTCATGCCCTGCGCAACCACACCGCGGAGCCGCCTATTCCGGGACGGGCAGCACCAGCTCGGACCGGGGTGGCTCAGAGGCCGGCGTACCAGTCGTAGCTGCGCTCGGCCCAGTAGTCCGCCGGCCGCCGGCGGAGATAGCGGACCACGCCGATGCGCTTCAGGCACTTGATGCCGTACTTGTTGGGCGTCGCCAGCCGCAACGGTGCGCCATGGGCGTCGTCGAGGGGCTCGGTGCCCTGTCGCAGGACCAGCATCGTCTGCGGATGCAGGATCGAGGCCATGTCCCAGCCCACGTAGTACTGCCCGTCGGGCGTCGCCAGCTGGACGTAGGCAACGTCGCCGATCCGGTCGGCGTAGCGTGCGTGGAAGTCGCTGAATCGGGCACCGCCCCAGTGGACGATGCTCGACCAGCCCTCGATGCACTTGTGCTCGATGATCAGGTCGCGCTGGGGCAACGACTCGAACACGTCGATGCCGACGTCGTCGAGCACCTCCCCGTCCGGACCCTCCACCCTCACCGTGTACCTCTCGACCTCGACCTCGCTGCGGATGCCGATGCGGCCGTTGACCCGGATCTGCGTGGCCTTCGATGCGGGGTACTCGGGAGCGGAACGGCTCTGCGACAGGTTGCGCCAGAGCCCCTCGTTGGCCTCCAGCGTGTCACGGAGCACCTGGGGGATCCCGTCCGCCGTCGGCTGATCCTGGATCCAACGCCATCCGAGGAACGCTGCACCGGCGCCCGCAGCGCCGGTGAGGAAGGATCGTCGTGAGCGCTTCCGGAATTCGTCGATTCCGATCGTGGGGACGGTGTCGTCACGCACGCGATGCGCGCGATCGGCGGTCTCCGCCTCGGCGGCGTCACCGGTCGGGGCGGCGCCGGTCGGTGCGACGGCGGCGGGGTCGTCGTCCGGAATGTCGTTCATACCGTTGCTCGTGTCGACCCGCCGCCCACCACCGGTGGGGTTGCATCGTCGACGGCGCTGTCACGATCGCTCGTGTCGTCGTGGTGGGTGTTCGTCTCCGCCGGCGCGGCCCTCCGCTCGATCTCGTAGCCGGTGACCATGCCGCGGAAGTTGTTCCAACCGGCACGCGCCACCTGCAGCACGTGGATCAGGAAGAACAGCACGAGCCCGATGGTCATCGTGAAGTGGACGAGACGGGCGCCCTGGTAGCCGCCGAACAGCAGAGGGAGCGGATGGAGTTGCGTCGGCTTGTAGATGGCGAAGCCGCTGACCACGATGACGAGCGTCATCGCCAGGACGACCGTGTAGCTCCACCGCTGGGCAGCGTTGTACTTTCCCTGTGGCGGTGCCTGCTCGCGAAGGTGGAGATCGTGCAGCACGACCTGGCCCGCCTCCTTCAGCGATCGTCGGTCGGGCAGGATGTGGCGCCACTGCCCACTCGACACGAGATACGTCGCATACGCGATGCCGTTGGCCACGAACAGCCAACCGAAGCTGAAGTGGAAGGCCATGCCCCTGGCGAGCCGTCGTTCGAGACCGAAAGTCTCGTAGACGGCGTCCGGGAAGAAGGCGAACCACTGCCAGCTGCCGATGCCGAGCGCGTACACGTCCTCGGCCCAGTAGATGCGCAGCCCGCTCCAGATCATGACGAACAGCAGCGGGAAGTTGACCCAGTGCAACCACCGGATGGCGCGGGGATGCCTGAGCCGTGCGACGGGAGCCGACGACGTGATCGGGTCGGTGGTGATGGTGTTCTCGGTGTCGGTGGTGGTCATTGCGGCTCCCGTCGGAACGTCACGAAGACGGCGTGATCAGTTGGGTGGCAGGACGGCGTCGATCACGTGGATGACGCCGTTGGTGGCGACGATGTCCGGCTCGACGATCTCGGCGCCGCCGACCGTGATGGTGTCTCCGTCGACCTCGACCGGGAGCTCGGTGCCGGCGAGGGTGACGAACGGGTTGTCGACCATGCCGGCCACCATGTCTGAGTCGTCGGCGGCCGCCACCACGTGGGCCTGCAGCAGGGTGGCCAGGCCCTCGGTGTCGGCGAACACGTCGTCGGCGGTCATGCCCATCTCGCCCAGGTACTCCTCGAAGGCCTGGTCGGTGGGAGCGAACACCGTGAACGGACCGTCGCCCGAGAGGGTGTCGGCCAGCCCTGCCGCCTGAACGGCGGCGACCAGCGTGGTGAGATCGTCGCGGCCGGCGGCCGACTCGACGATGTCGCCCTCGGCGCCGGCCATGTCGTCACTCATGTCGTCGCTCATGTCGTCGTCGGCCATGTCGTCGTCGGCCATGTCGTCGTCGGCCATGTCGTCGTCGGCCATGTC
>Ga0102938_10001803_pt1 | contig 16205 bp, 19 predicted proteins | sample SalPonR2_B_D2_MG_FD_84516 | JGI IMG/M metagenome (GOLD analysis project Ga0102938, IMG submission 84516) | Salt pond soil microbial communities from South San Francisco under conditions of wetland restoration - Salt Pond MetaG R2_B_D2_MG | ecosystem: Environmental > Aquatic > Marine >...
TCCCGACTGCGCCGCCGCCGACCATCCAGGCGCCGTACAAGACCGGGTACAGCGGCCCGAACCAGCGCGCCTGCCACACGTGCACATCCTCGTGATCGGTGACGAGCTGGCGCCGGCGAGGCTTCGACGTGTCGCCCGCCCCGCTGATCACGCTGCCGACCGTGATGGCGAATCCCCGACGCGGCACGAACCCGCGGCGGAACACCTGGCGATTCGATCGCCGGCTCAGCGACGGGTCGTAGCCCGGCCGACCCCGCACCAGACCGAGCGCCTGTGATGCGAGGCCTGCCGCAGTCATCGGGACGGCCCACGTGGAGTCGAGTGCGAACGCGACCAGACCGTCCGAGCACCCCCAGTCGTAGATTCGCCGCCAGCCGGCCAGCAGACCATTGGCCGCACCCACGACGCCGAACGGCGCGGCGAGACCGAGTGGGCCGCCCACCGCCGCCGCGGTCAGCCCTCCGAGAACGCCGACGGCGACAGCCTCGGTGAAGCTGCCGCCGTCGGTGCGAGTACTCGATTCGGGGACGCCGGGTGTCACATCGCTGCGCTGACCGGATGGATCAGCCACACCGACGTCACTGACGCAGGTACGACAGCAGGCGCAGCAGCTCGAGGTAGAGCCACACCAGGGTGACGACCAGACCGAGAGCAGCCACCCACTCGTATGCCTTCGGCATGCCGGCGTTGGTGGCCCGCTCGATGAAGTCGAAGTCGAGCGCCAGATTCATCGCTGCAAGGCCGCAGACGAACACGGAGAACAAGATGCTCAGGCCGAGGTTGTCGCCGTTGAGGAACGGCAGCGACCCGCCGAACAGGCTGAAGACGAACGAACCGAGGTACAACACCATCACGCCGAGGGTGGCGAAGATGACTGCCCGGCGGAACTTGTCGGTGACCTTGATGATGCGGGTGCGGTAGAGCACCAGCATCACGAAGAAGACCGAAGCGGTCGCCAGCACTGCCTGCAGGACGATGCCGTTGTAGAACGTCTCGTAGCCCTTGGAGATGGCCCCGACGGCGAAGCCGTACGAGATCGCGTAGACCGGGCCGAAGAACTTGGCGAGGTTCGGCTTGAACATCGAGAGCATCACGGCGCCGAAGCCGACGAAGATGCCGACCATCGCGATCGGTGGGAACTGGTAGGTCTCGGTCTCGACGCCTTCGTTGGACACGAGGGTGGGGCCGGTTGCCGCAGACCACCCGAACGCGGCCGAGACCAGCAGCAGGACGAGCAACACCAGCGACGCCGTGATGACGCCGTTGATGGTCATCGCCTTCTGCCAGCCCGAGACCGGGCCGTCGGCCACGGGCTGCGGGGCGACCTGAGTCCCGGCGCTGGGCGCGCCCCAACCGGCCTGGCCCTTGCTGGCGGCCAGCCCGGAGTTGTAGCTCTGAGACGCCGACTGGAACGACTCTTCTTTGAACACTGGATTCGACATGGTCAGACGATTGTACCTCCGACCGTCGGTCAGGCGCCCCTGTCAGCTGTCGGCTTTACCGAGTTCTCACCGGCCGAGTTCTCGCCGACGGAGGCACCGACCGAGACGTCGCTGAGCGAGGGCGTCAGCGCAGGTCGTGGGCGCTGGTCGCATCCCACAGGTCGATGTCGGGCGCCTGCGAGAGCACACCCGTACATGCCGACGCCATGTCGACCATCACGTCGGAATCGAAGTGGGCGCGTTGGTGGTCGGGCGTCTCCCACTTCTGCACGATCAGATGGCGGCCGGGGTTCGTGACGCTTGCACAGAGGTCGACGTTTCGACAGCCGTCCTGCATGCGCGTCAGCACCACGTATTTGGACAGGATCGCCAGCAACGCGGCATCGTCCGCCGCGTCGAACGTCATCGTCACGACCGTCAGCTCGACCTCATCGCTCATGGTGATTCATCCCTCTAGCACATCTCGAACCGTGATATGTGCGTTGCTCTTGGATTACATGGTTGACGGACCCGGCGTCGTCGGTATCGTGACCGAGGTCTCATGTCGACCGTCGTGCTCATTTCACCGCAGACTTCGTCACCAGACACCCTCGCACGCCGAATCCTCCACGATGACACCGGTACCGCCGTGGTCATCGTCGACACGACACAGTAGGAGCACCAGGTGGCCAAAGACCGCGTCGACCGCGACGACGAAGACCTCGTCCGTCTCTATCTCACCGACATCGGGCAGTACACACTGCTGACCAAGGACGATGAGGTCCGCCTGGCCAAGGCGATCGAGGCCGGCAACGAGGCGATCGCCGAGCTCGATGCCGGCGGGGAACTCACCGCTGCCAAGAAGCGCGAGCTGCGCCGCACCGCCCGGCAGGGCGAAGAGGCCGAGCGCCAGTTCGTGCAGTCGAACCTGCGTCTCGTGGTGTCGATCGCAAAGAAGTACCAGGCGTCCGGTCTGCCACTGCTCGATCTGATCCAGGAGGGCAACCTCGGTCTGATGCACGCCGTCGAGAAGTTCGACTGGCGCAAGGGCTTCAAGTTCTCCACCTACGCGACGTGGTGGATCCGCCAGGCGATCACCCGTGGCATCGCCAACACCGGCCGCACGATCCGCCTCCCGGTCCACGCCGGCGACACACTCGCCCGCCTGCAGAAGGCGCGCTCGCGCCTCGAGCTGAAGTACGGCCGTCCCGCCACGCTGTCCGAGCTGGCCAAGGAAGTCGAGATGCCCGAGGACAAGGTGACCGAGGCCTTGCGCTTCGCCGCCGAACCGCTCTCGTTGTCGGAGCCGCTGCGCGAGGACGGCGACGCCGAACTCGGCGACGTGGTCGAGGATCGATCGGCCGAGTCGCCGTTCGAGGTCGCCGCCACCGCGCTGCTGCCCGAGGAGATCTCGCGGTTGCTCGCCCCGCTCGACGAGCGCGAACGCGAGATCCTCAAGCTGCGCTTCGGCCTCGACCGCGGCGAGCCGCGCACCCTCGAAGAGGTCGGTGAGCACTTCAACCTCACCCGTGAGCGCATCCGCCAGATCGAGGCCCGCGCGATGAGCAAGCTGCGCCACCCCTCCAGCGACACCGGCGCCCGCGACCTCCTCGCCGTCTGACATCGGCCCCGGCTCGCTTCGAGGGAAATCTCCGCTCAGGATCGCGCGCCGATGTGGCAGCGTGGGCAGGTGAGCGAATTCGACATCCGTCCGGTGGCTGGACACGAACGACGTGCGGTGGTCGACACGCTGCGCAACGCGCTGCTGAGCGGACCGGTCAACGACGCCGACTTCGCGAAGGGCGAATCGTCCTGGAGCGACAGCGATGCGCTCGCCGCGTGGCACGGTGATCGCTGCGTCGGCAACGTCGCGGCGTTCCGGTTCGACTCGACCGTGCCCGGCGGAGAGCTGGTACTGACCGCAGGTGTCACCCGAGTCGGCGTGCTCCCCACGCACACACGCCGTGGCGTACTCACTCAGCTGATGCAGCGTCTGCTCGCGGAGTCCCGCGAGCGGGGCAACGTGCTCGCCACGCTCCACGCCAGCGAGACACCGATCTATCGACGGTTCGGATTCGGGCTCGCCACCGACGCCGCAGCGGTGGAAGTCACCACCCGCAACACCACACCGTGGATCGCCCCGGCCCGAGCCGGCTCGATCCGGCTGCTCGCCCGCGCGGAACTGCTCGACGTGGTCCCGCCGCTGTACGAGCGGGTCGCACGGTGGCGCGTCGGGTCGATCAGCCGCCCGGAGTGGATGTGGCAGTGGATCCTGCACGAGGCCGTCGAGCCGACCGAGACTCGACACGGCAAGGGATCCTTCGTGGCCGTCCACACCGATCCCGCCGGCAACGACGACGGCTACGTGTTCTACGACGTCGACTGGGACGAGGCGTTCGCTGCCAATCCGACGGGCGTCGGCAAGGTCCGCGACCTGTGGGGTGCGTCACCGGCGGTCGAACTCGAACTCTGGCGGTATCTCGTCGGTATCGATCTGATCGTCACGTGGCGGGCCGACGTGCGACCCGTCGACGAACCGGCACGCCGGGCGATGCACGACTCACGGGCGTACGAGGCCAAGCAACGCATCGACGACCAGTGGGTTCGGATCCTCGACGTCGACGCTGCACTCCGTGCTCGCATCTACGGACCCGCCGATGGTGCCGCCACGATCGGCGTGCACGACCCGATGTTCCCCGCGAACTGCGCCACGTGGCGCATCGACCCCGTCGGGGCCGAACGCAGCGGCGAGCCCGCCGACGTCATCGTCGACATCGCCACCCTGTCGGCCGCCTACCTCGGCGCGGTCTCGTGGCACGACCTCGCGGCATCCGGCGCGCTGGAGCCGGCGGACGGTCTCGTCGATCGCCTCGACGCGCTCTTCGCCGTCAGACCGACGCCCTTCTGCGGCACCGGTTACTGAACGATCACGCCTGGGGTCTGACCCCTGGCGTGATCAGGGGCCGGAGAAGACGCCGTCCTTGGCGTCGCTCGTGCGCGACATGTAGGCGGCTTTCGGGTCGTAGGTGTTGCCACCCTCGGCTTCCCAACTGGCGATCTCGGAGCGGCCGACCACGAACCAGTGGACCTCGTCGGGGCCGTCGGCCAGGCGCAGGGTGCGCTGCGAGGTGTACATGTCGGCCAGCGGCGTCCACTGCGACACACCGGTGGCACCGTGCATCTGGATGGCGTTGTCGATGATCTCGCACACGCGGATCGGCACCATGGCCTTGATCGCACTGACCCACACACGGGCCTCGGCGTTACCGAGCGTGTCCATCGCCTTCGCAGCGGTGAGCACCATGCGGCGCATCGACTCGATCTCGATACGCGACTGGGCGATCATCTGGGTGTTGCCACCGAGGTTGGCGAGCCGCTTGCCGAAGGCTTCGCGGGTGAGGCCTCGCTTGACCATCATCTCGAGTGCCCGTTCGGCGGCGCCGATCGAGCGCATGCAGTGGTGGATGCGGCCCGGGCCGAGACGCACCTGGGAGATCTCGAAGCCGCGGCCCTCGCCGAGGAGGATGTTCTCGTACGGCACCCGCACGTCGTTGAAGCGGATGTGCATGTGGCCGTGCGGAGCGTCGTCCTTGCCGAACACCTGCATGCCTTCGAGGATCTCGACGCCAGGGGTGTCGGTGGGCACGAGGATCTGGCTCTGACGCAGGTGCGGCGGGCCGTCGGGGCTCGTCTGCACCATCGTGATCATGATCTTGCACCGCGGGTCGCCGGCGCCGGAGATGTAGTACTTCTCGCCGGTGATCACCCATTCGTCGCCGTCGCGCACCGCCTTGCAGGAGATGTTCTTCGCGTCGGACGAAGCAAGGTCGGGCTCGGTCATCGCATAGGCGGAGCGGATCTCCCCACGCAACAGCGGCTCGAGCCACTGCTGCTTCTGCGCGGGCGTGCCGACACGTTCGAGTACTTCCATGTTGCCGGTGTCGGGGGCAGCGCAATTCATCGACTCCGATGCCAGCGGGTTCTTGCCCAACTCCATCGCGATGTACGCGTAGTCGAGGTTATTGAGCCCCTCACCGGTCTCGGCGTCGGGGAGGAAGAAGTTCCACAGGCCCTGCTGCTTGGCCTTGTCCTTCACCGACTCGAGCAGTTCGAGCTGACCCTCGCCGTAGCCCCAGTGCTCAGCGCGGCCCTTGCCCAGACGATGGAACTCGGCGGTGATCGGCTCGACCTCGGTGAAGATGAACTTCTTCACGGCGTCGTAGAGCGGGCGGACGCCGTCGGACATACGCAGGTCGTACATCTCCGGGGTGGATTCGAGCGCTGGCATTGGCTTCTCCTCGGGTCGAGCGGTTCCGGCCAACGGTAGTGACCAACCGCAGACGCCGTCTCATCCGACGCTGCACCACCTCATGCGACGCTGCACCACGGTGGACGACTGCGATGTCTGCACATCCACGACACAGGCGGTTGAGGGCCACGGTCGCGGGGAACCATTCCGACCATGGCCTTCACCAGCCGCATCATCGACGCCCCCGTCCGGGTCGTCTGGGACGTGCTGATCGATCCGCGGACCTATCCCGACTGGCTCGTCGGCGCTGCGGACGTTCACGACCTCGACGAGAGCTGGCCGGCGATCGGGAGCCGGTTCCACCACCGGGTCGGTCTGGGCTGGCTGTCACTCCCCGATCACAGCGAGGTCGAGGACGTCATCGAGCCCGAACTCCTGCAGCTCGGGGTGCGAGCGCGACCGTTCGTGTCGGCCACCGCGACGTTCCGACTCGTCGGCCAGGGCAACACCACCGTCGTCACGTTGCAGGAGGAGCCGAAGGTCCGCACGATCGGCAATCTGGTGCGTCCGTTGATGGACCCGTCGATCCACGTGCGCAACCACCGATCGCTGCGTCGACTCGACCGCATCGTCACCGCACGTGCGGAGGCAGCGACGCGGGTGTGAGCGGCGCCGGCGTGTTCGACGCGGTCGTGATCGGCGCCGGACCGAACGGTCTGGTGGCGGCGAACCAACTGATCGACCGGGGCTGGTCGGTGGTCGTCGTCGAGGCCGAACCCGAACCAGGTGGTGCCGTGCGCAGCGGCGAGGTCCTCGAAGCGGGCTTCGTGACCGATCGCTTCAGCGCCTTCTATCCCTTGTCGATCGTGTCGCCCCACATCGCCGGACTCGCCCTGGAGGACCACGGCCTGCGTTGGGCCCAGGCGCCGACCGTGCTGGCGCATCCGCGACTCGACGCGCCGGCCGCGGTGCTGAGCCGTGACCTCGCCGTGACCGCCGGGTCGTTGGAACGCTTCGCTCCGGGCGACGGCGAACGCTGGTGTGCCCTGCAGAGCGAGTGGGACGACGTCGAGGACGATCTGATCGCCACCCTGATGGCGCCGTTCCCACCGGTGCGCGCCGGACTTCGTCTCGTCCGCCACCTCGGTCTCGCGAACGCAACGGAACTGGCACGCCGCGCCGCGATGCCCGTGCGCCGGCTGGCCGAGGAACGCTTCGAAGGAGACGGGGCCGGACTGCTGCTGGCCGGGTCGGCGCTGCACGCCGACGTCACCCCGGACAGCGTGCTCAGCGGACTGCTCGGTTGGCTGCTCACCGGCATCGCTCAACGCCACGGGTGGCCGGTGCCGATCGGCGGTGCCGGCGAACTCACCGCTGCGCTGGTGCGGCGCTTCGACGCGCTCGGCGGGGTGGTGATGTGTGACCGACGGGTGGTCGAGATCACGACCGATGCCGGCGGCGCGTCGGGTGTACGCACCGACACCGGCGAACAATTCGATGCACGCCACGCGGTGGTCGCCGACGTGGTGGCGCCGAAACTGTACGGCGAACTCCTCGCGCACGACGACGTGCCAGCGGCGCTCGGTCGGCGCATCGGTCGGTACCAACCGGGCTCGGCGACGTTCAAGGTCAACTGGACGCTCGACGGGCCGATCCCATGGAGCGACCGATCGGTCGTCGGTGCCGGCACCGTGCACCTGGCGTCCTCGATGGACGAACTCACCATGAGCGCTGCGCAGCTCTCGACCGGCCGACTGCCCAGCCACCCGTTCGTGCTGCTCGGCCAGATGACCACTGCCGACAGCACCCGATCACCGGCGGGTACCGAGAGCGTGTGGGCCTACACCGACGTCCCACAAACGGTGCGGGGCGACGCAGCGGGCGAGTTGCCGGGACTCGACTCCGCCGCCGCTGTCGAGGCGTTCGCCGACCGACTGGAGGACCGCATCGAACTCCACGCTCCCGGCTTCGGCCGCCTCGTGCGCCGCCGTTCGGTCCAGTCACCGAACGACCTCGAGCGCAGTGACGCGAACCTGATCAACGGCGACAAGAACCTCGGGACTGCACAACTTCACCAACAGCTGATCTTCCGTCCGACACTGGGCCTCGGTCGAGCCGAGACTGCGATCCCGAAGCTCTTCCTGGCGTCGGCGTCGGCACATCCCGGCGGCGGTGTCCACGGAGCGTGCGGCGCCCATGCGGCACGCGCTGCGCTGGTGTCGACCTGGGCGGGGGGTGCCGCCCGCCGGCCGGTGGCGGCGCGGTGGCGGCGTCACGCGTGAGGGGCTCGCATTCCCGAGTCGTGAACGCAAGCGCCAGGAGCAGACGTCGCAACTGCGTCAGTTGGTCGCGGCGACACCGCCGGCGTTCACGGTGGTCGTGCCGCCGGTCGCCGTGCCGTCGGGACCGACGGCATCGGCGACCGAATCTCCGGCGGAGTCGACGACGCCGGTGACCCGGTCACTCGCCGCCGTGGTCACCTTGCTCGCATTGTCGGCAACAGCTTGGCCGACACCCGACTCCTTGACGCGATCACCCGCCTGACGCATCGCACCCGAGGTGCGCGCTGCGACCTGCGAACGCTGGTCCTCCGACATCTGCGAGGCGAGGTATCCCCCGACTGCGACTCCTGCGACGAATCCGATCATGAGTTTCATTCGGTCGCACTACCCCGACGTCGGTGGATCTACTCCTGGCGGACGCTGCTGGGCCTCCGCGCGTGCCCGGCGCTCGGGTTGGCAGGTGGGACACCAGTACGTGCTGCGGGCGGTGCGTTCGCCGGCCGGTGAGAACAGCACGGCGTTGTCGCATCGACGACAGCCGAGACGGTGCCGTCCGTACACGTACGTGCGCCCCCGGTCGGTGCTGCCCGTGGTCACCCGGAACGGTCGGTCCCGGTTGGAGACCAGCTGGCGATGAGCGATCGACCAGAGCGTCGCGAGTTCGTCGTCGGAGAGGTCGTCGACGGCGGTGAACGGATGCACACCGGCCACGAACAACGTCTCGCTCTTGAACACGTTGCCGACACCTGCGGCGACCGTCTGGTCGAGCAGCAGTTCGGCGACGGTGGTCATGGAGGACGCCGGCGCAACGGTCCGGCTCCGGCGGACCACTTCGTCGAGGTCGACACCGTCGTTGCTCAGGTCCGGTCCGATCCGATCGGCGGGCGCGGTACCTGCGCCGGCGAGGTGAGTCGAGATGTCGGGAGCGGAGAAACACAGTGCCCGTCCGGCGACGGTGCCGATCACGATGCGCAGCTTCGGGGTGCGGGGGATGGCGGCTGTCGGTGCACTGGCGCGCCACGAACCCGCCATGCCCAGGTGGGTGTGCAACACCAACCGACGATCCGGGTTGCCCGGAGCGACGAAGTCGACCAGCAGGTACTTGCCCACCGCGTCGACGCCGGCGATGCGATCACCGACCCGGGGGCGGTAGCCGCGCAACTTGCGGAACCACAGCTCGGTGACGAGCTGACCTTCGAGGATCGGGGTGAGGACTTCGGCGGCGCGCCGCAGCGTGTCACCCTCGGGCACCCTGTGCGCCTCGCAGTTTCCACCAGCCGAATCCGACCGCCAGCACGATCAGCAACACGGTGATGGCGGTGAGCCAGAGCAGACCCTCGATCACGGCACCGAGCACCCCGAGAGCGAACAGAACGACGAGAACGATGAGGAGTGTGGCCATGAGTTGCTCTACCCCGGGCAGGGTCGACACAAGCACCATCGTTTCACGAGAGCGCCGCCGTCGACCGGTCGGACGACGTGGCGATGTCCGACCAGACGGTCTTGCCGACAGTGGTCAGCCTGCACCCCCACCGGGCACTCACCGCCTCGACGATCCGCAGGCCGAAACCACCGTGCCGGTCCGCGATGTCCCGGAGGTGCGCCGGTCGGTCGCTGGAGTCGTGCACCTCGACCCGGACGACGTCGTCGTCATCCCAGAGTTCGAGGACGCCCGGTTCGCCGGTGTGACGCACCACGTTGGTCACGAGTTCGCTCGCCACGTATTCGGCATCGGAGGGGATTCCGGCACCGGACCGGACGCGATCGCTGTCGCCGAGGTATCGACGGACCGCAGCGCGCACCATCCCCGGCGAGGTGTCGACCGCGTCGAACTCCACACGCACATCCGGAGGTCGGCGTATCGACATGGTGTTGGACTACCCGATGCTCGACCGTCCACGCATCTCACGCAGACGAATGTCGCAGATCGCCGCACTAGCTTGGCTGCGTGGACCGCCGGGCAGCTCTCGTCGTGCTCGTCGGCACGCTCGTGGCCGTGCTGTTCGCCGCGATCACCACGGCCGGCGAGGTGCCCTTGGCCGACGGACCGCCCAGCATCTTCGACGACGCCGAGCCGGGACGGCTGTCCCCTCCACCTCCGCCGACGGAGATCGTCGAGAGCGAGACGATCGAGGAACGCGACGACCAGGACGTGTCGCCGTGGGTGGAACGGGTGGCGCGGCTGATCGGCTGGGGCTCACTCGCCGTCGCCGCCGTGATCACGACCGTCGTGCTGTGGCGCACGCGACCCACCTTCGAGCGCTGGCGGCGACGGCGAGCCCTCGATCAACCGATGAACGTGCTGCCCGACGTCGTCGCGACAGTGGCTGCAGGAGCCGAGGAACAACGCGCCGCCCTCCGGCGTGGAGCGCCGCGCAACGCGATCGTCGAATGCTGGCTCCTCCTCGAAACGGCCGTCGTCGACTCCGGAATCCCGCCGCGCCCTGCCGACACCTCGACGGAACTCGTCGAGCGGGTCCTCGCCCGACCAGAGGTGGACGCAGCAGCGCTCGAGGCACTCGCCTCGCTCTATCGAGAGGCCCGTTTCTCCGACCACGAGATGAGCGAAGCGTCACGCCGGGCTGCGATCGGTGCACTCGACGCGGTGCACGACGGCCTGCACGGCACCACTCGCGGTCACCACGGCAGCGCCGCAGAGGTGGTCGGGCCGTGAAGCCGTGGGTGCGGCCGGTCGCCGCGATCGGCGCAACCACCGTGGTGGTCGTCGTCGCGATGATCGTGTCCGGCATGGGGCCGAACGTCCCCCTGGTCGTCGTGCTCGTCGCGCTGCTCGGCGTCGCGGCCTGGGCGCTCACCGAAATCGCCGGCGCCACTCCCGCCGCGGCCCCGGTCGACAGCGGGCTCCGGCCGCCACCGCCGAACCGCGCGGAACGACGGGTGACGCGCCTGCGCACCGGCCTCGCCTACTCCGTGCCGAACGGGTTGGTGTTCGAGCAACTGCACGAGAGCCTCGTGTCGGTGATCGACGACCAGCTTCGAGCTGCGCACCAGATCGACCGCACCACCGACCCCAGCGGCGCCCACGCCGTGATCGGCGACGAACTCCAGACATTCATCGACGATCCGGCATCCGCTGCGGAGAGGCTCGCGCGCCCCCGGGCGCTCGATCGCATCCTTGCCCTGATCGAACAGCTCTGACCGGAGATCCCGTGGAACGCGAACCGCATCACGAATCCGAACTGCGCGACGGACTCGAACTGCGCGACGTGTCGCGTCTCGCCAACCAGGTACTCGACGAGGTCGAGGTGGCCGTCGTCGGCAAACGGGGTGCGCTCACGCTGGTCCTCGCCGCGATCCTCGCCGGCGGCCACGTGTTGCTCGAAGACTTCCCCGGACTCGGCAAGACGCTCGCGGCGCGGTCGTTCGCCCAGACACTCGGCCTCGAGTTCTCGCGAGCCCAGTTCACTCCCGACCTCCTCCCCGCCGACCTCACCGGCTCGTTCGTGTACGACCAGCGCGACGCCGAGTTCACGTTCCGCCCGGGCCCGCTGTTCGCCGGCCTGCTGCTCGCCGACGAGATCAACCGCACGCCGCCGCGCACCCAGGCCGCACTGCTCGAAGCGATGCAGGAACACCAGATCACCGTCGAGGGCGAGACGTTCGTCCTCCCACTGCCGTTCCACGTGCTCGCCACCGCCAACCCGGTCGAGTACGAGGGCACGTACCCGCTCCCCGAGGCGCAGCTCGACCGGTTCATGATGCGGGCGAGTTTCGGGTACCCATCGGCCGACGAGGAATGGGACGTGCTCCAACGGCGGATGACGCGCCGCAGCGACGACCAGGTTCTGCGCCCTGTCACCGACGCTGCCACCGTGCTCGCCATGCAAGCTGCGGTCGAAGGGGTGGCCGTCGACGAGAGCGTCGGCCGTTACTGCGTCGCGCTCACCACCGCCACGCGTTCTCACCCCCATGTGCTGATGGGTGCGTCACCGCGCGGAGCGCTCGGTCTGATGCTGGCGTCGCGGGCAGTCGCAGTCATCGCCGGTCGCGACTACGTCACCCCGGAGGACGTCAAGGCGGTCGCGGTGCCCGTACTCGCCCACCGCGTCACGGTGAAGCCCGAGATGTGGATGAGCGACATCACCGGCCGCACGATCGTCGAGGCCGTCATGGCGTCGGTGCCCACGCCGACCGCTCTGGAACCCTCCGCCGACGAGGTCTGAGAGACATCACGACGATGTCCCCGGGCACTCCAGCGTGGAGACCGACCGCTGCGTACTTCCGCTCATCTGCCGCAGCGGTGGTACTGGTCGTCGTGGCACTGATCTGGCGTCGCTCCGACCTGTTGGTGATCGCGACACCGTTCGCTGCAGTCACGGCCTGGGCGACGATCGCCCGGCCACGGAGTACGCCGTCGTTCGAACACGCGCTGGGACACCCGACTGTCCGTGAAGGTGACGCCACCACCTGGCGCGGCACCGTCGACGCCGTCGACGGTGACGGTGACGGTGCCGGTGTCGTCGACCACGCCATCGCCGTGCTCGCGCACGACGCCTGGATCGAGACCCGGCCGAGAGGTGGATGTGTGACCGCGATCGGCGTCGACGGTCGAGTCGAACTCGACGTGGCCGTGCGGGCGACGCGATGGGGCGTCCGCGAAATCGACCGCGTGGACGTGGTCGCCACTTCGACGTGGGGAGGGTTCCACTGGACGACCGTCACCACGCCCTGCACGTTCGCGGCGCTGCCGGCACCCGGCGTCTTCGACGTCGGTGCGTCGCCTCGCCCCTCCGACGGACTCGTCGGCCTGCACCGCTCGACGCGTGCCGGCGACGGCAACGAGTTCGCCGCCGTGCGCACGTTCCAGGCCGGCGACCGGATGCGGCGGATCAACTGGTCGCGTTCGGCACGAACCAACGAGCTCCAGGTGAACGCCGCGTGGGCCGACCTCGACACCCATGTGACCCTCCTCATCGACGCAACCGACGACTTCGGCGCCAGCGGTGGCGTCGACGGCGCAGCATCGAGCCTCGACGCGAGCGTGCGCGCTGCCGGGGCGATCGCCGAGCACTACGCCCCGCGAGGCGAACGGGTGTCGATGCGGACCTTCGGGGCGCGGGTGGTCCACGAGGTGCCCGCCGGCACCGGGCGGGCCCAACTCCGCCGGATCCTCGACACGATGACCCGCATCCGAGCCGGCCACGACGTACGCGCCATCCGGCCCGGCGCGATCGGCCGCCGGGCGGGCGGAGGCCGCATGACGGTGATGCTGTCGCCGCTGATCGCTCCGGAGGCCCTCGACCTCGCAGTGAGACTGGGCCGTCAAGGTGTCGGCGTCGTCGTGATCGACACGTTGCCCGACCACATCGCCGAGCACGACGACCCGCTGATGGCGTTGGCGTGGCGCGTGCGGCTGCTCGAGCGGCGGCGTGAGGTGCGGATGGTCACCGCCGCCGGGATCCCGGTGGTGCGGTGGCGCGGCCCGGGAAGTCTCGATCAGGTGATCCGCGACATCGCCCGTCGCACGACCGGTCCGAGGATGGCACGACGATGAACGTCGATGCCGCAGCCTGGGTGCAACGTCTCGCCCGCGTGTCGCGACAGCGTTGGCTGCTCGCGAGCGCCGCGGTGGCGACCGCCGTGGGCGCGTCGGTCGTCACCGGCATCACCGGCGGCGGGCTCCCACCGCTCGTGCTGCTGATCGTCACGGCGCTGGCGGCGGTGTCGGCAGTTCGTCCCGACACCCACGCCTCCTCGGTGGTCGTCGGTGTGATCGTGTGGCAGTGGCTGGTGGTGGCCGACGACCCGACCGGCCCAGCCGTCGTGGTGGTCACGCTCGGCCTGTTCATGTTCCACACACTGATCGCCCTGCTCGCGCCCGCCCCGGTCACGGCGACATTCGGCTCCGCCGTCTCGACGCGGTGGTTGCTCAGGTTCGCCGCCGTCGCGGCCGCAACGGTGGCGATGTGGATGCTCGTGGTCCTGATGGACGCGCGCAGGGCGGATGGAAACGCTGCGCTGACCGTCGCAGGTTTCTCCGTCGCACTGGGTCTGGTGGTGTCGCTCGTGCTTCAACTCTCCGCACGTCGCTCGCAGCGCACCGGAGATCCCGCCGACCAGGTGTGACCAAGATCCTGTTCGCAGCGCTGCACCGATTCGTAACCTGAATGGGGTACCTGCCCCCCTACGAAAGGTGCCGACCCCAATGTCCCTCGCGATCGAGCAGCTGGAAACGACGGAACGCCCGGCCCCGCCCAATCAGCCCGGATCGTGCTTCGCGATGCCGCTGTCGCCGGCGGAACTCCGTGAACACCAGCAGCGATACCTGGCGATGCCCAGCTACCGCTACGGCCTGCCCGCCCGCGTCCTGTTCTGGACCGCCGACAAGGTCTTCCCGCAGGGCCGCAGCTTCGAGTTCTTCGCGTTCGTCGAACTCGTTGCCCGGGTGCCCTACATGGCGTGGGAACACGTGGGCCACATCGCCCAGACCCAGAACCACCACGATCACGAGTTCGACCGCAAGATCCAGGACCGCGTGGTGCTCGCCCGCGACGAACAGGACAACGAGTTCTGGCACCTGTTGATCATGGAGGAGTTCCTCGAGAAGTCCGGCTACAAGCGCCGCTGGTTCTTCGACCGTGTGTTCCCACAGATCCTGTCGTTCGTCTACTACCACCTGTCGTGGATCCTCTACGCCGTGCGACCGAAGTGGTCCTACCAGCTCAACAGTGACTTCGAGGACCATGCACTGCGCCAGTACTCGTTGTTCGTCGCCGAGCATCCCGAGTTCGACGAGACTCCCTGGGAGTCGCGGTACCGCGGCGACTACGGCCATCACGCGACGGTCGGCGACATGCTCCGCCAGGTGGCGTGGGACGAGGAGCAGCACAAGATGCACTCGGAGGAGTACATCCGCCGCGGCGCCCGCTTCTCCCGCGATCGCGGCTGACGCCCGGGTCGCTGCTGACCGCGCTTCGGCGCGGGCCCCTCGCCGGGCATGACGGCCGGACGAGGTGCGGACCGGTTGTCACACATCAGGGCGCTGCAACGTCGAAGTCGTATGCAACACGTCAGCAGCGACCATCCATCGGAGATTCAGGTGATCGGGGGTGGGCTCGGTGGACTCACCGCAGCGGCCCTGGTGGCAAGCGCCGGTCGCACCGTCACAGTGCACGAAGGCCGTGGGCGTTTCGGTGGTCGCGGGACCACCGACTCGAGAGACGGCTTTCGATTCAACCGGGGGCCACATGCGCTCTATCTGGCAGGCGAGGCGCACCGGGTGCTGGGGTCGATCGGAATCACCCCTGTCGGGGCCGCACCGATGACCACCGGCGCACTGATGGCCGACGGCGACATGTTCGGCCTCGCGCCCGGCAGCCCGATCAGCTTGCTGCGAAGCCGGATGCTCGGCGCCCGCGACAAGGTCGCACTCGCCCGAATCCTGACCCGACTCGACCGACTCGATCCCACACCGCTCGCCTCGGTCTCGACTCGCGACTGGGTGGACGACATGACCACTCGACCTCGGGTCCGCGAGATCTTGCACACGGTCATCCGGTTGGCGACGTACTGCGCGATACCCGAGGTGCTGTCCGCCGAGGTCGCGTTGACGCAGATGCAACTGGCGCTCGGCCGGGGAGTCATCTATCTGGACTTCGGCTGGGAACAGCTGGTGTCGGCGTTGGCTGCCACGCCGGGCATCCCGTTCGAGACCAACAGCCGAGTCGGCGAGTTGCCCGACGCACCTGCGGTCATCGTGGGAGCATCGGAGTCTTGAGCCCGGATTATCGGGTGGGTCCGATGGCAAGTCCGGCCGATCGATACGTGCCGTTCATGAGCGGGCGCGGAGCGTGCGGCCGATCGTTGTTCTGATCGACCACCATATGGATTACCATATGGTGATGGCTCGACGTGAAGTGCTCGTTCAACTCGACGACGATCTCGTCGAACAACTCGACGCATTGGCCGCCGGCCTCGGCACCAACCGATCAGAACTGCTGCGCCGTGGCGCGCAAGCGGTGCTCGACGCCGAAGGACTCGCGGCGGCCGATCGCCAGCTTCGCTCCGCGTACGAGCGTCAGCCCGCCGACCCCCGTCTCGTCCAGTCCGCTCGACGACTCGCTGCTCAGACCACTCCTGCGTGGTAGCGCGTAACGACATCTTCTGGGCTGACCTCGGTCCGCCTGCTGGTCGCCGACCTGTGTGCGTGTTGACCCGGGATGCCGCTCTTGCGGTCCTGACCTCGGTGACCTGTGCGCCCATCACACGCACCATCCGAGGAATCCGCTCCGA
>Ga0102938_10001804_pt1 | contig 16204 bp, 10 predicted proteins | sample SalPonR2_B_D2_MG_FD_84516 | JGI IMG/M metagenome (GOLD analysis project Ga0102938, IMG submission 84516) | Salt pond soil microbial communities from South San Francisco under conditions of wetland restoration - Salt Pond MetaG R2_B_D2_MG | ecosystem: Environmental > Aquatic > Marine >...
CGAGGATTTTACAGCATTGGATAAGCTGGCCAAAGAGAAAGATGTTACTGCGATAGCTGACTGTGGCGTGGCTCCGGGTATGCCCAATATAATCCTGGGATATTATAATCAAAACATGCAAATTGAGAAATTCGAATATATGGTGGGTGGCCTGCCCAAAGAGCGAAAATTTCCGTTCGAATACAAGGCTCCTTTTTCTCCTGTCGATGTGCTGGAAGAATATACCAGGCCGGCCAGGCTGATGGAAAATGGTGAGGTTGTCAGCAAACCGGCAATGAGCGAGGCTGAATTGATTTATTTCGAAGATTTAGGGCACCTGGAGGCATTTAATACCGATGGGCTGCGTTCTCTTTTGACAACTATGGAACATATTCCGAACATGAAAGAAAAAACCCTTCGATATCCCGGACATATACGATTGATACAGGCTCTTAAAGAAGCCGGTTTTTTCAGTGAAAAGAAAATACAGGTGGGAGATTGCCATGTTAAACCTGTTGATTTTACCAGCAATCTGCTGATTGATGAATGGAAACTGGAGGAGGACGAAGAGGAATTTACCTTAATGAAAATTAATATCCGGGGCTCTGAAGGTAATCAGCCGAAAGATATAACTTATGAACTGTTAGACCGGTATGATCCTGTAACAGGTCTTTCTTCAATGGCAAGAACCACGGGCTTTACTGCTACTGCAGCCGTTAATCTTCTGACAAATAATATTTTTACGCAGAAGGGCGTATTTCCTCCCGAACAGATTGGCCGGGAGAATGAAAGCTATGAATTCGTTATGAATTATCTGAAAGAAAGGAATGTTGTTTACAGAAGGAAATAAGTGTGAAAGAAGCTTCCATTATGGAGAGTAAAAAATTATCGGGGAATTAGAAACCGTTTTGATTTTTTTTACTTCAATAAAATAGTTTTGTGTGATTCCTAGCCCCGTCCTTTAGGGCGGGGTGTTTTAAATGCCTACCCCGACTATGATTTCTATAAATTTTGTATTTTAAAATACAAAATTTATAGAAATCGGATGAGTATCAGGCTTAACCTAAACCCCGCCCTAAAGGACGGGGCTAGGAAAATAAAACCTTCTAAATTTGGTAATGTAAAATTTTTTAAAAAAATCAAAACAGTTTCTTAATGTTCTAAAAAAATATTGAATCTTTTACCTCTTAATATTACTGGATAATAAGATAATTATCTGTAAGGATTACAAGAATAAGAATTGCAAAACCATAACCATAATTCTGTTAGTAAAGAAAACCGAACAACCACAAAGGGATTTTATTTTTGTATCCATATTCAATATTATCAAGAGCCAAAAAGGAATTTTTCAGATTTGAAATCTGTTCCTGCGATTTATTTTTACCTCCAACTTCAATTATGTAAGTTTCGTCAATTTTGAAATCACCTTTTCCCGGATAGGTAAGATGATGCTTGCAATTCACCTGGTTCATGAAAAAAGTTTCACGTAAATTGCCTTCATTTGGTTTATCTGAGCTTATAGCATGCATCAATGTTGGATTGTTCAGATAGATTTTTTCCGGTTTGCTCATTTGACTAATACCCTTTGTATCTCTGCGGAGTAGTTTTAATAAATTGGATCTTTCCAGGTAATGAAGGTATTTTAATAATAGGTCTCTTGATGTACTTACTTTTCTGCTCAATTCTGCAATATTAGGTTTAAAGGGAACAGACTCTGAGAGAATAAACATCAGCTTTTTTAATTTTACAATGGTAGAATACTCTATTTCTGCAATGGCAGGGAGGTCAGATTCAATAATCAGGTTAATCACCGTCTCAATTCTTTCATAATATTTATTCTTTCCTTCGGAAATAAATGGATAAGAACCATGCTGCATATATTCTTTGAGCAGTTTTACCGGTTTTATTTGTTCTGTTAGTAAAGTAGATATCTCAGTATGGTGATAAAGAACATCTTTCATAGAGATTACAGGGAATTCTTTTTTGTACATTAGTTGAATGTATTCTCTTAAAGATAGTTCATTTAAATGGTAAATACGGGCGCGTCTGCTTAGGTCATAATCTCCCTTGTGAATTTCGAGTGCGGAAGAACTTGTAAATACTACCTGTAGGTTTGGGTAATCATCATATATGTTTTTTATCTCCTGAGACCAATTGGGATATTTATGAACTTCGTCAATGCAAATTAGCTCTCCCCCATTTTTAACAAACAAATCAACAAAATCGACAAGACTGTTTTTTGAAAAGTAAACATCATCCATGCTGATGTATAGAGTTTCAGAATAGTTTGCCGAATCTTTTCTTAATTTTTGCAGTAAAAGAGTGGTTTTACCTGTTCCGCGAGCCCCTTTAATTCCAATTAAACGGTCTTCCCAGTTTATTTCATAAAAAAGGTATCGAATAAAATCTAATTTTATACCTTTTACTTTTCTAATGGATTTTTCATATATTTTTTGCATATAAGTGTAGTTTGTAAACTACAAATATATGAAAATAATGTAGTTTTCAAACAACGTTTTATTTGAATATTTTACTTTATCAAATTTTGAAGACTGGTAATCACCTAAAAACTATTTTGTTAAAGTAAGAAAAATCAAGACAGTTTCTAAGTTGTGGCGAGTATCAAAAAGAGTAAAAATTAAAAGGCAGCTTTCGAAAACTTACAGCGGTTTTCAACCCTGGTTTATATCGTTTTCTTTAACAATTATTAAGAATCGAATTTAATCCATCTGTGCTTTCAGCATCTTCAAATATTTTTCTTCCAGTTTTTTGTTTGCTTTCTTAATGCCAAACAGGTATTTCCCCGATGGATAAAGCAGGATGGAACCGATGTATTTGGCATCAACCCTGTAAACTTCTTTGTTTCGCTGGTCTTTCGGGTACTCCTGTGTGTCGAGGAATTGGTTCAGCATGGTTTGAACCTCTTCTTTTTCTTCCGGAGCCATGATGAACACCTGGAATTCTTCCCCGTTTTGTTTATAATCGGCTACAAAAGCTGAATGCAGGTAGCTGTAACCCAGAAAGTCGTTGGCAATGTATTTTTCAGAATATTCGATTCTTCCTTCTGAAGGCATCAGATTTAGTTCCTCAGGAAGGTTTGCATCCATTTCCAGCGATTCGTCAATTTTTCGGGCCAGCGGCTCTAGTTTGTCATACAGCGGCTTGTCATTGGTGGATATTTGAATATAGTAAGAACCTTTTATGAAATAGAGTGCACCGGGTGACTTGAAGCCTTGTGCGCCAATATCCAGAAATTCATAATCGGGGTTTCTTTCCTGCGTATAAATACCGAAAGTATTGGTTGGAGAACTGTGCCTGAATGCATATACTTTAACAGTCTGGTCTTTGTCGTTTGAATATTCGGCTGTGTGCAGATCTTTGAAGTCATAACTCAGGTAAGCATCGGCTGCTCCGTTAATTAAGTCCCAGAGATTCTCCGGTGTGTAAACCTGGTCACCAACCTCTACCTTCCATCCTTCAACTTCCGGAAAGAGGGTTGGGGTTTCGCTGGAGAAAACAGAAATGGGTAATAACAGGGTGAAGACCCAAAAGATTTTTTTTATTCGTTTCATAGCTTTAACTATTAAGTTTCAAAATAACTTTCCAAAGTTAATAAAAAGCATCCGGTTTAACAGGTAAAACTAATCAAACAAGAAAATCATCCGGCATTTTCGAAAGTCTTGTGATGTCGCCAATTTTCTTACTAAGATTGAATCCTTTTTTACAATGTGCGGTGCAGAAAGAACAATCTGTGCACGGATTTTCTGTGACCTTGTACTCAGCCAGTGTCTCTTTTGCTTTTTTCATTTCCCTGTATCCATAAGCATACATATAAGCCCGCATCATTTCAGGGATAGGTATGTTTTTTCGGCAAGTACTTATACAGGTTTCACAACCGTTGCAATACAGTCCTTCCTCATTCCTGGCAGCATAAAGGAAATGTTCTTCTTCAGGTGTTAATCGCAGATCCTCCATTACCGACATGTTTTCTTCCAGTTGCTCAAAATTGATGATGCCCGGGATGCTTGTATGCACGTTTTCATTGAGTAAAGCCCATTTTAAGGCTGCTTTGTAGTTTACTTTTTTATCGGTTTTTTTCTCCATTCTTCCACCTGCCATTGTTTTCATTGCTACAATGCCAATTCCTTTGTCTGCTGCTTTTTTTATTACTTTGGTCATCTTGTCTTTATGGTCCTGCAGAAAATTATAGGATGTGAGAATGACTTCATAAACACCACTTTCGATAGCAGCTTCTATCACTTCAGGTTCTCTTTTATGGGTAGATATACCCACATACCTTGTTTTGCCCTGCTTCTTTGCTTCCAGAACCGCCTCGTGCATGGGTTTAAACAGTGCAGCCTGGCGGGAGGATACACTATGCACATAGAGAATGTCTACATAATCCATCTTTAACCGCTCAAGGCTTTTATCCAGTTTTTTCAGAAAGGCTTCTTTCGTTGAGCCTGGCATAAAGTGCCCTGTTTCACGGTCTTTTTCTTCCGGTGGAACTTTGGTGGCGATGGTGAATGAATCCCTGGGGTAGTCTTTCAACACCTCGCCAAGCATTTTCTCGTTGTTGCCTCCCTGGTAAACATGGGCTGTGTCGAAATGTTTGATTCCGGCATCCATAGCCGCTCTTGCCAGGTTAGGGTTGTCAGCGCGCATCACCCCGAAACTGACAACAGGCAAAGTGATATCTGTATTTCCAAGTCTTCGGGTGATTACTGGATGTTCATCATTCTTCTTTAGAGTTTGATGAGGGACAGGAGATGCAAAAATTCGGGAGCCCAATACAGCTCCGGCTGATCCCAACAAAGAGGTTTTGAGGAATAATCTTCTGTTTACAGGATTCTTTGCCATATTCTTTATTTTAAAATTTGATTGTTCAATTTATTAATTTTAAAGCAAATAAAAAAGACCTTTTAATCTTATTTTTGGTTTTCTCAATAGAATTTTTTATTTTTTTTTTGGCCCTCTGCTTAATACATGATATTATTTCTGAAATCAATAAGTTTGTTAATGTTTAATCATAATTGTTGATTTCATGGATTCTGGCATTGAGTTTGTTTTTTTTACTTAACAGGTTATGGAAAATTATTCCTTTTTAGGAAAATAACTTCCAAAATTTTTATATTTTCGATAAAAGAGAAATATTAATTATATGGACCTAAAACAATACCAGGTAAAGAGTTTTATTTTTGTACTTTTTTTGTTATCGACTGTTTTTCAGGTTCATTCACAAAATATTTCAGTTAAATCTTTTCGTGAGTTACCCAACGATATGGATGCCAGGATTAATCAGCCTGTGACGGACCAGAACGGTGAAAAGTGTGCCCTCATTAAAGTGGTAACCAAACTGGATGGCTTTGCCTGGGAAGGGGGAATGCTTGGAATTACAAATATTGAGAAGAAAACAGGAGAGTATTGGGTTTACCTGCCAAGAGGATCTAAAAAAATTTCCATCAAACACGATCAGTTAGGAGTTTTGCGTAATTACCAGTTTCCTGTGGCTATTAAAAAAGCCACAGTTTATGAAATGAAACTCACCACTGCGGATGTGGAAACTGTGGTGAAACCTAAAAAGATCCGCTCTGCCTATTTGGTTATTACTTCCAAACCCGACAGTGCAGATGTTTACATTGATGAAAAATACCAGGGCCAAACTCCTTTCAGCAGGAAAGTGGAAAGTGGAGAACACACCTATCGTCTGGAAAAGAACTTGTATTACCCCAAAGCCGGGAAGTTTGAAATTAAAGCTGAGGAAGGACGAAAGGAGATGCAAATAAACCTGGATCCGAATTTTGGGAGCATCAGAATTACAAGTAAGCCTGAAGCAGGAATGAAGATTTGGCAGGATGGACATTATACAGGGAAAAAAACACCGGCAACCCTCAAAAAAGTGGCTAGCGGGGAGCATCAAATTACACTGAAAAATAAGTGGTTCCAGCCCAGGAGTAAATATGTGACCGTAGAAGACAACCAGATGACTGATGTGAAATTTAGCCTGGAACCACTTTATGGCAAAGTAACTTTGAAAACCAGTCCTCCGGCAAATATATTCATTGATGGGGAAAAGGTTGGTTTTGAAAGCTACCAGGGCAGGCTTAAGGAAGGGATTCATTCATTCAAAGCAGCAAAGAAAAAATACCAGGCCTTCATTACCGAAAGAAAGATACTGACAGGGCAACACTACACAGTTGACTTGAATTTAAAACCAAAACTTGGCCAGCTCGATATTACTTCTGAGCCTTCTGGTGCAGAAATAATCATGAATGGAAAAGATTACGGAAAAACACCCCGGATGATCCATGAATTGTTGGTCGGGAAATACCAGGTAAAACTTAAAAAAGAAGGTTTCTTTCTTACAAAAGATTCAATTGTTATTGAGGAGGGAAAAACAACCAGGGCGGATATTAAACTTGCAGATAAAACGGAAGTTAAGGTTAATTCTGTGCCCAAAAGAGCACTGGTGTATGTGAATGATGAATATAAGGGAAGAACTCCACTTACCCTTGGACTGCCTAAAGAGAGGGTAAGAATTACCGTGAGAAAAGACGGATATCGAGAGAAAGGTGAAACCGTAAAAGCCTCAGGAGGAAATACCAAACTTTTCTTCGGACTACGACAGGTGAAAGTGTATTCAGGTTTCAACATGGAACTCGAATATGGGCCGGACCTGGGCGTTGAATTCGGTCTGTTTTCAAACAGAATTTTTGTATCCGGATCCATGGGAACTACACGAAATTTTAAATTTAGTGAAACGATTGCATTTCAGGATGTGGAAGTGAATGATATTGAAAATTATGAAATTGCAGGAAAAAAGGCATTCCCGGATAGATCCGATCTGGATGATGAAACTGAGAGCGATTATTATTTTACTGCCAAGCTGGGATTGCAGCTTTCATGGCCTTTCCCGTTCTTTGTTCATGCTGGTTTCGGAGGAAGAGCTACCCAGTATTATAAAAAGGTTTACCAGGCAAAGCATGATTATTATCCAACGAAGAATTCTTTCTCTGAAATAATAAGGAAAGGAGACTATTTTACCACACCGGTTTATTATGTGGACGCTTATAATAGCTTGATTGTTGGAGTATCCATTCCTCTTTTTGAAAAGATGGTAATAGGCGCTGACTATTGGTTTAACACGGAAGTAGGGCCAGCATTCAATTTTTCAGTTGGATACATGATGCGCGAAATCCGATAATATAAATGAGTGATGAAGCAATACCTATATAAATTTTTACTCTTAATTCTGATTGTTACCAGTTGTGAAGGCTTTAAGGAAAAAGTGGATCCATCAGAGTCATATGTGGCTGATAAACCGATTGTTATTGAGTATAACGGATCCAGCTTATATGTGATGCCTGTCGACCAGGCTGAAAGTAGTCCATGGGGTAGTTCTCCTTCTATGGCTGATGCAAGTTCATTGACAGACGGGGCCTTAAATACTCAAAGAATTGTCGATAGCCTGGGAGAAGGAAATTATGCTGCCTATCTTTGTGATACCATGTCTGCATACGGATATGATGATTGGTATCTGCCCTCAAAAGCGGAATTGAATGTTTTGTTTCAGCATAAGGATAAAATAGGTACTTTGGAACCCTACTTTTACTGGAGCAGCACTGAGGCAAATGAATACTGGTCCTGGGGACAGGATTTTTACGATGGGGCCCAGGATACCACAAGAAAATACTATTATAAATATGTCAGATGCGTAAGAAGAGATTAATTTCCTGAAAAAATTACAAAATGTGATTACCTTTTAACAATTTCAGTTATAAACAGGAAAAATTAAGCTATGAAAAAGTTTATTTTCCTGTTAACTACACTGTTGTTAAGTTTTACTGTTTATTCCCAGGAGAAAGACTCTTTGTGTTTGCATTATCGCTTTGACCAATTCAGGTTAACAGAAACACATGAAAGAACCCTCAGATTCTTTATTGACTCTGCTAAAAAGAGGAAAAATTTGAGTGTTTTTATAAGTGGCCATACCGATGCAACAGGTGACTCAAATTATAATATGAATTTGTCAAAAAAGCGTGCAGAGACTGTTAGAAATAAACTACTGAATTTGAATATCCGGGAATCAAGGGTTGAATGTCAGTACTTTGGTGAAAGTCAACCATTGGCATCCAACCAAACTACTTATGGTAGAAAGAAAAACAGAAGGGTAGAGGTGAAGATTGGTCAGAGTAAAAATGAAAAAAATGATAAACCACCCTATTCGATGGAATCTTTTTACAATTATCTTCAGGGAGAAGACCAGGTCTTTCAGATTTATCCTGAAAGTGATACCCTCTTGTTTGCAGATAGAGAGACCATTCTTGGAATCCAGGGCAACAGTTTCGATATTCCTGATTCGCTCAGGGGTAAAAAAATATCGGTTTTCGTTAAGGAAGCATATTCCAAATCGCAAATGATTATTCATAATCTGCAGACCTTATCCGACGGACAGTTATTAGAATCTGCCGGTATGATTGATATAAGAGCAGAAATAGAAGGCGTTTCTCTTGAACTTCAGCCTGATAAATCTATTGAGGTGATTATGCCTGCAAAACCTTTTGATGATCAAATGAAACTGTTTGCAGGAGAACAGGACAGTCTGAATCATATGAACTGGAAAGTTTCGGATGACGGCCTTGATAATTTTGAAAATGCGCTTTTCAGTGAATGTGTGAATTATACATTTATCCTGAAAGAATGTCCTTTTTTCTTTTGTGGAATTAAGCGCATGTTTTGGTCAAAAAAACGAAAAGAAGCCCTTCGTGAGCGCAAAGAAGAATTAAATGAAAAGGCAGAGCAACTGGAACAACAATGTCAGTTAAAGAAGGACTTTAAAGAAAGATATGAAAAACGTTATGGACCTTTAGATGCGGCCAAACTTACAAAAATCAAGTCTAAAAAGCGCAATATGAGAAGCTATATGTTTGAAACCAATCAATTGGGTTGGATAAATATTGATAAATTCGCAAAACTACCTGAGGAGAAGCTTGCACGCTTTAAAATTAATGTCAAACCCGATATTGCCACTGATATGCATATCGTTTTTGAGGAGAGACAGTCCGTTGTTTCACCTCTGGCCGGAAAAGATTATTACCGGGTAAAAGGAGTACCCAAAGGAGAAATTATAAAAGTAGTGGGGATTAGAGCACACCCCGGTTCCAAGTCTGAACTTGCAATAGAAAAGTTTCAGACAGGAAGCAACAATACAGTAAATTTAAATTTTAAAGAGTGTGAAACAGAAGAAATGAAAGAAAAGATGATGAAAGTGAATCAATAAGTACATTTTACTTAACCTTAAACCCAATCACCAGTACATCATCCACCTGGTTGATGTTGCCTTTCCATTCAATAAACTCTTTGTCCAGCATTTTCTTTTGTTCATCAAATGGTTTGTCATGAATTCTTGTAAGGAATTCTTTAAAAGGTTTGTACTTGTATTTTTTCTTTTTTGGACCACCGAATTGATCGGCAAATCCATCAGAGAAAATGTAAAAAGTTGTACCATTTTGGATTTGTAGATGATGATTTGTAAACGGCTGATCGGCTCTCATGTGAATACCGATTGGCATGCGGTCACCTTTTATAACCGAGAGTGTTCCGTTTTCAATATAATATAGCGGGTTATTTGCACCTGCAAATTGCATACTTTTTTTATCCGGAGAGACAATACACATGGCCATGTCCATTCCATCTTTTGCTTCGTCCGATTTTCCTTTTTGTTTAAGGGCGTGGATAACATCTTTTCGGAGTTCGTCCAGGATCTTTCCGGCATCTGCTTCCTGGTATGAACTGATGGCCTTGTCGAGAAACTCAGTGCCCAGCATACTCATAAAAGCACCAGGCACTCCATGTCCTGTACAATCAGCTGCAATAATGTAGACGTGTCCATCTCTTTCCTGTATCCAGTAGAAATCTCCACTAACTATGTCTCTGGGTCTGAAATAGACAAAACTCTTCGGGAAAAAGGATTGTATAAAGTTTTCTGGTGGAAGCACTGCAGACTGAATTTTTTTTGCATAATGGATGCTTGCTGTGATTGATTCGTTTTTCTCTTCAATAAGTTCTTTCTGAGTAGTTATTTCTTCGTTTTTTTGCTCCAGGTCCTCATTCTTCTCCTCAATCTCATTTTTTTGCCTGGCCAGTACAGAGTTTTTCTTTCTTACAGTAAGAAAACCAATAAAAATCAGGATAACAATCACACTGAGGAGAATTAGTACCCACCGGGTTCTTTTGCGGGCTTCATTTTGTTTCTCAATTTTTAGCTGTTGTTTTTCCTTTTCCGATTCCAGTAATGCAACTTCTTGTTCTTTTTCTTTTCTTCGGGCTTCTTCCAGTTCTTTCTCTTTTTCAAGTGCCGCTATTTCTTTTTTTCTGAGTTGGGCCTCGTGTCTTTCTTTGGTCAGCGCCATCGACTGCATAATTCTTTCTTTTTCTGACTGTTGTAGTTCTTTATCGCGTTTCAGCAATTCTATTTTCTGTTCTCTTTTCTCTGCTTCAAGTCTGAGCTTTTTCACAATCAAGTCTTTCATTTCTTCATCGGCAATGGAGAGCTGGAGCTGCTTTTCCGACTTTTCAAGGTCATACCTTTTCCTGGCCAGTCGCTGTTCTGCCAGCCTTTTTTCCAGTCTTAACGAATCTTTTAGTTGAAGATGCTTCTCATAGTATTCCAATGCCTTGATATAATCATTCCCTTCTTTGAGTAGTTCAGAATAAGTTTTGTAGCAAACCTGTAAAATTTGTTTGTTATCTCCTTGCTCTGCCGAATGGACAGATTCCCTGCTGAATGAAACTGCATTGTAAAGATCCTCTTTGGATTTGTAAATCAGTGCCAGAATATTTTCTATACGTGCCTTTTCAGAATAGTTATCTGTTGTTTTAATTAATTTTAATGCCTTCCGTAAATAGTTTATGGCATGATCGTAGTTCTGAAGGTTTTGGTAGCATATCCCAATGTTTGTTAAGTGATTGGCCTGTGCTTTTTTATCTGTACCAGTTTTCCTGAGTATCTCAAGCGATTCGCTGAAATGATCAATAGCCTTGTTATAATTTTTGAGAAGCACCTGGTTGTAGCCCATGTTGTTTTGAACAATCGACATACTTATTGAATCATTGGCTTTGGCATATATTTTATATATTTTTTTATTGTACTCGTAAGTTTTATCATATTTCCCCTGTTTTTCATATACTTCTGCAATGTTATAGTATGCCCTTACAAGATCTGTTTTTGATTCTGTAACATCAGTCAGTTGCAGAAGATAGTTTAACGATTCATTATAGTCTCCTGTTTTAAAATGAGTGTAGCCCAAATCTTCCAGGATGCCTGCCCTGTATCTTTTACCTGAATCTTTGGAAAGATTGAGCGCTTGTTGATAATATTCACCTGCTTTTTCGTAACCTTTGATTATATAATAATTGTCTCCTGTTTTTTTGTAGAGGTCTGTTAATTTTTCCTTCTTCTCTGATTGTTCATAAATATTTGCGGCTTTTATATAATAGCGGATTGTATTCTGTAGATCTCCTTGTGTACTATTAATTTTTGCAAGTAAAATAAAATTTTGCGCTTCAATCTCCTCAAAATTTTTATTAACCGCTATTTTTAATGACTTCTCGGCCAGAAATATGGCTTTGTCATAATTCTTGTTATTTTTTTCAGTTTTTGCTTTCTGATAATATTCCAGGGCTTTTAGCGAATCATTCTTAAGCGTATCAATAGAAAGGTCTTGTCCACTAATTTCTCCGGTAAACAATAGAAGAGTAAAAAGAATGATAATGTATTTTAAGCTGTGTTTCATTTTGTCAGTTCAGATTGTATGTAAGCCCGATTCTTATGTTTCTTCTTAACTGAGGATTAAACGGCAGGTTATCCTTTAATCCCGAAGTGTTTAAACCTCCATATTTTTCATCAAAAACATTCCTGACATTCAAATATATCATTAGATTCCTGCTTAGATCGTAATTGACTATCGCATCCATTTTATAGAAGCCATCCACATCTTTGAACAGGTCTTTGTATAATTTTTCAACCGGAATAATTACTCTAAGCCATTTGCTCATCCATACTCCCTCAAGATGAATTCTGGTATTTTTTAATGGTGTAAGAGATACTTTGTAATGACCAATATGATCTGGCATGATTCTGAAATTTTCCACGAATTCGCCAATCTCCTTTAAGCCAGGCAGTGATTCGCTTTTCTTGGTAAAAGTAACACTTCCTTCAATATCCAGGTTAATCGACTCAATCAGGTTATTAATTTTAAGAACGCCTTCTAAACCATATAGTCTTGAAATGGCATTGGAATAATTTTTTTTCTGAAGAACCCTTGAAGTATCTGCTCCCATAGCGTTGGGCAGATTGAGTTCATTTAGTGGCCTGTATGAATCAATAATTAAGTTCTTGATCTGATTAAAGTAAAACGAGACATTGAACTGTACTTTATTGAAAAAAGTTCTCTTAATTCCCAGTTCAAGAGCAGTGAATCTTTCAGGAACCAGGTTTTTATTTGGAATGGCCAGGTAATGAATGCTGTCCGCATAAATATGATCCTCGTAGGAGAGGGATTGGTAAGTTAATGAGGAAGAAGGTGCTTTGAAAGCCATTCCTGCTGAAAGGCTTGCAGAGGTTTTTGAGTTGAATTTGTATAGGCCTGCTAACCTTGGGTTTATGCTATTCCCGTAAAGTGAATTATGATCAAACCTGAAACCGCCCATAAGGGTGTATTTGTTTTTGATATAATATCCTTGCATAAATCCTGAGATGTTTTGTGTTGTTACAGGATTTGCGACTAATTCAGAAAACCTTGAATCTTCTATCTGTAAATTTGTGGAAAAAGGACTGTACCTGGCAGACCTGAAAGGAGAAGATAAATAGTTGGTTGTAGGTAAATTCCCGGAAAATTTATAAGATCCTCCAACTACAAATTCCATTTCTTTTTTTGGAGTTATGGTAAACAATTGTTCCAATAACAGATCGTTCGAAGCAGCATAGCGGTATGTCCTGTCCTGATCTATGTAAGTGAGCCCGAGGCTGGAGTTGTTATCCATCCTGTAGTTGAGGTTTGAAAGGTGAGTGGCGCTAAAAATATTGGAGGATAATTCTTTTTCATAACTGAGCACTCCCCAGTTTATGTTTTCTCCCCAATAATTCTGAGGGTTATTGTATTTATATAGATAGGCTGATTTACCAATTGAGCTATGGGCTCTCCGGTACATATTGTGATAAGATATTTTAAATCCTCTGAATTCTACGTTTAGCCCAATCATATGGCTTGCAGAGGGAATTTCCTGGATGCTGGGCCTGGTAAGAGCACCTTCGTAATTTAAAGGATAATGCTGATCGATAAACTGGGGTATGTTGATGTTGTTTTCTTTTAACAATTCTTCATTCAGTTCCAGTGGGTCGTATGTATTTCCGTTAAAGGTGAAAGTTTCTCCCTGCTGTTGAAGATATTGCAGCGGATTATAGGCATTGTCATATTCTCCGACAATATTCATAGAGGGAAATTCTGTCTTATTTCCATAAAAACTGTATTGAAGAATATTTTCATTTTTTCCTGCTTTACCACCAATCATGAAATTGATGTAGTTGTATTGTTTTTGCCCAAGGTTTATGTCTCCTCTTACAAAGGTACCTTTGTCTGCCTTTTTTGTAATGATGTTGATGACTCCTGATGCTGCATCGGCGCCGTATACAGCTGCCGCCGGACCATAGATAACCTCAATTCTTTCAGCTTGCCGGATGGGTAACTGATTGCCTATTGGCATACCTGTCACAACTGACGGCTTGATGGAAATCCCATTCACCAATATTTTGGTGTAGGAATTGCCAACCAATCCTCTTACCTGGAAGATTTCACCCAGCTCGCCCGATCCGGGTTGTGAAACCCTCATTCCAGGCATGGTTTGCAAAACATCACCCAGAGATTTGTACTGGTTTTTAATAATTTCTTTATGAGTAATTACCTGAATGGTAATTGGCAGGTCTTCAACATTTTTCATAGTTCGACTGGCAGACACAACTTTCATTCCGGTTGTATCCTGGTGCCGGATAATATGATTCATTCCCAGTACATCTCTTTCCGGGGTAAATGAAGTGTCTGGAATTTGCCCTCTCACTAAATGGGATGAAAATATTAAAATTATGAACAGGTATAATCGGTTCATTTTTATTTTTCGTAAGATTATTGGGGTAAGATAATAAAAATATTGCACGAAAGATACTTAAATAAAGTTCTTAAAAAAACAGAATTAATTTTTCTGGTTAAAAACAATTTACAGATTTGCATTCATGTTTTATATGTATGAAATTTATTTTTTGGAAAGAGATTGAAAAGTTTTTTTATGCTCCGGTTGCAAACAGATGGAAAAAAGAGAAATAGAAGAAATTTCCTAAAAAACCTTGCGAAAGTATGTTTATCTTTCATACCGGTTTCTTTTTGGTTTTCTTTTGCTTTTAGTGATAACAAAACAACAGAAAAAACTTTCAGGAGTATGATGAGTGCAAAAAACAATTCACCCCAAAAACCTGATTCATTTTATGAACCGGGATATGTTAAATTACATAAAAAAGGGGAACTGAAAAGAAGAGGTGATATTCTCTGGCAAAAGATGAAAATTTGTGACCTTTGTCCGCGGGAATGCGAAACCAGAAGAACCGATGGAAAAAAAGGTGATTGTGGTGCCTCCTCTCAACTGAAGATAGCCTCTTTTCATCCACATTTTGGAGAGGAACCTCCACTGGTTGGCAAAGGTGGTTCCGGTACAATCTTTTTCAGCAATTGCAGCCTTCGCTGTGTATATTGCATAAACTATGATATCTCCATATTAGGCCATGGCCAAAAGCGGTCTGTTGAAGAACTCGCTGCCATGATGCTTAGACTGCAGGAAATCGGATGCGAAAATATTAATGTGGTTACTCCCACTCATTATCTACCTCATATTGTTAAGGCCCTGGATATTGCAGCAGGAAAAGGTTTGAAGTTGCCACTTGTTTATAATACCAGCGGATACGAAAAGACAGAAACCCTACGGTTGCTGGATGGAGTGGTGGATATATATCTCCCTGATTTTAAGTACTTCGATAGCGCTATGGCTGAAAAATATTCAAATGGCGCGAAAAATTACCCCGAAATGGCAAAATCAGCCCTATTGGAAATGAACAGACAAGTGAGTGTTGCACTAACTGCTGATGATGGTAAAATGTACAAAGGACTGATGATAAGGCATCTTGTTCTTCCCAATGATGTAAGCAGTACCAAAGAAGTATTAAAGTGGATTGCTGAAAATTTGTCATTGGATACTTATATTAACCTTATGTCGCAATATACACCTTCTTATAAGGCAGAAAAATATCCAAAACTTTCCAGGAGAATATACCGGAAAGAATATAACGAAGCTGTCAGCTATGTTCGGCAACTAGGACTGTCTAATGTTGAAATACAGGGATAAAAAAGGCACATTGACAGGATTCAATGTGCCGTTAAAGATTTTTATAATTTCGGCTAAATCATTAGTTATAAACAACTAGTGAAAAAAGGGGTTTAATGATGTCCTTCATATTTGAAAGAAACTTTTACCCTGGCCCGATATGCCTCAATCTTTCCTTCTTTCATTTGCATATCCATTTGGGAAACTTCTGCAATACGCAGATCATGCAAACTTTCAGAAGCTTTTTTTACTGCATTTTCGGCTGCTTTCTCCCAGGATTCAGGACTGGTTCCTACCAGTTCAATGATTTTATACACGCTGTTTGGCATAATACCTCCTTTTTTATAATTAATTATTTGATTATAAATTTAACCATTATTGGTCAATTTGTCAAGGAAAAACAGGTCTTATTTTTTTATTCAATTGCTTAGTTATCAGTATAAAAAGTACATCACTGGCATTGTATGAGCCAATGATGTACCACCGATAATTGAAGCTTGATCAGGTTTAGATTGATTCTCTTTTAGTGTGGGTGTGAGTGAAAATAAGCTTCTTCAAAACTCTTAAGGGTAGACCGTAGTTTTTTAATGTATTTTAGGTCTGTTGTCTGTTTTGCTTTCATGGCATAAATCTGAAGTTTATGTAAAAGAGTCAGATGTTTCACATATTTTTTATAAGCTTCTTCATTTTCCGGATCTGCCGGCTTAATTCTTTGATGTAAAAAATATTGACTTACAATGTCCTGCAGTTTTTTTGCATGATCTTCTTTGTTTACAATCCATCTAACCAGTTGATTGTA
>Ga0102938_10001807_pt1 | contig 16188 bp, 20 predicted proteins | sample SalPonR2_B_D2_MG_FD_84516 | JGI IMG/M metagenome (GOLD analysis project Ga0102938, IMG submission 84516) | Salt pond soil microbial communities from South San Francisco under conditions of wetland restoration - Salt Pond MetaG R2_B_D2_MG | ecosystem: Environmental > Aquatic > Marine >...
CAGGCAATTCTTCGCTATGCTCGATGCGGGAATACCTTTGGTGGAGTCAATCGACCTCTTGAAAAGGCAAACCGGAAACAAGCGGCTAAAAGAAGCAATCGAAAATATTTTCGAGGATGTGCAAAAGGGAAGCCTGCTTTCTCATTCAATGAAAAAACAGCCTGACGTATTCCCGGAGATACTCGTATACATGGTCGAGACCGGGGAGATATCGGGCCAGCTGGATGTTGTGATGGGAAGGATGGCTGACCATTTCGACAAGGAGACCAAACTTAAGACAAAAGTGCACAACGCTATGCTTTACCCGGTAATAGTCTGCTTTGTAGCTCTCTGCGTAATATGCTTCCTGCTGACCTATGTGCTTCCAACCTTCATTGACATGTTTTCGGGCTTCGGAGCCACGCTTCCCCTTCCCACCAGGATGCTTTTGGCTGTAAGCTCGGCATTCCGGCATTACTGGTACATTTTGTTCGGTTCGATAATAGGACTGGTTTTCCTTTTCAAAAGATACTACGCAACCGAAGAAGGGCGCTACAAAATCGACGACTTGAAGCTTAAAATCCCAATTTTCGGTGATGTAAACAGAAAGGTTGCCACAAGTCGTTTTTCAAGAACCCTTTCGAGCCTTCTGGCAAGCGGAATAAACATAATAGAGGCAATGGACATAGTCCACAAGGTGATAGGAAACGCTGTAATATCCAAGGGAATTAACCGCTCCATGGACAACATAAGAAAAGGGGGCGGAATTACAGGACCCCTCAGCGAACTCAATGTCTTCCCGCTTGTCCTCATATCCATGATGAAAGTGGGAGAGGAATCGGGTTCAATGGATGCCATGCTTTCAAAGACTGCGGATTTCTATGACGACGAGGTTGATTCATCCGTCGAAAAAATGACCACAATGATAGAGCCTATAATAATTGTCGTGCTCGCCGTTGTTGTCGGTATGATAATTCTTTCAGTTGTTCTTCCCATGTTCGACATGTTCCAGTATGTAAGATAGTTATTTACAATAATTGCATAAATTTGATAGAAATGATTTATATGCATTATTTTCAATAATGTGTTATAATAGCTTATCATTGTTAACTATAATAAAATATATTAAGAGGAGGAAATGATTATGTTGAAAATGTTTTACAAGGCACTAAACAATGAAAAAGGCTTCACGCTTATCGAACTAATAGTGGTGATCGCAATTTTGGGGATTTTGGCGGCGATAGCTGTTCCGAGATTGGGTGGTTTTAGAGATGATGCAGAAGAGACTGCTAAAGTAGCAACTGCAAGAACAATAGCTTCAGCAATAACACTAGCAGAGGCCGATAATGATGCTGATCCAACGGATCCTGATGATGTTGAGGCATTCCTAGACGATATTGAATTGCTAAATCAAGCTGCTGTAGCTGATGATGGGATTTGGACTTATCAATTAACCATAACTGATGGAGTCATAGACGCAATTAGTGTATCGTTTGATGGAACAGAGTATTATCCTGCTCCATAATTAGAAGTTACATGACAGGGAACAGTAATATTTTCTTAAGGGATAAATCTGTACTCAAACATGCTAATTGAATTAGAACCAACAAGGAGGCTTAGGATCATATGATTCTGAGCCTTTGGTGTTATTGTTGGACTTTACTTATTAGGTGTTGTGGTATACTGGAATTAGTGTAAGAGCATGAAAATCTCCAGAAGTGGACATTGTGTTTGAATGTTCGAACTACTGAAGGCTTTGAGTACCATTGTCAGATTCGGGATGTAGCCAGTTGCGTACAAGAGGTAAGATCACATGAAAGCAGAACAGGTAATGGACACGATTAAACAAGCAGTAGGTCTATGTAGGTTGCCAGAAGACTGCATCTTTCACTCAAATTGAGGTAGTCAGTACACAAGTGAGATGGATAAAATCTTTTTACACTAGATAAATATCCGTGAAAATTTCTTCGCAAATTTGGAGAAAGAAGCTGTTCATAGGAGATCATTTAGAACAAGACAAGAAGCCCGTGAAGCAACATTTCCTTATTTTGAGGGGGCATTATCTCAAGATGTATGCGAAGCGTCTTGGGTACATGAGTCCGGTGGGATGGTTGAAACATAAACTCCACCTGTTTTCTTTGAGTGTCGTTTAACTTTTTGCCCATTAAAGTGTTGACATCCCAGATGCAATTATTTAATAGAGAAATATGGAGGAAATAATTATGAAATTAGATCAAGATGTAATTCGTAATTTGTTATTAGAATTAGAATCTCAAAAAGATAATAGTTCATTAAATGAAAAACAGTTACGTGAATTTTCTGATGATAAAGGAGTTGACTGGAAGCAGCTTATTTACACTATACAAAGATTAAATGAAGCAAGATATATAGATTCGAGAGTCAATTATGCAGGCAATGATGTATATTCAGTTAGTATTAATAACATAACATATGTTGGACATCAATTTTTAGATAATATCAGGGATAAAAATGTTTGGGAAATGACTAAAAAGAGACTCTCTAGTATCGCGAGTGTTTCTTTACCAATAATCAACGAAGTTGCATTGGCGGTAATAAAGGACAAATTAGGTTTGCAGTAAATCAATATATTACAAAAAAAGGAACCAGATACGGAAGTGACAGTTTAGGGAATATTAGATTTATTAAACCAGTGTTTTCAATTGGTGTAAAATTTATCATCCACCTTACCCTTGCAAACCTATACAGCCAAGCTGGCAATCAAGAAAAGGTTCAAGACCAGGTGAATCAGTTGATTGAACTGAAGGAAAAATATCCGTTTTTGGAGAAGTATTTTAGGCATGTATCGGATGATTAATAGTAATTTTAATAGAAAAATTATGTTTTTCAAACAATAATCAAGGACGCTTCCAAATTTTTTCAAATATTCTCTTTGAGCGAGGAATATGGTATACTTTAATGCAACATTAAGCGAAATTATGGATAATAAGAAAATTTATTTAAGTATACAATTTAGGAGTAAGTATGTTTGTTTTTCTAATATTTGGACTTTTAATAGGCAGCTTCCTTAATGTAGTAATCTATAGGCTGCCCAACAACAAGTCAATAGTTTCTCCGCCGTCAAGCTGCGGAAGCTGCGGCCACCGCCTGGGTCCTATTGATCTAGTACCCGTTCTTAGTTATGTATTCTTAAGAGGCAGGTGCAGACACTGCGGTGCGAAATTCTCTCCAAGATATCCCTTAGTGGAAGTGCTTACGGGGGGCTTGTTCTCTTTGCTATATTGGCGTTTCGGATTTTCCTTCGATTTTATCAGATTTGCGATTCTTACATGCATTCTCGTTTCTGCCGCCTTCATCGATATCGACCACCGCATAATACCCGACAAGCTCAATTTGTTCGGTATCGTTTCTGGAATAGTTTTTGTTTTCCTTCCTGATTCGCTTTCTGTAAAGAATGCTCTTTTAGGCTTTGTAGCGGGAGGAGGGCTTTTGCTTCTTGTCGCAGTCATAAGCCGGGGCGCAATGGGGGGAGGGGACATAAAGCTTTTCGCTGTAATAGGCATCTTCCTGGGCCTTGAAAAAACCGTGCTTGCCTTGTTCCTCACATTTCTCTTTGGCGGAATTGCCGGAATTCTCCTTATAGCGGCAAAGATAAAATCACGAAAGGACTACATACCCTTCGGACCCTTTATAGGAATTGGTGCATTTATTGCCATAATGTGGTATAATGAGCTGATAATGCATTATCTAAAATTTCTGAATTAAGGAGATGGCTTTGAAAAACAATTACAAAGGCTTCACTGTTTTGGAACTTTCGGTAATTATGTTTGTCCTTTCCGCAATGGCGCTTATTGCCGCACCAAACATTAGAAGCTCAATAAACAATTACAGGCTGAACTGTTTTGAGCGGATAATAATATCGGAAATACGGTTTGCCCAACAAGAGGCAAGTGTAAATTGGAGGGAAAACAGGGTTTACTTCAGCAATACAAGCAGAATGATTTATGTCAAACAGGGTCCTAAAATAATCAAAAGCGATCCTTATCCGGATTCTGTAAAATTGGATTATACGAATTTCTCAAACAACCAGATTGAATTCAATGAATTCGGCAATCCGTCAAAGGGCGGAAGCATACATATATCTTGCGGAAACATCAAACATACAATAACTGTTCTTCCGGTTACTGGAAGGGTGAAGCTATATGAATACGAAAAATATTAATAACCCGTTAAAAAACACCAAAGGGCTTACTCTCATCGAGCTTGTGGCCGCGGTTGCCATACTTGCAATCATAATTGTTCCTCTCACCATGATGACCGTACGTGGAATAAGCGCCTATTACCACGAGCAAGAAAAAATCGAACTGATGGAATCAGGACAATTTGCACTCTTCAAGATATCAAAGCAGATAAGGCTGAGTGACGGTGTTGCATCGACTGACAGCAACTATGTTTCGGCAAGCATAGGCGGCACCGAATACAAATACGAATACACAAGCTCAACAAATGAGCTGATTGAATACATAGGCGTCTCTGGGACAGGTAACGCAATTGCCGAAAACATAACCGGTTTCAGCCCTTCATTGTCACTGTCTGGAGCCCTGCTGTCGATCGACCTGGAGCTTACAGGGCCTAAATACGGCGAAATCGTCAATCTTAAAACTTCAATTTATCTAAGAAACCAATAAATAAGTGGGGTGGGATGAAATGCTAAGCAACACAGTTGTTGGAATGGAAATAGGGAAACGTTCCATAAAAATCGCTTCAGGAAGCTTTTCGATGGGCAAGTTCGTGCTAAAGAAGCATTATGTTGTTGAAACGCCCGATAACGCATTCCTTGCAAACGGCGCTTTGAATCCAGAAGTTGCAGGTCCATACATAAAGGAGATATTCAAGGCAAAGAAATTGAAAAGGAAAAACGTACATGTGGCAATAAATACCGACAAGGCTATTCTTCGGGAAAGGATTCTTCCAAAAGCCCGGTTGGATGATTTGCGCAATATATCGAAATTCGAAATCGAGCAGTTTTTGCCCTATAGCGTCGACGACTTCGTTGTCGACTACAAAATTCTCTCAATAGACTCCGAAGAAGGCGAGGATGTAATAAACGCTCTTGTGGCCGCGATTCCCAAGGACATAATTGAAAGCTACATTGCCACTTCCAAAAAATGCGGTTTTACAATAAAATCAATAAATGTCTATTCAGACTGTCTGGGCAAATTCTTTGAAAATTATTTGCCTTACCCTGATGAAAACATACTTGTCGTCGATGTGGGCGCGAGCCTTGCAAGGCTGATAATATTCAAGAACAACAAATATTTCGCAAGCTTCAATTCAAACCTGGGGGGAGACGAAGCCACAAAACTTTTGGCGAGGGATCAACGTCTAGGCATCAAAGAGGCGGAAGAAAAGAAAATTTCTACGGGACTTGCAATGTCAAAAGATCTTTTCAGTAAAAACAGCCTTAGTGAATACATATCCGATGAATCAGTTCTCATGACTGATTACTGCGATTCGCTTGGATCGGAAATTTCAAGGGTCATAAATTATTTCAGGACCAGAAAAATTTCAGGAATAATACACAGGGTAGTTCTCATAGGCGGCGGAACCAAATTGAAGGAAATGGACAAGTATCTTCAGGGTCTTCTTGGTGTCGATGTCGAATATTTCAACAAGCTCGACAAAATGAATCTCTCAGCAAGCGCGGCAAAAACAATACACGAGGACATAGGAAAAATCGCGCCCGCTATAGGAGCAGTGTTGAGGAGGGCAGAAAATGAGTAAATTCAAATTTGAAAAGAAAATGCCATCCAAACGCGAATACCTTAAAAAGGAAATCAACCTTCTTCCCGAAGATCTCGGTCAAAAGAAGAAAAAAAACATTAAGACATTCCTCTATATTTTAACATTGACTTTATTCGTAGGGTCCATGGCCGGAGGATATGCATATTTGGACCATTCAATAAAAGACAGGCTGGAGGAAAAATCTGAAATTGAAGAAAGCATAATGGCTCTCACAGAAACAGAAACCGACCAAGGGCTGATTTTATTCCTGAATTCCAGGGTTGAGGCAAAAACGAATGCAATAATGGAATTCGAGCTTGTTTCCCCTAAAATCATACCGGTTTTGAATTCGCTTGAAAACAATATGCCGGCAAAGCTCAGCTTTACAAGCCTCAAAAAGGACGAAACAATCCTTATGATAGAAGGCGAGGCGGCATCTCAGGAAGTGGTTGCCGAACTTTTGCACAATCTCAAGAAAGAAGATTTGTTCGATTCTGTTGTGGTTGAAACGATTTCAAGCGATTCTCTCGAAATCAGCAACGGTTTTTATTTCATAATGCAATGCCAATTCAAAAATATGGGAGGCGATGACGATGTCTCTATCTAAAAGAGAAAAAAGCCTGATCGCTGCAATGCTTGTCGCCATTTCACTTTTCGCATTCTATAAATTTGTCTACCAGCCAAAGACCGCCGAAATAGCGGTCATAGACGCAGAGATAGCGGAAGATGAAATTATGCATGCCCGCCTTGAAAAAAGCATTCTCGGAAACGAGGACATTGAAGCTTCAATCAGCAGCATGAAAATAAAAGTCAAGGAAATGAACCGGCTTCTTCCAATGAGAATTTACCAGGAAGAGATAATACTGTATTTGGAGGATTTATTCTATAATTACGGCATAAAAGCTGAAAACATAAGCTTTTCAACAGACTCACTGCTTGACGAGTCGCTTGAGGAGACGCCTCACGAGGATTCAGTGGAAAACCTTCTGGCGGAATACGAGGAAGGCAGAAAACAAAAGACTCTTGATGAACTTAAAAACGTCGGCGAAGAAAGCCCTGAAGTTGATTCCGAAGAAGGCATATCTATAAGAGAATTTGAAATTTCAATCGAATTTTCAGGCGAGTATTTGGACATCAAAGATTTCATGGATGAAATGGAAAGCAACAACAGGCTCATAGGAATAAGAAATGTCAATATAATGTCCAACGAAGGAGTGGTAAGCGGAAACATGCTTGTCAGTTTCCCTTTCTATGAAGACGGATCATTGAACGAGCTTCTTTGGGAAATAGACAACAGCTACGGGAAACCGGACCTATTCAAAAAAGCCGATTCCAACACATGGGTATACGGATACACGCCCGATATGACTGAATTCAACCGTTCCGACTTCTACCTATTCCTCGATCCAAGTGAAAATGTTTTGCCAACCTCGACAATGGGTAAAACACCATACAATTATACAGCTATTTACAATAATGCTACGGATGCTGAAACAATAAAACTCGTTTTAAGAAATGACGATTCATCTTATTCATACAGATACGAGAACAGCTCATCAAGCTTTCCGTCGCAGAAAGAATCTTTCACCGAATTCGAACCGACAAACGGCAAAGTCTTTCTCAATGTATATGTAAGATCCGAAGAGACAGTAAAGGAAATTCCGGGAGGAAAATTGCTGGTTGACAACCAGACAGGTCTTCCACTTTATATTCATGTCATTGGGGACAACCCCGCAGACCCGGCCTTTGAACATGAATCAATAAACGGCGATACACGCGAAACAAGGATACCTTAAGCAAACCCGGGGATTTTGCCGACTATGAAACATATGGAGGTGCGTGATGAAAAACGAAAAAGGTTTCACACTTATTGAACTCGTTGTAAGCATTGCCGTGCTTTCAATGCTTATTGTTCCTTTTTTCGGCATTTTCACAAATGCGGCAAAGCTTGACATGCGCTCAAAAAAAGATTTGACCGCAAATTACCTTGCGCAGCAACTTGCTTCGGAAGCTAATGAGAATTCAGCAGATTATTCATCATATTGGACTGTTTCGGGCTGGACAATAGATTCTCCCGGTACTTTTGAAAAAAATTCTTTAGTGGACTCTAATGGTAATTATTCCGAATACTCCGCGGTTTTAACATATAGTGATTTCAGTCCCTCTGAACCTTCAAAAGATTGGGACGAATATTTGGCAAATATTGAACATTATTCTGCAATCTTTGATCTGTACTTTGACAGTAGTAATAAAATATTTAATTTTTCTTACGAAGGTTTAGATATATTATCAGAAGATATTCAAAATTCATCAAATGACCCTGAAATATTTCTTGAAAACAGCGAAACCGGATTCAATGATTTCATAATTAGGGTAAAGATTTCCAGCTATCAAAATGAATACCCTTTTACATTAAGCGAAAATATTGATTCAATAAGTATGAAAATAAAACTTGACCCAAATATTAATGAAGATTTAATAAATAAAAATAGACAAATTAAAATATGGAACAATTTACCTGAATCAGAAGATTATGACATTTCTAAGCATGATAAAGATAAAGCCAGGCCCCTTTTTTTAGAGCTATATACAGAGAATTTCAACGAATTTGAAAAAATTGAACTTGAATTGAAAAATGGGGATATAACTGAACATAACCTAGATGATTTATCAATCAATCTTAACGGAAGCGATTTAAATTACTTGACAATAGAAATTTCCGGTTATGATCCAATTAGCGGAACAAACAAGGTTCTTAAGAAACTTGTTACAAGTGTACGTAACGATGGCTAAATATAAGAAGGTGACTAAATGAAAAAATCATTTTTACAACACGAAAAAGGTTCTGCTCTTATTTTCACTATTCTTATACTTTTCATACTTAGCGTTCTCGGATCGGTACTTATTTCAGTTGCAATGACAAACTTCAGATTGATAAGGCATGGAGCCGATTATGACTCGTCTTATTTTCTTGCAGATGGAGCTGCTGAAGAAGCCTTTGCTGAAATTGTTAATCTTACTGAAAATGCCGAATTCGAGGCACTATCAAAAATGAGTGAATACGCAAATAGTATAAAAAATGACTATTTAACCGAAATTACTGATGTTGTCACTGGTGAAACTTCCTATATTGTTCACAATTATAAGTTCACTGAATTTAATGATGAAATCAACTCTCACTATTCGTCATTATATCTGCAATATCTTATAGATTACTTGGAGACAAAAATCGAATCCGTAGAATTTGTACCAGCAGACACAAGCGATCAAGTTAATACAGAAATGACGTCCCCTTCATCGCTTGATCCCTCGAATTTTAAGGACGGTACAGAAATCGTAATTGTCAACACAGGAAGACATAAGGGTATTGAGAGAAAAATCACATTGACTTTTATAATCAACGTTCCAAATTATAAATTTAATACAACTAATCATGGAAATTATATTTCTTATGATGGATATGATGACAAAACAAACAATGGATTCGATATTTTATATTGGCAAGAAACCAACATAAACTGATTTATCACAAAAAGCCGAATATCGGCTTTTTGTTCTTTAAAACGAGTACTATAAAATGAATTTCCATCCGATCGGAGGCAAATATGAAAAACAGGATAAAGAAACTTAAAGGAAATCTTGATCTTTCCAAGCTTGACGGACTACTTTTATTCAAGCCCGTCAACAGAAGATACTACGCCTCCTTCACTGGAACCTCCGGATTCATTTATTCAGATTGCCGCAATGATTATTTTCTCACCGATTCAAGGTACATCGAGCAGGCAAAGGACCAGTGCAAGGGATTCGAAGTCATCGAGACATCGAATGACCATACCGTATTCGACTTTCTTGCCGAAAGGCGTCCAAGCAGGCTTTTTGTCGAAGAAAGCAATGTGACCATGGCATTCCAGGCAAAACTCGAAAAAAGCCTCAAAAACACCGTTCTCGTCGGCCTGGACGACATTATTGCCAGCCAGAGAATCATAAAGGACAATATTGAAATCGAAAAAATATCGATTGCCGCAAATATAGCTGACAAAGCCTTTTCGCATATTGTCGAATTCATAAGGCCCGGACTTTCTGAAATTGAAATAGCCTTTGAGCTCGAGTTCTTCATGCGAAGGAATGGCGCGTCGGGACTTTCTTTCGAGACCATCGTCGCCAGCGGAAAAAGGTCTTCGATGCCCCACGGTACAGCCTCTGACAAAATTGTCGAAAAGGGCGAATTCATAACAATGGATTTCGGATGCGTATATGAAGGCTATTGCTCGGATATGACAAGGACCGTCCATTTGGGGGCGGCAAATCAAGATGAGAAATCGGTCTACGGCATAGTGCTAAAGTCCCAGAAAAAGGCTCTTGAATACATCAGGGAAGGGGCCTTGGCCAATTCTGTTGACAAGATTGCCAGAGACATTATAATTGAGAATGGGTACGGAGACTTTTTCGGTCACGGGCTTGGCCACGGAGTCGGTCTCGAAGTACACGAGGAACCAAGGCTTTCTCCAGGGAACGATAAAGTTCTTTCAGCCGGGATGGTCGTAACTGACGAACCTGGGATCTACTTGCCGGGAAAATTCGGTGTCAGAATAGAGGATTTGATAGCTGTCAAAAATGATAGTTGCGAGATTCTTTCAAATTCACCCAAAGAATTAATTGAAATATGAAATCAAGACGATTTATAGTATAATAATTCTAGCAAATACAAGATGGAGGTATATTAATGATTTCAGCAGGTGATTTTAGAAAAGGCGTTACTTTTGAAATAGACGGAGAACCTTTCGTCGTTGTGGATTTCCAGCACGTCAAGCCAGGAAAAGGAGCGGCTTTCGTAAGAACCAAGTACAAAAGCCTAAAATCGGGAGCAACGAGGGAACAGGCTTTCAATCCAAGCGAGAAATTCCCCAAGGCCCACATAGAGACAAAGGAAATGCAATATCTTTACAACGATGGAGACCTTTATTATTTCATGGACAACGAAACATACGAGCAAATACCCCTTGAGGATAAACTCGTGGAAAACGCGATAAAATATCTCAAGGAAAACGACAATGCGACTTTGAGATTTTACAAAGGCAATTGTTTCCAAGTTGACGCTCCCAACTTTGTTGAACTTGAAGTAACTGAAACCGAACCAGGAATAAAAGGCGACACTGCTTCCAATGTCACGAAACGCGCAGTCGTTGAAACTGGAGCTGAAATACTGGTTCCGCTTTTCATAAACGAAGGCGACTCTGTGAAAATAGATACAAGAACAGGCGATTATCTTTCCCGGGTATAAAACCGGCGACGAATCCAAAAGGAGGGCTACATGAATAATCTTAACGAAAAAGTTTCTTATCTCAAGGGTCTCATGGAAGGCATGGATATCGACACAAATGCAAATGAAGGCAAATTGTTTGCTAAAATCGTTGAAACGCTTGAGGACCTTGCGCGTGAAGTCGATTACATCAATGAAGATCTCGACGACATGGAAGAATATCTGGATGCCATGGATGACGATTTGACAGATTTGGAGGACGATTTTTACGATCTTGAAGATGAAGAAGACGAAGATGAATTCTATGAAATAGAATGTCCTTCCTGCGACGACATTTTCTATTTGGATGAATCCGATTTAATTTTTGATGGCGAAGGCCTTATCAAAGTCGCTTGTCCCAATTGCGGCGAAATGGTTGTAATAAACGAGGAAATGGACTACTTCGCCGAAAACGAAGAAGATGAAACAGAGGACACTGAAGTTTAAACCGTTTGGAGGCATATACATGGAAGATAAACGTCAACTTGACAATTTGGAATATGGAGAAGTAAACATTTCAAATGAAGTCATAGGCATTATTGCGGGACTTGCAGCAAAGGAAGTAAGCGGAGTCGCTGAGATGAACAGCAGCCTTGGTGTTGAGATATCGGAAATTTTCGGAAAGAAAAATTACAACAAAGGCGTGAAGGTGGAAATAGATTCCGATAATTCCATTACTGTAAACCTAAATCTCATTATTGACTACGGAATTGTTATTCCTGACATCTGTTCAAAGATACAGGAAAATGTAAAGAAATCCATTGAAACAATGACCGAGATGGCAGTAAGCGCCATCAATATACACATTCAAGGGATTAAATAATCGTACCCATTTAAACTCATGAATATCATTCGTCTAAGAACTAACCTTGGTTAGTTCTTATTCATTAAAGCAGGGAGGAACTATGAACAGGAAGCAGGAAAGAGAAGAATTGCTCAAGATTCTCTTTGAAAAAGACTTGAATTCGGACTCGAATGCATTAGGCCAATTCAAGAATAATCTTTTCATAGAAAATCTTTTCAAAGACATAGACGAAAACAAGAATAGGATCGATTCCATTATAAAGGAACATCTCAAGGACTGGTCCATTGAAAGGCTGCCTGCCGTAGACAGAGCAATCCTCAGGATAGCTTTGGCGGAAATACTTTACCGTGAGGAAATACCTCTTTCTGTATCGATTAATGAGGCTGTGGAACTGGCAAAAAAATTCAGCGATGAAAAATCCGCTAAATTCATAAACGGACTTTTAGGCAATCTCAAAGATGAAGAACTTTAGTCTTGGAATCGACACAAGCTGCTATACTACTTCATTGGCAATTGTGGATGAGTCTGGCAGTGTTGTAGCAGACGAAAGGATTCCTCTCCGGGTAAAGCCGGGGCAAAGGGGTTTGCGTCAATCGGATGCTTTTTATCAGCATGTCTTGAACCTTCCGGCACTCTTTGAAAAAGCGTCCATGTATTCCAACTTTATAGGGAATGTTTCCGCAAGCTCAAAACCAAGGAATCTCCCTGACTCATATATGCCTGTTTTCAACGCAGGCACCGCATTCGCCAAAACAGTTTCAAGCATGCTATCTTTGCCTTTGAATCTTTTTTCACACCAGGAGGGGCATATCTATTCTGCTTTGCCGGAATCGGGAATAAATGACGAATTGCCTTTTTATATAGTGCATCTTTCAGGCGGTACTGCCGAAATAATGAGCGCTTCATCGCAAAATGGTAGAATTTCAACAAAAATCATCGGAGGCTCTCTTGACATAACTGCAGGACAACTGTTAGACAGGCTTGGCGTAAGGCTGGGATACGGTTTTCCATCAGGTAAAGCATTGGATGAAATCGCATCAGTTTCCAACTCGAAAGATTCATACCGGATTTCTGTAAAAGACGGCTATTTCAACCTTTCCGGAATCGAAAACATATATGAAAGGGATATTTTAAACGGAATTGACGCTTCCGAAATTATCCATAAGACTTTCAAGTGCCTATCAAACACACTTTCAAAATCTTTCAATAATCTTGAAATTGCAGGAAAACCGATTCTTATGACGGGAGGCGTATCAGCAAGCCGCTTCCTGAATAAATCCCTGTCAAACAAATCCGATTCAATTCATTTCGGACCACCAGACCTTTGCACGGACAATGCCGTAGGAATAGCACGAATGGGAATCAAATTGTCAGGAGCTGATTAAAAATGAAAATGAAGACATTCAGCGTATCCGAAGTAAACCGGTATATAAAACGGATTCTTCAAGCCGACCCTTTGCTCGGCCACCTTTCGGTAAAAGGTGAAATTTCAAACTACAAGGCAAATCCAGCAGGATACGCTTTTTTCACCCTAAAGGATGCGGAAAGTAAAATCAGTTGTGTTATTTTTTCAAACCGGATGAAGAATCTCACTTTTGTACCCGAAAACGGAATGGCTGTAAAAGTCATGGGCAACATATCCCTTTACGAGAAATCAGGGGTTTACCAAATATATGTAAACGATATGGAGCCTTCAGGCACAGGTGATTTGTTCAGGAGATTCGAGGAGCTTAAAAAACGTCTTCAAGCAAAAGGATATTTTGACGAAAAGTCCAAAATGGATATCCCTCAATTCCCTGAAAATATCGCAATTGTAACATCCGCGAGCGGCGCCGCACTTAGGGATATACTTAAAATAGCTGAGAGGCGAAATAAAACCACAAGCCTATATATTTATCCTTGTTTGGTCCAAGGCATCCATGCAGCCGCAAATATCGCCGAAAATATCAGGCTGGCCAACTCGTCGTCAAATGAATACGACATGATAATTCTTGCGAGGGGTGGAGGCTCAATAGAAGAATTGTGGGCGTTCAACGAGGAAATACTGGCGGATGCAATCCACATGTCCAATATACCTGTCGTTTCGGCTGTAGGACACGAAACCGACTTTACTATTTCCGATTTCACTTCTGATTTCAGAGCTCCAACGCCTTCTGCCGCAGCCGAACTTTGCCTGCCTGAAACAGGCGCCATTTCGGAAACTTTAGAATCCTATGAAAAGTACATGAAAATAAACATGTTAAACAGATTTTCAATGATGCAAAATGTACTGGATGAAAATTCGCCTTCCAGAATGAACAAAAAACTTTTTTGGCGAATTGAAAATAAAAAGAAAGACATTCAGTATTTGTTCGCTTCAATGAACTCTTCACTTGAACATTCATTGACAAGGCTCGAAGAAGAGGCCGCTACAACTTTTGAATCGCTAAATAGGGCAAATCCAGATTCAATACTGCGAAAGGGTTATGCAATCGTGTATAATGAATCTGAGAAGGTTGTTTCAGGCATTGACGACGTTAATTTGAATGAATCCATTACCATCGCTGTTAAAAATGGTAAAATAAAGAGCAAGGTTACTTCTCTCAAGAAGGGGATATGACAAAATGACAAAGAAAAAAAATATTTTCGAGGAACAAATGAATCAGCTTAAAGACTCTCTTGAAAAACTCGACAACAATGATTTGTCTCTCGAGGACGCCTTGAAAGTCTACGAGAAAGGTGTCGAGGCATATAATAATTGCAACAAGGCTTTGTCGGAGGCTCGTAAAAAAGTCCAGATACTTGTCGATTCCACAGAAAAGGAAACCTTCGGGGATTTCGATGAAAGGGATTCAAACAATGACATTTGAACAAAATATGCATGATTACAAAACAACCATAGAAAAAGCACTGAAAAATATCGTTTATCTGAACACCTCTTCCAACAGGTTTCAGCAAAAATTGATTGATTCAATGAACTACAGTCTTCATGCAGGCGGAAAACGTTTGCGTCCAATGCTGCTTCTTGAAGCAAACAGAATTTTGGGAGGGGAGCAGAAAAAGGCAATTCCTTTCGCATGCGCGCTTGAACTCATACACACGTACTCGCTGGTGCACGACGACCTTCCGGCTATGGACGATGACGATTTGCGAAGAGGCAAACCGACAAACCACACTGTTTATGGTGAAGCTATTGCCATTTTATCCGGTGATGCGCTCCTTAATCTGGCTTATGAAATAATGCTTGAATCAATTGAAGACAAGCAAGGAATCGAAGCTTCTAAAATACTCGCGGAGTCTTCCGGTTCAAGAGGCATGGTCGGAGGACAATCAGTGGATGTGCAAACCGACGGCCTATCCATAGAAAAGGATATTCTTGAGTATATCCATATGAACAAGACTTCCAGATTGATACAGGCAGCTCTTAAAATGGGAGCAACACTCGCAGGTGGAAAAAAAGAGGAAATTGCGGCTTTCAGCGGTTTCGGGTTCCATTTGGGAATGGCTTTCCAGATAAAGGACGATCTTCTTGACATTGAAGGAGATGAATCATTGCTTGGAAAACCTGTAGGCAGCGACATGGCGGCGAAAAAAAACACTTACCCTAAGATAATGGGACTTGAAGCCTCAAAAGCTTCTCTAAATGAGCACACCGGAATTGCAGTTTCCGAACTGGAAAAAATAGACGGAGACACAGTCTTTTTAAAATGGCTTGCAAGCCATCTTTTATCCAGAAACTCTTGATTTTTATTAGGAAGGTGATGACCTCTTGTTATATATGAGAACGCTGTTCTCCAATCCATACTTCAATGCTTCCTTTTGGTCATGGTTCACAGCTCAGGCCTTGAAGGTGATTCTAACACTCATAAAGGAAAGAAAGCTTGATTTTTATCGCTTTGTAGGTTCCGGCGGAATGCCCAGTTCCCATTCTGCAATGGTGATGGGGCTTTCCACTGCCATAGGCCTCAAAATGGGCTGGGATTCTCTCGAATACGCAGTTTCCATAATCTTTTCACTCATTATCATGTATGACGCTTCAGGAGTGAGAAGAGCTGTTGGAAAACAGGCGATGATTCTTAACCAAATGATTAAAGACAGGCAGCAAAACAAACAAATCGAAGAAAAACAGCTCAAGGAATTGGTCGGACATACTCCAATAGAGGTTTTTGCCGGCGCAATTCTTGGCATATTGATAGCCAATTTGCTAATTTAAAAATAATGTGGCGCAGTATCCTAGTCGATTTTTTCATTTTTGAAGGCGGGGCTAAAAATCCGTCGAAGGGCACATCGATGAAGTTCCTAATGATTGCTTCTGACGCCCAGTCGGGGGCTTTTGTCGGGAATAAGAAGCAGGGGGCAATCC
>Ga0102938_10001809_pt1 | contig 16177 bp, 15 predicted proteins | sample SalPonR2_B_D2_MG_FD_84516 | JGI IMG/M metagenome (GOLD analysis project Ga0102938, IMG submission 84516) | Salt pond soil microbial communities from South San Francisco under conditions of wetland restoration - Salt Pond MetaG R2_B_D2_MG | ecosystem: Environmental > Aquatic > Marine >...
GCGCGCCCGCGTGGTGATCGCCTGCGACGGGGTGAACAGCTTCCTCGCCAAGGAGGCCGGCCTCTACGGCGAGGTCGACGCCGACAACTACACCCTCGGGGTGAAGGAGACGATCGCACTGCCCAAGGAGGTGATCGACGAGCGTTTCGGTGTCCGCGACCGCGAGGGCGTCGACATCGAGATCCTCGGCGGTACCTCCGGCGTCAACGGCGGCGGCTTCGTCTACACCAATCTCGACACGGTGTCCGTCGGCGTCGTGTTGAAGCTCGGCAAGCTCGGTGCACAGCAACTGCGACCCGAGGAGATCATCGCCAACCTCAAGGCCCACCCCGGTATCGCACCGCTCGTGGAGGGCGGCGAGGTGAAGGAGTACTCCGCGCACGTGATCCCCGAGGCCGGGCTGTCGATGATGCCGAAGATGACGGGCGACGGCATGCTCGTGGCGGGCGACGCGGCAGCGATGTGCCTGGCGGCCGGCCTGTTCCTGGAGGGCGTGAACTTCGCGATGGCGAGCGGCATCTACGCCGGGGAAGCGGCTGCGGAAGCTCTCGCCGCCGGCGACACGAGCGCCGCCGGCCTGGCCGGATACCGCCGCCGCCTCGACGACACGTTCGTGCTGCGCGACCACCGCAAGCTGCGCCGGGCACCGTCGCTCGTGCTGTCCGACCGCGTCCAACACCTGTATCCCGAGATGATCGCCAATACGGTCGAGCGCATGTTCCGCGTCGACAACCCCTCACCCAAGCCCGGGCTCCGGCGCATCCTGAACGAGGAGCGCCGCCGTGCCGGGGTGAAGCTCCGCGGTCTCGTGAGTGACACCATCGACGGCATCAGGAGCTTCGGATGACCGAGCAGCGGTGGCCCGAGCAGTCGTTCGAGGACCTCATCGGCACCACGCGTTTCGACGTCCACGAGCGCGCCCACATCACGCTCGACGACACGCACTGTCGCGATTGCTCCACCCGGGCCTGCGTGGTGGCCTGCCCGGCGAAGCTGTTCGTCCCCACCAGCGACGGCGGCATCCTCTTCAACTACGAACAGTGCTTCGAGTGCGGGACCTGCTACCTCGTGTGCAACGAGGAGGGTGCTCTCACCTGGACCTATCCGGAAGGCGGCCACGGTGTCGTCTTCAAGCGCACGTGAGCACGGATTCGCCCGTGGGTGATCGGCCGGGTGTGTCATGAGAATCGGCGTCTGCTGGAAGTGGGTGTCGCTCGACAACGAGATCGATCCCGACCGCCGGTGGGCCGGGGTGTCCGCCGCAGACGAGGCTGCGCTGGAGGTGGCGTTGCAACTCGCCGCGGGCGGTTCGACCGGAGTCACCGTCGTCACGCTCGGTCCGCCCGCCGCCGACGCAGTCCTGCGCAATGCACTCGCGGTGGGCGCCGAGAGCGTGATCCGGGTGGATGCCTCCACCGAGCTCGGCTCGCTCACCGTGGCCACGGCCCTCTCCGAACACGTGCGGTCGTGCGACGTGGTCGTGTGCGGCGACTACTCGCCCGATCGCGGCACCGGATCGGTGCCGGCGTTCCTCGCCGGCGAACTCGGTGCCGCACAGGCACTCGGTCTCGTGTCGGTCGACACCGGTGGGTCCACAGCGGGTGACGCTGCATCGGGCCCGATCCGGGTGGTGCGACGCCTCGACGGTGGCCGCCGCGAGGTGCTCGACGTACCGACACCGGCCGTGCTGTCGGTCGAAGGGTCCGTCGCCCGCCTGCGCCGCGCTTCGCTGGCCGCGTCGCTCGCGTCGAGGTCGGTTCCGGTCACCGTCACTCCCGGGCCACACGGTCGGCTGCCCGAGACGGAGATCCATCCCTACCGACCCCGCGCCCGCTCGCTGCCGGCGCCCACCGGCGACACGCTGTCGCGCGTGCGCGACATCCTCGACGTCGGTGGCGGCAACGACCACGCCGAGGTGATCACCCTCGATCCCCCCGACGCCGCGCGACGCATCGTCGACCAGCTCCACGAGTGGGGCTACCTGGACGGCGGCGACAGCCCCGTACCGAGCGGTTCGGACTGACCGGTGCGGTTGGGAGACGCCACCTGGACCGACGTGGCCGGGCTGACCCGCCGGTCTGCCGACGGCACCCTCGCACCGGTGCTGTTGATCCCGGTCGGGTCCACGGAGCAACACGGGCCACATCTCCCGATGGACACCGACACCCTCGTCGCCGAGGAGCTCGCAGCTCGTGCGCTCCATCACACCGACGGGCTGCTGGTGGGGCCCACCGTGAGCGTCACGGCCTCGGGCGAACACGCCGGGTTCCCGGGAACGCTGTCGATCGGCACGGCCACCACCACGGCCGTGCTGGTGGAGTTGGTGCGCAGCGCCGACTGGGCTGCGGCGGTCGTGCTGGTGAACGGCCATGGGGGCAATCACGCAGCCGTCACCGCCGCCGTCGAGCAGCTCACCGGCGAGGGCCGCCGCGTCCTCGCCTGGTGGCCCTCGTGGCCCCGCCGGCGCGACGGCGGCCCGGCCGACCTGCACGCCGGTCGGATCGAGACGTCGCTGATGCTCGCCATCGACCCCGGCCTCGTACGGCTCGAGCGGGCCACCACGGGCGCCGACACCTCGATCGAGGAACTACGTCGCCGAGGGGTCAAGGCCACGAGCCCGTCAGGGGTGCTCGGCGATCCGGCAGGCGCCTCCGGCGGGGAGGGCGAGCGTTTCATCGGTGCGTTCGTCGACGACCTGGTCCACGAGATCGAGCGCTGGCGGCCGATCGACGTCGATGCCACGCCGGACGGGCGCTTGTGAGCGTGTGCTCGAGCGCGATGGTGTGCCACGTCGTGCGGTGCCCGACGCAGGAGCCACTCGACACGGGCTGATGCGCTACGTCGTCGATCACTCCTGGCAGCGCTTCGGTTCGACGGTGATGGCCGGTTCGCCACTGCGACTGTTCCGGCTCACGGCCGGCGGGACGGATGCGGTTGCCGACATCGAGGAGAACCGTGACGTGGGTGCGTCACGGTTGGTGCGACGGCTGCTCGACGCCGGAGCGATCCATCCTGCGGCGGGCGGCACGGCCACGTTCACGCCCGACGACGTCACGGTGGTGACGCCCCAGCTCGGTGGGCGATGCCACGTCGACGGCCGCCTGACGGTCGACGACGGGAGCGAGCCGCCGCTGGACGGCGCCGCCGTGCGGCTGCCCGTGAACCGCGGACCGGCCGCCGCCCGCAACGCCGCCCGACCACTCGTGACGAGCCCGCTCGTGGCGTTCGTGGACGCCGACGTGGAGCTGCCGCCGGCCGACGACTGGCTCGTTCCGCTGCTCCCCCACTTCGACGATGCCCGGGTGGGCCTGGTGGCGCCGAGGGTGACCGGAGAACCGGGCTCGCCACTCGACCTGGGCAGCGAGCCGGCACGCATCCGCGCGGGGACGCGGGTGAGCTACGTGCCGGCGGCGGTGATCGTGGTGCGAGCGGAGGCCTTCGATGCCGTCGGCGGATTCGACGAGGCGCTGCGTCTCGGCGAGGACGTCGACCTGGTGTGGCGCCTCGACGAGGCCGGATGGAGCTGCCGGTACGAGCCCGCGGCGCAGGTGTGGCACCGACCGCGAGCGACATGGCGAGCACGTCTCGCCCAGCACCGGACGTACGGCACGTCGGCAGCTCCGTTGGCGCTCCGCCATCCGCAGGCGTTGGCCCCGATGCGCAGCAACGGGTGGACGGCTGCGGCGTTGGCGCTCGGCCTGCTCGGCCGGCCACTGGCAGCGGTGACTGTGGGTGCCACCAGCGCCGTTGCGCTGATCGGCAAGCTGCCGGGCGTGCCGGCGAGCACGGAGTTCGCACTGGCGGCTCGGGGACATCTGGCGGCGACCCGCCAGTTGGCGACGGCGGTGCGGCGGGCATGGTGGCCACTGGTGGCCGTGGGGGCGCTGGTGTCCCGGCGGGCGCGGTGGTTGGCGCTGGCGGCCGTGGTGGCCGACGTGCGGTCGGCGCCGACGGACCTCGCCTACGCGACGGGTGTGTGGGCCGGCATGCGCCGCCACCGCACCCTCGCCCCGATCCTCCCCCGGATCAGCGCATGGCCGGCGAGGAGCCGGCCGTCGACACCGCCGGCGAGGAGCCGGCCGTCGACACCGCCGGCGAGGAGCCGGCCGCCGACACCGCCGGCGAGGAGCCGGCCGTCGACACCGCCGGCGAGGAGCCGGCCGCCGACACCGCCGGCGAAGAGCTGACGGGCGACACGTCGACGTCCTGCTGGGAACGGATCACGGCCTGGCGCAGCCGTTCGCTGATGTCGTCGCAGTCCGAGCAGCCCCACAGTGCGCTGTGGGCGATGCAGCCGAGGCAGACGGCGAACACCGATTCGAGCGTGGCCGCCACCACCAGTGCGCCGACGAGCACGTAGCTCACGACCGGCAGGCCCAGTGTCCACGCCACCGCTGCCGACGCCGTGAACGCCAGGCCGATGCCCTGCGCGAAGCGCTTCGGGGGGCCGGGCACCTGGCGAGACGGCGTCCGTGTTCGCGATTCGACCACGGGGGTGGCGACGCGGGTGACGAACTGACCGAGCGGCGACAGCGTCGGCCCGGTGAGCACCCGTGCCAGGAAGCCGTAGGTGAGCGGCAGGAGGATCCACCACTCACGCAGCACGAGGAAGGCGACGCCCTGGGCGACAACACCGGCAGCCACCAGCCGGGCCGAGGTCTCGTTGACCGGATTCGGGAACTCGAACAGCCTGCGCATCGGCGGCCACCCTATCCACGACAAATCCGATCAACACAGTCATGATTCACTCCGTTGCATCTGGCGTTGCACCTGGTGTCAGACACCGGATGCAACGCGGGCCGGTGACGGGTCGGCACGGCTACCGTCGGTGCGGTGACCGTGAGGCTGACCGTGCGTACCGCTCCGTGGCGCAGCCGTGTCGCTCGGCTCGTCAACGAGGTCGACGGTCTGGTGCCCGTCGTGAAGGGCAACGGTTACGGCTTCGGCCGCATCTGGCTGGCCGGCCTGGCCGCCGAGTTCACCGACACCGTCGCCGTGGGCACCGTGCACGAGGCCGAGGGCCTTCCCGCAGGTCTGCACGCCATGGTGCTCACCCCCACGCTCACCACCCTGCCGGCCGCGGTCGACCCTGCCACCACCGTGCTCACCGTGGGCCGGGCGGAGCACGTCGACGCCGCCGTGCACCAGCCGCGCGCCGATCGGCCGCAGCGCGTGATCGTGAAACTGGCGTCGTCGATGCGTCGGTACGGGGGCGAGGCCTCGCTGGTCGATGACGCCCGGAGGGCGGGGCTCGACGTCGTCGGCGTGTCGATCCATCCGCCGCTGGCCGGCGAGCCGGCCGATCACCGCCGAGACGTGGTCGAGCGGCTGGCGGGCGTCGACCCCTCGCTGCCCGTGTGGGTGAGCCACCTCGACCTCGACTCGTATGCGTCGCTGCCCGACTCGCACACCTACCGGCTCCGCCTGGGGACGGCCCTGTGGCACGGTGACCGCTCGTTGCTCCACCTCAGCGCCGACGTGCTCGACGTGCGACGCATCGCAGGCGGCGATCGTGCCGGCTACCGCCTCGGCGCCGTACCCGCCGACGGGCACCTGGTGATGATCGGCGCGGGCACCGCCAACGGCGTCACGCCACTGCCCGACGGCCGCAGCCCGTTCCATCACCGACGCCGACGCCTCGCCCTCCACGAACCACCGCACATGCACACGTCGATGGTCTTCGTGCCCGACGGCGATCCGCTCCCGGCCGTCGGCGACCGGGTCGACGTGCAGCGCCCGCTCACGATGACCGAGGTGGACGAGTTCGAGTGGCTCTGAGCGTTCCCGCCGACGCCACGAGCACCCGAACCGGTGCCCGGCGGCTGCCCGGGCCCGACGTGGTGCGGGCCGTGGCGCTGATCGGCGTGGTCGTGATGAACTACCACGGTTATCTCGTCATCCAGCAGGGCGACGGCGACACCGGATCGGGCTGGGCCGCCGATCTGTTCGATCCATGGACGGGACCGCTGTCGACGCGTTTCGCCGCCACGTTCGTCCTCGTCGCCGGCGTGGGCGTCACGCTGATGACCCGGCGCGCCACGGCAGCGCTCACCGCGCCGCCCGGCAGCACCGGGCCCGACGGGTCGCGGTCGGCGCCCGGGGATGCGGTCGATCGGGTCCGGCAACTCCGCTGGCGACTGGTGCGCCGCGGGGTGCTGCTGTACACCGGCGGGCTCGTGCTCGACGAGATCTGGCCCGGCACGATCATCCCCTTCTACGGAGCGATGTTCGTGCTGGCTGCAGCGATGTTCACCTGGCGGACGAGTGCGATCGTCGCCGTAGGGGTGGCCGCGGCATGGGCGGGATGGGCCATCCGCCTGTGGCGATTCGAGCAGCGCCAGGACGGCATCAGCACCGCCTGGCTCACCGATCCCGACGAGGGGTCGGTGAACGATTTCGTGTTCGGCGTGTTCGTGAACGGCACCCACCCGCTGCTGCCGTGGATGGCATTCCTCTGTGCCGGCATGGTGCTGGGCCGTCTCCTGGGCACACCCTGGTGGCGACCCGCCGCCATCGGCGTCGGCGTGCTCCTCGCCGGCACCGCCGCCGTGATCTCGTCGACGGCGACCACGACATTCGAGTCGGTCGCGCTGTCGACCGACCCCGGGCAACGTGGCCTGCTCTACGTGGCGAGCGCGCTCGGTACGGCGCTGATCGCCTACGGCATCATCGACGGCGCCGCCGAGCGGTTCCCGCTGATCACCGATCCCCTCCGGCGGGCCGGGCAGCTGTCGTTGTCGCTGTACCTGCTGCACATCCTGGTGTTCACGGCCCTGGTCGACTGGTGGGGGTGGATCGAACCCGCCGGCCTCGACGTGGCGCTCACGTTCGCACTGGCGTTCTGGATCGTCGGAATCGCCGCCGCTGTCGCCTGGCACCGGACGTGGGGCATGGGTCCTGCCGAGAGGGTCTACCGGGCGTTCGGAGGCTGAGCCGCCGCACCGGCGGCCGCGCGTCGGGCGCTGCGTCGGATGCCCCGCCATCCCAGTGCCCCGGCGCCGACGAGCGGCCCGGTGTCGCCGAGCCGCGAGGGCGTGATGCGTGCCCCTCGGCTGTAGGGCAACCGGACGTGGTCGTCGAGCGTCACCTGGGCGTCGTGGAAGAACGTGGCGCCGAAACCCAGCGCGACGCTGCCGCCGACCACCACCAGCGGGAGATCGAAGGCGTTGCACACCGATGCCGCCGCCCGCCCGATCAGCCGTCCCGTGCGCTGCATGATCTCGTAGGTGGGCTCGCTCGGCGGACGCCCGGTGAGTACCTCGATCGCCGCCCCGGACGCCTCGGCGTCGAGACACCCCTGCGTGCCGCAGTGACACCTGCGGCCACCGGGCTCGACGATCATGTGGCCGATGTGGCCGGCGTAGCCCGACTCGCCGTCGAGCAGGTCGCCGTCGAGCACGATGCCGCCGGCGATGCTCGCCGACACGGTGATCGCGCAGAAGTCGGCGTGGCCCCGAGCGGCGCCGAGCCATCCCTCCGCCAGCGCCAGCGCCTTGGCGTCGAGGTCGCCGAAGACCGGCAGCCCCGTGAGGTCCGCGACACGGCTGCGCAACGGGAAGTCCCGCCACGAGGTACGGCCCATCGGCGACACCGCTTCGAGCCCGCGAGAGGCCGGCCCGCCACAGCCGACCCCGACCGACCGCACGACGACGTCGTGATGATCGGCGGCCCGCTCCGACATCTCGGTGACGATGTTGGCCAGTGCCGTGTAGTGGGACTCGGGACCCACGTCGGTCTCGATGGGAACGCGCAGTCGATCGATCAGCGCGCCCTTCGGCGTCACCAGACCCACCTGGAAGAACTCGGCGCCCACGTCGACGGCCAGCACGACCTCGGGCCGAGCCGGTTCCGCGACCTGTTCCGCCGGGCTCTCCTCGGGTCCGGTGGAACCAGGTTCGGCGGGCAGGGTGTCGTCGGTCGTCATCGGGCATCGAACGGTAGCGGTCCACGGACGGATCGAACCGTCGGCCCGCGCCTCGTTGCGCCCGCGTCCTGCATCCCGATCGGGCCGCCACCCACATGTCGCCGATCGCTGCATTCATCCGGCGCCCGTGACCTGCCGATACTGCCACGGGTACCCTTTCCCGGCGACCTGCCGATGCGGTGCCGCCGACCGACATGCTGCCTTCCACCCGCACCCACCCCCGGACCCGACCGTTCGGGCGCCGACGCACCCGGTCGGCACTGACCCTGCTGGCGATCGCCGTGCTCACGGGGGCCGTGCCGAGCGCAGCCGCGGCCGACGAGCACTCCGTCGCCGACGACCCGTCGAGCGACGAGATCGCCGACCCCACAGCCGATGCGACCCTGCCGACGTCCCCAACGCCGACGACACCGCCGACCAGCACTGCACCGGCGACACCGACCACCGCCGCCGCCACGACGGCGCCGACCACGTCCATCGCTCCACCCACGCCGCCCACGGCACCCGTCGACCCGACGTCGGGATCCGGCACCGTGGCGCCGTCGGCCGGCACCACCCCGCCGACCGTGGCCACGTCCAGCACCACCACCACGACGGCGCCGCCTCCGCAACAGAACGTCATCGCCTACCCCGACCAGATCGCCAACATCCTGGCGACGATCCGCTACCTCGAGTCACGCGGCAACTACACCATCGCTCCGAACAAGGGCAACGCATCCGGCGCCTACCAGTTCATCGAGTCCACCTGGGACGGCTACGGCGGCTACCGGCACGCCTACCAGGCGCCCCCTGCGGTGCAGGACGAACGCGCCGCCGCCGACGTCCTGCGCTTCCTCACGATGTGGAACAACGACGTGTCGATGATCCCGGTGATGTGGTACTACCCGCGTGCCGCCCGCGACACGGCGTTGATGGACATCGTGCCCGTGCCCTCGGCCGGCAACATCCTCACCGTGCGCGAGTACCAGCAGCGATGGCTGGCCGTCTGGGCGTTCCTGTCGGGGCAACCGATCCCGCAACCGCTCACGCTGGCCGACGCACTCGGCCGGCTCGGTGTGGCCCCCCAGCTCCCACCATCGCAAGCGGTCGACCCCGACACCCCGGCAATCGAGCGGCAGGCGACCATTGCGTTCCCCGTGCTGGGACCCACCCGACTCGCCGCCCCCGACTGCGGAGACGCCCAGGACCTGGCACAGAACGCCGGGGCCGACGCGTCCCGGGCGGAGATCGAGGCGGCCGGGCTGTGTGCCGAGGAGGCACCGTCGATCATCTTCGGCGTGAAGCTGCAACCGGTCCTCGCCGTCGTCGACGGTGTCGTCACCGAGGTGGTCGACAGGCCGGGTCGGACGATCAGCGTCACCGTCACCGACGAGTTCGGACGGAGTTATCGGCTCGCGGGATTCAACGACGACAACCCGGGCACCGACGACGGGGCAGCACCCGATCATCTCCGGCTGTCGGCACTGGCGCGGGTGGGCACCACCGTGCGCGCCGGCCAGGTGCTCGGCTTCATGGGCGACACCAGTCCGCTCCCGCTCGGGATCCGGTCGGACGTGCCCACCGATGCCACCATCGAACTGCGTCCCGATGCCGTCGCCCCGCACGTCCGGCTCACCATCGAGGATCTCGACGGCACACCGGTGGACGCATACGGGCCGGTGATCGACGCGCTCTTCCGGCAGGTGTGCACCGTCGGGACGGGACAGTGGTCGGGGCCGCCGAACGGGGAGGGACACGCCCCGGTCACGATCGAGACCACCGACGACGACCGCGAGATCGACTCCGAGTGGGTGATCTCGTCGTCGGGTCAGGTGACGGCGAGCGGTTGGGCGGCGATGATCTACCCGAGCGAGAGTTGCAGCTACACCCCGGCCGACAAGCGGGGGCCGGGCGCCGGCGGCGCCACCGACGTCCCGCTGTCGTGGCTGCTGCCGATCGACCTGCCCACCTCGATGTGGGTCGACCTCGCCGTGCGTGACGACGTCGACGCCGTCGCCGTCCCCTTCCTGAGGCCCTGACCGGCGAGTCGTCGTCGCCGCCCACGATCAGTCGAGGCGGCGAGCGCCTTCCACCAGGTTGATCTCGTACAGCACCTCGTCGAGCGCGTCCGCGGCGGTGATCGCCGAGAAGCGCTGGGGGTGCTCGGGCGTGCAGCAGCTCGGCACCGGCGACAGCACGGTCCACGGTCGCGGGTGGCAGAACTGCACCACGCTGTAGCGCTCGCCCTCGTGGTCGGGGTCGGCGACCACGCGGTGCCAGCCGATGGGGATGATCCCGTTGGTGAGCCGTTCGAGCATGATGCCGGTGTTGATGATCACGGCGTCGTCGGGTGGCGTGGCCGGCTGCCAGCCGTCGTTCACCTTCACCTGCAACCCCGGCGCCGTTGCACGGGGCAGTGCCGTGATGAGGTTGATGTCGCCGTGCTCGGCAGCCCACACGTAGCCGTCGCGGTCACCGTCGGCCACGACCAGGTCGCCCATCGCCGGGTAGCGGATCGCCCGGGTGAGGGTGGGGCCGTCGGCCACCATGTCGTCGAAGAACGTCTCGTGGCACCCGATGCCCTCGGCGATGATCCGCAGGAACCGCCGTTGCAGGTCGGCGATCGAGTCGTGGAACCGGTACAGCACCTCGGTGATGCCCGGCACGGCCGCCTCGGGCACCACCTGGTCGGGGTAGGCGGTGGAGAACTTGCGCTTGAGGGGGTGGCCGGGTGCGATCGGCGTCGACCAGTTGAGCATCTCCTTCCAGTCGGGCTTGTCGCTCGACGCGGCCGTCTCCACCAGCAAGCCGGTGTAGCCGGTCTGGCCGTGGGCGCCCGGAGCGGCGAACTGCTGCTTGGCCTCGGGGTCCTGTTCGAAGAACTCGCGCAGCATGCCGTAGGCCGTGTCGAGGAGGTCGTCGGACAGGTCGTGGCTCGTGTAGACGAAGCCGGTGGCGAGGCTACGGCGCACGCCGTCGACGACAGCACGCCGAGCCGCCCCGGTGGACTGTTCGAACGCGAGCAGGTCGACGTCGAGGATCTGGTCGGTCATGGCCCAGACGCTACCCACCCCCGCAGAAGAGACAGCGGGGTCAGACCCCGCTGTCTCTTCTGGGGACGCCGCCGGGTGCGAACAGTGCGGGCCAGCCGCCGGTGTGGATGAAGACCACGTCGTTCGCCACGTCGTTCGGCGCGTCGTTCGGCGCCGCGCCCGGTGCTGCGAAGCGGCCGTCGGCGGCGAGCCCGAGCAGGCCGGCGCATCCCTTGCCCGAGTACGTCCGGTCGAGCAGCCAGCCGCCGGTGCGGGCGGCCCAGTGGATGGCCGCGTCACCCTCGGGTGTCGGGACCGCGTAGTCGGTGCCCATCCACCTCGTGTCGACGTGCACGTCCTCGTCGGCCACCACCGTCGTCGCTCCCATCAGCGCCAGGGTGCGATTGGCGAGTTCGGCGATGTCGGGACGACCGACGTTGACGCCCTTGGCGACACCGATCGCGATCACCTCGGGCACGTCGCGGCCCTGGTGCGCCGCAGCCGCCCGTCCGGCGAGCAGCCCGGCGTGGGTGCCCCCACTCGACGACGTGAACACGACGTGGGTCGGCGAGATCGACCGCTCGTCGAACTGGTCGAGCATCTCCACGAACGCCGCGGCGTAGCCCAACGCGCCCACGGCGGTGCTCCCGCCGACGGGGATCGAGTACGGGGCGAGGCCCTCGGCGGCCAGCTGACCGGTCACCGCTTCCCGGGCGACCTCGAGCTCGCCCCAGTGGCTCTCCTCTGCACCCGTGAAGTGGAGCTGCGCACCGAACAGCGCGGACAGCAGCTGGTTCCCGGTGGCCTGCGCCGGCCGGTCACCCGAGAGCACCAGGTGCACCTCCATGCCGAGTCGGGCTCCGGCCGCCGCCGTCATCCGGCAGTGGTTCGACTGTGCCGCACCCACCGTGACGAGGGCACGTGCACCCGTGGCCGTCGCTTCACCGCACAGGAACTCCAGCTTGCGTGCCTTGTTCCCACCACCGCCGAGACCGGTGAGGTCGTCGCGTTTCACCCACAGACGGACACCACCTTCGAGGAGCGGACCCTGCTCGAGTGGGGTCGGCAGCGTGGCGAGCGGCATGCGGTCGAGGTGGTCGAACACACCGCCACGTTACGCCCACCCGACCGGCCGTCGAACCAGCCGCTCCCGTGACGCCGAGACGCCTCGTGTGCGCACCTTTCCGACGTTGCCGGCAACGACGCCGCTGCGCCGACGTGGTAGCACGGTGCACGATGCCGACGACCGACTGGAACCCGCTGTTGTGCGACCAGTTCGACCATCCGTACTGGTCGGAGCTGCAGGCGTTCGTGGCGGACGAGCGTCGCCACCACACGGTGTACCCACCCGCCGACCAGGTGTTCGCGGCGCTGCACCTCACGTCGTACGCCGACACCCGCGTGATGATCCTCGGCCAGGACCCCTATCACGGCCCCCACCAGGCACACGGGCTCTGCTTCTCGGTGCAGCGCGGCGTGCGCATCCCTCCGTCGCTGGCCAACGTCCACAAGGAGCTGCACGCCGATCTCGGCCTGCCGATTCCGGACCACGGCAATCTCGAGGCCTGGGCCCGCCAGGGCGTCCTGCTGCTCAATGCCACGCTCACCGTGCGCGCCGGCCAGGCGGCATCGCACCAGAAGCGGGGATGGGAGACCTTCACCGACCGGGTGATCGACGTGGTGAACGCCAAACCCGACCGGGTGGTGTTCATCCTGTGGGGGGCGTCGGCACGACGCAAGAAGGCGCTGATCGACACCGAACGCCACACGGTGATCGAGTCCGCACATCCCTCCCCGCTGTCGGCACACAACGGCTTCTTCGGCAGCCGGCCGTTCAGCCGAGCCAACGAGGCGCTCGTCGCCGCCGGACGCCCGCCGGTGGACTGGAGCCTGGACTGGGGCCCGGAATCGGGCCCGGGAGAACCGGGTACCCGCTCCGACGGTGCGCGATCATCGAACCACCCGGACGCGAACACGACAGGAGTGACGGCCCATGCCGTGGACCACCAGTGACAAGGTGATGGACATCCGTCGACGATCAGCGGTCGTCGACGTGATCGTGGGGACCCTCGACGGCTGGCGCCGCCACATCACCGGACGCAACGCCTCGGTCCTGGCGTTCTTCACGTTCCTGTCGATCTTCCCGTTGATGCTGGCCGCCACCACCATCTTGGGGTTCGTCCTGGAGGACAACGACGACCTCCAACAGCGGATCATCGACGGCGCACTCAACGACATCCCGGTGATCGGACGGCAGTTGGCGGAGGACCCGGCATCGCTCGAGGGCAACATCTGGGCACTGATCATCGGTCTCGGTGGTGCGCTCTGGTCGGCGAGCCGGGCGTTCGTCGGCCTGCAGGGGGCACTCGACGACACCTGGGAGGTCTCCGTCGACCATCGCGCCTCGATGCCGGTCCAGCGGGGTCGGGCGCTCGTGGGCATGCTGATCCTGGGCGGCGCCCAGGTGGGCAGCATCGCCATCGCCACCGTCGTGCGCGCCCTCGACCTCCCGGCCGGCGCCGACATCCTGCTGATCCTCGCCACTCTCGTCGTCCACGTGGCAGCCATCGCCGCGATGTACCGCTACCTCACGTCGGCGGACCCCGGCTGGGGTGACGTGTGGCCGGGTGCGATCATCGCCGGCGCCGTCTACAGCCTCCTGCAGCAGATCGGTGTCTGGCTGGTGGACGAGATCCAGAGCAACGCCAGCGACACCTACGGCAACTTCGCCATCGTGCTCGGCCTGATCACGTGGCTGAGCATCATCGCCATCGCCACGCTGATGAGCGCCGAGCTCAACGCTGCGCTCGTCCGCCACCGGGAGGGGTCGCTCGACCGGATCGTTCCACCCGACAGGCGCGCCGTCCACCAGACCGTGACCGAAGCCAACGCCGACCGCCCCGTCCCGACATCGGCGGACACGCCTGCCGGGGACTCCGCCGAGGCTCAGCCGGCCGCGGCGTCGAGATCGAGCACCACGTAACCGTCGACCGTCGTCAGCCAGGGTGATCCCGGTGGCGCGGGCAGCTGCTTGCCGAGATCCTGCGATCGGACCTCGGCGATCCACTGGTCGTGCTGGTACTCGTGGTTCACCAGCGCCGTGACCAGCGTGGTGGCGACCATCCGCAACTGACCGGGCGCACCGACTCGACCGGCACGGACGTCGTCGACCCGCGCCATGATCCGGCCGGCGACGGCCGAGCGGTAGTCCGCGAGGCGCTGCCGCGACGGGAGATCCCCACGATCGGGCTCGGGTGTGACGCTGTCCATCAGCCGGTCGAGGCCGGGGTCGGGGCTGGGCTCGGCAGCGAGCAGGTTACGGACCATGTAGTGGCCGACCGCCGCCTGATGACCGAGGTGCCAGCCGATCGCGCTCGCCTCGGCGTGAGGGCGCCAGCGAAGACCGTCGTCGTCGAGATCGAGCCAGAGCGCGTCGGTGTGGGCCCAGGCCCGCTGCAGTTCACCGACCGCGATGTCGAGCAGGTCGCCGCCGGCCGCCGCCCGCGACGTGCTCATCGGCCCACCATCGGTGCGTCGGCGAGCCGGGTGACGATGGAGCTCGCCGACTCGAGTGTGCGATGCACCGGGCACTTGTCGGCGATGACGAGGAGCTTCTCGCGGTCGGCGTCGGTGAGTTCGGCACCGTCGACCCGGATCACCCGCTCGAACCGGTCGATCATGCCCGACCGGCCCGACAGCAGCTCACTGTCGGCACACTCGACGCAGTCGTCGGCGTGGACCTTGCCGTGCGTCACCTCCACCGACACACGGTCGAGGGGGAGTTTCTTGCGGTCCGCGTACATCCGCAGCGTCATCGAGGTACACGCCCCGAGTGCCGCACCGAGGAAGTCGTACGGCGACGGGCCGGCGTCGAATCCGCCGATCGACTCGGGCTCGTCGGCGAGCAGCCGGTGGCGGCCGACCACCACGTGGTTGAGGAACGGTCCCTGCGTGGTCTCGGCGACGACCACCGGGGCGGCGGCTCGGGGTGCGTCGAGGGCACCGCTCTCGTCGACCACGTAGCGCGCGGCGAAGGCGCCGATCATCGACGCCGCGAACGCTGCGTCGCCGGCGCCGGTGAGCAGGTGGTCGGCGCCGTCGAGCGACACGAAGCTCTTGGGGTGCCGCGCCGCCTGGAAGATCTCGGCGGCGTTGTCGATGCCGACCGTGTTGTCGATCGGCGAGTGCAGGACGAGGAGCGCCCGCTTCAGGGTGCGCACCCGTTCGGTGACCACGTGGTTGCGCAGGTCGTCGACGAACTGCTTGCGGATCGTGAACGGCCGGCCCGCCAGCTGCACGTCGGCGACTCCGTTCGACTCGATCTCGTCGAGCGACGACGAGAACACGCCCGTGACGTGGGCCGGGCTCGCCGGAGCGCCGATCGTGGCCACGGCCCGCACCTCGGGGATCTCACCCGCCACGGCCAGCACGGCGGCACCGCCGAGCGAGTGTCCGATCAGGACCTGCGGCGCCCGGTGGTTGGCCCGTAGCCAGTCGGCGGCGGCCACGATGTCGTCGGTGTTGGAGGAGAAGTTGGTGTTCTCGAACTCGCCGCCGCTCATGCCGAGGCCGGTGAAGTCGAACCGCAGCACTCCGAAGCCGGCGTCGGTGAGCGCATTGGCGATCCGGGAGGCGGCTGCGATGTCCTTCGAGCAGGTGAAGCAGTGGGCGAACAGGGCGAACGCCTTCGCCGGTCCGGCGGGAAGATCGAGTCGACCCGCCAGTTCGGCTCCGAGGCTGCCGGGAAAGGTGATGCGTTGGATGCGAGCGGCCATCGACCCGACGGTAGCGCCGGCGGCCCGGTCCGGGCCCATGGCGGACGGCTCACGGACACGGCACGGACACGGCCGGAGCGCAGCCGGCATGCGGCGGGGATGCGGCCGGGATGGGCCGGAGCGCAGCCGGGGTGGCCGGGGTGGGGCCGGGAGACGGGCACCGGATCAGCCCGGGGGGTACGACGGCTCGCCGACCGGCACTACGCTGCGACCGGATGACACCCGCCCTCGTCGCCGCCGGCGAATCCACCGTCGGGCCCACGTTGGCGCTGATCCTCGGTGCCGGGATGCTCGCGCAGTGGCTGGCGTGGAAGACCCAGATCCCCTCGATCATCGCCCTGCTGCTCGCCGGCCTCGCCCTCGGGCCGGGGTTGGGTCTCGTGGATCCCGACGAGCTGCTCGGCGGCACCCTGTTCCCGCTGGTGTCGCTGGCGGTGGCCATCATCCTCTTCGAAGGCGGCCTCGAC
>Ga0102938_10001811_pt1 | contig 16160 bp, 14 predicted proteins | sample SalPonR2_B_D2_MG_FD_84516 | JGI IMG/M metagenome (GOLD analysis project Ga0102938, IMG submission 84516) | Salt pond soil microbial communities from South San Francisco under conditions of wetland restoration - Salt Pond MetaG R2_B_D2_MG | ecosystem: Environmental > Aquatic > Marine >...
TCACTACCCTAAAGAATGCTCCGATTTTCTTAATTTTTGCATTTTTGGAAACAGAATCCTTAAACCAGTTTCAACTAGTGAATTCAAAAATCGGCCTTTCGAGTCAAGACCCTCGGATTCGGGGTCAGAGGCCGAAAGCCAGTTTCAGGATTTTTTAATTATTTTTTTTTTGTGAAATTCGGCACATCCGAGTGAACTCGCGAAAGAGTTTCAACCGAACCAATCTATACCCCAAAATCCACACCAATATCAAGCGCAAACTTTGACCGATGTCTGACGAAATCTCTGGTCACTCTTCCGAACCCGGGCCGCATTCTGTCTGTTTTTCTCCTGTGGGCAGAAATGGCGAAGACATTTCCCGGGAGACGCTCGAAGATTCTGCCGTCTTGTTTTCTGAACTCAAATACCGTTCGTTTAACCCGCGCACAAACCAGGTTACCGGAAATGTCGGGAACAGCGAGGTAGTTCGCTTCCTCGCTCCAATTCTCGTCGCGGGGTCCCTGAGCGCGAAGAAAAATCCCATCGAGGATGCACTGCGAGCTATCGAAGAGACACACCTTCTCGGCCCAAAAACACTCCGGACTTTGATGCACGAATCTGGAGAGCGAACAAGCGGCGCCGAAATCGGAGATCTGACAAACATGGCCGCGCGCATTAGCGTGCCGGACACACGCGCCAAGATGGACGAGCTGTGGTCGGCCAATTTGCTTTTTCTGCAGCAAGCGAAAGAAGCCGCGGCGTCTTTGCAAAAAGCCAAGGACACCCTCGGTCGCATGCGCGGTCTGTGTGAGCATTTGAAGTACGTACCCGAGGCAGCGGATCGCATCTGCTTTCCGAAAGGAGCCGAAGACATCATCCTGGCCGTCAAGGCTCGTCACAGCGCCAATCCCGTCGCTGTCGAGGAAGGCGGAGTTCACGTTCAGTGTTCTTGCGATGACGCACCGGGGATCGGCGATCTTCTTTTGCAGATTTCAGAGCTGTCTCTTCCAGACGGAGCAGTTCAATGCGGGCACACATTTCACGCGGAGTGCTTTGCTAGTTCTCTGGCAGAAATGCTCTCGGAGCAACCGAGCCCGTATCCGAATTTACACTGCAAGTGTCCAGTGTGCTACCGTCAGTTTACGCTTTCAGACCTGTATCTTTTGCGCATAAAGCACGGCTCGAGTGGACGAAAGCGCAAAAGCCGGCCTCACTTCAAGTGGGCCGAGAGGAAGAAGAACGATCCATCTGCTCTCCCTCGCCGCCTCGCCGAGGAGTTTAGCGACGATGATCTGCAGCCGATTTGAAAGTGAAGTTCAGTGATTTTCATTTGTTTCTGCTTCAGGGGTCTCTTCGCCGGCATGCGTGATTGTTTGCGTCGTCTCCTCGGGCTTCTTCCCAAAGTTCAGCGGGACAATCTCCACCATTCCTCCGTTGACGAAAATGTTCATGTCGACTCCGCTTTCTTTTGCCGCCTTGGCTGCGCACTGGGCGAGAAATTCCGGGGAAAAATTGCTCATTCTTCAATTTTTTTTGTGTTGCCTTTTAATCCTTGTGCGAAATCCAGAGCTGTGCAATTCTCGAATTTCAGATCCCACCTTCCAGCAAACTGCTGTCCCACGGCTTGATGCTCAGTTTCACATTGGCTCCGCAGTGAACCTCCAAATCAGCCTCGACGAGCGGCAAGTCGGTGTCAATGCTCTTCTCGGGATTCTTGTATACCATCAAACCATCATACACAAGCGTAGCAACCTCCCAACCGCGCGACTGAAACGCCTCGGCGACACACAAGAGAGCGCGTTGCTCTCTGTCGGCCATGAAAAACGATGTAGCCGACGCACGCGGGTTGCTGCGGCTTCCGCTCTCGACCAGTTTGCGGATCTCGGTGTGCGTCTCCCAGATTCCGTCGCGGATCCCACGAAGCTCTGCGTGCAGCTCTCGCAAGTACGCCACATTCTCGTGCGCCGGTTTCAGCGAACCGTTGTTGATGAGCGAAAGCACGGCTACTTTGGCGGCCGTGCGGTCGTCGGAGATGTGCGCTAGAACCCGCTCGCGGTCCTCGACATACTCGCGCAGTCGCGCGCAGCGCCATCCTCGCGTCTCGGCCTCCTTGAGCAGAAAGGTCGGGTGAGCGTTTTCCATGTCCACGTCAAACATGTTTCCGCACAGCGCGCCGCGCAAAGCGCGCTGCATGACTCCGAGCGAGATGTGGGGGCGCGGGTACAACCGACCGATGTTGTAGTCTTTGCGATGGTAGTTGACGCTCAGGGTGCTGGAAGCACCGTACGCATCGCGGTACTTTCGGAGTTCTTTGTATTGCGACGAGTCGACATCCAAGCGTTGCAGTATGCGATCGGCGAGCGAGAGATCGACGCGCTCTTCGAGGGTCAAAATGACGTCTGTAAACCCGTCCGTCCCTCGATCGCGCTTGCGTTGCGCGGTCGATGTCGTCGATCGCGCCCTCTTTTGGCGTGCAGCGGGTGGATTAAAGTGCGCATCGGAATCTGTGTCCAATGGACGTTGCAGGACGAAGCAATCCGCCAGTTGGATCATTGTTGGCGGGGCGTGTCGCACTGTGCCCTTTTTGTTTTGTCTAAAGCTTTATCGGATGCGAACCGGAAGCATACACATATACTCCGGCTATCCAGATTTCGCCAATTGCATTGCAGTTCCGCATGTGGCCACTTTTATTCGCGTTTTGTCACAACCGGCGACGAAGAAATCGGGCTAGGTGGCGCGTCTTCCGCGCTGTAATCGGAAGACGATGTCAGACTCTCTATTTCAAGAATACGAACCGAACCGCTGAATGACGCCGATCGCCTTTTTGGAAAACTCGGCCGCGGCGCCGGGCGCGTCGGAGGGGCTTCGAATGCGCGGCGCTCCTGGTTCGCCTTGGCGTTGAGACGAGTAAACACGGAAACGGCGCGCGCAGTGTCGCGCGGAGACAGAACGCGTCTCGCTTCGCGTCGCTCTTTCGTATCAACTGCCAGCGTCGGGTGCGTGCGGAACAGATACGCGTGCCAGCGCCGGAAAAAATCGCCGGTGTACCCAGTGCACTGCCAGCGGCAACTTTCCACAATAGACTTGCCACCGAACAGGCCGGGTTGATCGCGCATGCGAAGCGCCCTGTTTGTGTCTTGAAACGAACCGGGCGCAATTTGAGCGGCAAAGATCGACGTATCGCCCGGTTCCACAAGCGCCAGCGCGCACAGCGGCTTGTCGAACGAGCGAGCGAACGCGTCGACGCACTCGGTGAGTATACGTTCGCTTTTGAGAGTCTGGAACGCGTCGTAGACCAGCAGAGCATCGCACTGTGAAACGCAGAGCGAGTCTTGGTCGTCCACAAAAAAAATCTTGGCCGAGGCGTTCTTTTTGGTCGCGAAAACCACTTGGCGCGCTTTCGGTAAATTTGAGACTGCCGTGAGACCGGTAGCCTCTTTGATTGCGACAAAGTCAAGAAGGTCCGTCACTTCTTTGTACACGACGCTGGCCGTATCCGGAGAATCGCACGAAACAACAATGTCAAACTTGCCGCGGGACTCTCGGCGCTTGAGAGCGACCTCGGCCGTCTTCAGCGAGCGCAGGAGCCACGCCGCGCACGTAGCGAACGGATTCATCGGCTTGTCGCACAGCACGGTCGCTTGCATATACTGGTTCATCTCGCGCAGAAACGCGAGGTACCGCTCGTCGTCTTTGACAAACTTGGCCAAGCACATCATCCACAGCTTCTCGTCAAACACCATCGCCGTAACCGGCCCCGGCGACACGCTCTTGGGCCGTCGCAAGCTCAACCGCCGGGCGATGTTCATTGATGCAATCTGATAATTGGCAAACCGAATAGGCTGCGCACCGATCCGTTTATTGCCCGTTGTGGTTGGCTGGCGCTGCCGCGCTGGCCTTCCCGGCGTCACGCGCGCGCGATCCTGTGCCCGCGTGCGCCTGGCCGGTTTCGCCGCTCGTCTGTGTGAGTGCCTGGACCACTATGTTGGACGGAAACGCCGCAAAGGACGACAGATGGTTCTTGTGCATGCTCATTGTCTGGTACCGACTGGTAAGGAACATGCGCAGTTCCGACCACACTACGTCTGCCGCTGCGTGCGTGTGATCGCCTCCTCGCGCCGCCGTCTCGTTTGTCATGAGCACTCGCAGGGCAATGACGGCTGTTGCAATTGTGCTGTGTTTCAGGAAAAAGAACCAGTCGCGCGGGGTTCCAACCGTCATGAGCGGCGCTTTCTCAGGCGTCAGCAAAAACAGAGTCTCGATGAATTGTTGCAGTTGCCGGCGCACGGTTGCCAGATGCTGCTTCTTTTCGCCCACGTTGTGCACCTGAAAGAGACTATGCAGGGCGTGCGCGGACGATGAGATGTTGTTCGGATCCTGTCCGTTTCCGCAGTATCCGTCCTCGAACGTGCGACGGTAGAGGTAGTTGCGCATGCTGTTGCTGTGCATTTCGAGAAGACGCGCGTAGCCGTTTTCGGTCATTTTTGTTCTGTCGCAAGAGGGGCGATTGGTGCACCTGGAATCTCTTTTGCTTGTATGATCCAATAAACCTTTTAATCTTTCAAGTGCCGGTGCTCGCTGTCGCTGGGCGTTTCAGTACGCAAAAAGACTCTGGTCGTCTTTGTACACGTCGATGACTTCGTTGTCCTCCGAAGTCTCTCCGCCGCCGAACCAGTACGAGAACGAAAACCAGCTGCGCTTGCTCGGGGCACTCGAGTCTCGCGCCGTCCGTCGTTTGAGTGTTTTCTTTGGCGAGCGACGCTTGTGCCCGAAGCGACTTTTCGATGAAATCTTGATGGCCCGCGACGCCGGTGCGCGTGCAATTCCCGCCTCCTCTTTGAGCTCGTCGTCCAAAAACGAATCGCCCAATTTGCGCGCGATCTTGGCGGGCACAGCCGCTTCGTCAAGCTTGAAATCAGGATTCTCGTCTCGCAAGCGTCGTGAACGACGCGTCGCCGTCTGCCCAGTAATCTGCAGCACGACGCGGTACTTTTGCGTTTCGACGCTGTAGTCGACTTCTGTGACGCGCAAACCGCGCGATCCGCACGCCTCGCGGATCTGGCTCGGTGATTTCGGCAGGTCTTGTGTCGATTCACAAGAAAACTCCAAGCCATACACAATACGCTCGCCGTCGTCGGTCTTGAACTTGTGCCATACTGCCTGGAAGGTGCTGTCGAGGTCCTGCTTGCCGAGCTCTTTGAGCGCACGATTTATCTCGTCCACCAACTGCTCGGTGTGTCGAACGTGCGTCGCTGAATTGAAATTAGCAACGCTAGCGGCCGCTGAAACTGCCTCTTTGCACTTTGCGATGTCGTCGGCGTTCATGTCCGGCTGCGCGCGCGTTTGTCTCTGGTCTACGAGCTTTTCGCGCGTTGGCAAAAAATCTCGTGTTTTATTTTGTCGTGCCAAATTCGCCACAAAGCATCGAATCCGGCGAAAAGTTCAACACCGCCAACGATACTCCAGTACAAACAATGTCTACTCCGGAAACGCCGGGCTCTCGCGCACGCAGTCTGTCTGCGCAATTCGCGAACCTGTCGCAGATTCCCGTAAAGCGCCGCCGCCGCGGACGCAAGAACCGGCCGCGCAAGAAGTTGACGCCGGCGCCTGAAATGAAGCCGGAACCCAAAACTGCAACGGAGCGTGAAGCTCGGCAGGCGTCAGACGCGCAGCCAAAAAAGCTGCACCCGGGACACCACAAGCTCGCGGATGGGACCAGCGTGCTGTATACCGATTCGTTCCTGCCATATTTTTCAATACCAGCGTACCACAGCGCGGCCATGTCAATGGACCACGGTTTCATCGACAGCCCTCTCGGGACCAAGGAGCGCGTGCGCGGATCAGTGTTGGGTCGTCCGCGGCCCGGATCGCGCGTCGAGATGGTGCACAAGCGTGCAATGATGTTCATGCGCATGATGAACCCGAAAGTCGTGACTGCGGACTGGGACATGATGACGGCGTCCGACGTGCGCTTGCGCGGACACGACGCGCTGATGCCCAGCCTTCCGTTCAAATACGCACCGGATGCGCGTGTGTTTGTTGGCTGCGGTTACGCGCGCTGTTTGCGCCTGCGCTTGCCGGGAAAAGAACCTGTCGACGTCGAGCTCGCCAACAACTGCGTCGCCATTGTGTTCCCGGCTAGTGGCTCGCTCACCATGCACATCCGTTCGCTTCCCAAGGACGCAGCCGACGATGCCGAGTCGGTCGTCACTGTGATTGACTACAAGGACTCTGTCGTCATCGACCCGAACCTGGCCGACAAGCTTTGGGGTGCATATTATTGAATGCCGAAATATTATCTCCCGCCTCCTGTCCACCGACTACAACATCGGTACTCTGGTTCTCATGAGCACGCAGACCACAATCGATTTGGTGGGCGGGTCCGTCTTCTCGCTCGCCGCGCTCGTCTTTGGCGGCTTGTTCTTTGCCAACACGTACATGGACTCGTGCCCGCAAAACAAAGTCCCTGGCTTGCGCCTCAAACTGCTGGCGAGCGCCGTGGTCATCTCGTACATCCAGGCGTTTGCGTACTGGGCTTCGTTTGGCGGCTACGGCAGCTTCACACGCCCGGGCGATGGCCTCGTGGTGCAATGGGCCCTCATTCTCACGTGGCCCTTTTCGTGGTTCTATCTCGCCAAGGCGCTCGCAGCCTACTTGCTGCATAAGGACATCTACGCCAAGGCGGCGGCGCACGCGCTCGCTCTCTCGGGACTGGCGCACTACCTGGGCGCCTACATCGACACGACGACCCCGGGCATCCAGACAGCGGCGTATGTCATTGGCACAATGCTGACGCTGAGCACCGTGTACATTGCGGTGGTTCTGCGGCGTCGACGCGACACGCTCGCCACCGTGGCGCTCGTTGTCGGTGTCATCGGTCTCGCGCTCGGTTTCTGTCTCTCGTACTTGCTTGCCGAGTACTTTCTCAACATCGTGACCGGCACCGGGTTTTCGGTCTGGCTGCTGGTGGCGAACGTGGTGGTGTACATCGTGTACATTGTCTTTCTCCTCTTGACCGCCAAAGAGCCACCGAAGGGCGCGCGAATGGAGTGATGAGCGTTTGAATTAAAATTCTTGGGTGCGCTCATTTCTGTGTTCCGCGTTTTTGTGCAAACAATGAACGGAGAGCGGCCTGCGAAACGTTCTCGGCGCTTAGCGGGCTCTTCTGCGAGTTCTGCGTCCGAGACAACGAGCAACTGTTCCCGTGTGATATCGACCGTAACAAACGAGCTTGGCGCAGAACTGGCAGAAGTCAAGGAGGCACTCGAAGAAACTGCACATCTTGTAGGAGAAACTGGCGAGGAAGTGGTCGATTCTTTGGTTCATCGCCTTGAAGAACAAGACGAAAGCACCCGCTATGCAATCGACGACGGGGCTAGCAAGATTGCGTGTATGCTCGAAGAAAAACTGGACACGACAAACGAGATGCTGCGATCCATATCCAGTGCTCTGGGGCAATTGACGGAGTCGATCAACATGGTGCGCGAGACAATGCGAATGCGGTAGATTTAATGTATCATTGAATTAGCATCTTTCTTTGCCTCCAGTCGCCGACTTTTTCGCAACACGACGTCAGCGAAAACAAGAGCACGCAAATCCCGAGAACAAAAACGGTCGCGTACACGAAGAAGTATTGATGTTGGTCGAGGCCATTCATATTCGCCGATTCCAGAACGAGGAATGATCTCGGACCCAATTTGTCACACTTTACGAAACAACAATGAATCAGGACAAGCCTCTTGAAGTGAACTACGAGAACTTTGGAAGGTTCCTGTACTACCTCTTGCGCGGCCCCGGATGTGGAAACGCGCCCCCGCGTTTTGATTCCAACGGAAATCGAGCAATCTTGCTCGACAGCGCGGATTTGCAATTCTACTGTCCACCAAAAGGCTGCCGATTTCCAACCCGGGACGAGCTTTTGTCGTCTCTGAAAAGCGGCGCGCTTGCCGAGTTCGGATTTTCTGTGTTCTCTGACAATTTCAGCAACCTTCTCATATGGGCGCGCCCTGGGACTACTGCGCCGGCGCGATCCGACATTCCGGTCGACATGTTTAAGTTCGAGCGCTTCTTGTCGTTTCTCTTTTCTGGTCGCGCACGGTTTACGCCAGAGGACGCCGGGGATCTGATTCTGGAAGACCAGGGCGAATTCTACATTTGCATCAACGATTTGTTGATTCAAAAGTTTCGTTCTGAACGCGGAACGCGCAAACCGACTATACCGGAGATCAAAGCGCACATCGAGAACGAAATGTCGTCTCGCTACAAGTTGAAGCGCTTGGGCGACAACGAGGCTCTTTATGGGATCACGCTGAACGATTGAAACGAAAAGCTTCGCACAGTTATGCGGACCGCTCTCCTGTTTCGCCAAAATCAAAAGCTTCACTAAACCTCGCCGGCGGAAAAATCTCCTTCCTTATAACCCTTTGGCGACCGCAGGCTCGCTTCCATGTGCACGGCGGCCAGATACGTATACTCGCGCGGATGCTTGATCAACGGATCGTGGCCAGGCGGAAACGGTGCCACGCGCTCCGCCCCGCTGCGCGCTCCGTATACTGGACGCGTGTGCACAAAGTACTTCTTGCACGCGGCGCCCGGGTGAATCTGCGCCGCAGTTCGCACAATCTCCTCGGACGCCTGTAGATCAACGCCGGCGTCGCGCAGCTTTCCGCGCAACTCGGTGCGCCCGCGCTCTGTGCCAGCAGTCGCAAACGGACACGTGCCGTCGCGCTGCATGCTTCCACAGCGGCGCGAAACTGTCGCCATGCGCTCGGCTTCGTGCTCCGGGCGCCCGCTGCGCATCAAACCGTCTTTCGACCGCTCCCAGTTTGTCTTGCAGCGCTGCGGGCCGTACGCGGCAAAGCGCCGAAAGAAGTGCCCGAACTTGCTCGGTTCGACATTGCGCATCATGTGTGCCACCACTTGTCGCGACGACACGCCCGGCATTTCGAGCGAGCGCAGATACGGATAGTAGTTGACGCGCGCCTTGTCCTTTGGATGCTCGTTGCCTTCGATGTTGGCGCGCGCGTAGCCGGATTGGCACAGAGGCATTCCGGCGTTGTTGTAGATGTTCACAAAAAAGTCCTCGACGTCGTCCGACGCGCAACTCGAACCCGTGCTGGCAAACAGCTCAGCTTCGTCGACCTCGTCCGCCGACGACGAGTTCTCGCGCGAGACGGGTGTGTATTCCGAGTCATCGGCGTCTTCTGTGCCGATTTCGATCGGACCTTGTTGCCGGCGGCGCTCGCGTCGCGCAGCAGTCTCGCGTACATGGTCACTGAGCCAGGTTCGAAATGCCTGGTCGCGTACCGTGCTGCCGTCCGGGTCGCGCGCGTATTCGTGTTCTGGAACTTGCGAATGATTGCTGTACGCCCCAGATTTGCGCAACAAAGAACTATGCAGGGAGCCGGGGTTCTCAAAGTCCGCGAGATGGTGCTGCGCTTCGGCTTCGGTGTGCAAAAGAGTCTCGAGCGCGCTCGTGGGTACCGGAACTTCCCCGTCGCGCGTGTGGAACGTGTGCGCAAGCTCGGGCGGTTGCAGTAACTCTTCGCGCGTCCTCTCGAGACCGGCTGCCCGTGGCACACTAAACTCCTCCGATTGCACCTCCTGGTGCGGCGTGCGCGCCACTCGCTCGTCCCAGCGCAGTGGCCGGTCGGCGGCGTACAAGCCGCGCACCAGCGGCAGTGCGTCGTCGTACACGGAGAGACGTTCCGTGCAATCGAACCCGCGATCCTTCAGCTCGCGGTCGAGTCGCGCAAGCGCGCCGCCTTCGAGTGGCACCATGGATTCGTAGAAGCGCCGCAGCGCGACCGACATCGCGCGAACGGCCGCCTCGGGGCGCATGCGCACGCGGCCCGAGTTAACCGTGACGTGACCCAAAAGGCGCTCGTCGGGAAGCAAAAGATCATCGAGCTCGGCGCTGAGCGCAAACAGCGAGTAACTCAGAACATCGCCGTCCACGCGCATGTCGAGCGGCGCGATGTCGCACTCGCCCGGTCGTTGTTGCGAGAAACGCGCTTTGGCGAGCGGCGCGAGAAACTCGTGCGCGGCGGCAGCCTGCTCGGCACCAGAGCGCTCGAGCAACTCGGACTCGCAGATGTACTGCACGGCGGATGCAATCTGCGAGCGCGTGAAAGTGCGCAGAGTGGCGCTGCGCGACAGCAGCTGAATGACGTTCATGGCCGCGTGCGCGGTGGGCGACGCGAAAATCTTTGCCCGCGCAGACGTGCCCACGAAAAACTTGTCCGTTGGCCGGTGCATGTTCCACTGGCGCCATGCATTGACCGCGGGATCGGCGGAGCCGCGTGCCGTAACGTGGCAGTGCCAACGCACGCAGAAAGCCACCAGAGAGTCGACAAACTCTCCCAGTTGCGCGCAGCTAACTTCGCCGGCCGGCGCGGGAAAAAGCGCGCGACGTGGCGTGGCGCGCTGTAGACAAGTCTTTTGCGCGCACGAGAGCTGCGAGACTTGGATGTTCGGAACCAGCGAAGAGAAGCTCACGCGCATGTACTTGCCGTTTGCTTTGAACTCGACAGAAGGCGATTGTTCGAGACCGGCCACGAACATGAGAAAGTTGCCCGCCGAGGTCTTCTCGCACGCCAAAAACACCACGGTCCGTCCGTCGCGCGCAGTGCCCAGTCCCGGATTTTTTTGCGTTTCGACGAACAACTCGCCCTCGTACACGTGACTGCGTGCCGTGGTCGCTTCGTCGGTTTTCTGTGCCAGAAACTCAGTCGGCCGGCAAAGCGTGAATATATCAGTGCTGGGTTCCCAGTCGCAGTTCGCCGCGTCGTTGGCTCGGACCCATTCGCGAACAAGCGTGCCCGGCGGCTGACACGCAGCCGCATATTTGACACACTGGACGCGGAAGCGAGCTCCGGCGTTGTCGAGGAGGAATTTTTTTGGCAAATAAAAAGCGTACACCGGCACGCCCATGTAATTGTGCAAGAACATTGTTGGTGCGTGTCAGTGGCAATGCCCGTGCGAAGACGCCGGATTTATTGTTGATCCGCGTTTTGTGCCGAATTCGATCTGGGATTAGACAAAAATCCAAAACTTTTTTTTTGCTGAATCAATCCAGCTTCATTCTGTGGATATTTTGCGCCGTTTCGCAACCCACGTTACTCTCACCAACATTGAGACCGCCTTGTTGTCGGCTGGGTTCAAATGGGCGTAAAGGGACACGACGCTCTGCTAGAACACTTTCGCCGGCTTGCTCGGTCGGCTTTCCACGAAATGATGGACGCCGCCGCCGAGGAGCACTTTCGCAAGAAAAAAGGAAAAAAGCAAGAGCTCTACAACATCACTCGCAGACTCTCGCCGCGCGTCCAGTTCGCCGCGTGCGCAATCGACATGTCGTCGATCGCCATTCAACTCGCTTCGCACGCCGCCAACGGCGCCGAGGTGAAGCGTCGCCTGCGCCGCATTGTCAACGAACTGATCAACGACTACGGCGCGCAATACATCGCATTCTGCTTCGACAACGGCGCGCCGCAGGCAAAGCAGATCGAAGGCGAACGACGCGCCGCCAGTTCGAAGAGCGAGCCGTACCGCGCATCCGTGAGCGTCGAGGGAGGCGGCGAGCCGTATCCGCTCGAAGACTACGAGTTTGGCGACGAAATCGAGATGCCCGACGACCCGGTGCGCCTCAAGCGCACGCCCGTGCTTCTGCGACGCTTCAATCAGTTTCTGGCCACGACGGCGCAAGAGGATTTGCAGATTTCAGTGCCGCTGGCAGTTGTCGTGTGCGGCGCGCAGTTCGAGGTGCCCGGCGACAAAGGCGCGACGGTGTGGCGCGCTCGCACTCTTTCGAGCAGGTACACAACGAGCGGCGAGGTGTGCGTCGACGAGCCGTCGCGGCCGATCCGCGTCGGCGAGGGCGAGGGAAAGTGCGTCTACTGGATGCTGCGCTGGTTCCGGCGCATGGGACATTTGGGCTCGGTCTACGTGCGCAGCAACGACACCGACTCGTTTACCACGCTGCTGCTCAACGCGCAGCGCGTTCTGTCGCTTCCGCCGCTCACCGACCCGCCGGCGCCGGCCGCGCCACAGGCGCGGCAACACTCGCGCTCGACGCGCGAAATCTGGCTCGAGTGGACGGCGCCGAGCACGCACCGCCGCTTTGTCAACATCACCGATCTCTTTCGGGCCATACACGCGTGGTCGGCGCGCAGCGTGCCGGCGCCGATGCACCAGCATTTCCCCGAGGCGGCGTTTCTTTGCGCCGCGCTGCTCGGCGGCTGCGACTACGTGACGCCCATCAAGAGAACCGGAGCGTCGCCGTTTCTGAATGTGTTCGTCGACAGCCCCAAGCTTCTGGCGGCAAACGGCAAAGACAAGCAGTCTGTGTGCATGTTCTCGTCGACGAAACCGATGTCACGCGAGATGTTCGTATCCGAAGGCAAGCTGTACGAACTGGTCTGGCGCGCGCTTATTAGCAAGCCGGGCACCAAGAAAGTGATCCAGGTCATTGGCAACAGACACTCGGCAGTCAAGGGCTCGGAGAAGATGTACCTGATCGAGGGCGAGAATCGCCTGAAGCGCATGGACTTCCGGCAACGCTTTGACTTCCTGGCGCGCGAGTGCGAGCGTTACAACGTGCGCCTCGAGGCATCGAACGCCAAAATTCAAGCGGAGAACAAAGCCCTGGTGGCGCAGGGCAAGAAGGCGAAGAGTGTGCGCACGCTGGCGCCAGAAGTCCCGGACTTCAATCGCCTGTGCGCGCTTGTGCGCCGCGTTCTCTGGTCGCTCGACTACTACCGCAACATCGGCCTTGAAGATCCAGTGCCGCCGCACCACACCAACCCGATTGCCTCGCTCAACCACAAAAGCATCTACGGCTACTCGCTTGACGAGTCCGGGCGCTGTCGCGAAGCAACCCATATCGTGGAGCCGCACGTCCTCGACCAGCCGTTTGTGCACCGCGTTCGCGGAGATCTCGTCAGCGACACGCTGCGCCGGCGCGAATTGATCTCGTCGACGGCGTCTGCTGATGCGCGCGCACAAGAAGAGCGGTGCCAGTCCGTGCCACCCGAGCGCAGAGACGGGCAGTCGGAACCGACAAGGCAGCGGCTTTCGCGCGCTCCCGCTTCCGCGCCGCCGCGCTCGCACCGCAAGCGCAGTGCCGACGACATACACGCGCGCCTGGATTTTATCAATGATCCGCGCAACCGTGACAAACGGCGCGCGTTTGATGAGCCAGAAGCATGGGAGTACCAGTTTGCCGTCGACGATCCGTACGGCACCAATTTTAAAAAGTCGGTCTGATAGCGGGATTGAATATATTAATGAGCAATAGAGACAGCGCCGATATTTGAGTGGCTCGTTGGTAGCAGCAAAAATGGTCAAGACGAACAAGAAGAAGGACAACGAGAAAAACACAAAGCTCTGGAACAGCATCAAGCGCAGAGTCAAAGCGAGCTCAAAGGGCGGCGACAAGGGCCAGTGGTCGGCGCGCAAAGCGCAGATGGCCGTGAAGAAGTACAAGGCGCGCGGTGGAAAGTACCGCGGGAAGAAGAGAGAGAAAATCGATTATCCGTAATAAACACGTACAGACTTTACTCTTTCGGGACCTGCACGAGTTCGTCGACTCTCATGCCGTCCTTTTGCAGTTTCAGAATTCGCGACTCGAGCTTCATCAACGCTGTCTTTGTGTTCAGACTCTGGGTTGTAATGAATTTGTTTTCGTAGCTCGCGGCGTCCACTGCCGTTGTGTATGCGCCGCGAGAACTGGCAAAGCGCGCAACAACCTCTGCGCCGACACGCACAAGCGCGCGTTCGTCGTCGACAATGCCGCCGCGGAGAAAATCGAGTCCCTCCTTAACTGCCAGCTTCTGCTGCATGGCCGCAGCCGAACTCTCGATCTTGATGTCTTCTACGTCGCGCCCGACCACGTCCAGCGCCAGGCTTGCCGCGAGTTGAAAGAACGGTTCAGAAAGCTCGATGTGCACCTTGAAGATGTCGCGACCGACGTACTTGGGCCTTCCGTGCCGGATTTCGAATGGCTCGGCGCTTTCTGGGCCAGTCTTGCCGTCGGTCAACAGCGACACGTGAGCGCTCGAAAAGACCTTGAATTTTTCGTCCATGAAAATCGAAGCGCCAGTGGGTGCCGAGAGTTCGTTTTGGAGTCTGTCGAGATCACCTTGTGCTTCTTCTTGGGCCGCCTTTTCGTTTTGAAGTTTTGCGGCGAGGTTTTCCAGGGTTTCCCGTCCCTTCGCGATTTGAGCGGCCAGCCTTTCTTCCTTTTCCTTAGCGGAATTCCTCTCGGATTGAGCTTCTTTGAGCGCCTCTTCCGCCGTGGCTACATCCTCTTTTGCCGCATTCAGATCACGGAGCGCGCTTGTAAGCGCAGGCTCGTCGGCTTCTTGCTCGGCCAGATCTTTCTGCCTTTGCAGGGCAGTTTCCTGTGCCGCCTGCTTTGTCTCGAGGTCCGTTTGCGCTCCTTCAACGGCTTGCGCGGCCGCGGCCACGCGATTTTGTTCCTCGAGAAATTGAGGCTGCAGAGCTGCCACTTCCTTTTTGGCCTCAGAAATTTTAGCCTCGAGTCGCGACGCTTTTTCCTGTGCTCTCTGCAAATCGCGTTCTTTCGTTGCGATCGTCTCCTGTTTTTTCTCTTGCGAGAGCTCTTTGCCAAAATCGGCAAATGATTCGCCGCGCAGCATAAGAAGCGCTGCGCCGGCAAACCCGACGTCGGTGAGCGACTCCAGAACATCTCCAGTCGACAAATAGCTCCAGCTCGGCTTCAGAACCTTGTCGGCATCGCGACGAAAGCCCCGCAGGAACGCGGTAACGATCTCAGCGTCTGAAAGGCCGAGTTCGTACGCGCGACGCGCACTCGTGGGCAGTGCACCGCTTGACTCGCCGCCGCAGAGCTTGGGAAGCCACGGCGAGTAGCGGCGATACGGAAACGGCACGGCGTGGGTGCCGGGTGCCTTGTAGAGCCGCGCGTAATCGCCGCGGTGGTGGAAACTCTGGACGTTGCCCACGACGACGTAGCCGGCCTCGCGCGATTCTCCTGTCGGCGCAACGGACGGTTCCATTTCGAGCAGACTGGCGTACTTCTCCGGTGCGTCGAGGTACACGAGCTTGCCCGACGGGTCGATCACCGGCAGGTTGGTGGCGCGGCCATGCTCAATGCCGGTAATGCCGTAGATGGACACACGCTGGCCGTGTGACATTCTCTGCGGTAGTTGTCTGTGTTGTGCCAAGGGGCACAGAAAATTGGTCTTAGGGGATTCGCGTTCAATTATTTTTGCTTCCCGCCGAAGCGCCTCACGATCGTCACTGACGCGCAGAGAGCATGTAATCGAACACGGCACCCACGGCAAGAGCCGATTCAATCTCCACGTTGTAATCGGCCAAGCGGACAGAGACGGTGTGTTTTTTGATCGACGCAATCGCTTCCGGGTCTGTGACAATTGGAGGTTCGCTGGCGTCTGCGCAGTGCACTTCCGATGGCCATTGGTCCCATGAGTCAAACAACGACAGATTGTACGGTCCAGCCATGCGCGGAGCAGCCACTTGGCGCTGACGCAGATCTTTTGCGAGGCGCAAGAGAAGTTCGATGCGTCGTTTGCACATTTTGGCCAGCGCAAGCTTCTCTTCGTCCATTGGGGCCATCAACTGCGCATCCAAGCTCTTCAGTTGGTCTTCGAGAATCCCAATTCTCGCCGTGCGACACGCGCCAGTTGGCGATTGGCACATTGTGAACCAGCGGCCACAAAACTCGCAGAGGTTTTCCGGATTCATTGTTGCTGCCAAAGCTGTGAAGTCCTCGGAAGATTCCAAGGCGTATCTACACAAAATTAGTTTGTGAAGACAACTCCCGTCTGTCAATCACCTGCTCCCACCTGTATCCGTCTGCGCCCTTGGTCAATGCGAATCAAGCTCGAATTGGATTCTTTAAGAAAGTGCACTCACACAAGAATAACGCAAAGAGATCTTTGCAAACTGCGATACTGGATCGTACGGGGTTCAATCTGATTGAACCCTATCACCTCCGACGCACCCCGGGCAAATCCGGAATTCGCGATCCGGCTGCTGCAGCGCTTGCCGTGGGCGGCCGCGCTACGCGCACGGCGCGCGGACGGCGGCGGGGCGTGGTGCCGCCGAAATCCCCGCTCATGATGGCGGCCACGACCAGTACGGCGCACAGCAAAACGAGCAGCACAACCGGGACGACGACA
>Ga0102938_10001814_pt1 | contig 16151 bp, 12 predicted proteins | sample SalPonR2_B_D2_MG_FD_84516 | JGI IMG/M metagenome (GOLD analysis project Ga0102938, IMG submission 84516) | Salt pond soil microbial communities from South San Francisco under conditions of wetland restoration - Salt Pond MetaG R2_B_D2_MG | ecosystem: Environmental > Aquatic > Marine >...
GAACCCGACGGCCAGGTTGCTGATGACTTTCAGATCGTTTCCCGCTCGATCCATCAGCTCGGCGTCGATTTTGTCAGTGATCATGGACAACACCGCTTGAACACCGGGGACCATCGCCAGCAACTGTTCGGTCGGTGGCGGCGTGCGTTCGGCCCACAACCGGACCTCGGAGTGCCGCCGGAGTCGCCGCAGCGCGTCGTCAGGAATGCGGCGGGTGACCAAGACGGTGGGGCGTGTCATGTGCAGTCCGATGGAGCGGGTCGATGGGGCCGGACGGGGCGAATTCAAAGGGCTCAAGCTTACGTCACGTTGACACTTGCGTCATAATGTCCAACGACGAAAGACGCCGAGACGTTCGGCGAGCCTGGAACGATGTGCCATGCCATTCAACCGCGAAGAGTCACTTGATGCGATCCCGATCTGTTTTTCCACCGCGTGAATCCGACCGTCGTCCCCGACACCGTGCGGACGTCTTGCCGCGAGTCTGGGTGGCTTTGGCCGCAGGCGCCGCGTTGTGGATCTCCGCCGGAAACTCACTCGCCTCGGCTCAGGAGACGGCCGTCGCGGATCCGCCTGCGGACGAAACCTCGGGCGATGCGGTCGACGCCACGGGCGGGCCCGATGCACCCCAACCCTTGGATCAGCCGAAAACCGAAGTCGATCCCGGACAAGCCGACCTGGACGAAGCGGTGCTCAAACGCATCGACGCCGACACCGGCAGCAAGCTGGAAGCGGTCGCCCGATTGCTCGAATCTGCGCTCGCCAAAGGTCTCGGCGATGAAAACACCGAATTCGCCAAACAGATGCTCGGCAGCGTCCAACTGCAACTCGGCCAAGGTTTGTTCGGGGCGATGATGCGTGGCGCCGGTGGCGACGTCGGGGCCTTGCGGCGAAAAGCGACCGAATATCTGCAAAAGGCGGTCGAGAACGACGATCAATTGGTCGAAGCCTACGTCTTGATCGCGCAGCTCAATTCCCCGTCGTTGTTTCCGGATGCCGACGCGGATCTGGCACTCGATTCGATCAACAAGGCGATCGAGTTGTACGAGGACGACGCCAAGAAACGCAGCGGGATGCTGGCGATGCGAGCCGGTTTTCAGGAGGACCCCGAACAGCAGTTGGCCGACTTGGACAAAGCCATCGAGATTGATCCGAGCAACTCCGTCGCCTTGGATGCCCGCGTCGTCCTGTTGTTCAATGACGACAAGATCGATCAAGCCGTCGAATTCTACAAGCAAAGGCTGGGGGACGACCCGTTGAACATCACCGTTGTCGCGGTGGCCACGGACAAATTGATGGACGCCGATCGTGATCAAGAAGCGATCGATCTGTTGACCGAAATTCTCGAAAAGCAAAGCGACACCGACTTGCAAGAGAAAATCTATCGCATGCGATCACGCGTCCACAGCAAATTGCAGAACCAGGAGGCGGCCATCGCCGACTTGAACAAGTCATGGGAACTGCGACCGGGCGATCCGCGAAAACTGATCGAGTTGTCGCAGAGATCTCTTGAAAACGAAGACTTGGTCGCCGCCAAAAAGTACTTGAACGAAGCCATCAACCTGGAACCCCGAATCGAACAGCTTCCCGAAACGATCTTGGTCGAGTTCTGGATCGCCTCGGAAGAAAAACGCATTCCTGATGCGATCAATGCCGTGGAACAATTGATCAAGATGCAGGAAGGCGACGAAGCCCGGCAAGCCATCTGGCGAGAACAACTCGGCCGCCTGTACCTGGTCGACGATCGGCCCCGCCAAGCGATCGAGGTGTTCGACGAAATCCTGGCCACGCAGCCCGAAAACGAAAGCGTGCTGCGGTCACGTGGCGACGCCTTGTTGGCGATCGGTCGGCACGCCGACGCGATCCGGGATTACGAGGACGCGCTCGCCCTGTTGGAGGCTTCCGAAACCGGGCCGGCCTCGGAACTGCAATCGACCGACGTCCCGGCGGCGGAATACGCCGGCATCCTGAATAACTTGGCCTGGGTCTTGGCCACCTCCCCGCAGGACGGTGTTCGCGACGGCAGACGATCCTTGGAACTGAGTCTCCAAGCCGCGCGGCTGACCGATTACAACGCCGCCCACATCCTTAGCACTCTGGCGGCCAGTTACGGAGAACTGGGCGACCTGCAAAAAGCGATCGAGTACAGCCGACGTGCGATCGACCTCGGCGAAGTCGAGGGGAACGAACAACTGGACCAACTGAAACTGGAATTAGAGTCTTACCGCGAAGGCCAGCCCTGGCGTGAAAAACAGGACACCGAGGAAAACCAAAAGCCGATCCTCAGTCCGGAAGACTTGATCGACATTTAAGCCGATGCGACCGCGTCGCACCGATCACGCAGGCCGCCGTCTCCGCATCCACCAAGCCACCGCGGCGACGCCGAACGCGAAACTGCCGGGTTCGGGAACCGCGGTGACGAAAGCCGACGAGCTGATGAAGTTCGCCACGTCGATGCCCACCAGTTGACCTTCGGTGTCGTCGTAGTCCCAGTGAATCCCTAGATAAACCCGGCTGCGGCCGTTTTCGGCCATCGCCTCGGACAACGAATCGAACATGCGGATTTCGCCGTCGAGTTCATCGCTGGAGAGACCGAACGTGATGCTGTCGGTGCCATAAAAGTTCTCGATCGACGCGAACAAGGCACCGCCGAACGTCGCGTGACCGGAGATGTAAGTCGGAAACGGCGGCGTGAAATCCGGGTCGTTCAGCTCCGGTGCACCCAGTGGTGTCCAATTCGGGTCGGCGATCGTGTCCGGGTTGCCGTCCGTATCGGCCTGGCGAATTCCCGTCACGGGTCGCCACAGATCGTGTTCGAATTTGGCATTCCAAGCGACGATGCCGGCATCCGCCATCGCGACGCTGGCTTTGGCGAACAGCTTGGCGTTGTCTTCGGTCGTGTTGTTTTTGATGTCGGCGATGTTCCGCAGGGCTTGGTTATAAAGCCGAATCGGCGTGCCCATGCCGACGCGATCGTAGGCCCAGAATTTGCCAATGTCGGTTTGCTCTTGGGTGCGCGTCGCGCTGTCGATCGCTCCCAGTTCTTTGACTTCGTTGAACGAGGTGGCGTACTGCTGACTGGACAGTGGCGGCGGAGCGGACGGCAAAAACGGAGCAACCGACGCGATGCGGAACGTTTGCACGTTGCCCCAGTTCGGTCCCCAAGCTTCTTGGCTCGGATTCAGCGGATCGGGTTGCCAGCGGCCGGGCAGATTCGTCGGCTGGTACTGCGACATCGTGTTGTAACCGTCGTTCGCGCGGCGGCTGACGATCGACTGTCCGATCGATTGACCCAAAGCGATCCCGCTGTCCCTGGCGGTCCCCGACGCGATGCCGGCGATCGCGGTCGAATATTTCGCCTCCAGCGAGGTCTGTTGATCCGGGTAAATCGAACGCAAAACGGTGTACGCGGCCGATGCCGCCGCCGCCGTTCCTGACGCCGTCGTCGCGGCCGAAATTCCGTTGTATTGATAAAACGTTTGACCGACCGAACCCGTCGTCCCAAAGCTCCCGGTCATGGCCAAGCTGTCATGAATGGCCAAGTTCATCATGGCCATCGTCCGCGACGACATGCCGGGATTTTGCAGATCGACATTGTCGATCAATACCTGGCTGGCGATCTCGTTCCATCCGGTGACCACGTCGGCGTGCAAACGCCGTGCGTCCGGCATCGCGGCGGTGGTGACCAACAAGACGCTGACGGAAATGAAAAAGCGGCATATCATCGGAGTGTCGGCAACTGGACGAGGGAAGGCTGAGGATGGGAACCGTCACCACGCCAGGATAATCACGTCGCCGTCCCGCGGCAAATCTCCACTCCGGGGGCCTGGAAAAGTCACCCCGGGCGTGCGACGTGCTACTTTGTCGGGTTGACGAACGTTCCCAGATCAAAAGGTCGCTCCGCGATGAAAATGAAGAAAATGAAGACGTCTCGTTTCCCGATTTGCTGCTCGCTGGGGTGGTTGGCACTGGCATCGCTGGCATCGCACGCCGGGGCCGACCGTGCGGCCGAGGGGATCGCCGGCGCCGGCACGGCCGCCCGCCCCAACGTGTTGGTCATCTTGGCGGACGACTTGGGCTACAGCGATTTGGGATGTTACGGCAGCAAGATCCGAACGCCGAATTTGGATTCGCTGGCCGAGCATGGCATCCGATTCACCGATTTTTACAACACGGCGCGGTGCTGGCCGACACGCGCGGCCCTGCTGACGGGCTACTATCCGCAACAAATTCATTTCGACGCGATTCCCGCGAACAAGAAATTGGGGCTGCCGGCGGTGAAAACCAGTCGTCGCCGTCCGGTGTGGGCCCCGCTGCTGCCCGATTTGATTCGTGCCGCCGGTTATCGAAGCTATCACAGCGGGAAATGGCATCTCGATCGCGCGCCGATCGCCACCGGATTCGATGCGTCTTATCTGCTGAAAGACCAAGGACGCTTCTTCAGCCCCAAAGTCCACTACCTGGACGATGTGCGACTGCCCGAAGTCTCTCGCGATGAAGGGTACTATGCCACGACGGCCGTCGTCGATCACGCGGTGGAAACTTTGGCCAGTCATGCCGAGAAGCACACCGGTCAACCGTTCTTTTATTTTTTGGCGTTCGCCGCGCCTCATTTTCCCTTGCAGGCGCTGCCCGAGGACATCGCCAAATACGACGGGGTGTTCGACGACGGTTGGGACGTGGCCCGCGAGCGTCGGTTCGGGCGGCTTCAGCGAGACGGCTTGATCAAGGGCGTCTTGCCGGATATCGAGCCGGACGTCGGGCCGCCGTACCACTTCCCCGAACAGATCGCTATGTACGGTCCCGGTGAAATCGACCATCCGGTTCCCTGGGGCGAACTGACGACGATTCAAAAAAAGTTTCAGTCGACCAAAATGGCCATTCACGCGGCCATGATCGACCGCATGGACCAAGAAATCGGCCGCGTGCTTGGGCAACTCAAGTCCATGAACGCGTTCGACGACACGCTGATCTTGTTTCTCTCGGACAACGGCGGCAGTGCGGAGTTAATGGTTCGCGCCGACGGCCATGATCCGAACGCGCCGATGGGTTCCGCCGACACTCATTTGTGCTTGGGGCCTGGATGGTCCACGGCGGCCAACACGCCGTATCGACGACACAAGACTTGGGTTCACGAAGGCGGATGTCACACGCCGCTGATCGCGCATTGGCCCGCCGTCATCGATCAGGACACCGGCGTCGGTTCCCAAGGCTTGAACCGGAGCTTGGGTCACGTCATCGACTTGGCGCCGACGATTCTGGAATTGGCCGGCGTCGCGTCGCCGGACGAGTTCAGCGGCGTCGATCGCCCCAGCCTGCCGGGACGCAGTTTCGCAGCGGCGCTGAGAGGAGAAACCTTGCCGCCGCGGACGCTGTGGTGGTGCCACGAGGACAATCGAGCCTACCGAGACGGCGATTGGAAACTGGTCGCCGCGGCCGGCCGGCCTTGGGAGCTGTACGACTTGTCGGTCGACCCGACCGAGGTCAACGATTTGGCAGCGGCCGATCCCGAACGCGTCACCGAAATGGCCGCGGCTTGGCAAACCCAGGCCGACGCCATGCGTGATTGAATCGCGGCACGTCGATTCGCTGCAAAAGTGGACAAGACGTCGCATCCGTGCGTGACGGCACGTCTCTGAGACAATGTGACGCAACAGTTTGCCCGCTTCGGTCGTGTACCCGAGGGTACATGTTTCGATACGATAAAGGTTAGTCCGCAGCGGAAACCAACCTTGTCGGCCGCGACGGATTCGCCCTTCCCGCCAGGCAACCCCATGATCGCTCGATTTCAACCGACGTCGAATCCGGCTCACCTCCGAACACGGGAGTCGTTCGATCACAGCCCGATGTTGTGTTTTTACGAAGTCACCCGGGCTTGTGATTTGGTCTGTCAACACTGCCGCGCGTGCGCCCAAGAGCGACGCGACCCCGGTGAACTGACGACGCGGCAATCCCAGAGGCTGATCGATCAACTCACCGAGTTTCCTCAGCCGCCGATGTTGATTTTGACCGGCGGTGATCCGCTCAAGCGGGCGGACCTGTTCGCGTTGATTCGTTACGCGACCGAATCGGGTCTGCAAGTTTCGATCACGCCCAGTCCGACGCCGTTGGTGACGCGTGACGCGATCGCGCGGCTTCGCGACGCCGGGATTTCACGGATGGGGATCAGCATCGATGGTGCCGACGCGGCGACGCACGACGGCAACCGCGGAGTGCCGGGCAGTTTTCGGCACAGCATGGACATGTTGGCCGCCGCGGCGGATCTCGGCTTGAGCACCCAGATCAACACGACCTTGACGCCCGCGAACGTCCATCAGATCGAAGTCATGGCCGACAACTTTGCCAAAGTTCGCACCGACATGTGGTCGGTGTTCTTTTTGATCCCGGTCGGACGGGCGGTGGAAAGCGAGCGACTGAGCGGCGAACAGTGCGAAGCGGCTTTCCAGAGGCTTTACACGCAATCGCTCAAGCAGCCTTATCGGATCAAGACGACCGAAGCGATGCATTATCGCCGTTTCATGATCCAACAGCAAACCAAGGAACGCCGCGACGCGTCAATCACGTCGGACCATCCACGTCCCTCCGGTGCATCGCATCGTCCGTTCATGCCGGCGGGCATCAACGACGGCAAAGGCGTGATGTTTGTCAGCCACACCGGGCTCATTCATCCGACAGGTTTCTTGCCGGTGACGTGTGGTGTGTTCCCACGTCAAAGCGTGGTGGACGTTTATCAGAATTCGCCGGTGTTTCGGAAACTTCGCGACCCGAGGTTTCTGAAAGGCAAATGCGGACGTTGTGAGTTCAACAAAATTTGTGGCGGGTCGCGTGCCCGAGCTTACGGGGCGACCGGTGACTTGTTGGCCGAGGAACCGGATTGCATCTACATCCCCAAAGTCGACCGACGTGCGGCCAGATCGTCATGACGCGGGTCCGCTGACGTTGGGAAGATCGAAAGAAAGAGTGTTGCGATGGAAGATGAAACTCGAACAAACCGGTTTTCGGGAATCTACGATACGAGGCGTCGGAGCGGGAGAAAGCGAGTCGCGATCATCGGCGGAGGCGTCACCGGGTTGGCCGCGGCCCAGCATATCCAAAAGCTTGCACCGGAGATCGGCGTCCGTCTGCTCGAATCCGGATCTCGCTTGGGCGGCGTCATTCAGACGGTCCGCAAGGACGGCTTTCTGATCGAAGGCGCCGCGGACAATTTCATCACGACATCGCCCAGTGCGATCGAGCTTTGTCGCGACGTCGGGCTGGGCGACGAATTGATCGGCACGAATCAAGGACACCGTGGCGCGATGGTCCTCAGCCGTGGTCGCTTGGAACCGATCCCCAGCGGATTCATGGTGATGGCACCTTCCAGGATCTGGCCGTTGCTGGCGACACGCATCCTGAGTCCGCTCGGGAAACTTCGCAGCGGTGCGGAGGTCTTGATCCCTCCGCGACGCCGGGGCGACGATGAATCGCTCAAGTCTTTCGTTTGTCGACGCTTCGGAAAGGAAATGTTCGAGCGTCTGGTTCAGCCTTTGGTCGGCGGCATCTACACGGCCGATCCGAATCGTCTGAGCGTCGCGGCGACGATGCCCAGGTTTTTGGAGATGGAACGCCGGCACGGCAGTTTGATCCGCGGAATGCTGCATCAACGACGCAGTCGATCCAAAGCGGTCGAGACCAGCGGCGGTGCGCGGTACAGCCAGTTCATGACCTTGCACGGCGGCATGTCGCGATTGATCGATGCCCTGGCCGAAAGTCTGCCCGAGGACGCGATCGAATTGGATTCGCCGGTCAGTGAAGTCGTCCCCAACGGTGTCAACTGGTCGATTCGTGCCGGCGGATCCGGCGGCGGCTGGGACGACGTCGACGCGGTGATCGTCGCAGCCCCGGCGGCCGCGGCGTCGCAAATGTTGGCGACCGTCGATGCGCCGATGTCCGAGGAAAGCGGCGAGATCGAATACGCCAGTTATGCCGTCGTGTCGTTGGCTTATCGACGCGACCGAATCAAGCATCCGTTGCAGTCGTTCGGATTCGTGGTGCCGTCGGTCGAAGATCATTTCATCTTGTCGTGCAGTTTTTCCAGCGTGAAGTACGACGGCCGAGCCCCGGAAGGCACGGTCTTGATGCGGGTGTTCATCGGCGGAGCTTGTCAGAGCGGTTTGCTGCGGATGCCCGATCATGAATTGAGCGAGCTGGCCCACTGGGAATTGACGAAGCTGTTGGACATCCAAGGCGATCCGCTGATGCGATGCGTCAAGCGTCAAATGCACGCGATGCCGCAGTACCACGTCGGGCACAACGAACGGGTCCGGCGGATTCATGACCGCTTGGCGGCGTTCCCCACCTTGGCCGTCGCCGGCAGTGCGTTCGGCGGCGTGGGCGTGCCGAGTTGCATCGAAAGCGGCCAACGGGCCGCCGAACGAACCATCGCGGGTCTGCGCGACGACTCGGGGATCTGGAAGTCGGAACCGGTCGAGGCCTTGGTCTGACGTCGATCGGAATTCCGCTTTTCGACAATCCGCTCTCCGGATTCACTCGGCAAGCGAATCGCGACGGGAGGGGCGGGTCCCGCGCTACGGGGAAGGGTGGTGCCGAAGCCAAAATCCGACGATTTCCTCGATCGTGTCGGATTCGATGAACTCGTGAGCCAGCAACTCGTCGGCGATCGCGGCAACCGCGGCCCAGCAACCGTCGGTTTTCATCGTCCGGTGTAGCACCAGGATCGCCCGTTCCAAGACCCGGGTGCGGGCGGCCGCGTCGGTGTACAGTTCCGCCGCGATCCGGCTGGCTTGTCGCCAGTCCCATTGCCAAGGCCCGTGAAACGCCGGATGCACCGCCTCGCCGCTATAGAGCATCTCGGCGTCCGGGCCGGCCAAGATGGTCTGGATCTCCCGTTGCCGCTGAGAATCAGCTTTCGGGTCCACGCGGCCCCAATTGACGCGGCAGTCCCCGAACCGCTCGGGCAGCCATTCGTCCGCCTCGCCGCCCAGTTGGACCGAATCGATGGTCGCACCCAAGGCAAATCCGATCACGGCGTGGCCGGCTTCGTGATAGGCGGTCAGGGTGTCCTCTTCGTCGATCGGGGGGCTCCCAAGATTCCCCCGGCTTGCCGAGGCTGTTTCGCAGGTTCGTCGGCGGGTTTTGGCTTTCCGGCTTGCCGAAACCGGGCGTCTTGCGGCATAATGTGCGGCTTCGAAATACCTTTGGCAAGCCGTCGCCACGACGACGTTTCCCCCCGACACGATCCATTTTTAGAATCAACCAGTTTTCTGATGGCAAAAAGTAAGAAAAAAGCGGAGACCATTTTTCTGGTCTGCGAAGAAACCGGCCGGTACAACTACTCGCTGAAGCGTAAGCCGGGTGGCGAAAAACTGCGTCTGAAGAAGTACAACCCCCATTTGCGAAAGCACACCTGGCACGTCGAGAAGAAGAAATAGTCGTGAAGCGTGCTTGGCGTGTGGTTCCCCACGATGCGACCCGCGTCGAAAAACTCGCTCGCTCGGCCGGTTTGCCGCCGGTCGTGGCCCAGTTGATGGTCAGTCGCGGCGTCTACGACGGCGAAGCGGCGGTGAAATTCTTGGACACCAAACTGTCGGGGTTGCGCGACCCCGAAACCCTGCCCGGCGTCCCTCGGGCGACCGAGCGGATCATGCGATCGGTCCGAGACGGTGATCCGATCGTGGTCTACGGCGATTACGATTGCGACGGCATGACCGGGACCGCGATCCTGGTCAAATGCCTGGAACTGATCGGCGGAAAGGTCAGCTATCACGTTCCCAATCGCTTGGAAGAGGGTTACGGGTTAAGCGAGGCGGCGATTCGCAAGTTGGCCGTTCGTGACAAAAAACTGATCATCTCGGTCGATTGCGGCATCACCAGCGTCGCGTGTGCCAAGCTGTGCCGCGAACTGGGGGTCGGTTTGGTGATCACCGACCACCACCAGATGGACGAAGTCCTGCCCGACGCCGATGCGATCGTGCACCCGCGGTTGCCCGGCACGGCCTACCCGTTCGGCGAATTGTGCGGTGCCGGTGTGGCATTCAAACTGGCCTGGTCGCTGTGCCAAGCCGAATGCGGGCAGAAAAAAGTCAACGAGCGGATGAAACGCTTCTTGATGGAATCATTGTCGCTGGCGGCCATCGGAACGATCGCCGATGTCGTTCCCCTGTTGGACGAGAATCGGATCTTGGTCGAACACGGATTGAAGGTGCTCAAGAATCAACCTTTGCCGGGGTTGGCCGAACTGATGAAACTGACCAAGTTGGACCAAGCCTCGGTGCTGACCACCGAGAGCGTTTCGTTCAACCTGGCGCCACGGCTGAACGCGGCGGGACGCTTGGGCCAAGCCCAACTGGGCGTCGAATTACTGATCGCCCCGGCGGGTGAACGAGTCGTCAGTCTGGCGGACTACATCAACGGCCTCAACGCGACGCGGGAGACCCTGCAACGCAGCGTCTACCTGGCGGCGGGAAAACAGGCGTCCGAGCAATTCGATCCCGCCAAGGATGCGGCCCTGGTCCTGTGCGGCGTGGGTTGGCATCAGGGGGTCATCGGCGTGGTCGCGGGGCGACTGAGCGAGAAATTCGCCAAGCCGGTCATCATCGTTTCCATGGACGCCGCCGGAAAATCGGAAGCGGTGGGTTCGGGACGTGTCGGCGGCATGAACATCGATCTGCACGCCGCCCTGAGTGAATGCAGCGAGCGACTGGTGCGATTCGGCGGCCATCAAGCCGCCGCGGGCATCACGATCGACGAACGACAGATCGATTCGTTTCGAGATGACTTTTGCGAAGCTGTGGCCAAGCAATGGTCCGAACGCAACGTGACACCGGAGATCGTGATCGATGCGGAAGCGCCGCTCAGCCAACTGAGCATGGAAACGATGAAGCAGATGGATATGATGGCCCCTTTCGGTGCCGGCAACCCTCGGCCGATCTTGATGTGTCGCGGTGTCGTTTTAGACGAACCGGCGCGAAAAATGGGCGGCGGTGACCGCCACTTGTCCGTCAAGCTGCGGCAGGGCCAATCCAAAATCCGAGGCGTCGCGTTCGGCGGCGGCGACTGGTGCGACGCGATGAACGAATGCGACGGCCCGATCGAAGTCGCTTATCGGCCGGTGATCAACGAATTTCGCGGCTATCGAAACGTCGAAGTCCAATTGGTCGACTGGCGGCCGGCGGAGTCTTTGGCGATGACCGCGAAATGAATCGCCGCGGCACCCGGCCCGTCTCAGAAAACTCCGCCACAAAGACGTGACGAAGTTTTCGAACCGTCGTCAGGTGGCGACCGCTTATTGAAGTCGACGAATGCGGATGTCGCGGAACGCGACTTCGTTGCCGTGGTCCTGCAAAGCAATGTGCCCGCTGGTCGCCTCGCCGAAATTTTCGAACTTGCTGAACTTGCTGGCGGCGACTCTCTGGTCCCAATCGTCGCTTCCCTTGACGTATTCGAAATACTTGACACCGTTGACGTGGTGTTCGCACTTGTCCGGCGTGATCACGATCCGAAGCTTGTTCCACTGGCCCGCCGGATTCGTCGCATCCTTTTCTGATTTGTACAACTGGTACAGCCAACCTGATTTCTGAGGATCGTGCCCCTTGCTGTTGTCCTGAATCTGAATCTCGGGACCGCTGTGCCAAGGTTTCGGATTGTCTTCGGTGACGTGATACATGATCCCGCTGTTTCCGGCCGGACTGATTTTGTAGTCCAGTTCCAATTCGAAAGCCCCGAACTTGTCCTTGGTGATGATATCGCCTGCGCCTTTGTCCGAGCGGACCAGAGCACCATCGATGACTTTCCATTTCGGGCTCAGGGTCTCTTCCTGGTAGTTGCGAAAGGCGTCCGTGGAGGTGCCGTCAAACAGGACGGTCCACCCGGTCGCCGAGGCAGCCGAATCTTGAGCTTGCACTGGCAGCGACGAGCAAGCTGCCAGTAGCGCAGCGAAAAAACCGATACGAATCAACATGAAAGAGTCACCGTGGTTCGGGGAGAGGCGGGGGACAGGGATTGAGCCCTCATCATACTAAAAAGGACGTGTCACGCTTCGCATCACGTGTCACGCTTCGCATGATCAGCCTCCCGCCAAACACCGGCCCTCACATGCCCGTTTCGGCCGGAACCACTTCGGACGCGATCGGGTCATCGATAATGGGTTCAAACGAATCGGAGGTCATCCGGCTGTCACCGAGCGTGAAGATCACGAATAAACCGACGAACACGAAAGATCCAAGGAACAGGATGATGTTGAACGGCTTGTCAAACGCCAAGTGCATGAAAAAGAAGGCGACAAGAGCGGCTTTGACGGTGGCAATTCCCATCACGACGACGATGTCGAAGCTTCCCAGGTCAAAGTTGGCTTGGAACACGGTGATGATCGTCAAAATCACCAAAGCGAAAAAGACGCCGAACAACAAAGGCAGCGGCATGGGATGCGCAAAATCCGTTCCGTCGTCGCTGTGACCGTGAGCTGACATGAATATCGTTTCCAAAGCTTCTTTGCGTTCGTGTTTTCAACAACGTCGTCGCTGCCGATCCGGATCAGCGGATCAGGTAGAGCAACGGGAACAAGTAGATCCAAATCAAGTCGACCAAGTGCCAATACAAACCGACGTAGTCGACGGGACCGAAATACTGGCGATTAAAATCCTGACGGATCGATCGGATGAGCAGCCAAACCATGACGCCGACGCCGGCGAGAATGTGGATCGCGTGCACCCCGGTCATGCAGTAGTAAATGCTGAAGAAAACGCCCGCCGTCCTGGGCGTGTAGACGTCTCCGCTGGCTTCATCGATGGTCGCAACCAGCTCGGTGTTGTCACTCATCACCGTCCCGTCGGCCAACGCCAGTTGCCTGCGTCGGGCATCCAGTTCGCCTTGCAATCCCGTGTTCGCCGAGTTTCTGGCCAACGCTTCGATGGCCGTCAGGTCCCCCGTCTCGTTCGATTCGGCCGCCGCGTGATCCCCGTCGGCCGCCGCGTGCAGGTCACCGTGTGCGTCGGCATGGTCTCCGGCGGCGGCATGATCGCCGTCGGCATGCTCCGCGTCACCACCGCTTTCCAGAATCGCACCGAGTCCGACGCCGCCGAAAAAACTCAGGCAGACGACGAACAACGGCTTCGCACAGGCGAGCTGAAAAGTGTTCTTCTTGACGAACGAAACCGCCAACCAGATCAACACCCCGACGGTGATGACGGCAAACGGCAAACACAGCCACAACAGAAAGTTGGGTTGACCCTCCGGGTGAGGGTTGGCGGGGTTGTAGGTGTAGTAGCCGGCGGGATTCAGCCCCATGCCCCACTTGTGCGAGTACTCGATGGACTTGACGCCCAGGAACACCATCGCACAGGACAAAGTCGATGCCAGCAACATCGTCAATTTCTTGTACTCTTCGGTCTGGGCACAACGAACCGCCCAGGCCATCGTCAGGGAACTGAACAACAACACGCCGGTATTGATCGCACCGAGTTTTGTGTTCAGGAACTGACTGTTGCCCTCAAAGACCTCCGGTCGCAGCATCCGAAAGATCGCGTAGGCACAAAACATCCCGCTGAAAAACAGGACTTCCGTCACCAGGAACAGCCACATCCCCAGTTTGCCGCTGTCGAACTGCTGCTCGGGCGTGTCGAAGTGGTGTGCCAGGAATGCCGGATGGTCGTGATCGTGTGACCCATGATCGCCGCCGTGTGAATTCGGCGTCGACTCGGAATCAGGCGGTTGGACATCAGTCGTGGACATGCAAATTCAACGTCGAAGAAATGTCGACTTCAGACGCGGTCTCGGTGACCGCACGAGCCGACAGTTATACCGGAAAATAAAAAAACCGCACGACCCGAGTCGTGCGTCAAATCGCCGCAAAGGGCCGGCGAATCACTCGAAACGCCGAAATTCCCGAAACACCGAATCCCGCGGGGGCACACCGCGACGATCGGAAAAAATCCGACGCCGCGACGAGCACGTGAGCGTCCGACGTCAATTCTGTCCGCCGGCATGGGCCGGGCTCTCCGCCGGCGTCTCCTCGGGCACGATCTCCCGCTCCGGTTCCGACTTGACGTACCGCTCGTTCTCGTCGTCCCAAAAAATGTCGTGGAAATCGTAGGGGTCGCCGACGACCGGGGCCCTTTCGAAATTGAAAAACGGCGGCGGGCTCGTGCAAGCAAACTCGAGCGTCGCGGCACCCCAAGGGTTCGCCGGGGCTCGTTTGCCGCTCCACAGCGAAGCCAGCAACACCACCAACGCGACCAGCAGTCCGACGCCCAGCAGCAAGGCTCCGTAGGTGCTCATCTGGTGCAGATAGGCAAACTCCGGATCGTACGTCGCGTAACGTCGCGGCATCCCTCGACTGCCCAACACGAACTGCGGCAGGAAAGTCAGGTTGAACCCGAGGAAGACCAGGACCGCGGAAATCTGCCCGCCCAGTTCGTTGTACATCTTGCCGAACATCTTGGGCCACCAGTGGAACACCCCGCCCAAAAAGGCGATCAACGTTCCGCCGACCATCACGTAGTGAAAGTGGGCGACGACGAAATAGGTGTCGTGCAGGTGCAAGTCCGTCGCCAGCGTGCCCAAGAACAAGCCCGTCAAACCGCCGATCGTGAACAAGAAAATGAACGACAAGGCGTAACACATCGGAGTCGTCAGACTGATCGATCCCTTGTACATCGTCGCCAACCAATTGAACACCTTGATCGCCGAAGGCACCGACACCGTGAACGTCAACGCGCTGAAAATGATCGTCGTCAGCGACGACATCCCGGCGGTGAACATGTGGTGGCCCCACACCAGAAAGCCGAGCAACGCGATCGCGATCGAAGAATACGCGATGAAGCGGTAGCCGAAGATGTGTTTGTGACTGTGAACACTGATCAGTTCGCTGATGATGCCGAATGCCGGCAGGATCATGATGTACACGGCCGGGTGGCTGTAGAACCAGAAAAAGTGCTGATAGGTCACCGGGTCGCCGTTGAATTCCGGATCAAAGATCCCGATGTGCATGACCCGCTCGGCGATCAACAACAACAGCGTGATGCCCAACACCGGGGTCGCCAAGACCTGAATGATGCTGGTCGCATAGGTTGCCCACAAGAACAACGGCATCTTGAACCAAGTCATCCCCGGCGGACGCATGGTGTTGATCGTCACGATGAAATTCAAACCGGTAAAGATCGAACTGAAGCCGAGAATGAAAGCGCCCAGGGTCGCCAGGATGACCGAACTGTCGGTCGTCGTGCTGTACGGCGTGTAAAACGTCCAACCGGTATCCAGACCGCTGGAAAGCAAAGCGCCGATGAAAAACAATGCGCCGAAAACCCACAGGTAAAAACTGCTCAGGTTCAACCGTGGAAAGGCGACGTCTTTGGCACCCAGCATCACGGGGACCAGGAAATTCCCCAACGCCGCCGGTATGCTCGGAATGATGAACAGGAACACCATGATCGCGCCGTGCAGCGTGAACACTTGGTTGTAAATGGTGTTCTTGTCGGCATCGGTCAGTCCCATCCAGCCGTCGGTGAACAACCAGCCGTTGGGACTGAACAAGTGCAGACGAATCCCGAGTGCCAGCAAGCCACCGATCAGAAATGCTGTCACCGTTCCGGCCAAATACATCACCCCGATCCGTTTGTGATCGAGAGTGAACATCCAACTGAGCACCCCTTTGGAGTTGGTCAGATAATTTTCACGCTCCGTCGGGAATCCTGGATCCCGAAAGTCGGCGGGTAAGCCTGCGGAAGACATAGTGAGCTAGCCCTAATTCTGGTTAAAAAGTTCTAAAAAAGTTGTGCGGCGGCCGACGCATCAGCCACCGCACGCTGCCCTGAGCCACGGTTCGGTCGGCCGTGCATTTCGTTCGCCGAAAAGGCCTATTCGGCCAAAGTTTTCAAATACGCGATGAGCGAATCGATGTCGTCGTCACTGAGCTGGCCCTTGTAACTCGGCATCACCGCATTGTAGCCGGCGACAACCTTGGCCTTCGGATTCAGAATCGATTCACGGATGTAGTTCGGTTCGACTTCGACGGATGATCCGTCGGCCAAGGCGTGCGTGCTGCCGTACAGGTCCAGGAAAGACGGGCCGACCCGTTTGGAGCCGTCGATGCTATGACAGCTGGCACAACCGCGTTGGTTGTAAAGCGTTTTTCCCCAACTCTCCGGCGGCACGTC
>Ga0102938_10001815_pt1 | contig 16148 bp, 16 predicted proteins | sample SalPonR2_B_D2_MG_FD_84516 | JGI IMG/M metagenome (GOLD analysis project Ga0102938, IMG submission 84516) | Salt pond soil microbial communities from South San Francisco under conditions of wetland restoration - Salt Pond MetaG R2_B_D2_MG | ecosystem: Environmental > Aquatic > Marine >...
CTTCATCATTTCATCTTCAATTTTCTCGAAATCCTCAGCAACAAAAATATGGTCCGATTCAAAGTCATAATAGAAACCATCCTTTATGGCGGGTCCTATTGCAAGCATTGTTCCAGGATAAAGCTTCTGAACAGCCTGTGCCAGTATGTGCGATCCGGTATGTCTGAATACATTCTTTCCTTCAGGCGAATCGAAAGTGAACAAGTTGAGTTCTCCATCCGCATCGAGCTCACTGTTCAAATCTATAGTCTCTCCGTTGAATTCAGCTGCAACGGCTTCTTTGGCAAGCCTTCCGCTTATTTGTTTTGCGATTTCATAAGGAGACGTCCCTTTTTCCACCTTTATTTCTTTTCCGTCTTTCAACATGATGTTAATGCTTTCCATAAAATTTCCTCCTTTTTTTTCAAAAAATAAAAAGCCCATCCCTGAAAGGGACGAGCATATACCCGCGGTTCCACCCTGATTGTAAGAAACCCCTCAAACTTATAACGCATCTCTGCGTCGGCCATTTCACAAAATGCTAATAGGGCCGATGCTCCGGGGCAGTGCGGCATGAGTCATTTCGGAGCGGTCTCAGCAATCCCGTTCCTCTCTGTAAGAATGTTTTCCATGTCAATTCCCCTTCATGGCATGTTGCTATTCAAATGTAATTACCTTTTATTATAAGTTTTTATACTCTTTTGTCAACAAAATAAAGACATTTGACTATTTTCTATGCAAATACGAGTATCAATCCCTGAACCAAACCTATAACCAGTCCAATAACCCCTCCGAGAAGTTCTATGTGCTTGAGTTCCTTTTTGGCTATTTTAAGAATTATCTCTTCAATTTTTTCATAATCGGCCATATTTATTTTTTCTTCTATCATTCCAGAGATGCTTACCTTTTCGATGGCCTTGTGGACAAGCACCTCCGTCAATTCATTTATTGCGTCGTCACTCTCCTCATCGATGATTTTATTGATATGGTCCAAAATCATGATTTTGAAAGCGAATGGTATGAAAATCGGGAACCTATCATCGGCAACATTCTTAAGCTTGTTCTTTATCAATGCATAAATCTGTTCCTTATTGTCGTCGTTTATAAGCTCTTCAATGATTTCTTCAAGTGATACAAGCTCCTTCTCGACGGTTTCTGCAATATTTTTCGCTATCTCGCCCCTTCTCTTGGGTATAAGGCCTTGAAGCGTGAATCCCAAAACCGGTATCCTGAAAGGCTTTACCGGCCTGAAAATCATCTTTATTGCTGTGACATTTGTAGACCATCCTATGACCGCACCCACAAAAGCCATAAAAATCAAACGATAATATATATCCATAAAACCACATCTCCCATTAATGTCCCCTTTTCAATCCAAACACCATTTTATATAAACGAAAATTATTCGTCAAGATGCCGTTGCCTCTTCCATCAAAGCCTTGAGGCGTTCTTTACCGATAGCATAATTTGTATTGCAAAACTGGCAGTTCACTTGAGCTTTCCCGTCTTCCTCAATTATTTTCAATATTTCATTTTTGCCCAAGCTTATTATGGCTTTTTCCACTTTTTTTCTGCTGCAGTCGCAGACATATGGAACTTCCTTTTCCTCGAGTATTTCAAATAAGAAAGGTTCGAGGATTGTTTCTGCCATTTTCATGACATTTCCGCCGGATTTTTTGACTATGTCCGAAATTGAATCAAGCCTTTTTACGTGATCCTCAAGTATGTCTATAAGGAAAGGATTGCAGTCCGGCATGGGCTGTATAATGAATCCTCCGGCAGCTCCTATTGAACAATCCTTTTCAACAAATACTCCTAGCGAAACCGCCGAAGGCTCCTGCTTGGAATACATGAAATATGCCGCTATGTCTTCAGCTATCTCGCCTGAAACCAATTCCGACTGTCCTATATACGGCTCCTTCATCCCCAAATCCTGAATCACCAACAATTGGCCTTCTCCTATGGAGCCTCCAACATCCAACTTGCCCTGTTCATTTAGTTTTAAAGGCACTTTGGAATTGGAAATATAGCCCTTTGTTTTTCCTTCCGAGTCAGACACTGTAACAATATGCGAAATATCCGCAGACCCCTTTATTTGAAGCGTTAGCTTGTCCTTCTTGCCCTTCATCATCCATCCCATCATTGAAGATGCAGTCAAAAGTCGTCCCAGCGCCGCAGAAGAAACCGGAGTGGTTTCGTGTATTTTTCTGGCTTTTTCAACCAGCTCGGTAGTCTCGCCAATAAAAAATCTAAACTGGCCGGACTCCGCTATTCCCCTTATCAACCTGCTTGCCATAATTTTCTCCTTCCCTTTACAGTTCACAAACGAATGTTATCCTCTCACTCTCTTTGACAGGTTCTTTGAATGTAAGAGTTTCGTAAATTTCAATTTTGCCGAATCCTGCGTAACGCAGCATTTCCTCAAGTTCATCGGCTCCATATGCCCTTTGCGCGTGCACTTCCTCATGCTTGCTGTACAATTCTCCTTCTTTCCCGAAAAAAGTCAAAAACATCTCTATCAACTTTTTCCTGCCGTCATAAAAATTTTCCCATATATAGGAAACTTCGGGCTTGTTCTCGGCAAAAACATTGTTTCCCAAAACAGTTGAAATCTTAAATTCAGAACTTATGTCGAATATGAAGATGCCATCAGGATTTATTATTCCGGAAACCTTTCCGAAAAGTTCTCCAACATCGCTTTTATTTGTCATGTAATTTATGCCGTCGCAAAGGCAAAGTACCGCATCTGTTTTTTTATTGTACTCCAGCTTGCCCATGTCTTGAAGTATGAATGGAATAGACAGGCCTTTTGCTGAAGCCTTTTCACCTGCAAGTGTCAACATCGATTCCGAGATGTCCAATCCTGTACATGAGTATCCCCTCTCCGAAAGTCTGATTGCCATGTTTCCGGTTCCGCAAGCCAATTCGAGAATTGTTTCTGTACTTGCATTGCGTCTTTCAAAAAGTGCCGCAATATAATCCGTCCAAAGATCATAGTCGGTTCTTTCCATCAGCAAATCATAATATTGTGCAAAAAACGTATATGAATCCATATTTACCTCCAAGAACTCAAAACTGCTATTTCAAACAAAACATAAATCGCACCTGTAACTGCAATGGGAATAAATCTCCACCATCTGAACGGATCAACTTCTTCGCGAGCGAATCCGACGCCAGTTTCATCATCCGGTTTTGACGGATAAATCTGAAGTCTCTTCGCCGAAAGTTTTTTCAGCCTTTTTATCAATATCCATGCAACAATCAAACATCCGGATATGAAAACCACAATTGACAAATACTGCATGACCTGTCCGCTTGTCGAAGCAGTATCCGCAATTTCCGCACCAGAGCTTTTGTTCTGAGCCATGGATGTTAGAAATCCAATCGTAACAGACAATGCGTTGTGGAACGAATGAGCCAAAATCCCCGAATAAATCGAATCTGTAATATACACATAGTATCCGAACAACGCTCCCAGCATTATGGGGGATAAAAGATTTTGCAGATTGAAGTGAAAAATGCCAAACAATACTGCCGTTGAAAGGATCGCCCTTTTAGGCCCGTAATGTTCGTAAGCCTTCATTATAACGCCTCTGAATAAAAACTCCTCGCATATCCCAGCGCTGACAGCAACAGCAAAAATGAGCAAAGCATATTCCTGCATATTGCTCGCCGTCGGGAAAGGTATCGATCTGTACCAGCCTATAGAATCAAGCAAATTTATGACAATCAGATTCCCCATTATCGACACTGGATAAAAAATTATTGCGATTAGAACAATCAAAATTCCTTCGCGAAATGGCAGCGGATTAAGTCTGAATATTTTCTTCATTCCGGCCCGTGTCCAAATCGCAAAAATCACCGCCGGCATGAGCACAAGCAGAAATTCAGTCGCTATCAAGCCCAATTCAGCATTTATCGACTGGATTATGGAACCGATTGTTATGAGAAGCACAGCCATAAACAGATAAAGAAGATTGACATTTGAAATTGTCATCCGTTTCATCGATTCATCTCCTTCATCACTCTATTAAAGACGCATACGCCTCAAGACCCTTTACAAGGACGGATTCGTCAAAATTGAAATCTTGGCTGTGCAACGGACTTGTCAATCCTTTTTCCTCATTTTTAGTGCCCAGGAAAAAAAACAGACCCGGAACCTTCTTCTGGTAGTATGAAAAATCCTCTGCAAGCATTTGAGGTTCTATGTCGACAAATTCCCCTCTGTACGACTTCCTTAACCTTTCAACGAGCACTTTGTCGTTGATTACGGGAGGATACATATCTCTGAATACTGTTTCGATCCTGCACCCGTACACAATCTCAATGCCGTCTGCAATATCCCTTATTCGTTTCTTTATGAACAGATAAACATCTTCGCTAAATGTCCTTATTGTTCCTTCAAGTGACATTTCTCCGGCAACTATGTTTCTGGCCTCGCCTCCCCAGGCTTTCCCAAGTGTTATTACCGCTGGATCAATAGGCTTTATGAATCTGCTTGCAATCTTCTGTATTTCAGTTATGAATGCGGCAGATGCTACAACCGCATCTATTCCTTCCTGCGGTTGAGCTCCGTGTGAACTTCGTCCGTGAACCAAAACGTCGATCTCTCCGGATTGCGCCATTATTGGGCCTTCCTTAAGGGCTATCTTCCCTTGTTCAACCAGCGGAAAAAGGTGCAGTCCGAATATTCCATCGATGTTCAATTCTTCGAAAACCTTGGATCCGGCAACCACCTCTGCGCCTCCGGGCCCTTCTTCGGCCGGTTGGAAAACAAGTACGACATTGTCCTTGATTCTTTTTCTGTTTTCCGCCAGAAATTGTCCAAAGACCAGCAATATGGACATGTGTCCGTCATGGCCGCAAGCGTGCATCATTCCTCTGTGTTCGGATATCTTTTCATGTTTTTCACATTCTTCGACCGGCAGTCCATCCATGTCGGCTCTAAATGCGAGCGTCCTTTTTCCTTCCGTCCCCTCGAAAAATGCAATCCAGCCTGTTTCAGCAACCTTCTCCAAACGATCTGGAGAAAGTTTTCTCAACCGGTTTTCTATATATTTGCTTGTCTTGAACTCCTTGAAACCTATTTCTGGAATTTTATGGAGTTCGCCTCTGATGTCCGAAAGCAATTTTTCATATTCCTTTTTTATTTTCATTATGTGTTCTCCTTCTTCGATGTCTCTATTATTATAGTATAATTATCCCATAAATGAAATGCATAAGCGCCTATTGGGTCTTCTGTTGACAAATAACGTTTTAAAGTATAAAATGTCGAGTAACGTCGATACAATTCAATAGCCATTCTTTAGGTTGTACTTTAGAGGAGCGAATTTCAATGAGTATCATGGACCAGATTGGGGTATCTTAATCCATGAGAAAGGTGAATTCGCCGAAGATACTGTCCTCCCCGGGGCAAATATCTGGTATCCTGTTTAATAGACATGGTACTTTTGCTGAATAGGTGCCCACCCTTTCAGTAAAGAGCTAACTTACACAGGGCAAGAGATATTTTGATATCAATCAGTCAAAGTTCTTTTGCTTTGGCTGTTTTTTTGTACCCGGTTATATTATTATTAACATATAGGAGGATTTAATATGAAAAAAGTTAACATTGCAGTAGTCGGAGCAACCGGCATGGTAGGAAGAACATTTCTAAAAGTTCTCGAGGACAGGGATTTCCCCTACGAAAACCTGTATCTCTTCGCATCGGCAAGGTCTGCCGGCAAAATTCTTACTTGCAAGGGCGAAACATACACTGTCGAGGAACTCAATGAAAATTCTTTCGACAGAGACATCGACATAGCGCTATTCTCGGCGGGTGGAGATACAAGCAAAAAATTTGCTCCAATAGCCGCATCCAATGGCGTCACTGTTGTCGATAACAGCAGCGCATGGAGAATGGACCCTGAAGTGCCTCTTGTCGTTCCAGAAGTAAATGCTGAAGACATCTCCTGGAACAAGGGCATAATAGCCAACCCAAACTGCTCAACCATTCAGGCTGTTGTAGCACTCGAGCCCCTTTACGAAACTTACGGTATCGAAAGAATCGTATATTCGACATACCAGGCGGTTTCAGGCTCGGGAGTAAAAGGCGTTTCGGATTTGGAGGAAGGGCTGAAAGGCAACAACACATGCAAGGCATATCCCCATCCAATAGCAAACAATTGCCTTCCCCATATTGATGTTTTCCTCGAAAACGGTTATACGAAGGAAGAAATGAAAATGATTGACGAGACAAAAAAGATCATCGGGGACTACGATCTCAAGATTACGGCTACAACAGTACGCGTACCTGTTTTCTACAGCCACAGCGAATCAATAAACATACAGCTCAAAAAACCATTTGAGGTAGAAGACATAAAATCCCTGATGGATGGAAGCGAAGGCATAGTGCTGATGGACAACGTTTCCGAAAACATATATCCTCTTGCTTCGCTTGCAGCAGGAACAGACCCTGTTTATGTCGGCAGAATCAGAAGGGACTTCAGCATTGAGAATGGATTGAATCTATGGGTTGTAGCTGACAACATTCGTAAAGGCGCGGCGACAAATGCCGTTCAGATTGCTGAAAGGTTGATTGAAACTCTCTAAGGGACACCATTGAAAGGAAAAGGTGATGTTATGTCATTATTCAAAGGATCAGGCGTTGCAATCGTCACTCCCTTCAACGAGGACGAAAGTGTAAATTTTGAAAAACTCGGCGAATTGATTGATTGGCAGATTGAAGAATCGACAGATGCTCTTATTATCTGCGGAACAACGGGAGAAGCTGCAACTATGGACAACAGCGAACAAAAAGAGTCAATCCGTTTCGCAGTTGAAAAAGTCGGCGGACGCATACCTGTGATTGCCGGAACTGGAAGCAACAACACCAAGCACGCAATCGAGATGAGCAAATTTGCAGAATCTGTTGGAGTCGACGGTATTTTGGTTGTGACTCCATACTACAACAAGGGCACAAAAAACGGTCTTCTAAAGCACTATACAGCAATTGCAGATTCAGTGGATATACCTATAATTGTGTACAATGTGCCCGGAAGGACCGGAGTCAACATACTCCCGGAAACCGTTGCCGAATTGGCGAATCACCCCAACATACAGGGTGTAAAGGAAGCAAGCGGAAACATATCCCAAGTGGTTGAAATTGCAAGACTCGTCCCAGACGACTTTTACATCTATTCCGGAAACGACGATATGATTGTCCCGCTTCTTTCTGTAAAGGGAGACGGGGTCATATCAGTAGTCGCAAACATTGCCCCGAAAGACACTCACGACATGGTAATGAAATTCCACTCCGGAGACATTAAAGGCGCTTGCGAGCTTCAGCTTAAAATGAAAGCTCTTATAGACGCTCTCTTCAAGGAAGTAAACCCAATACCGGTAAAAACCGCCCTCAACTTGATGGGGCGCGGTGTAGGCGGATTCAGACTCCCTTTGTGCCAAATGTCGGAAGGTCCCCTCGCCAATCTCAAAGAACAAATGCGCCTTTATGGATTGTTGTAGGTAATGGCCATGATTAAAATAATATTGCACGGAGCAGGCGGTAAAATGGGCGGCGTGGTCGCCGAAATAGTGAAAGCCAGCAACAATATGGAGATAGTCTGTGGAATCGATGCTTTCGCAAATCCATCCGATTTTGAATTCCCTTTATACGAAACCTTTGAATCATCAACAGAGAACGCCGATGTCTTGATAGATTTTTCTCATTTTTCAGCGGTGCCCAATATTTTGAAATACTGCGTTAATACAAAAACACCCGCAGTAATCTGCACTACGGGAATTGACGGCGAATTGGAAAAGGCCATAGACGATGCTTCCAAGAGTGTAGCTATTTTCAGAAGCGGCAACATGTCCCTCGGAATAAACCTGCTTATCGATTTGGCAAAACGCGCAACATCAGTGCTTGGAGACAATTTCGATATCGAAATAATCGAAAAGCACCACCATCGCAAGGTGGATGCTCCAAGCGGGACGGCCTACATGATAGCCCAGGGAATTGAAAGCAAAAAAAATTCAGAAGGATCGTTCGTATATGGAAGGCATGGAAAAAATGCGAAACGCAATCCCGATGAAATAGGAATTCACGCCGTGAGAGGCGGAACAATCGTGGGAGAACACACCGTTATTTTCGCCGGAAACGATGAACTGATTGAGATACGCCACAGTGCAACGTCCAGGAACGTATTCGCTGAAGGAGCGGTTAAAGCAGCCGAATACCTTTTTGAAAAAGGTCCCGGGCTTTACGACATGAATTCAATATTGAAAGGATGATACAAAATGAGTGAAAAATACGATATGACAGATCCGTATCAAATAGCAAAATTCATAAAGGATGCAAAAAAAAGCACTCCGGTAAAAGCATATATTAAAGGCAATCTTGAAGGAATACAAGCAACCGACGATTTCAAAGTCTTCGGTTCGGGAGAATTTTGGGTGTTGATTGGTGAAAACGCCGCCGTAGCGGAATTCCTTGAAGGACACGCAGAGCTTATTGACTACTATCATCTCGAGAACGACCGCAGAAATTCAGCCATCCCCATGCTTGACCTAAAGGAAATAGAAGCCAGGATAGAGCCGGGCGCAATCATCAGGGACAGGGTAAAGATTGGAAGGAACGCCGTCATAATGATGGGTGCTGTAATCAACATCGGTTCCGAAGTCGGCGAAGGGACAATGATTGACATGAACGCCGTATTGGGAGCCAGGGCAACAATAGGCAAGAATGTGCATGTCGGAGCCGGCTCGGTAATAGCCGGGGTTCTCGAACCGCCGAGCGCAAGGCCTGTAATAGTGGAGGATGATGTCCTCATAGGCGCCAATGTAGTCGTGCTTGAAGGAGTGCGGATAGGAAAAGGCGCAGTAGTCGCAGCCGGAGCGGTAGTAACAAAAGACGTTCCAGCCGATACAGTCGTTGCCGGAACGCCCGCGAGAGTAATCAAGGAAAAAGACGCAAAGACGATTGACAAGACTAAGCTGCTTGACGATCTTCGCGGCTAAAAAAGTGGAAAGTATCAAGTGGAAAGTTGAAAGATAAAGAATTAAAGCAAAAGAACCGTAATTTCATCGTTGCTTTAAAAAAGCCCGCTCGATCACGTATATTTATATACGCTCACATCGCAAAATTTTAGCGACGCCTTGAACCGAAAAATTTTCTCTGGCCCAAATAAATAATTATATTATTTGATTAATAGCAACCCCGGCGATATTTTATTACATCGTCGGGGTTTTTTATGCGCCTTGAACTTATATGATTCTCGTCGGTTTGCAAAGTAATATAGAAATTGCATATCAACACAGACATAAATAAGCTAAAATTAAAGATGAAATCAAAATCAGCATTAAATGCAACAATATCAATGAATTGGAGGTAATCATTTATGTATACAATTAATAATAAAAAACAGTTTTACATATCTATAGTATGTATTTTTATAGGTGTATTATTGGGAAGATTTACAACTGGTGGATTCTTTGGACCAATTGTATTCGGCCCGCCAGCTGCAATCATACTAGATGCAATTTACGGTAAATGACTATAAATTAGAACAGCTTTTTCTTTGCATAAAAAACGTAAATAAACATTCAACCAATTATCGATAGACGATTTCAACAAATGAAAAAGCGGACTAAAAAAGGTACGTCCCTTTTTAGTCCGCTTAAATTGGTAATTTTCATCTATCGGAGTTCTATTCCCAGAAGTGGCGTTTAAGTATCGTAATAGGCTCCTTTACCGGCATGGTTTTGTGTTCCCTTCTTATGCGAAACTCTACCGCGGGTTCTCCGTCGTAATCCAAGTAGTCCAAATCCCTCAGCTCCTCGTCCGAGTAGTGTGTCTCGAGTTTATAAACCTTTGTCCTCTTAAGCGCCTCCGGATGCAGCATGGCTTCAATCACCGACTCGCAAGGAAGCTCGGTTCCGTCGGGCATAATGAGGCATCCCTCCCAACCGAACTGGCTCATTATGGCTCTTCCGCCTTCAAAGTATGTTTCAAACTCCAGGTACTCGAAGTCTCGCGTTGCGTAACCCAGGTCCGTTATTGTGTATTGGTAGCGGTCCGTGAAAGACTCCTCTATTCTAAGTTTTCCGCCTTCGTATTCTATCTCAACGGGAAACTCGTCAATGAAATATTGTTCAAGCACATATTCCATAATGAACAATGTGTCTATCTCGCACTCTATATCCTTTATCTTGTCCACCTTGACCGGAAAAAAATCAACCGTGCTGTACTCATCTTCACCTGAACCGCCCAGAAAAATAGTTCTCAGTGGCTGGTCGTTCATTGTGAAATTGCTGTATGAAACATTTACCGTCCTGTCGTCATAATCGTCTTGATAGTAGAGGCGGGTTGCTGTGACGCCCATTTCCATTTTCATGAACTCGACCGAAAAATCCATGTCCCTGTAGGGAAGCTGCAAAATCGAACCGCTGTCGAGAAATATTGTCTCCGACTTCTCCTTTACAAAAGGCGCTTCAAACAGCCATTCTCCATTTATGGTTTCACCCTCGGCGTCCTGCAGCTGCGTTATCAGTATCTCGACCGTTCCCTTTTGTAAATCAAAGGCCTCAAAACGCAGCACTTCCCTGTTGGACGCAGTTTCATTCGGTGCAAGTGAAGATGATCCGGCCCCATAAAAATTATCGAAATTCTCATCAACATAATCTTCCGGCAAACCCTTTTCGACAAGTCTGTCCTTTAGTCCACCGTACAATTCTTTTGCATTCAGAACATCCAATCCGTCATGATACTTAATTCTAAGCGGCTCTCCGCTCGGACTGCTGACATGGTAATAAAGATAGGTATTCAGGTCGTCGGCGACCAATCCGTCGATTGCAATTGTGATATCCTGATCTTCTACCGATATATCAAGTTCATACTTTGGGTTTTGCTCGAGAATCTGGTCATAGCCAAGGCTTTCAAGCATAAACCATTCGTATACACTCATCTGGTGATATGCGAAAGCGACGCCGGAAAAACAGATAACAATGGCCATAATCAAAATCAATTTTCTGCGGGATGAAAAGAAACGCAGTTTTCTGTCTTGTATCAGTTCTTTTTCTATTTGTCTTCTCTCAAGTTTAAGCAGTTTCTTGATATTTCGATCATTCATTCTCGTCACCTCCCATGATTTCCTTAAGCTTGCCGAGCGAGCGCGATAAACGTGATTTTACTGTTCCAAGGGGCAAATCGAGAATTGCTCCAATCTCCTTTTGCTTGTAGCCCAACAAATATTTAAGTGATATCAGGTTACGTTCTTCTTCGCTTAAAAGAAGCAATGCCTCTTTTAGCTCAATGGATTGTACATAATCGGCATCCATCAAAGTATTGCTATTTAAAGCCACCTTCTGTCCTATCTCCATTTGTCTCTTTCTTATCCGGTGGTTTTGATTGCATTCGTTTATTACTATCCTGATAAGCCAGCTTCGGAGTTTTTTCTGGTCTGTTAATTGGTCTTGGTTTTTTATTGCTTTTTCGTATGCTGCCTGCAAAGCATCTTCTGCATTTTCTTTGTGTCTAAGATAAGAATAGGCAATTCTATATAGTTGTTTGCTGTATTTTTCATATTGTTTTTCCATGTGTGATTTGCCTCCTTATCTTATAGATGCGAGCAATAGAAATTTCGTTCCATAAATATCAATTATTCTTTTGTTTTTTTATTTGGCACTTCAATTGTTGCTAGAAGAAACTCCAAGAATCATATTTTAATTTTGCAAAGCAAAAAGCGGACTAAAAAAGCAAATCACTTTTTAGTCCGCTTAACTTGTGGATATACTAAAATTAGTAATTCAATCACATCTCAGACTGATGAGAATTTCTTGTTTCAAGGCGCTTATTTGAACCACGATTGGAGCGTATGCTTTATACGTGACAGAGCGGTTCAAATATGGTACCCAAAGGGCACAGGCATTCGCCGAAATTGGTAATTCTCATCTGTCTGAGTTTAGTCTACAAATGCAAATATATACGGCACATTCCTATAGTGGTGCCCGTAGTTAAGTCCATATCCTACAATGAATTTATCCGGTATTGTAAACCCGACATAGTCAGCCTCTATATCCGTAACTCTTCTCGAAGGCTTGTCCAAAAGCACACATGACGCAAGGCTCTTAGGTTTCTTGCTTGCCAAATGCTCCATGACAAATTCAAGTGTGACTCCCGAATCTGCTATATCGTCAACGACAAGCACATCATAATCGGACAGGTCGGCTTCAATGTCCTGCACTATTTTCACTTTTCCGGAATTAACCGTCGCGTGCCCATAGCTGGAGGTTATCATAAATTCCACCCTGACAGGCAAATCTATTTCCCTTACCAGATCCGCTGTAAAGACGAAACTGCCTTTCAATAGCGAAACCGTCATGATTTTCTTGTCCTCGTAGTCAGAACAAATTTGATGTCCCATTTCTTCAACTCTTTTTTTTATTTCATCTTGCGTGAGCAAAATTTCTTTCCTTTTGGATTCAACTTCCATAGATACCTCCATAGCGCAAAACTCGTTTGTCTGCTGTCAATAACCATTCTAAATCAGGGACAATCCTTTGTCAATCTAAGGCAGACTTGCTAAAAATGAATTTTGGATATCAACAGCGTTGCAGATCCATCTCAACCATGCGCTTAAGTATTACCTTGTCGGTTATGACCATTCCGTCTGCAGCCAATTTGCCCATGCTCTTAATGGACTCTTCAACCGTTTTCCCTACAAGTCCATTGTACTGCGGTACGATTATTCCATCCATAGCCATATTGGCAAAATATACTGCGCTCGATGAAGCTGTAACGAGCTTAAGGGCGCAACCCAGCTTGGCTCCATCGCAAATCATTCCTGAAATGCTCGCTATCATATTGTTGATGGCGCCTTCTATTTGTTCCTGTGTCCCTCCCATTATCCATACAAGAGCTCCGCTGACTGCCGTTCCGGCTGCAACGCCGCATCCGCAAAGGGCCGAAAGGCGACCTGTATATCTTTTGATGTAGCTTGTAACCATGTGGCTGATTGCCAAAGCTTTGCAGAGAGTTTCATCAGATACATCGTTAAGGGAAGCGTAGGCCGCAAGTGGAAGTGTCGCTGTCAAGCCGTGGTTCCCGCTTCCGCTGCTGCTCATTACAGGCATGCTTATTCCCGACATCCTCGCGTCGGCACCTGATGCGGTATAAACCATGGCTCTGTTCAAAAGATCGTCATGGAGTTCTCCATTTTCAAGTTTCATTTTATATTTATATCCGATTCCCATTCCTGTCCGGCTCTCCATAGCCTTGAAAGCAATTGTCTTGTTCATTTCGATACCGTCAAGCATAAACGAAAGATCTTCAAAACTCATTGACTCGATAAGCTGAATCAATTCCCTTATTGACATTTCATAGATGGCCGAATTATTGAATGCATCTTTTTTTGTCCCAATATTTCCGGTATCCTCAAATATGACTCCTTCGTCCGTTTCCATTTTTATGAATCTATTGTGCCTTGTTTTTATTATTGAACGCGTAAAACCGTTCTCATAAGTCAATACGCTGTCCACATAAACCCCGTCATCTATATCCGACTCTTCAATGTTTACAATTCCGCTTTCAACCATCTTTTTTGCCGATTCAAGGGTCGAACCATCTATGTCCGAAAGCAAATTCAATCCTTTTTCGGAATTTCCGCCTGTTGCTCCGAGAGCAGCTGCAATAGCAAGACCTATTTCACCGTTTGTTCCAGGAACCCCTACGCCCATTCCATTCTTATATATGTTGGCGCTGACCTTTATATCCAAAGATTTCAGTTCACCCTTGCCGGCAGCCGCCTCTCTTGCCTTTGCGCATCCAAGCGATACTGCCACTGGTTCTGTGCATCCCATTGCTGGAACAACTTCCCTTTCAAGCGTGCCGATTATCATTTCTTTCAATTCCATTTGAACGCCTCCCATATCATTAGTTTCCCTAATATGTTGCAACTATCGTGCCAACGTTTAAACACAGCAATACAGCCATTCCATATTTACAAGTATCAAAATGATACAAAAAAATGAGATGCGCATCTCTTTTTGATACGCACATCTCATTTTGATACTACAAATTGTATTTTTTTATTTTTCTATAAAGAGTCGCTCTGCTTATTCCCAAATCGCTTACGCATAATCTTATTCCTTTTTCGTTGTGCCCGTATTTCTTGACGGCTCTTTCTATTTCGGCCCTTTCCAAGTTCTCGAGCCTTCTTATTCCAGTTGTTTCATCTTTGAAACTCAATGAATCCCTGCTTTGCAATATGCGCCTTGGAATGTCGTTTAAAGAAACGCTTTCTCTGTTGCACATGTTTACTGAGTACTCGACGGCATTTTCAAGTTCGCGCACATTTCCCGGCCAATCGTATGCTCTTAAAGCAATAAGAACATCCTTCTGTATCTCCCGAATATCCTTATGGAATTTTTCACTATATTTCTTTACAAATGAATTTGCCAGTATCGGTATGTCATCCATTCTTTCCCTCAACGGAGGTATCATAAGAGGTATTACACTCAATCGATAAAACAGGTCTTCCCTGAAAGCTCCTTCATCGACGAGCTTCTCGATATTTTTATTCGTTGCGGCAATCACACGTATGTCCACTTTGTAGTAATGCTTTCCTCCGACTTTCTCTATCATGCTGTTCTGCAGAACCCTCAATAGTTTTTTTTGCAAATGGATTGGCATATCCCCTATTTCGTCAAGGAAAATTGTACCCTTGTCGGCCAATTCGAATTTCCCTGTTTTGCCGCCCCTCAGGGCTCCAGTGAAAGACCCTTCCTCATAACCGAAAAGTTCGCTTTCCAAAAGATTTTCAGGTATCGCCGCGCAATTTACTGTCACAAAAGGCATGAATCTCCTTTCGCTCTTATAATGTATGGATCGCGCAAACAATTCCTTTCCAGTTCCGCTCTCTCCCTGTATCAATATTGTGGAAGTGCTTTTTGAAGCTCTTTCAGCATATTCCTTTGTCATATTCAAGACAGCGCTGTGACCTAAAATATCGTCAAAGGTTATATCTGGGCCAGCCCCAGTTACATCATTCAATACGCTCAGCACGTCGTTCTTGTTGTTGAAGCTTATTAGCAAACCGACCACTTCACTGCCCATTTTCATTATATTGACATCAAAAATGAGACGGGTCCTTTCATTGTCTTTCTTAAATACATATTCCCGATTTCTCAACGGGTGTTTTTCATTTGGATTCTCATTCAATTCCGTCACATATTCCACGAATTTTTCCAAGATGTTCTCATATCCAAGTAAATCGCTGTTTCCCAGTATTTCTTGTGCTTTCTCATTCGAATGCATAATAAATCCGTCCCGGTTTACAAAGACAACCCCCTTGTCAAAGGAATCTATTATCACCTGGAGCTCTTTTGCCAAAATTTCTATTTTTTTATTTTTTTCCACATCTGAAAGCTTTGCCGATATCAAGTCTCCCATTCTTTCGAGGAAAACAAGCAGATTTTTTTTATTTCTTAGGAGTCTCTCCTTTTGGCTTTCCTCAAATGCTATAAGACCTATCACGCCGATGATTTCGCCATCATGTCTTATAGGCGAGCATACCTCTGCAACTTCCCTGCATTCATCCCTTTTGTCGCAAAATTTGCATACTGGATTTATTCTCGGATTGTCTATTATGTAATACTTGCCTTTTTTTAGTGCATATCCGAAAATTGAATTTTTGCTTATCTTGTCGCCAAGCTGTCCAACATAAAGTCCCGTTGCGGCAATTCTTGTGAGTGTCTCGTCAGAAATTGTGACATCAACATCCAGAACACTTGATATTGCTTCCGATATTTTTTGAACGTTTTCAGAAATATGGGATAATTTCATACCTATCCTTCCCTGTGAATACAATCGCCATTTGTCAATTTCTTAAGATTCTTGTCAATTTCCTTAAGAAGCAGGATTATCTTGTTCAATGAAAACTGTATCGTAACAATAATAATGAAAAAAACCACTATCAATATTTCCTGCCAGTCAATGTTCATTTCGACATCCCCTTTCATAAGTTCCACTTTTTTTCATTATAACCTATATTGAAAATCCTTAGAAGCAAAAAATCGAGTAGGAGGGGGCGACTAACCCCCGTCCTCTCACACCACCGCTCATGCGGATCCGCAAGCGGCGGTTCGGTTCATAATAAAACATGCTCTCTGCATTGCATTGCTTATCCATTCAC
>Ga0102938_10001816_pt1 | contig 16145 bp, 14 predicted proteins | sample SalPonR2_B_D2_MG_FD_84516 | JGI IMG/M metagenome (GOLD analysis project Ga0102938, IMG submission 84516) | Salt pond soil microbial communities from South San Francisco under conditions of wetland restoration - Salt Pond MetaG R2_B_D2_MG | ecosystem: Environmental > Aquatic > Marine >...
GACACCCCGTTGGTTTCACCTCGAACGACAAACGGCCGCCCCGGGTCGGAGCGGCCGTCGCTGTCATTGCCTCCAACCGAAGACGAGGCCGTCGGAGCCGGCCCCGCTGTCGATCAGCCGTGGCGGCGCCAGACCTGGAAAGCGGCCAGGCTGCCCAGCAGCAGCGCAATGGACAGGAACATCCAGTTGTTCATCAGCGGGACGGCCACCGTCGCCGGCAGGCCAGCGATCGCCACGGCATCCACGCCGGTCGGCAGCGCCGCCTGCGGGCAGACCTCGGTGATCACGCCGGTGGTCGTGTCGACACTGACCAGCCGCGTCGGGCAGTTGGTGTCGCCGCAGAAGCCACCCTCGATCGCATACAGCGTACCGTCACCCGCGAAGTCCATGCCGTTGATCGTGGAGTTCGTGTCCTCGCCGGTCAGCTGAACGACGAAGCTGGCCAGACCGGTGTTCGGATCGACGGTGTAAAGGGCATCGGCGATCGGGCCGCCGCGCTCCTCGCCGTTGCCGTTCACCGCCCGGACTCCGTCGCCGCAGCCAGAGCACGGGATATTCCAGATCGTCCCGTTGCTGTCGATCGACGTGCCGGAGCCCGCCGACGGATTCGATCCGTACGAATCACCAAGCACGGTCACCACCCCGGTGCCCGGGTCGACCTGGGTCAGGTCATCGCCGCTCTCGGTCCACGCGTACCAATCACCCGTGGTCGGGTCGAACGCCATGTCCGGAAAGTTGCCGACGTTGGGATCGCCCCCCGCATCGGCCAGATCGATGATCGGCGTGGCCGCACCGCTACCGGTATCGATCGAGTAGAGCGTGTACGGCGGCGTGAAGTCGGTGGCCCGGATACCGACCAGGTTTCCGGCGTTGTCAAAATCCATTGCAGTGATGGAATCGCCCATGTTGCCGACGGTCGACACGGAACACGACGAGATGTCGAGGGTGTAAAGCGTCTGCGGCGCCGGTTCGGACGGCGTGGAGTTGCTGATGCCGGTTCCGGTCGCGAGAAACGCCGTCTGTGCCGAAACGGTACCGGCAAGGGCGATCAGCCCGAAGGCTGCGAAGGTCGTATAGCGCATGAGTCGAACTCCCTGATCTAGTCGTTTACGAATTTGTTGTTTTTTCGCTTCAATCGGGAAAGCGCATCGGAATCGATAAAAGCGGTCTTCCGGCGGAGTATAGGTCGCAGGACTGCGGAATTGCAAGATGCAAAGCCGAGGCGGCCGAGATCCGATTCGGGACCGGTGCGGCCCGGCCCGAAAACGAAACGGCCGCCCCGAGGGGACGGCCGGACAGCGAATCAGCTTTACCGCGTGGATGGCGGCCTGTTGGTCAGCCCTGGCGGCGCCAGACCTGGAATGCGGCCAGGCTGCCCAGCAGCAGCGCGATGGACAGGAACATCCAGTTGTTCATCAGCGGCACTGCAACCGTCATCGGCAGGCCGGCAACAGCCATCGCGTCGATTCCTACCGGCAGCGCGGACTGCGGGCAGACTTCGTTGATCGCGCCGGAGGCGGTATCCACCGTGACCAGCCGCGTCGGGCAGTTGGTGTCGAAGCAGATGCCGCCCTCGATGGCCCACAGCGTGTCGTCGCCGGCGAAGTCCATGGCGTTGATCGTGGAGCTCGTATCCTCGCCGGTCAGCTGGACGACGAAAGTCGCAGCGCCGGTGGACGGGTCGATGGTATACAGCGCGTCATCGATCGAACCGCGCGGTTCACCGTTTCCTTTCGGGCTCCGAACGCCGTCGCCGCAGCCCGAGCATGGGATGGTCCAGATCGTTCCGCTGCTGTCCACGGACGTACCCGACCCGGCCGAACCGAGGGTGGAATCACCGAGGACGGTCACCACGCCAGAGCCCGGATCGACCTGCGTCAGATCGTCGCTGCTCTCGGTCCACGCGTACCAGTTACCCGTGGTCGGATCGAACCCCATGTCCGGGAAGTTGCCCGGTGCAGGATCGCCGACGCTATCGGTCAGGTCGATGATCGGGGTGGCCGCACCCGAACTCAGGTCGAGCGAATACAACGTGTACGGCGGCGTGAAATCGGTGGCCCGGATACCGACCAGGTTGCCGGCGTTGTCGAAATCCATGGCCGTGATCGAGTCGCCCATGGCGCCGACGGTCGAAACCGTGCACGAAGCGACATCCAGCGAGTACAGCGTCTGCTGCGGCGGCTCGGACGGCGTACCCTGATCGATCCCGGTCCCCGTGGCCAGGTAGACGGTCTGTGCCGACACGGAACTCGCTAGCGCAGTTATCGCGAATACCATCCATGTTCTTATGTTCATCGAATTCTCTCCCTAGATTGCCGGTTGCGCCGCATATACGCGGCCGGCGAATTGTGCGAACCGTGCAATGCAACGATTCACGGTTTCCCGTTTGATATCATATACGCCTCCGGACCGAGCGTGCAAGTACCGCTCGAGCGGGCCGTCGACGCGTTCAGCGGAACGATCCGCTCAGGAAACTCGCTGTCTGAGCAGGGCTGCGAGCCCGACGATCTCCAAGCGCTCGACAAACGGACCTTGACGTCCGGGCTGCACGCACCGGATACTTTCGGCTATGCAGCGGATTTCCCCGACTCGAACCGTGTGAGCGACGCTCCGATCACCCATTTACTGGATGCCGCTGCACGCGGTGACCGCGCGGCCGACGAGGCGCTGGTCGCCGCCGTGGTCGGCCAGCTCGAGCGAATCGCTCGCAATCAGCTGGCGGCGGGCAACCGCGGCGGGCTCGACGGGCTGACGCTGGAGCCGCAGATGATCGCGCACGACGCGCTGCTGAAACTGTTCCAGCAGCCCGTCGAATTCGAGAACCGGCGCCACTTCTTCGCCTACGCCTCCCAGGTCATGGCCCGCGCGATCATCGACTACCAGCGCAAGCGCGGCGCACGGAAGCGCGGGGGCGATTTCCAGCGGGTCACGCTGTCCGGGGTCCGCGCCGACGCGCAAGTCGACCTGTTCGATGTCCCGGAAGCGCTGGCGGAACTGCAGGAGGTCGATCCCCGCAAGGCCGAGCTGGTGGGCTTGCGGGTGTTCTGGGGCGCGACGATGGAAGAAGCCGCCGAACTGCTGGAGATCTCGCTGTCCACTGCCGAGCGCGACTGGCGCTTCGCCCGGCGCTGGCTGGCCGAACGTCTGACCGATCCGGTATCCGATCCGGATTCGGACTGAATATCCTTTCAATCCTCGACGGTCACCGACGCGCCGGCGCCCTGGAGACGATCGAGATGGTAGCGCCCGTAGTCACGGTTCCGCGTCGCCTGCGCGTCGAAGGCCTCGTCGTTCAGCCGCTCCGAGGCCGCTGAGGCGCCTTCGCGGGCCAGCGCGAGGTAGGCATCGGCCAGGACCACCGCTGGTTCCCCCGGCCCTCTCGCGCGGGCGCGCATTCCGGCCAGTTCACGCTCGGCATCGTCGAGGCGTCCCGATTCGATGAGCGTGACGACGATTTCCAGTCCCGTGTTCAGACGGTCGCTGGGGTTCGCGCCGGCGAAGCGGTCGAACAACGGGATGGCTTCCCGCAGCTTCTCGAGTGCGGAATCCGGTCTCCCCTCCAGTCGATCGATGACGCCCTCGATCAGCAGCGCCCGCGCCGCCTCCCGGCTCTCGCCCTTGGCTCGCATGGCGCCGCCTCGGATCACCTCGACCTGATGCCTCGCTGCGGCCGGATCCTCGTGGTAGTAGAGATCCATCGCGGCCAGGTTCAGACGGTTCGTGTCCCGGCCGGCAAACTCCATGCCCGGTGAGGCTTCGATCAGGTCGACCGCGGCGCGGATCGCGCGGTAGGCCGCATCGAAGTTGCCGGCGCGCACCTCGAGTTGGTACAGAGAATTCAACAGACCCTTTTTTTGGGCGCCCGAGACCTCGCCGCTGTCGATTCGCCGCTGAAGCAAATCTCGAGCCTGATCGAAATCCGTGGCTTCGCCGGACATCAGCGCGATCTGGACCCGGCGATTGATCGCCCCGGTGCGCATGAGCTCTTCCGGCGGCATCATGGCGTCGGCCTGGCGGAACGCCGCCAGCGCCTTGTCCCGCTCACCGGTATACCGATACGCATAGCCGATCAGCGACCAACCATATTGCTGGAGCGTATCGGAGCCGTAACCCGCCTGCAGCCACGGTTCGAAGATCCGACGCGCGGTCGGGTAATCGTTCCGCGACAGAAAATGGCGACCGACCGCGAATGCAGTGAGCGCAGCGCTTTGCGGATCGGTCGGCCAATCGGCGGTCCGCTCCTCGACGTGCTCGACCAGCAGCCGGGTCGAGACCTCTACGTCGCCGATGCCGCCGAACAGCCGCTGAAGGGCATCCGCGTAGGCGTTGGAAATCGAATTGAGCAGTCGCGCTTCTTCGAGGTTGACCTCGGACTGCCGCAGCGCGTCACGCGCCTGCTGCAGTCCATAGACGGCTACGACCGAGCCGACCAACAGCGCCAGCGCAACCATCGTACCGGCTGCAACCGGCCAGCGGTGCCGCCGCACGAACTTGCCGGCCCGATAGCGCATCGACGGCGGCTGGGCGATCACCGGCTCGTTGACCAGGTAGCGCTTGAGATCGTCGGCCAGGTCGGCCGCGCTGCCGTAGCGCCGCTCGCGGTCCTTGGCCAGCGCCTTGAGCAGCACCGAGTCCAGGTCGCCCTTCAGCCGCGAGCGCCAGCGCTGCGTGGTCGCGTCCGACAGCGTCTCCGCCGCCGGCTGCATCCGGCTCGGCCGCGGCGTGTCGCCCTCGCGGATCTGCCGGCACATCGCCTCGAAGCCCAGCGCGCGCAGCTCCTTGCCGGTCATCGGCAGCGTGCCGACCAGCAACTCGTAGAGCACCAGCCCCAGCGAGTAGACGTCCGAGCGGGTGTCGATGTCGATCTCGCCCAGCGCGGCCTGCTCCGGGCTCATGTACTCCGGCGTGCCGATCAACTCGCCCAGCCGGGTGACCTGCGTCCGATCGTCGCCGTCGGCTTGCAGCAGGCGCGCGATGCCGAAGTCGATCACTTTCGGCACCGCCTGCCCGCCCTGGTCCACGACCAGGATGTTCGACGGCTTCAGATCGCGGTGGATCAACCCCTTGCGGTGGGCGTGCTGGACCGCCTCGCAGACCGGCAGCAGCAGTTCGATGCGCTCGCCCAGGCCCAGGCCCCGCTCGGCCGCCCAGGTCGTGATCGGCACCCCCTCGATGTACTCCATCGCGAACCACGGCCGGCCATCGTCGGTGCTGCCAGCGTCGAACACCCGCGCGATGTTCGGATGGTCCAGCACCGCCAGCGCCTGCCGCTCGGCGCGGAACCGGGCCATCGCCTCCTGGCTGTCCAGGCCTCGTCGCGTCAGCTTCAGCGCCACCCGCCGCTGCACCGGCTCGTCCTGCTCGGCCAGGTAGACGCGGCCCATGCCGCCCTCCCCGATCGGCTTGACCAGCCGATACGGACCGATCACCTCGGGGTCGGCGGGCAGATCCGGTGACAGCTCGCCGATCGACGCGGCCAGCCCGCCGCGCCCGGCCACCGAGTCCAGCGCCCGCTCGTCGCGCGCCCGCCGCTCGCTGGGCTCGAGCAACCGGACCAGCTCGGCATGCAACTCGGCGTCCTCGGCGGCCAACGCCTCGAGCCGAGTCCGCCGCTCTTCGGCCGGCAGCGTCTCCAGTTCATGGAACAGCGATTCGAGGCGCTTGAATCGGTCGGAATCGGTCATGGCGGATCGGCCTCATTGCGCCTCGCGCAACTCTGGACACTCTTGTCTACAGACGAAAACCCGCGCCGGCAACCCTCGCGACGCTCGTCGCGCCACGGCGACGGCTGGAGCCGCTTCGGCAGGTACAGCGGGTGCGCCGGTTCGCCGGAGGCGTTCACCCGGATCACTTCCAGCCGGTCGCCGAGCATCTGGCGCACGGCGGTGGAGCGCCCGAGGAACGCGCCGTCGTTGCCCCAGCAGGCCACGATCCGCGCGCTCTGCCGGGCGATGCGGCGCAGCCATTCGTCGTTGCGCGGGCCGACCGGGTCGGCGGCGGCCTTCAGGTCGTCCGGATAAGTGGCGCGGAACGCGAACAGATTCAGCACCCAGACGCCGCCGAAGCCCCAGTCACGGGCGAAGCCGATGCAGCGGCGGATGGTGGGGTCGTTGCGCGTGGCGTCAGCCGTCGACGGGTTCAGGCCGATCAGCATCACCCGAGGACGCGACGCGTCCCACTCGCGCCACAGCGCGTAGCGCCAGGTCCGGCAGCGGGAGAAGTGGGCACCAGTGTTCATGCCGAGGGATGCCGCCATGGACGGCAGAGGATACCGATCATGAATCCGAGCGCTCGAACATGGATTCGGATTGAGTCGGCGGCGCGGATCCGCATCCGGTCTCGGCCGGCGGAAACCAGAGGCTGACGTGCTGGACGTTGCGCGCCGAGCGTGCCGACCAGGCAGAGCAGGATGCAGCCGACGACGACCGCTGCGCCGATCAGCGCAGGCGGCCAGGTTCCGGGCTGTACACGAAGATCCGATGCGTCGTTCATTCACCGCGCGTACCGGCTGCAACCGATCCCGCGCTCTCCCGAGGTGGTGGCGTGTGACCGCGACAGGAATCGACGGCCACGGCGGTCAGCACTTCATGCTAACCGCTGGGGCACTTCAAGACCATGCCACAACGAACTGCCCGTTCGATTCCTGCTCGTTCTCGGCCTGTTGGCACTGCCGCTGTTGGCCGGTGCCTTGCCGGCGCAAACGCCCGGCGAGCGCGCCGTCCCGACCGAGCTGACGGTCGGAGTCCGCGACCCGCCGCCGTTCGCCATGGAGCAGGTCGACAGCTGGCAGGGACTGAGCATCGAGGCCTGGGAGGACGTCGCGGCCGAAAACGGATGGACCTACCGTTACGTCCCGGCCGACCTCGCCGATGTGCTGGACGGCGTGGAGGCCGGCCGCTTCGACGTCGGCCTCGGCGGCTCCACCATCACCGCTGAACACGAGCGGACGCTGGACTTCAGCCACCCGTTCCACACCTCCGGATTGGGCCTGGCCGTGCGAAGCGCCGCAGGCTCGGCGGTCTGGCGGCTGCTGGCCCGCTTCGTGTCGCTGGATTTCCTGAGGGCCGCGGTCTCGCTCGGCCTGCTGCTGGTGTTCGGTGTGCTGGTCTGGCTGTTCGAGCGCCGCGCCAATCCGGACGAGTTCAACGCGCGGGTCGGTCCCGGCATCGGCGCCGGCGTCTGGTGGGATGCGGTCACGATGACCACGGTCGGCTACGGGGACAAGTCGCCCCGCTCGCTCGGCGGATACCTCATCGAGCTGATCTGGATGTTTGCCGCGATCATCGTCATCTCCGGCTTTACCGCCGCGATCACCAGCAGCCTGACCGTCTACCAGTTGGGTTCGACCATCGAGCGGCTCGACGACCTCCAGGGCCGCACGATCGGCGCGCTGGCCGAGTCGGCCAGCGCACAGTGGCTGGACGAACACGGATTCCGGACGGCGACCTTCGACACGCTGGAAGATGCGCTCGATCGCGTGGCCGACGGCACGGTCCCGGCGGCGCTCTACGAGCCCCCGCTGCCGATCCACCGGATCGGGGAACGCGACGACGCCGACCTGCCCGCGCTCTCCGAACGCGTCGAGCGGCTGGACTATGCGCTGGAGCTGTCGGCCGACAGCCCGCTGCGCGAACCGACCAACCTCGCCCTGCTGGAAACCACCCGCGATGCCTCGTGGCGCGATGCACTGCAGCGCTGGCTGCCGCAGCGCTGAGACCGGTCAGCCCGACGGCGCCCACATCATCTCATCGCGCACCGCCTGCAGCCGGACCTGCTCGCGCGCGGCATCCCGGGCTTCGGCCAGCCCGAGATAGTCGCGCTCCAGCCGGTCGCTGGCGAAGCGGAGGTCGCCGCCGGCCAGTTCCCACTCGTGCTCGTGATCGAGCAGCCATTCGACCAGCGTGCGCTCGCGGTCCAGCAGGTCCAGGGTCGGCTGCATTTCTCGAACCCGTTGGGCGTCGCGCCCGCCGGCGTCGAGCATCGGGTCGATGAACACGCGGCGGACGGCGGGTTGCAGGTCGCCGGTGGCGGCGATCCCGGCCAGTTCATCCTCGAAGTCTTCGGCCAGCCGCGACCACTCGGCCACGCTGTCCTCGTACAGCCCCCGCAGTTCATCGAGCGTCTCGAGTTGATCGCGCAGGTCGAGGTCCGCCACCCCCTCGGCCCGGCCCAGCACGCGGTCCGCCTCCCGCACCCAGGGGTGCAGTTCGCGGATCGTCAGGTCGGCCTGGGCCGCGAAAAATCGCCGGTAGGCCGCTTCGATGGCGGAATACGGCGGATCGAGCACCGGGGCCGCGTCGATGGCGGGCGACCGGCCGGCGCGCAAGGCCTCGTGGACCCGCTGCATCAATGCGACCAGCTCGACCTGGAGCGGCACGGTGGCGTCCGGAACCCCGCCGTCGCAGTGAGGCAGGCCCGGCGGAAGCGCGAAATCGACCTGCTGCGTCACGGTGCGCGATACTGCCCGGCCGTCGATGCAGCGCGGCGAGAAGCGCCAGAAATCGAAGACCCGGCCCGCGACGTCGAAGACGCCTTCGGGCACGCTCTCGAGCACCCTGACGTCGCTGACGCGGCCGTCGGGCAGGATGATGAAGGTGTAGCGCGCGTACCCTTCGACACAGAACATCGCGGCTTCCACCGGATACGCCGGTTGGGGGCGCTGAAGGGGCACCACCTCCCGGTCGGCCACGCCTTCGCAGCTAGCGGCTTCGATGCGTCCGGCCAACAGGACTCCCAACGCGGTCATCCACAACAGTGCACTTTTCATGACGTTTCCCCGTACCGATGCCGTATTCAGCATAGAGGAATGCCGCGGCGCTCGCCGGGCTGGACGGCCGCTGCCAGCGGCGCCGCATTCGACCGCCCGAGGAGGACTGATATGCGATGGATGACGAGCCTGACCGCGGCAGCGGCCGCCTATCTCATGACCTGGCTGGCCGCGGCCGTCCTGCTGCCCGGTGCGGCCGGGGCGGCCACGCTCGGCGCCTTGGTCGTCGCCAGCGGCGTCGGGGTGGCGACGTTCCGGGCGTTCGGGCAGGACTCGCCGGGGCGTGTCCGAACGGTGGCGATCGGTGCGGCCGTCGGCCTGGTCAGCGGCTTTCTGCTCGGCTTCATCGGGCCGATGGTGTTCGATCCGGCCGGTGCCCAGGGGCCGATGCTCGGCCTGTTCATCACCGGCCCGCTCGGCATGCTGGCCGGGGCCGGCATCGCGCTGCTGCGAGGGCGGCTGCGGCGCGGCTGACGCGCCCATGGACCGGTCAGGACACCACGACGAGCAGCAGCGCAGTCAGCGCGTAGACCGTCACGAACGGGATCAGGAGATAACCCATCACGTCGCGGGCCTGCAGCACCACGCCGGCCCCCATGACCGGCAGCACGACCAGCAGGAAGAACGGCTGCAGCAGGTTGGTCGACGTTTCGCCGTAGGCCACGGCCATCGCGATCTTCGCGACGAAGGCCTGCTGCTCGTTCGGCGGCAGGTGGGCCGACACGCCGAGCGCGGTCTCGGTCAGCGCCGGACCGATCACGGCCCACTCGCCGCCCGCCGAGGGGATCGCGAAATTGACCACGGCGCCGGCGAACTGTGCGATCAAGGGCAGCGTGTCCATGCTCGCGCCTTCGGCCAGCCACAGCGATACCTGGGTACCGAGCCCGGAAAACATCATGATGCCCATGATCCCGGCATAGAACGGGTACTGGAAGATGATCCCCGAGACGTTGGCGCAGGCCCGCTTCATCGCGATCCCGTAGCGCATCGGCGTGCGGTGGACCAGCAGGCCGATGGCGAAGAAGGTGAAGATCATGATGTTGAGATCGAGATCGAAGCCGCGCGCGCGGAAGTGCGAGACCACATACACAAGCGCTGCCCCGCCGATCAGCGTCGGCAGCACCCAGTCGTTGTTCAAGCGGTCCGAGACGCTCCTCCCGCCCAGCCGCAGTGACTCGGCCTCCTCGGCCACCCCGACCTCGGCGCGCGCGTCGGCGTCGGCCAGGTCATCGAGCGTGTTCACCTGCGACCCGCGCGGACGCATGGCCCACATCAACAGCGGAATGGTCAGGAAGTACAGCGCCACATAGGCGATGTTGAGCACGCTGCCCAGGGTAGCCGCTACCGGGATCGTGGCCTCGAGCACGCCGCTCTCGATCAGGAAGTTGCCGTCGGTGTTCAGCAGCAGCGGAATCGAACTCGACAACCCGCCGACCCAGGGTTGACCCGAAATGTAGACGCAGGCGACCAGGTAGGCGTAGTCCACGCCGCCGACCCGTTTGGCCAGTTCACGCGCCAGCACTGCCGCAAGGACGATCCAGCCCCAGCTGATCAGACTGAATGCGCCGCCGGCAACCAGCACGATCAGATAGACCGAGCCCGGCGTCCGCGCGAGCCGCGCCAGGCGGTCGATCAATCGTGCCGCCAGCGGCGACAGCGCAATCGCATAACCAGTCGTCAGGATCAGCACCATCTGCATGCCGAACTCGAGCAGCATCCAGAAGCCCCGGTACCAGTGCCCGGTCAACTCGCTGACCGGCGTGCCGGCCGCCGCCCAGGCCAGCGCGGCGACCAGCACGGTGAGCACCAGCGCGAAGACGAAGGGCTCCGGAATCCAGCGTCGAAGGTGAGAGGAGAACAGCGTGCCGAGCGTGGAGAGCATGGGTTCGTGATGCGATGGCGTTGGCGGAGAATACCTTTGCGAGGGCCGAGGGGAAAGGGACGAGGGGAAAGGGACGAGGGGCTGGTGGGTTTTCGGCGATTCCGGCGTCGTGACCGGGGATGCCGGTTCGGGTGCGGCGCGAAACCCCGGAAACGGGCCGGTGGGCATTCCACACGAGCCCCTCGTCCCTGGCCCCTCGTCCCTCCGTGCACTGATCGGGCTTGCGCGCAAAGCAAGCGCGACGCATGATCGCAAACGAACGTCGAACCCACTCCTCCCTCACCCCTCCCGAATCGTCCCTGCCCATGCTCAGCTACCGCCACGGCTTCCACGCCGGCAATCCGTCCGATGTCTTCAAACACGCGGTGCTGCTTGCGCTGGTCGATGCGATGCAGCGCAAACCCAACGGGATTCGTTTCGTCGACACTCACGCGGGAGCCGCGCAGTACGACCTCGACGCGGACTTCGCGCTCAAGAACCGGGAGTTCGAGCGCGGGATCGGCGCGGTCTGGAGCGATCCGCCGGGAGTACTGGCCGAGTACGTCGCGGCGGTGCGCCGACATAATCCCGACGGGCGATTGCGCCGATATCCGGGCTCGCCGCAGCTGCTGCGCGACCGCCAACGACCTCAGGACCGCCTGGTGCTCTGCGAGCTCCACCCGACTGAACAACATGCCCTGGCCGGGCGCTTCGGGCGCGACGATGACGTCCAAATCGTGACCGGCGACGGCTATGCCACGCTGGCCGCGCTGCCGGCGCCGAAGAGCGGCCGCGGGCTGACCCTGATCGATCCGCCGTTCGAGTTGAAGTCCGAACTCGACGATCTCGGCCAGGCGCTCGAGGCCGCGCTTGGCCGGTTCGGGCACGGGGTCTATGCGATCTGGTACCCGGTGATCGACGGCAAGCAGACCACGCCAGGCGGCCTGCCATGCCGGCTGGGGATCGAAGGCGACGCCTGGCTGGACCTGCGAATCCGTTTCCGCCCGACCGAGCGGCTCGGGCGCATGACCGGCTGCGGGATGGCGCTGGTCAACCCGCCGTGGAGCGCGCGCGAGCGGCTGGCCGAGATCGCGGCGCTGTGGCCGGACGATGCCGGATCAGCTGCGTGACGTGAGCCTGCGGATTCCGATCGCCTTGAGCACGTAACGTTCGTAGACCGGCTCGGCGTGGCCCTTGCGCACCTTGCGCATGAAGTACTTCTCGAACGCGATCTTGGCCCAGTGCACCCACTTGCCCTTCTTCGCCCAAGTCACGTTGCGCGGCGGAATCTGCGGCAGCGCGACGAAGGCCACGCCGGTATCGCCGAGATCGGCGAGGCAGATCGCGTTCCAGGTTGCCTCGGCATCGGCGGTGCCGCCCTCGATATCGGCGGCGATGTTGTGGACGATCGCGCTGATCATCGATTCGATCATGTAGCCGGTCTTCGGGGCGCCGACCGGCAGCGGCGTGTCCTCGACCGGTGGAATCGCGACGCAGACGCCGGCGGAGAAGATGTTCGGATACTTCGGGTTGCGCTGGTGCTTGTCGATGTTGACGAAGCCCTTGGGGTTGCACAGCCCCTCGGTCGAGGCCACGGCCGGAACCCCCCGGAACGACGGCAGCATCATCGAGAAGCCGAACTCCAGTTCCTGGCTCCGCTTGTCGTTACCGTTCTCTTCGACTTCGGTGATCTTCATCAGCCCGTCCTGGACCTCGTCGACGCGCGCGTTGGTCACCCAGTGGATGTGGGCCTGGCGCAGTTCGTGCTCGAGCATGGATTTCGAGTCCCCGACGCCACCGAGGCCGAGGTGGCCGATGTAGGGTTCACTGGTCACGAAGGTCATCGGCACCTTGTCGCGGAGCTTGCGCTTGCGCAGGTCGGCGTCGACGATCATCGCGAACTCGTAGGCCGGCCCGAAACAGCTGGCGCCCTGCACCGCACCGATCACGATCGGGCCGGGGTTTTCGAGAAACTTCTCGTACTTCGCCCAGGCCTCGGCGGCATGCGGCGTGGTGCAGACCGATACCGTGTGACCGCCGTTGGGTCCCAGACCTGGAATGGCGTCGAAGGCCAGCTCCGGCCCGGTGGTGATCACCAGGTAGTCGTAGTCCAGCACCTCGCCGTCGGCCAGCCGGACGCGGTTGGCTTCGGGCTCGATCGCCTCGGCCTGGCCGGCGACGAAGCGGATGCCACGCTTCTCCATCGGTCGGGCCAGCGGCACCTTGACCGCGTCCGGCGTCCGCCAGCCCACGGCCACCCACGGATTGGACGGCGTGAACTGGAAATGGGTGTCGCGATTGACGACGGTGATGTCATGATCGCGGCCGAGCCGGTCGCGGAGTTCATAGGCGGCCGGCACCCCTCCGATGCCGGCGCCGAGGACAACGATTCGAGCCATGGGATCCTCCCGGGCGAAGCAGCGCGCATGGCGGCTGCGTGGATATCAGTCAAAGCATATTAGGCCTTACTAATCTTTGATGCAACTCGACCATGGTCGGGGAGCGCCGCGCGGTGCTTGATGTTTCGGCCGGCAGCGCGGATCATGCTCGACGGACAGGCGCAGACGGGAACCCGCCCGATGAGCGACAGCGACTACACCGCCGAGGCCCTTGGCCAGTTTCTCAAGCAGGCCGGCATGGAGGGCCTGATCAATCCGGCTACCGCCCGGGCCCGGCGCAATGCGCTCGACCATCTGTCCGGTGAACTGACCGCCGCCGAGCGCGCCGATATCCGGACCCTGGACGTCGGCGCCCTGGTCTCGCGCTTCCACAAGCTCGAAGGATCGAGCATCCGGTCAGAAACCCTCGAGGTCTATGCCGAGCGGCTCAAGAAGGGGCTGGACGACTACCTTCGCTGGCTGGAGGCCCCGTCGAAGTTCAAGCCCAGTGCGCGCGATCGGGTTCGCAACTTCGCCCGGGGCAGCCGGGCCGAGCCGGCCCTGAACGAGCAGCAACGCGCCGCCGAACGCATCCGGCTGGAAGCCACAGAGAACCCGTCGCGGATCGTCCCGGTGCCGGTACGCGACGATCACGTGGTCTACATCGACAACCTTCCGTTGGACCTGACCGCCGAGGAAGCCGACCGGATCGCCCGCGTGATCCGGGCCTTCGCCGCCCGCATCCACGGCGAAACGGCAAACGACGCGGTGGGCGACGACGAATGAACCGTCTGTTCCTGATCGCGCCGATGGTGCTGTTCGGGCTGATCGGCCTGATCCTGTTCTGGATGCTCTACGCCGTCGACGCCGACGGCCCGTTCCATGACGCGCTGCTGCCGGAGCTGATCGGCTTCTGCATCGAGGGTTTCGTGCTGGTCGGCCTGCTGACGCTGATCCAGCGCTCGCGCGAGTCGGCCCGCCGGCGCGAACTGTGGCTGAGCCTGCGCGGCTCGTTCCGCAGCCTGCTGTCGCTGCTCGACATCGCCTTTCTCGAACCCGACGCCGACCCGGCCTCGTCGAAGCGGCTGGAGAACGATCCCTCGGTCGTCGACGCACTGCTCCGGCAACTCGAACAGCGTCATCCGGACCTCGACAGCCTGGTCGCGCTCAAGCGCGAAGCGGTCGAGACCGTCTCGCTGACCCGCGACCTGGTCGCCGTCGCCGCCCAGCTCAGCGCCACCCATATGAATTGGTGGATCGCCATCGTCGACAGCATCCGACGGGTGTCGGAGGCCCGCGACCGCGAGGCGCTGGAAGCGGCGGTCCACGAAATGCTGATCAATATCCGCGAGTTCGACCGGCTGGACTACTGAGCCGATCCGGGGTCAAGTTCCGGCCGGTTCCGGCTGCCCGGATTCCGACGTCGCCGCGGCGCGCAGACGCCGGAGCTGCAGCATCGCGCCCAGCGCGATCATCAGGTTGCTGATCGAAAGGAAGGCCTCGCTTCCGCCGTGCAGCAGGTCGGCGTGCGACAGGCTCGGCAGCCCGCGGACGTCGACGGCGAGATGCTGGGTGTAGATCGTCACGGCCACGAACACCAGCAGGAACCAGAAGCCGGCCACGCTGAGCCGGGAGAACAGTCGCGGATCGGCGCGGCGCACGAACAGCAGCGAAACGAGAAACACCAGGTACAGGACGTTGGTCGGCGGCAGCAACGCGCGCGCGCCGTCGGCACTCATCGCCGCGTGCACCAGGCCGGCGATGAGCACCAGCGGCACGAGCCACCAGACCCGGCCGGCGTGGCGAACCGGCAGCATCGCCACGGTGGCGGCCATCAGCAGCAGGCTGCCGACGAAGGTCAGGCTGCGGCCGGCGGTCAGCACGCCGTCCCAGCGGTCGCCGCCGGCGTGGAACAGCAGGATCGACAGGCCGGCCAGCAGGTGCGGGACCATGCACAGCGCGAACAGCCGCAACGGCCGGCTGTCGATCGCGCGTCCATAGCGCGCGAACAGGACAATGGCCGCGAACCATTCGCTGACGGTCAGCAGGTGGATGATCCAGGTCGGGACCGACAGCAGCATGGCGAGAGATCAATTCCTCTGGAAGTCGGCAGAACGTGCACGGGCTGCCGAGTATAGAAAGCGAGCGCCCGGATTGCCATCCGGGGCCTGTCCTGCCCGCTCGAGCGGTCCGGTCAGCGAACCGCCGGCACGCCCCCGGGCTGGCGTCGGCGCCGCGTCCAGCCGAGGATCGTCACCAGCAGCGCCGGCAGGAAGGTCAGCGTGACCAGGGTTGCAAACAGCAGACCTGACAGCACCACCACGCCGACGCCGCGGTACAGTTCGGTACCTTCGCCCGGCAGGAACACCAGCGGCGCCAGCCCGAACAGCGTGGTGATCATCGACATCAGGATCGGTCGGATCCGCGACTCGACGGCCTCTCGGACCGCCTCGATCACGTCGTCGACGCCGGACCTGAGGTTGTTCAGCGCCCGGTCGACGATCAGGATCGGATTGTTGACCACCACGCCGAGCAGGATCAGGAAGCCGAGCATGGTGATCATGTCGAAGGGCTGACGCACGCCGACGCCGTTGAGCACGGCCAGGCCGGCGATGCCCCCGGCAATGCCCAGCGGCACGGCAGTCAGGATCACCAGCGGCCAGCCCCAGTGGTTGAAGATCGCGACCATGACCAGGAAGCTCAGCACGATCGCAACGACGTAGTTGTCGGCCAGCGCGCCGCGGGTCTGGGTCAGCTCGTCGCTGGCCCCGGAGATGTCCACCGAGATGCCCTGCGGCAGCGCACCGTCTCGCCGCATCCGCTCGATGACCTCGGAGCGGACGACGCCGACCGCGGTTTCCAGCGCCACGGAGCGCGGCGGGATGATGTTCAGCGTTACGGTCCGCCTTCCGTTGAGGCGCCGGACCGAGTCGGTATCCACGGTCTCGACGATCTCGGCGATCGCCGACAGCGGCACCACCGCGCCGGACGGGGTGTAGACCGGCAGGTCCTCGACCCCGGCCAGTTCGCGGTCGCTGCCGGCGGTGGAGTACAGGAACACGTCGATCTTGTCGTCGCCGCGGAAGTACTCGTCGACGAACGCGCCGTCGGTCAGCGCGGCGACCGCGAAGCCGAGCCC
>Ga0102938_10001818_pt1 | contig 16141 bp, 14 predicted proteins | sample SalPonR2_B_D2_MG_FD_84516 | JGI IMG/M metagenome (GOLD analysis project Ga0102938, IMG submission 84516) | Salt pond soil microbial communities from South San Francisco under conditions of wetland restoration - Salt Pond MetaG R2_B_D2_MG | ecosystem: Environmental > Aquatic > Marine >...
ATCGCGGACGAAGCTGTCGCAGTAAACTCGCACCAATTGGTGTGAAATGCGTGCCGGATACCGCTCAGGTTCGGGGTAAATAAGCGTTAGCTGGCGGCTTCAGCGCTGAGGTTTTTGTAAGCTGGGTCAGCACCACGAAGGAAGCAGCGCAGGCAACACCTTCAGGCATTCGACATTCACCGCCGTCCGAAACAGGTGCGCCAACTGTGGCAAGCTCAGTGTGCTTCCTGAGTGGGTCGCTAATCTTCTCGACGATAGCGACCCGTCGCCGCAAATGGGGGGCGCAGAGCTAGGCCGGAACTCTTCCGGCTGCGCTGTCAAGCTTGACCCGCTGATGCGAAAATGGCTCAATCGGAGAATTGGTGCGAAATTGGATCGCCATAGCCCGGGCCATCGATGCACCTTGGCGCGCCAGCCACGGGAGGCACGATTGACACAGTCGATACAACCGTTCGAGGGCGTCCGCGTCGTGGACATGACCCATGTGCTTGCCGGGCCATTCGCGACCTATCAACTGGCGGTCCTCGGCGCAGATGTCATCAAGATCGAAAACCCGTCCGACCCGGACATGGCGCGCGAATGGGGGCCGGCGCAGGACCTGAACGACCTCGGAATGGGGACTGCCTTCCTGACACAAGGGGGCAACAAGCGATCGATGGCCCTCGACCTGCACACGCAACGGGGGCGCGAGATCCTGCTGGAGCTTGTCGCCACCGCCGATGTGCTCGTGGAGAACTACCGACCCGGCGCGCTGGACGCTCTCGGCCTCACGGACAAGGCGATTTCGGCTTCGAATCCGACCCTCATCCATGTTTCCATGTCTGCCTTCGGGCAGGACGGCCCACGCGGTGAAATGACGGCCTACGACTATGTCATCCAGGCGACGTCCGGCCTCATGGCGATGACTGGCACGAAGGAGGTGAACCCGATTAAGTTCGGGCCCGCCGCCGTCGACTACGCCACGGGCACGACCAGCGCGTTCGCCATTTCAGCTGCCCTGCTCCAACGCACCAAAACAGGCCGCGGGCAGCGAATCGACCTCGCGATGATGGATGTCGCGATGGTCCTGATGGGCCTCGATGTCACGGCGTTTACCCGATCGGGGGTGCATCCGAAACCTTCGGGTAACCTTACGGTGCAGGCCACCTGCAACGCCTATGAGACGGCGGACGGCCTTATCATGCTCGGCGCGAGCAACATGAAGCAATACCGACGGCTTTGGGGGGCACTGGACCGACCCGACATGGCGCAACCGACCTACGTGGCGCGACAGCAGGCTTTCGAGCGCGAAGTCACGACACTTGCCGAGATCATGCTGACGCGCACCGCGCAGGACTGGGAGGATTACCTGCAGGCCCGACACGTTCCGGCGGCGCGTGTGCGCGCCCTGCCCGAGGCGTTCGAGGACCCGCAACTGCGGACTCGCAACGTCTTTGCGAAGATCGACGATGACGAGATCGGCCAGCTAACGGTGCCGCTCAACGCGTTCAAGCTGGCCCATGGCGGCGGGCGGCTGGACCATGCGCCGCCCCATGTTGGCCAGCACGACACCGAGATCCTGAAAGAGCTCGGCTACGGCGCGGACGAGATTCCCGCCATCCGGGCCGCCTGCGGGAACGCAGACCAATTATGACCACGGCTTGCGATATCTTGTCTTGACAAAACGGTTTCATCGATAAAACAATCCTTAATTGGTCTGCTAATGGGCGGACCAACTGGGGAAGCTTTCCGGCCGGGTGGAACATGGCACGAAGCGGAAACACGATATCGGACATTCGTCTTGTCGGCCTGTCCTACGACTTGCCCGACGGGCGAGCTTACGGAGCCTCGATGGGGCTCGCCACCGCACGCCAGACGGGCATCGTGTTCTTGGAACTGGCCAACGGGACGATGGGCGTCGGGGAGGCGTGGGGCCCGCCGAAGGTCAGTGCCGCCTACCTTAATCTGATCCGCGACTATTTCATCGGCGTTGACGTCTTCACGTTCGAACACGCGATCGACCTGGTGCTGTCGCGCCACTACCATTTTGGCATCCAGAACCAGATGATGGCTGCGATCTCGGGCATCGACGTGGCCGCGAGGGACGCGGCGGCGCGGACGCTTGACGTTCCGCTTCACGCGCTGATCGGCGGCGCACGGTTGGATGAGGTGCCGATTTATGCCTCTGGCGGTTACATCACCGCCAACCCCGAGGCCGATTTCGAAGCGCAGATGGCCGATGCGGCGGAGCGCGATTTCGAGCGGGTAAAGATCAAGATCGGGATGTCGCCAGCCTCCGACGAATGGCGCGTCGCCAAGGCGCGGGAAATACTCGGGGACGAGGTCGAACTTCTGGTCGACGCGAATTCGAACTACACCGTGGATGTGGCGCTTCATAGCATGCGGCGGATCGAACGGTTTCGCATTGGCTGGTTCGAAGAACCGCTCGCACCCCTCGATTTCGATGGCTACGCCGAACTTGCCCGGCGCGCGCCGATCCCCGTCGCGACAGGTGAGGCGCTCTATACCGCCCATGATTTCAAGCGGCTCGCGGATCTGCGTGGCGCGCATATCCTGCAACCCGACCTGTCGCTGTGCGGCGGACTGGGACAGGGTCGGCGGATCGCCGACATTGTCCGCCACGCCCATCTGCGGCTGTCTCCACATGTATGGGGCTCAGCGGTCGGGCTGGCAGCAGCCTGCCATTTCGTCGCGGCATCGAGCAATTATCCCCATGCGGGGCATACGCCCGAACCGACCCTTGTCGAATACGATGTCGGTGAGAACCCGCTTCGGGATGCGCTTCTCACGACGCCCATCGCCCTAAAGCACGGCAAGCTTCAGTTGCCGCGCGGTCCAGGCCTCGGGATCGACATCGACCGGGCCGCCCTCGACAGGTTCGCGACATGACCGATCACGGCGCTCAGGCTCAGGCACTTTTGCGTGCAACGGGTTCCGACGCAGATCGGGGCGAGCGCATCCTCAAGATAAGCGATCTGAAGGTTCATTTCGACCTTCCCGACGATCAGGTCGCAAAGGCGGTCAATGGTGTGAGTCTTGGTGTCGCCGCTGGTGAAACGCTGGCAGTCGTGGGGGAGTCAGGGTCGGGAAAGTCGGTCACCGGACTGACCGTCTTGCGGATCCTGATGCGGGCGCCGGCACGCATCGCGGGTGGCGAGGTTCGCTACCGCACGAAGGACGGGAAGCTCGTCGATCTCCTCGGACTTCCGGAATCCGAAATGAGCGCTCTGCGCGGCAGCGAGATATCGATGATCTTTCAGGATCCGATGTCGTCGCTGAACCCGGTCTTCCCGGTGGGCGAGCAGATTGCGGAGGGCTTGCGGCTGCACCAGGGGCTCAGCCGGCGGGAGGCGCGGGCCCGGTCGGTCGAGCTTCTGACCATGGTGGGAATCGCAGAGCCGGAGGCGCGCGTCGACGAGTTTCCACACCAGCTGTCTGGCGGCATGCGGCAAAGGGTAATGATCGCCATGGCGCTGGCCTGTGCGCCGCGCCTTCTGATTGCCGACGAGCCGACCACAGCGCTCGACGTCACGATCCAGGCCCAGATCATGGAACTGTTGAAGGACCTGAAAGAACGGACGGGCATGGCGATGATCTTCGTCACGCACGACCTGAACCTCGTCGCCGAGATCGCGGACCGCGTGGCGGTCATGTATTGCGGGCAGGTCGTCGAGGAGGGGTCGGTCGCCGAGGTGCTGGAGCGTCCGAGGCATCCTTACACGCGCGCGCTTATGGACTGCATCCCCGAGATCGATGCCGATACCCGCAACGCGCGGGTGCGTCCGATCCCGGGTCGGATCGCCAACCCGCTTTCGCCGCCGCCCGGCTGCAAGTTCAACCCCAGATGTCGCTACGCCACGGACCTTTGTCGGACGACCGAGGTCGAGCTGCAGGATACCGGGGACGGACACACGAGCCGCTGTCTGCACTGGAGCGAACTGGAATGAATGCGCATTCGCCAGGCACGCAAGCCGCGGCCCCGCTTCTGTCGGCACGCGGTCTCGTCAAGCACTTTCCGATCCGCAAGGGGCTGATGGGCCGGACCGTGGGCCATGTCCGCGCCGTCGACGGGATCGATCTGCAGATCGGTGTCGGTGAGTGCCTCGGCGTCGTCGGCGAGTCGGGTTCGGGGAAGTCCACGCTCGGGCGCATCCTGCTGCGTCTGATCGAACCGACCTTGGGGGATGTCGACTTCGACGGAACATCCGTGACATCGCTCTCGGCCGCGGAACTGCAGGCATTCCGCGCGCGGATGCAGATGATCTTCCAGGATCCCTATGCCAGCCTCAACCCTCGCATGAAGATCGGCGCCGCGCTGCGCGAGGTGATCCAGCTGCACAAGGTCTGCCCCGAGGGCGAGATCGATGACCGCATCGCGGAGCTTCTGTCCCGCGTCGGCATGAGCCCCGACCACGCCGACAGGTATCCCTCCACATTCTCCGGCGGTCAGCGGCAGCGGATCGCGATCGCCCGGGCGCTCGCGGCGGGTCCGCGGTTCATTGTGGCCGACGAGCCTGTCTCCGCGCTGGATGTCTCGATCCAGGCCGAAGTCATCCAGCTGCTGCAGGAGTTGCGGCGCGACCTGTCCCTGACCACGATGTTCATCAGCCACGACCTGTCCGTCGTGGAAGTTGTCGCGGACCGCGTGCTTGTGATGTATCTCGGCCGCGTGATGGAAATGGCGCCCGCCGACGCGCTGTTCGCGCGACCTAGCCATCCCTATACGCGCGCACTTCTCTCGGCGGTGCCCAGTCGACGGGAAAAACCGGCGCGCATCGTCCTTCAGGGGGAGATCCCCAGCCCCTCGCGTCCGCCGTCCGGCTGCGTCTTTCGCACGCGCTGCCCGCATGCCTTGCCGGAATGCGCGAAGGCCACGCCCGAAGCGCGGAAGATCGGGCCCGACCACTTTAGTTCCTGCATTCGCGATGATCTCGACAACGGGGCAGCACCATGAGCAAGGGAACGGCCTTCGTCATTGGTGCGCGGGGCTTCGTCGGCTCGACCACGGTGCGCGCACTCCTCGCGCGGGGATGGGCGGTGCATTGCTTCGGCCTGCCGATGGAACCGGACATGCTCGCCGACCTGCGTGACCAGATCGGGGAAACGGAAGGTTCGGTCGAGAACACAGGGGCCATGGCCAGGGCCATGACGGCCGCCGGCGCTACCGCCGTTTTCAACTTCGCGGCCTTCTCGTCCGGGGACGGAGGGCTGGCGAAGTCGGGGGAGGCGGATGCCGATCGCGCCTTCGAGATCAACGTGGTCGGGCTGCGGCGGAGCTTTGATGCCGCGTTGGAGGCGGGCGTCGAGCGTGTGATCTGGTCCTCCTCGACGACGCTTTACGGGCCCGCCACGACCTATGCCGAGGACCGCATCGCCGAGGACGCGCCGCCGCGGCCGCAGGGCGTCTACGGTTTGACGAAGGCCATGGGGGAACAGCTGTCGCTGTTTTACAGGGATCGTCACGGGTTGGAGACCTCGGCCGTCCGCCTTCCCCTGGTTGTCGGCCCCGGACTTTGGTATCGCGGCGCCGCGTCGGCAATGGTGGGGCTTGTGCAGGCCGCCCGCCCCGGGGGGCGATACGTGCTGCGCGGCCCCGAGGATCCGATCGATCTGATGTATTCGGTCGATTGCGGCGAGGCGCTTGTCGCCATCGCCGAACATGCGGGTCGTCTTCCCGAACGCATCAACATCAACGGGTTCACGACGAACTATCCCGAGATCGGCCGCGCAGCGGAGGCGGCCGTGCCGGGTTTCGACGTGACATTCGAAGCGCAGGCGATGCCTGTGGTCTACCCGCTGATCCGCACGGAACTGCTGCAATCGACCGTCGGGTTCCGCCCGCGTTTCGGGCTGGCCGAGGCAATGCGGGATTTCATCAGCATCGAGGGGGAGTTGCCTTGCTAGAAGACCGGTTGAAGGAGATGGGCTATGAGCTGCCGGAGGCGGCTACGCCGTCCTTCCAGTATGTGCCCGTCACCGTGCATAACGGCGTCGCCTATGTCAGCGGACAGATGCCCAAGGTCGACGGCGAGGTTAGAACCTTCGGCAAGGTCGGGGCGGAGGTTTCCTTTGAGGACGCGCAGGACGCCGCACGGATCTGCATCCTTCAGGGCCTTGCCTGCCTGGTGGACGCTATAGGCGGCTCGCAAAACATCGAAAAGGTGCTGAAGGTCAATGGCTACGTGGCCTCGGCCCCCGGATTCAACGCACAACCCAAGGTGCTGGACGCCGCGTCTTACCTGTTGGTGGAGGCGTTGGGGGATGCCGGGCGGCACGCGCGTGCGGCGGTCGGCGTAGCCGAACTGCCCCGAAACGCACCCGTCGAAATCGAAATGACCGTCGCCGTCCGCAGCTAGGCACCGGCGCCCGGAGGGAGAAAACGCATGAGCGATTGGTTCGAATTGTCCGAGATGACATCCGTTGAATTCGCCGAGGCCCGAGAGACCATCAGGATTGCGCTTGTGCCGGTCGGCGCCACCGAACAGCACGGGCCGAATCTGGCCATGGGCACCGATTACGTCATCGCGCATCGGTTCTGCCAGCGCATCGCCGCCGCCATCCATCCGCGGGGCGTGGTGGTCCCGCCCGTGCCGGTGGGGCTGTCGTATCACCATATGGGGTTTCCGGGCACCCTGACCTTTTCCCCCGAGACATTCACGTCCGTTTGCTTAGACATCGCGCAATCGCTGAAGGTGCAGGGCATGAACCACATCCTTTTCGTCAATGGACACAATGGCAACTCGGCGGTGCTAAACGTGGCCGTCACGAAGATCCGCTACGATCTAGACGTGAACGCCGCCGTTGCCTTCTGGTTCCAGCAGGCGGTGGATGTCGTGCGGGAGGCGGGCAAGACCGAACGCTTCGGCCATGCCTGCGAGGTCGAGACCTCCGTTCTCATGGCGCTGCAGGGCGACATGGTGCGTGAGGACAAGCTGGAGGCCGGGGATATGCTGCCGGTCACGCTGGAGTACGCATTCAACAACCAGCCCTTCTTTCACACCGTGCCAGTGCCGTTTCACGAACAGACGCGCAACGGCGTCTTCGGCGATGCGCGTCTGGCAAGCCGCGAGACCGGCGAACAAATCGTCGAAGCGGCCGTCGCGCGAACCACGGCCTTCATCGAGACCTTCCTGAAAAAATGAGGAAAAACAAAAGACTTATTGAATAAATTGCGTTGTATTGAAAGGGCGTAAGACTTGCGGCCCCGACCGAAATCAACCCGAACCTTCGGCAGGGCGACAACGCGAACACAACCGGTTCGGGAAGCATAGGGAGACCCACATGCGATACGGAAGCGTTCTTTCGAACTTGCGCTCGTTCGGGGCGGCGATAGCCGTCTCCGCGAGCGCCCTCGGCGTTGCGTCCTCGGCGCTCGCCCAGGAGGAGCCGATCTACGGGCCCGACCCGGCGGAGATGATTTCGGGCGGTGTGCTGACCGTCGGATCGCTCGTCGAGCCGCCTGCACTCGATCCGTTCCACCAAGGGGCCGATGCCCGAATCCAGGTGACGACGCTGATCTACCAGGGCCTTTTCTACGAAGGCGAAAGCGGGGCGATCCCGTTGCTGGCCACGGGCTATTCGGTGTCGGACGATGGGATGAGCTACACCTTCACGCTCCGCGAGGGGGTGACGTTTCACACCGGTCAGGACATGACCGCGGCCGATGTGAAGTATTCCTATGACTACATCCGCGACCCGGACAACGGCTCGCCGGGCGCCGGAGACTTCTCAACCGTCGAAAGCATCGACGTGATCGACGACTACACGGTCGTCTTCAACCTCAACGCGCCCAATGCGTCGCTGCCGATGACGCTTGGCAACAAATACGGCGCCGTCGTGCCCACGGGGACGTTCGACGACGAAAACGCGCGTTCCGCGTTGAACCAGCAAAGCGTCGGCACCGGCCCGTTCCAGATCGCCACCTACGAGCCGAACAGCTTCCTTGAGCTGACGGCATTCGACAGCTACTGGCAGGAGGGGTTGCCGTATCTCGACGGTATCACGTTCCTTTTCCTGCCAAACAATGCCGCGCTCCTGGTCGCGCTGCGCAATGAGCGCATCGACATGGCCAAGCTCGGCCGGCCGCAGGATGCCGAACAGCTCGAAGGCGCGGACAATCTCGTGATCGAACGCTGGCCATCGCTTGGGCAGATGCCCCTCGATCTCGATTCCAACTACGGACCGCTGCAGGACGTCCGCGTGCGTCAAGCCATCGCGCTGGCGATCGACAAGGAGGAAATCCTCCAGGCCTCGCTGGGCGGATACGGGACCGTAATCCACACCATCGTCGCCGGCATGCAGGACACATGGGGTGTTCCCGTCGAAGAGCTGGAGTTCCAAACCCAGGACCTTGAGCGCGCCCGCGCGCTGATGGCCGAGGCCGGGCTGGCGGACGGCGTCGAGATGGATCTGACGACCATTGCCGGCTTCGACTGGATGGACCCGGCCGCGGTGACCCTGCGCGAGCAGCTCTCGGAGATCGGTATCACGCTGAACATCCAGCGCGTCGATTTGGGCGTGTGGATCGACAATTTCCGCAGCCGCAACATGGGCCTCACCTTCAACGAATGGGCGACGCAGCCCGATCCCAACATGCTTTTCTTCCGCCACTTCCACATGGCTCCGGAAGGAGCCGATTTCCGCAACTGGAACAATGAGGAAGCCTCGGCACTTCTCCGGCAGGGCCGCAGCACCAGCGACTTCGAGGAACGGCGGGCGATCTATGCCGAGTTCCAGCGGGAGCTGGATCGGACGGTGCCCACGATCATGCTCTTCAGCGCCGATATCGTGACCGTCGCGAACGAGCGGGTCCAGAACCTCTACCAGCATCCCACGGGCTGGTATTTCGGGCTCGCGAAGACGCAGCTGGCCGAATGAGGCGCGCGTCCGGGCCGCCCGGCGCGGCCCGGACACCACCGCAGCTGCCGGCGCTGCCGGCCTGCAAGGCCCAAATCGGGGCGCGATACGACGGCCCCTTCTCGTCGAGGCAATAGAACATGGGATCGTATTTGGCCAAGCGTCTGGTCGCGTCCATCGTCACGGCCATCCTGTCGAGTATCGCGGTGTTCCTGATCGTCCGCGCCGTGCCGGGCGACGTTGTCGCCCAGATGCTTGGCCAGTCCGGCGGCGCGGGTTCGCAGGCCGAGGACGCGCTGCGCAGTTTCTTCGGGCTCGATCAGCCGCTTTACGCGCAATACCTCAGCTGGCTGGGCGGCGTTCTGCAGGGGGATCTCGGTCAAAGCTGGGTGCGCGGTCAACCCGTGACCGAAATCGTTCTGCGGGCCTTCACGGTGACTCTGCAGCTGGGCCTCATGACGCTGGCCTTCGCGACCATCATCGGCGTGCCCCTTGGCCTGATCGCAGGCATCTACGAAGGTCGCCGGATCGATACGGCCATCCAGGCCTTCAACATCCTCGGCCTCTCGGCACCGGTGTTCTGGCTGGGTCTGATCCTGCTGATCGCCGTCTCAACGCTGTTTTCATGGTCGCCGCCGTTGATCTACCGGGGGCCCTTCGTGGATCTCGGGGACAACCTCGCGGTGCTCCTGCTGCCGATCCTGTCGCTTGGCATACTGCAAGCTGCCGCCTACAGCCAGTTCACCCGTCAATGCGTAGTCGGCGCGTTCTCGGAGGATTATGTCCGGACCGCCCTCGCGAAAGGGCTTCCGATGCGGACGGTCTTCGCCAAGCACATCTTGCGAAACATCCTGATCTCGCTCGTGACCTTCATGGGGTTGATCCTCATCCAGATCCTCGGCGGCGTCGTCGTGATCGAGTCGCTTTTCGCCCTGCCCGGTCTTGGCCGTCTTCTGCTTACCGCGATCGAGACGCGGGACTACCCCGTCGTGCAGGGCGCGCTACTGATGGTGGTGTTCAGCGCGCTTGTCGTGAACCTTGTCATCGACATGCTATATCACATCATCGACCCGCGCGTGAGGGTGGACAAATGACCGAACAAGCAAGCACGTCCGCCCGGTCGGCCCGCCCCACTCAGTCGCCATTGCGACGCATCTTGCGGTTCGCCCGGAAGGAGCCGTCCTTCGCGCTCGGTCTTGCGCTGACGGCGATTATCCTGCTGATCGCTCTGTTCCCGTCGTTGTTCGCGCGCCAATCGCCCACCGACATCGACACGACCGCCTCGCTTCTCGCACCCAGCGCTGAGCATTGGTTCGGCACCGACGAACTCGGCCGGGATGTCTATTCACGCGTGATCCATGGCACGCGCGTGACCCTTTCCATAGTAGCGGGCTCCATGGTGATCGCCGCCTTTCTGGGAGGGATCTTCGGCATCATCGCCGGCTATGTCGGCCGGCTGACCGACATGGCCTTCGGGCGCCTGATCGACGTGGTGCTGTCGTTTCCGCCGATCATCCTCGGCGTCGTCATCAGCGGCGTTCTGGGGCCGAGCATCCAGAACCTCGTGCTTGCGCTGTCCATCGTCTATATCCCGGTGTTCTTCCGCATCGCCCGCGCCGGCGCCATCAGCGAAGCCGCGCGCACATATGTGGAGGCCGCGCGGTCCGTCGGTCTGACGGGGCCGGCGATCCTGTTCCGACACATCCTGCGCAACGTGATGCCGCTCATCATGCTGCAATACATGATCCTCTTTCCGCTCGTGCTTCAGATCCAGGCGGCCTTGGGCTTCCTCGGTCTCGGGGTGCAGCCGCCCACACCGGATTGGGGCGCGATCCTCGAAGAGGGAAAGGATTACATCCTCTTCGCACCGTGGCTGTCGCTATTTCCAGGCCTGTTCATCATGGTCTCGGCGCTGGCGGTGACCCTGCTCGGGCGAGGCATTCAGAAACGGATGAACGGATGATGCGCCGTGCGAGCGAACAGGTCGGGGCCGGTTCAGACCCCGTGGAACGAGGCAAGGATCTCGTTGAGGTATCGGCGGATCGCCTCGGAGGCGACATCAACATCGCCTGCGCGCAACGCCTCGACGATCTTCCGGTTGGCCTTGATCGTATCGGCACGCGCATCGTCCGGGATCGGGCTGGTGTCGCCCGAACGGCCCCACTGTTCCTGCCGGCGAGCCTGTATGATCGTCTCGAAGATCTGGACGAGAAGCCGGTTGCGCGTCGCCCGCATGATGTTGAGGTGGAGTTCGTATTTCCACTCCTTGTATTCGGTCCAGTCCCGGGCATTACGGATGCCCTCAAGACACCGTTCCATGGCCGCGAAATCCTGCTCGCTGCCACGGTTCACGACAAGACGCGGGATCTGCGGCTCAATGAGAAGCCGAACTTCAAGGATCTCCTCAAGCGACACGGTGACGCCAAGCGCCGCCGCGGGGCCATGTGTTACGAAGGTGCCGCGACCGACCTCGCGCGACACCACGCCTTCGCGCTCCAGCGCATCGAGAGCCTGCCGAACCGCGTTCCGCGCCGCTCCGAACGTGTCGCAAAGCTCTCGTTCCGTGGGAAGCTTGCTGCCCACGGCGAAATACCCGCTTCGGATCCGCGTCATGATCGAGCCGTAGATGGCGTCGCGGTCGGCCGCCGCCTTTTGCCGGATATTGGTGTGACCTGATGCTGTTGAACTCTCGAGAAGCATGGCGCGTGTCTGGAACCCTTGGTGGACCAAATAAGTCGAACGTCAGCAGCGAAATGATAGTGGAATTGCCCAAGGGTGCAACCATACCTGAGCGAATTCCGGCATACCCTTGGGCGCGGGCAGCGCGCTTTCATTGCAAAATGCCGCACAAATACCACTCCAATGTTGCGTTGCAGCAGGCGGATTGGCGTTCGCGTTCCGCGGCGGCCCGCCGGGACGGGGAGTAGGTGATGCCGGTCGGTCATGCACGTCTACTGAAAACGACCGCGCCGGGCTGCACTCTGACAGCTGGGCCGTGGCGCGCGCTTTACGTTTGGAAAGGGGGCTACAGCCTCGACGGTCCATCCGCATCGCCGGAAAAGGTTTCGGACGGCACGGGCAAGGCATTGGGGCGCATCAGCGCGGATCTTCAGGAGCTGCAGGCAGGCAGCGCCGCGTTCATCTGGGAGATCACGGGCGACGGGGTGGATCCGCCCGACGTGCCGCGGGGCACGGAAATGCTCGCGCACTACGACATGCCGCTCCTGTCCGAGGACGAGACGGCCGGAGAAGCCACGCTTCGCTTCGAACGAGTGGACCTCTTCCCGGCGGTTGTCACGCCGCGCCACACCCATCGCGGAAGCGGCCTGCGCGTCCTTATCTCGGGGGACCTCGTGGCGGAACTCGACGAGCGCATATTTCGGCTAAGGCCCGGCGATGCCTGGCTGGAAAAAGGCCCGGGCGAGGCCGTCGTCGGTCGCGCCTCGGCCACGGACCCAACGGCGTTCGTTCGGCTTCTCGTGTTGCCGGCGACCTGCTTCGAACAGGATTCATTCGTCTTCCTCGACAAGGGTCAGCCCGACCGTCCGAAACCCGCCGCCTACCGTCGTTTCCATGAAGAGAGGCTCGTTCTATGACTCACTCCTCCGAAACCCATTCGTTGCCGTCGCGGACGGGAGGCGAGTTGATCGCCGATGCGCTGATCGCCAATGGCGCAACGACGCTCTTCGGTGTCCCTGGCGAAAGCTTCCTCGCCTTGCTGGATGCGATCCACAACCGCGCTGATCAGCTGCGCTTCATCAGTTGCCGCCAAGAAGGGGGTGCGGCCTTCGCCGCGGACGCATATGCCAAGCTGACCGGAATGCCCGGCGTCTGCGTGGTGACGCGAGGGCCGGGCGCGTGCAACGCGAGCATTGGGGTTCACACGGCGTTCCAGGATTCCACACCGATGGTGGTCCTGATCGGACAGGTCGCCCGCAACCACCGCGAGCGCGAGGCATTCCAGGAGGTCGAGTTCCGGCAGATGTTCGCTCCGCTCGCGAAATGGGTCACCGAGGTCGAAAGTGCAGAACGCCTCCCGGAGCACCTGAGCCACGCGTTTCACCTCGCGCAGTCGGGGCGTCCGGGGCCTGTCGTGCTCGCCCTTCCCGAGGACGTGTTGGTCGAAACGGCGCAGGTCGACGATCTTCACGCGGCGCACCGGGCCGTGGCGTCCGCAGCCGAAGCCGACGTCGAAGCCGTCCGCGCCGCACTTGACGGGGCAAGACGTCCCCTTTGCATCCTCGGCGGTCCGGGCTGGAACGCGGCCGCGAAATCTGCATTCGAGGATTTTGCCCGGCGCAACGCATTGCCGGTCGTCACTTCGCTCAGGTGTCAGGACTACTTCGACAACCATAACAGTGCCTATGCAGGCGATCTGGGGATCGCGGCCCACCCGGAGATCGTGGCACGCGTGCACGCGGCGGATGTGCTCATGGTGCTGGGCGCACGCCTGGGGGACATGACCACCCAGGGTTACACCGCCCCCGTTCCACCCCGTTCGGAACAGAAACTCCTGCACATCTACCCCGACGGCGTGGAACTGGGCCGGGTTTACTACCCCGACCTGCCTGTCGTGTCCGACATCGCCACCTTCGCGCTCGCCCTGTCGAGGCAGGACCTCGCAGGATCGGCGGAACGCGCCAGCTGGATGGCAGAGGCACGGGCACAATACGAGGCTCTCCTCGTGGCCAAACCCCAGCCCGGGGCGCTCAACATGGGCGTTGTGATGTCGGAGCTTTCCGCTCGCTTGGACGGGACGGCGATCGTGACCAACGGGGCGGGCAATTACTCCGCATGGGTTCACAAGTATTTCCAGTTCCGCGAATACCGAACGCAGCTTGCCCCAACCAGCGGGGCAATGGGCTACGGCGTGCCCGCCGCCCTGGCCGCAAAGATCGCAGCGCCCCACCGGACGGTCGTCTGTTTCGCGGGCGACGGCTGTTTCCAGATGAACGGGCAGGAACTGGCGACGATCGCCCAACACGGCCTCGACCCACTCATCCTCGTGATCAACAACGGCACATACGGCACCATCCGCATGCATCAGGAACGGGAATATCCCGGCCATGTCTATGCAACGGACCTCCACAATCCCGATTTTGCCGCCCTTGCCCGATCCTATGGACTGCATGGCGAAACGATCGACCGGACGGAAGACGTCGCGGAGGCGCTCGACCGTGCGCTGAACGCGGGTCGGGGCGCGCTTGTCGAATGCCGGGTCGACCCGGAGGGTATCTCGCCACGCGCAACGCTGCGCGGCATCCGGGACAAGGCGCTGGAGCGCATGCGCGCCCCGCAGGAGAACGCTTGAGGGCTGCGATGACGTCCGATGCCAATCCGATAGATGCCGGCATCGCGGCGCGCATCCCGCGTCGAACACCGTGTCCGCCGACGGGTCGGCGGGAGCGCGGCGTCGCCGTCCCGCTCCGGCCATTGCCGCACCCGACGCCGGGGGCCCGCGAACCCCAAATCACACGGCCCGACTGCAATCCCGACCGAAAGGGAGGTTTCAATGACCATCGGACAACACCTGATCGCCGGAACCTGGACTGGCGCGGACGACACGTTCACGAACGCGCCCATATCCGGCCCGCCGGATGCCTTTGCAAAAGGCTCGCCGGCCCTCGTGGACGCGGCAGCAACCGCGGCCGAGGCGGCATTTTCTGCTTTCGCAGAAACCACGCGGGGCGAACGGGCCGAACTGCTGCGCGATATCGCAAGCCGCATCGACGCGCGCGGCGAGGCGATCACGGCGATCGGCACCCGTGAAACCGGCCTTCCCGCTGCACGGCTCGACGGGGAACGCGGAAGGACGGTCGGCCAGCTCAGGCTGTTTGCGGACCACATCGAGGCCGGCGGATACCTCGACCGCCGCCACGATCCGGCGCTGCCGGATCGCGCGCCCCTGCCGCGCCCTTCGCTGCACATGATGCAACGTCCGGTGGGTCCCGTGGCGGTCTTTGGCGCATCGAACTTCCCGCTTGCCTTCTCCGTCGCGGGCGGCGACACCGCGTCGGCCCTGGCAGCCGGATGCCCGGTGGTCGTGAAGGGGCACGAAGCGCACCCCGGAACCTCCGCAATCGTGGCCGAGGCGATCGCCGAAGCGGTGGCGGCGGCAGGACTGCCGGGCGGAGTGTTTTCATTGGTTCACGGCGGCGACCATGCCGTCGGTTCAAGCCTGGTCTCACATCCGCTCATCCGGGCCGTCGGGTTCACGGGCTCGCTCGGCGCCGGGCGGGCGCTGTTCGACATCTGCGCCGCACGCCCCGAGCCGATCCCGTTCTTCGGCGAATTGGGGAGCGTGAACCCCGTGTTCCTTATGTCGTCGGCGCTTGCCGCGCGGGCTCAGGAGATCGGTCAGGCCTGGGCCGCGTCGCTCACGATGGGCGCAGGTCAATTCTGCACGAATCCAGGCATTGCGGTCGCCCTCAGGGGATCCGATGCCGACACATTCGCCGCTGCCGCCGGGGCGGCGCTTGCTGAAGCCCCGGTCCAATCAATGCTCACCGAAGGCATTGCCTCATCCTATCAGGCCGGTCGGGACAGCCTGGCGGCTACCGGCGGCGTCGAAACGCTGCTTGCATCCCAGAACGCGGCACGCGCGGCGGCACCCGACTTGTTTCGCGTGGCGGCCCGGGACTGGCTGTCCAGAGCGGAACTGTCTCACGAGGTCTTCGGCCCATCCGGTCTGCTGGTCATCGCCGAGGATTTCGAAGAGATGCGCGATGTCGCCGGGACGCTTCCGGGGCAATTGACCGCGACGATCCAGATGGATGAGGCCGATACCGACGCGGCCCGTGCGCTCGTGCCCGTGCTGGAACGGAAGGCCGGCCGACTTCTCGTGAACGGGTTCCCTACCGGGGTGGAAGTCGCCGATGCGATGGTCCATGGCGGACCGTATCCCGCGTCCACGAATTTCGGACATACGTCTGTCGGGACCCTGGCCATCCGGCGCTGGCTTCGGCCAGTCTGCTACCAGAACATGCCGGACGCGCTTTTACCGGTCGATCTTCGATAGACAAAAAACGCCGACCAGAGAGCGAACTCCTTCACCTTGTCGCGACAAGCCGCTTCGCTTCGAGCCGCAGTCGCAATATCGCGCGGCAGGTCGGAACCGTCAGAACATTGGCCATTTCGGGTTGGCATGGCAGGGAAAAGTCCACTTCGGGCTCGGAACCGTCGTTCGCTGCATGTTGCATCAACGTCTGCTTGCTGTTCCTTCGCTGACATCAGTCGCCGCTGCGGCATGTTCTCAAGCGAGCGAAGCCCGTGGCGCGTTGCGTGG
>Ga0102938_10001823_pt1 | contig 16114 bp, 17 predicted proteins | sample SalPonR2_B_D2_MG_FD_84516 | JGI IMG/M metagenome (GOLD analysis project Ga0102938, IMG submission 84516) | Salt pond soil microbial communities from South San Francisco under conditions of wetland restoration - Salt Pond MetaG R2_B_D2_MG | ecosystem: Environmental > Aquatic > Marine >...
CGGATTTATTGTGAAATTGTTGCCGGTGAATGAATGATTAAACGCTTTTTTTTCATTTTTTTCTTCTTTGTGCTGTTCGCCTTTGCAAGTTACGGGCAGTACCTGCTCGAAGTGCGCGACAGCCACAGCGATGAGCCGTTGCAGGGAGTTTCGTTATCAGGTGTCATGAATTATGAGAATAGACCAAACGGCGTGTTGGAGCTCACCAAAAATGCTTTGGAGGTTGTAGATAGCATAGTTGTCTTTCGGCATGGATATGATGCATATACCTTACATAAGCCATTCCCGGAATCCCCTGCCGTGGTGTACCTTAACAGACTTAGCCAAAATCTTGATGAGGTAATTGTGGCTGTAGACCAGTCGGCAAGAGCGTTGCGTAAGTCGCCATCTTCCATAGCCTATCGCGAAAGCAAATCCTTGTTTGCACATCAAAGCGCTGTGCCGGGCAGTCAGCTTAATGCTTTGCCTGGCGTATACATGCAATCAGGCACCAATAATACGAACCGGCTCACGATTAGAGGTGTAGGCTCGCGTACCCCATATAGTTCTAATCGTATACGAGCTTATCTGGGGACATTCCCGCTTACCGATGGCAATGGGGTAACTGTGTTGGAAGACCTGCCACCTGCCATTATGGAGTCGGTAGAGGTTTTAAAAGGGCCTGCCGCTACTCTCTATGGCTCAGGTTTGGGTGGCGTGGTGAAAATAAATACCACCGGTTTTGATGATTATAGGCAGGGCGCATTACTTAACACGAAGGTGGGAAACTTTGGGCGCAAAATGCTGGGTGTGGGTGGAATGGCCCGCAATGGGCATTTTGCAGCCCGTGGATATGCTTCTGTTTTCCATGGTAATGGTTTTCGCGATAATAACCGCTACGAACGGCAAACATTTTACTTTAATGCCAGGCAAAAGGTGGCTCAAACCACTTTTTCAATCATGATGCTTTATACAGGGCTTTATGGTGAAATCCCAAGTTCTTTAAGCGAAAAAGATTTTCGGAACAATCCCTCTTCGGCGGCCGATAACTGGCAGGCGGTAAATGATTATGAACAATACGATCGGGTAGGGGTAAATCTGCAGGCACGCACCATAATAGGGCAGCACTGGCGTAACCAGTTGACAGTGAATTTCAGACACAACGACCCGTATGAAGTACGTCCATTTAATATACTTGATGAGGAAACTCATGCTGCCGGGTTTACCAATCGCCTTAAATATTATGCAGGAAACTGGCAGGTGTCGTTAAGCGCCCATTTGACCCGTGAAAACTATAATTGGACCACATATGAAACTACAGAGTCGGGGCAGGGAGCGTTAATTAATGAAATGCTCGATCATAAACTACATGCCAACACGGGATTACTCATGCAGTGGCAGCCCGCGGGTAATATTACAGCACAGGCAGGGGTAAGTCTGAATCATGTCCGGTATCGGCTTAAGGATCTGCAGCAACCGGGTACTACATTCGAACGTTATCAGTTCGACCCTGTATGGTCACCTTCTGTTGGGGTGAATTATGAACCATGGGAAACGCTCAACCTGTTTGCTGCCATATCGCACGGTTTTTCGCCGCCCTCGCTCGAAGAAACCCTCATGCCCGATGGATTAGTCAATACCGACTTACAGCCCGAACAGGGGCTTATGGCTGAGCTGGGTTTAAGATGGCGCTACAGGAAGCTATTGCGGTTGAGTGCCACCTTATATGGCCTGGAAATTACCGATATGCTTGTTACCCGGCGGCTGGCCGAAGATCAGTTTATGGGTATCAATGCCGGTAAAGTACGCCATGGTGGGGTAGAGTTCCAAACTATTGTGCGCCCGCTCAGCTTTTTAAGTAATCCGGCCTTCAACCTAACCATCACCAGCACACTGGCCCATTCAGTGAACCGTTTTGTGGAGTTTGAGGATCAGGGTAACGACTATGCAGGCAACCACCTGCCCGGTATTCCGGAATACAACTGGTACAATATGTTGCAAATGGAGTTGTTCGGTCGCTACACACTGCACCTTGATCATCGCATGGCCGGCCGCCAATATATGACCGACGATAACACGCTTACCTACAGTGGCCACCAAATATCCAGTCTGAGTGTTAGTGCCCGGGTGGGGCAATTGCATAACCCGCACGTAACTTTTACAACTGGTATTCGCAACCTGTTCGACACACATTACGCCGCCATGCTTTTGATCAATGCCCCTTCATTCGGAGGAAGTGCACCCCGTTATTACTACCCCGGTACACCGAGAAATGGATATGTATCTGTTAAGTTCAATATGTGAGAGGTTTAATCCTGAAAGAGTAATCTTAAGCTGTAATTCTGGTTTGTGTTAATTTTAGTTGAAATTCAGATTCAAATAAGTTTGGTTAAAAATTCAATAATTCTAAAGATAATTTATAGTTTTGTATGCAATGTTATATTTTATCAATATGAAAATAATTATTGCTTTGTTTTTATTAACAATGATGGCAGGTGCTTCTGCTCAGAATTACAATACGTATTTTGAAAGGGGCATTCAGTTTAAAGGTAGCGAAAATTACAGACAGGCTGAGGAATATTTTTCAAAAGCAATTTCAATTCGTAATTCCAAATCAGCTTACTTAAATAGAGCTGAAACAAGGATGGCACAGGGCAATCGAACGGGCTTCTGTGTTGATCTTAAGTGTGCAGCTCAGAACAAAAGGGGCCGGGAATTTCTTCTTTATCATAAATATTGTTTTGAGAATGATACTATAGAGGAAGACAGACAAAAACTCTTATTAAACAGGAAATCTATAGCTGATCAAGAAAGTGATTATTTGCATTACAATAAAGCTTCAGGAGATACCATAATTTATAGGATTCATGATGAGCGGAAAATTTTTACTTATATTAATAATCAAAGTAAAGAGGCTGCATTTAATGATTTGTATAAGCAAATTATGAATAATCTAATATATCCCCGAGTTGCATTGGAAAATGCTATACAAGGTGTTTTATTAACCAGAATTTTGATTGATAAGGATGGCTCTATTTTAAAAGCAGAGTTAATCAACCAAAGACATCCTTCATTAATGCAGGCTGTTTCCTCAGTGCTTAAAAAGCTTAGGAGCGTGCGTCCGATTACTTATGGCGACAGTGCTGGGGTGCTATACGAGATGGATATTCCTGTTTCATTTAAGCTTCAATAATAAATATGAGAAAAATTTTATTTTTAATTCTATTAATCAGTTCTTTTCAGTCAATTTATTGTCAAATAAGTGTATATGATCGCAATGCAGCAATTGATCTGATAAAAGAATCCACAGAAGATATCAATAATGCACATTATGCCCCGGCTATTGAAAAACTTGAGCAAGCTATTCAACTTGACTCAAGCATTAGGCAGGCCTATGTATTAATTAATCAAGCTGCACGTAGTTCCGGCAATTCAGAAATGCAGAAAGTGTATTTAAATAAAGCCATTAAGCTGTATACCGAAGATGACCTTTTTTACTATTATCTTGGTAAGTATTATATGAAAGAAAACCAACTGGATAAATCAATTTATTATTTGTCGAGAGCTGTTAAGTTTAGTAAACAAAATGGTGAGGATTTTCCGGCTGTATATGATTATTACGTCAGTAGGGGTATTTGTTATTTAAAACAGCAGCATTATGAAAAAGCAAATAGTGATTTTGATGCAGCATTAAAACTCAATAAGCTGAAAGCAGGAATTTATGTAAATAAAGGCATTGCACTTTTTAAATTGAATCGGAATACAGAAGCCTGTTTAAGTTGGAACAAGGCAAAAGAAAAAGGCATGGGCAATATTGTTCAGAGATATATTGATAAATATTGCGAGTAGTACAATCGAGAAAATATATATGGAATATTTATGCTATAGTATAATTGTTTTATTAACTCTGCATTCGATTTAACAGATTTATACTATTGGCATGTCATGCTTGAAATGACGGATAAGTTGAAGAAGTTTTCATTTTTAGCAAAGCAAAAAATGTGCGTATAGCAGTGTTCTGTAAACATTTTTTAACCCAGATAAAAATGAAAAAAACAATACTTGGTAAATCAGGTTAAGTTTGGCATGACACTGGCTTCAGGTTATAAAAAATAAAGAATGAACTGGATTATTTTAACCATTGCAGGTTTTTTTGAAGTAGCTTTTGCGTTCTGCCTTGGAAAGGCAAAAGAAACAACAGGTACTGAAATGTACTTATGGTATACTGGCTTTGCTGTAACGCTACTCATAAGTATGACGCTTCTGATAAAAGCAACCCAAACACTGCCCATTGGAACGGCCTATGCTGTGTGGACGGGTATAGGAGCCGTTGGAACAACCATGGTGGGTATATTTATTTTTAAAGAACCCACTACGTTCTTGAGGCTTTTTTTTCTCTCTACATTAATTATATCAATTGTGGGCTTAAAGGCTGTTTCTCATTAAAATGATTGATTACATCGTCTTATTTTGGGTTTTATTTTGACTTTTATGCCTTGATTATTGCGGCAGGTTTATTAATTTTATATCAACAAATCTATGGTCAGGGCTTATTTCATCTTGTAAATTGAATAATAATCTAAATTGAAAAATGATGAATCGTATTTTAATTATTGCGTTAATGGCGTTTATGCCATTTGTAATGAGCTGTAATGGAGGCGACAAAAAATCTGAAAAAGAAACTGCATCAAATGATGTTTGGGAAGTAGATTTCTTCGACGACTTTGATACATTTAACCCCGACAACTGGCAGGACCAGCGCATTTGGGTTAATAATGAAGAGCAGTGTTATGTGCCAGATGGTGAGTATGGAACACGCGAGGTAAGTGATGGTACGCTTAAGATAAAAGTGGTCAATATCGGAGAAAAAATCGACTGTGACAATATGGACAAGCATGGGAATCAGCATCCTGAGACCCAATATGTAGCAGGACGTATCGTTACAAAAAACCGGAAAGAATTTGTAAAAGGTAAATGGACGGCACGCTTAAAGTTGCATGGCAATGGTGAGGCAAGTATGTTTCCTGCCTGGTGGATACTTGGCGCAAGAAACAATGAGCCTCCAGTACAGGAAGCGGACGAAAATGTTTGCTGGCCGCTAACCGGCTCTGGCGAGATTGATATTTTTGAACATCATGGAGACCATCAAAAAGATAAATATACCACAGGAGCTATTAAAAGCCTTGGTGAGTGCGATAAAGGCGATTGGCGAAGTTTACGTACCGATATCCCTGCCACGCTTAACGAATACCACGAATACTCTGTAGAGTGGGAGGGCAGCGATCTTGTTTTCCGCCTCGATGGCAAAGAAGTGCATCGCAACGTTGGTCAGGGCGATGAATATCCGGAGCCCATGTTTGCAATCTTAAATTATGCAAAAATCACAGATTCGCCCATGGAAGGGGAGTGGGTGATGGAAGTGGATTGGGTGAAACACGAATCCCGGAAGAAATAATTAATTTATGCACAAAGTTCCCTGGCAACAATAACCACAAGCAAGTTTCAATTATTGAAAATTATATCCTACGATATGCCTGAAAAAACAATCGCCGGACGTTTTAGTAAAAAAGAGGAACAGGCCAATGCCATTTCGCACGGCATTGGAACCATTTTAGCTATTACCGGACTTGTTTTTATGGTTATTGTTGCCCTTAAATATGGTACTGTGCGCGGAATTGTCAGTGCCAGTGTTTACGGAGCTACATTGGTTTTGCTTTACCTTTCTTCTACCTTAAATCATGGTTTAAAAGTTGGCAAAGCAAAAGATTTTTTCCATAATTTTGATCAGGTTGCCATTTACCTCTTAATTGCAGGAACCTACACGCCTATTGCCCTGGTCGGGTTACATGGAGACTGGGGCTGGACCCTTTTTGGGCTGCAATGGGGATTTGCCTTTGCCGGCATTATTGTAAAAGTATTTTTGCCCAATAAATTTGAAAAGGGAGTTAATATCTTTTACATCATTTCCTACATTATCATGGGATGGATGCTGTTGTTTTTTCTGCAACCAATATTCCGCAATATTCCAACTATGGGTGTAGTTTTTCTCTTAATAGGTGGAGCATGCTACACCCTTGGTACAGTGTTTTTTAAAATGGAAAAATTGCCTTATCACCACCTTATTTGGCATCTGTTTGTTATTGCAGGAAGTGTAATGCATGTGCTGGCTGTATTGTTTTATGTGCTGCCGGCTTAGTAAAAATGGCTATTTCGGTTTGCGTATTCCGGTTCAAAGACTGCAGAATGGCTTTTGCAATCAGAATGTATTCAATTTCGTTTTTTAAAGTTAAACCAGAACTATAAACTTTCCACTACAAATACCAGTTTGTATTTGTTAGTGTGTAATTAAATGTGCTGCAACCAAAATAAATGAAGAGGATATTAAAAATGATTGGACTTTCGTTACTGGGAATTATTGTTTTAGGCATCATAGGCCTGGCGCTGTTTATGACTTTCAGCCCTCAGTTTGGAAGTAGCTTATCGAAGGAACAAAAAGCTGCTTTCGGCCAACTGCAAAATTTTAAAAATGGTAAATTTCAAAACCAACAGTCAAGTCCAATGGACATGAATTTCAGGAAGGTTTTTAAAGAGATGATGAATAAATCTCCCAACCGAAGCCCCAATGAGAATATTGCGGTACAAAAAATTGATTCCACCTCAATAGCCACCCTCAATGCTGAAACAACCCGATTAACCTGGTTTGGGCACTCTACTTTTTTACTGGAGATAGATGGAAAGAAAATCCTTATTGATCCAATGCTAAGCAAATCCCCTTCGCCGGTTTCTTTTGCCGGATCAAAAAGGTTTTCAGACGAAATACCAGTTGAAGCATCCAGTTTGCCCTTTATTGACGCAGTAATTTTATCGCACGATCATTACGATCATCTGGATTATAAAACCATTAAGCAACTGAAAAATAAAGTCGGGCAGTTTTATGCCCCGCTCGGCGTGGGCAACCACCTGAAATCTTGGGGTGTAGATGTGTCAATTATTCATGAGCTGAATTGGGGTGATAGCATTCAGCATGATCATATCAAACTGGTATGCGGCCCGGCGCGTCATTTTTCCGGCAGAGGATTGTTCGATAGGGCTACGACGCTTTGGTGCTCGTGGATTATTCAGGGAAAAAAGCATAACATTTTTTTTAGTGGTGATAGTGGGTACGGGCCACATTTTAAAGAGATTGGCGATCAATACGGTCCGTTTGATATCTCACTTTTAGAGTGTGGGCAGTATAACGAGAACTGGAAACACTTACACATGATGCCCGAAGGAACAGCACAGGCCGCTGTAGACCTTAAAAGTAAACTTATGATGCCCATTCATTGGGGAGCGTTCTCGCTTGCCTTTCATGACTGGACAGACCCTGCAGAACGCGCAGTGGCTAAAGCCAAAGAACTTAATATGCCCATAACCACTCCCGAAATTGGAGAGCCTGTTGTTTTGGGTGAAAAATATTTTCCAAACGAAAAATGGTGGACAAAATATATCATTCAATAAAACAAATTCTATGCGCACTTTTACAAAAGCCATCGTACGAAAACCCGCTGAAACGTTTGCCAATGGCATATCAACTGCAAATCTTGGTAAACCAAATTACCAATTGGCGCTGAAGCAACACGAAGCCTATTGTGAAGCGCTCATTAAATGTGGTTTGGAATTAACCGTTTTAGATGCCAGTCCGGACTTCCCGGACTCCTGTTTTGTGGAAGATACGGCTGTGGTAACACCCGAATTTGGTGTTATTGCGCGACCCGGCGATCCACAGCGATTAGGTGAGGAGCAGGAGATTAAATCAGTGCTGGCACCCATGTTGAAATTACATTACATTGAAGCACCCGGAACACTCGAAGGGGGCGATATTATGCAGGCAGACAATACATTTTACATAGGTCTGTCGGGCAGAACTAACCTTGCCGGCTCAAAACAACTACATAAAATACTGGCGCAATACAACTACAATACTTACTCCGTGCCGGTATGCAACCTACTGCACTTTAAAACAGGGGTGAACTATCTTGGCGAAAACAACCTGATCATGCACCGCGATTTTTGCTCTAAAGACGATTTTAAGGGCTACAACCAACTTATTGTAGACCCCGCAGAGGAATATGCAGCCAATTCACTGCGAATAAACAACTATGTGCTTGTGCCAAAAGGATTCCCTAAAACAAAAACCAGCATTGAACAATTGGGCTACGCTGTAATTGAGCTTGACCTCTCAGAATTTCAAAAAATGGATGGCGGATTAAGTTGCTTGTCGCTCAGGTTTTAAAGTGCTATATGTGATTTATGCAATCTTAGCTTTTTAATAGCTATATTCGCTCAACTACAAATCTTAATTTTATAAATTATATCAAAACATTTAATTATGATAACGAAAAAAAAACTATTTGATTGGCTATTTATTATTCTTTCTGGTGCGCTTATGGTAGGCCTTGATCATTATGGCCTGTTGGAAAAGTATGCAAGGTTCGCATTAATTCCTTTGGTTGGTGCATATTTTTTAGGTCAATTTGTTACGAAAAAATTTGAGGTTAAAGAGAAAGATTCAAATCTATAAAAGTGTCTTTTAATATTGAGACTAGGGCCAGTGACGATTTTTGCAATTGAATTACTAATATACATTGCCATTTTTTTCTAAAAAGTGCTTATCTTAACACTATGAAGCAATTAACGTTACTTTTGGTCAATACTATTTCGCTGATCTTTGCACTTGTCATGAACGGAAAGCAGGGCAGTACCCTGTTCAACGGTAAAACCGTGGGCGACATTAGTGCCAAATACGATACACTTATAACTCCGGCTGGTTATGCATTTGCCATCTGGGGCATCATTTATTTGCTGTTGATTCTTTTTGTGGGATACCAATGGTATGCCTGGTTCAGGAACAAACAAGACCGTGAGTTAATGCAAACCGGTTTGTGGTTTGCCCTGGGTAATTTAGCCAACGGCTTTTGGATTGTCGCCTGGCTGAATGATCACATTGCTTTTTCTGTTTTATTAATTTTTACACTTTTACTGTCACTAATTATGCTTTCCATCAGGTTGCGGCTCGAAATATGGGATGCTCCGCTACGTATCATTACGTTTGTTTGGTGGCCCATTGTATTTTATCTGGGTTGGCTTGTAATTGCCTCGGTGGCAAATATGGCTGTATGGTTGGTGAGTACAGGCTGGGAGGGGGGCTTTTTATCTCCCGCAACATGGGCCATTGTGCTGATAGCACTAGCTACAATTATTTACCTTGCACTTATATTTAGTCGAAATATGCGTGAGGCCGCCCTTGTAGGTGTGTGGGCGCTTATAGCAATTGCCGTGCGGCAGTGGGCGATACACGAAAATATTGTTATTGCAGCCTTTTTGGCCGCTGCGGTATTGTTTACAGCTGTATCGTGGCATGGCTATCAAAACCGCCACACTGCCCCTTTAAAGAAGTGGCAACGTAATGAAATCTAGGATTTTGTATCGTTTTTTTGTCAAATCGTTTTAATTTACTTATTGTTGCTTAAACAGTTACAATAAAAAAGTGTCGTAGCGGTATGTACATTAATACAAGGCGTAAAAACTTCTGGCTAATTTTGGGTTTCGTTATATTTTGGAACTCCGGTTTTATAGGTGCCGAGTTTGGTTTGCCTTATGCCGGTCCGTTTACGCTGCTTTTTTGGCGTTATCTGGCCCTCAGCTTGCTATTAGCTTTCTATCTGCTTTTAAAAAGAGATTTGCGTTGGATCGGTTGGCGTTATGCACGATCTTTTATGCTTGTAGGTGTCCTGGCTCATGGTGTATGGCTCACCTCAGTACTGATATCGATTGATTATGGTGTGCCTGCAGGAATTGTGGCCCTTGTGGTGGCTCTACAACCGCTGGCAACAGGAGCACTTTCGGGCAGCGTAGTAGGAGAACCTACCCCACTCACCCGCTGGATCGGACTCATTGTGGGGTTTGTAGGCGTGGCCATTCCCGTGGTGACGCGTGTCGATTTTAGCAATGCTGAAGATATTATAGCATGGTTTATTCCTTTACTTGCAGTAGTGGCCATTACTATTGCCAGTCTAATTGAGCGCAAAATCGATGTGAAAAAGGATTACCCACGCATACCCATAGACCTGTCTCTTTTTTACCAGAGTATAGCCACAGCAACAGTTATAGCAATACCCGCGCTATTTTGGGAAGAGTTGGCCACACAATGGAACGGCGTATTCATCTCGGCCATGATATGGCTAATACTGGGTGTTTCCCTTGGAGCTTACGCTATAATGTGGTTGCTTGTTGAACGCCTCGATGCCACAAGAGTAGCATCCCTCTTTTACCTCGGACCGCCTGTTACTATGCTTATGGCCTGGATTGCGTTTGGTGACAGAGTTGCAATGGTCGACATCGTGGGACTTTTAGTCGTATTTGCTGGTGTCATTATCGCCTATCTGAAACCACATAGCTCTATACAGAATAATTAAACGCATTTTCTAATTAAAAACAAATCTTGATTTTCCCCGAAACGTGTTACAGCTTATTCATGCTGGGCGCCAGTGTCTTTTATTATATTTTTTTATGTTTTAATTTAAAATGCCGCAACTTGTACAATGCTTTGTCTCTCCCGGCAACATCTTTCAATGTTGCCACATATTGAACATGGTTATTGCACAAAAAATACGCCTTTTACTATAAAAACATTACTACCCGTTGCTGCTTCACCGCGTATTTCATTAAATTTGTAGATAACAGGAGTTTGCTAAACATTTAACAAAATCAGATAACCGAACATCAAAGGTTCGCTTATCGCCAGGGAATGAAATGCTATTGACAATGATTTAGGAGATATGTCGATAGCCAAATGTTTGGCAACAAAATTATCTAGGAATAAAGTATTAGTTAAACAGTAAAAACATAAACATGAAAATCAGAATTATTCTTTAGCTCCTTTTTTTATTTTTATGGTATCATGTAAAAACAATATGAATGCCTCCCTTAATTAGTAGCATTTTTAAGTAAAGTATTCCAATTAAAAGATTTTAATAATTTAAATAGATTTTCAATTGTAGGAATAAGCCTAATAATGTTATGCAATCAAATACAGAGCCGATCGGACTTAACTTAAAAGTACTTAATGACATGATATTTTTAGACACGATAACTTACTAAATTATATTAGCATATGACAAAAATGGATTTCTTCCGGATTATGATAAAAATTTTCGGATTATACATGGTTATTTCGACAATTTTTTCAGCAATACCTGGCAATATTTCATGGATTATTATGGATATCGACCTTGTTGGAATATTTTGGATACTTGCCGTTGTGATAATTCTCTTTCTTTTATTTTTATTTCTAATTTATAAACCTGACAAGATAATCCGATGGCTAAAATTAGACCGGGGTTTTGATACCGACGACATTAAGATAGAAAATTTTAATAGCGATAATATTGTAAAAATAGCCGTGATTATTATTGGAGGATTTTTGCTGATTCAAAATATCCCTTATTTTCTGATTCACAGTTACTTTGGGATTAAAGCTTCAGTACAAATGGAATTTAATACTGGCAGGCTAATTGATTATGGCGATTTGACAGATAAGTTTTCTTGGTTGATAAGTTTTATAAATCTTTTGATTGGCTATTTACTTTTAACGAACTATACAAATATTAGTAAATTTCTTAAAAGAAAAAATGAGAAGAACGATTGAAGTGAAGTGGCCTGACTGCAGCAAATAAAGGTACTGTCTTAAAATCAAAATAGATTTTAAATAATTAACTTTGATACAGCGAAAAGAGGGATTCCCCGTTAGCGCGATTTATAATCCGTGCAAAACGCTAGAAATCTGCAGCAATTAATATAGTGTAGGGCTGAAGCAAGATGAGGCATATTTTAACCCAAAAGTAAAAATTCATATAAACAATGAGGACATTCTATATGTTGGGAATTCTGGACTGGAAAGCGTTTGGAGCTATTAAGCGCGGCATATGCGCTTTTACATCCCTTTAGTTATTTGGCTTGAGGGTTATTTGCAGGATTACAGGGATGAATTATCTGGGAAGTAATTAGTATAAAATACAAATAAAACGATGGAGAAAAAGAAACGTATAGCATTGGTTGCGCATGATAACCGAAAAAAAGACCTTATTGAATGGGTTGACTGGAACCGGGAGATTCTATGTATGCATGAGTTAGTATGTACAGGAACAACCGGTAAACTTGTTGAGAACATATTGAATAACGAACAAACGGATAAAAGAGATGAAATAATTACAATCAAAAAATTAAAATCAGGTCCGTTGGGTGGAGATCAACAATTGGGAGCCATGATTTCAGAAAGCCAGATTGATATCCTCATTTTTTTCTGGGATCCTATGGAACAACAACCGCATGACGTGGATGTAAAAGCGCTATTGAGAATTGCAGTGCTGTATAACATTACAACCGCGAGTAATCGTGCTACTGCAGACTTTATTATCTCTTCCAGATTATTTAATGAAGCTTATAAACCCATGATAAAAGATTACAGTAAATACATCATGAGAAATACCGAAAAATAAGTGGATAATAGGCTTCGATTTGTGCCAGTGTTCCCGAAGTGATTTATCCCACTGATTCCGGTTCAAACTGTGCCATTTTTTGGGCGTGCACAATTTTAATTCGGATTCGTTTTGTGCCATTTCTGAGCCGGGTTGGATCAACTATTATGGGCACTTCAGCATTTGGAAACTTTACAAGGTTTTCCGACTGTTGCACAAACGATTGGTTCGATGGGCACGCAGGAAGTACAAACGTTACAAGAATAGTTTTCACAAGGCCTACAAATGGCTGAAGACAGTAAGGAAGCAATTTCCGTACTTTTTTTATCAATGGAAATTTGGCTTTTCTATTTAACTTGTAGCGGATTTATGTATGACAAGAGTCGTATGACGGGAACCGACGAAAGGAGCTCACGAATACAATAAAAAATAAGATTAATGAGTAAAGTGTCACGTGCGTTTCTGTGAGAGGCTTGGGGTGAAATCCCCTTTGCCTGCTCCACTAGCTATTCGATACCCAATATTCTTCATATAAAAACCTCCCGAATAGGTTTGAAATTAATTTATCTAATCCTCAAACTCAGATTAAATCCCCTTGCCAAAAGAGAATACCTCCCCACTACCGTAGGATTTTATCGCGTATGGGATTAGTTTACTGGATTATTTTGTACATTGTAAATCGTACATTTAGCTAAGTAAAGATTGGTAAGCCTCGGCTGAGAAACTCACATAGAAGGTAATTTCACATTAGGCTTTGCTGGTGCAGAATCAGCAGTAGAATGAAAACCAGGAAAATAGATCAACTAAAATACGTTTTATGAAAAACTTATTAAAAATTATAGTATCACTTTCAATGATAACATTTGTTGCGTGTGAATCGCAGAAACATATTTCTGTTACGGTCATCGATGAAGTTACCAGGCAGCCGCTGGACTCTGTTTTTGTACAAGTTGATGCCGGAAATAATGGGGTTTATAATAAAAATTCTGATGATGGGTTTACAGACGAATCCGGAAAATATGAAACCTATATGATGATTGGCTGTAGTTTTGGTTGCTATGATATTAGAATGACTTATACTAAATCCGGGTACGAAAAACTAATTCAATTAAATAATACAATTGATACAATAAGCTTGAAAAAGAAATGAAAACCAATCCGAATGACGAAATGCCCTGCCCGCAGGTTTCGCAAATCCAAATTAGATATTTTTTTAATAGTAAACTGCAGCTATGAAAAAGCCCTTTTTTTATATAGCAACCGGACTGATCTTGATGACTTCCTGTCAATCAAATGCTGATTTTAAGCGATTGCAGAACGGGGATATAATTTTTCAGAGCTCAAGATCGGCACAAAGTAAAGCTATTCAGGTAGCCACCGATTCAAAATACAGTCATATGGGCATCATTTATAAGCAGGGTGGCGAATATTTTGTTTATGAGGCCGTGCAACCAGTAAAACTCACACCGTTAAAGGAGTGGATCAAAAGAGGGGTGAAAGGGCACTATGTAGTTAAGCGCATTAAAAACTCCCAAAGTGTATTAACGCCGGCCGCTTTAGCAAAAATGAAGCAGGTTGGTGAGCAGTATATCGGAAAAAACTATGATTTGTATTTTGAATGGTCAGATTCACGGATGTACTGTTCTGAGTTGGTGTGGAAAATGTATAACGAAGCCTTTGGTCTTGAGATCGGTGAGTTGGAAAAACTCGGTGATTTTAATCTGGCTCATGAAGTAGTTCAACAGAAATTAACAGAAAGATATGGCGATAATATTCCAAAGGAGGAGCTGGTTATTTCACCCGTATCCATGTTTAATTCAGACCATTTGATTACCGTTTACGAACACTGATCATTAACTCCGTTGAGCTTATTTTTATTACCGTTGTAATCGATGCAATGGTTTTGAAACCCGTTAAATCCATTCCCGCTGAGATTGTTGCATGTAAAATAGTTTAAGTTTTGAGGAGGGAGATCCCAGAGGAAACAGATATTTAATGTTAGAAATCAAGCTATAGAAATCGCCCTGATATGCATTTGATAAATAGAACGACTTTTCTATCGGTGATCTCCGTCAGGAAATCCATGTATTTTTATGAGGGTTTTCTAAACGAGCAGATTATACGCGAATGCTTCGAAAAGTTATTCTAATTAATTAAGTCAGCGCTTAATTATTTTGTGATTTTTGTTATAGTTTGTAGTTTAGATATTTTAAAATGTAAAATTATTGAATTATGGGTAAATGCAGGTATTGCGGTGAAAGTGCCGGATTTTTACGAAATAAACACAAAGCATGCGAGCAAAAATATATTAAAGGCAAATCAGGAATTTATAATTTGGTTTTACAAGCCATTACTACCTCTGCCGACTTTAGTGATGTAAACCCACAAGCGGAGAGGGTAGCATCAGAAACTTTTGTAGGTAGCGAAGAAGCACAGGATCTGTATTTAACAGCATTTGAAAATGCGGTGGAGCAATTTCTCGATGATGGTATCTTGTCGAAAGCAGAAGAACACAAGGTAGCCAGCTTTCAGGATGCATTTGGATTTTCGCAGCAGGAACTGGATCGTAATGGAGCTTTTAACCGGGTAATTAAAGCTTCCATTATTCGCGATATTACGGAAGGCAATTTGCCTGAAAACCCTATTCATGTGGAGGGTGCTTTGCCCTTTAACTTATTGAAAAGCGAATCGTTGATTTGGCTTTTTCAGGACGTGGAATTTATGGAGCAAACCACGCGGCGCGAGTTTCAGGGAGGTCATCAGGGTGTTAGTATCCGTGTGGCCAAAGGGTTATATTACCGGACCGGCAGTTTTAAGGGGCGACCTGTGCATGTTCAGGAAATGAAATATATCGATACCGGACTTATGGGTATTACGAATAAGCACGTATATTTTTCATCAGCCAGCAAAAATTTCAGGGTAAGGCTTAACCGTATAATGAAAACCGAACCCTATGAAGATGGTATTGGTTTGCAAAAAGATACAGCCAATGCCAAACCGCAGGTTTATAAAGGCCTTGATGGTTGGTTTGTCTATAATTTGATTCAAAACCTTATGCAATTGTAATTTTACTGTTTTAATATCTTTACATTAATTCATTGCCAATGTTAGTGCGGATTTTGTAATTAGTGCGATGAGCTTGAGAAACCTCAAATCCATTCCCGCTGCGTGAAATTGAGTTTGAATTTTGAGGGGTACTGAAAACCCACATGCCCCTATGTTTGCTATCCTGCTGAATTGGCAGCGTATTACTGTACATGCAATTATCACGAACCCAATATAAAAACCTGGCTTTTGCCGCTAAATAAAAAGAAGTGAATTGAGCTTTTTTTAAAGCAAAAAAGACGCTGGAGAGACAAAAAAAGCGAAAAAATATAATTTATAACGAATTTTTTATCTTAAAACTATATGAATCAGTATAAAAGATTACCTTTGTGGTCAACATTAAATATTTTATCATGAGTAACGGAACAGTAAAGTTTTTTAACATTTCAAAAGGATTTGGATTCATCACACCAGATGACGGTGGCAAAGATGTATTTGTACATGCAAATGGACTAATTGATGAAATCAACGAAGGGGACAAAGTAAGCTACGATGTAGAAGAAGGTCCTAAA
>Ga0102938_10001827_pt1 | contig 16107 bp, 19 predicted proteins | sample SalPonR2_B_D2_MG_FD_84516 | JGI IMG/M metagenome (GOLD analysis project Ga0102938, IMG submission 84516) | Salt pond soil microbial communities from South San Francisco under conditions of wetland restoration - Salt Pond MetaG R2_B_D2_MG | ecosystem: Environmental > Aquatic > Marine >...
CACATGTCAGGCAAAGGGACAGACGGAAAGCCAAGGGGGGGCTCTGCGTCCGGATCAGCTTTGCGCCGGCGGCGGCGGGGTGGCGCCCGAGCCGGTATCGCCGGCCGCCGCCCTCGTGGCCTGCGACGCAGCCGAGGCGAGCGTATCGCGCAGCTCGCGTTCCATCTTGCGCATGTCCTCTTCCGCGGCGGCGCGCCGGGCCTTGCCCTCGTCGGCGATCTGCAGGCTTTCCTGGATCGTCGCGATCAGTTCGGCATTGGCGGCCTTGACGGCTTCGATATCGAAGACGCCGCGTTCCATTTCCTCGCGGACCATGCGGTTGGATTCGCGCAGGTTGGTGGCATTCGCCGTCAGTAGCTCGTTGGTCAGATCGGTCGCCTCGCGCACGGCCACTGCGGCATCGGTCGACCGCTGGATCGCCAGCGCCTGCGCCAGCTGTGTCTCCCAAAGCGGCACCGTGTTGACCAGGGTCGAGTTGATCTTGGTGACCAGCGATTTGTCGTTTTCCTGGACCAGACGGATCGAGGGCAGCGATTGCATCGTGACCTGGCGGGTGAGCCTGAGGTCGTGAACCCGGCGTTCCAGATCGTCGCGCGCGGCACGCAGGTCGCGCAATTCCTGCGCCTTGATGACCTGATCGTTCTCGGGGGCGGCGTCGACCTCTGCGGCCTTGGCGGGTATGGTCTCCTCGTCCAGTTCGCGTAGCTTTTCCTCGCCTGCCGCGATGTACAGCGCCAGCTCGTCGTAGAAATCGAGTGTTTTTTCATACAGCTTGTCGAGCGACTTGATGTCTTTCATCAAGGTGTGCTCATGGGCCAGGAGATTGTCGGTGATCTTGTCGATCTGACCTTGAACATCCTCGTACTTGGCAATGAAATCATGCACCGGCTTGGCGCGGCCGAATAGGCGCTCCCACCAGCTCTGCTTGCGGTTGGGGTCCAGTTCATCGACCGAAAAGCCACGGATGGTTCCCACGATCTCGCGCAGGCTGTCGCCGGCGGGGCCGATATCCTTGTTCTTGACGCCGTCCAGCATGGCCTGGCTGATCTGCTGCAATTCCTGTTGCGCGTTCGAGCCGAAGGTGACGATCGAATTGGTGTTGGTCATGTCGATCTCGGCCATGCGGGCGCGGATCTGGTCGGCGGTCGGCGCGTCGGCCTCGGGCAGGGGCACCAGGTCGGCGGCCGGTTCCAGCAAGACAACGGCATTCAGTTCGTCCACAAGTGTCGCGGCCTGTTCGGCGGCTGTTCTAACTTCGGTCGTCATGGTTCGTTCCTCATCCCTCGATATGCAGATTCTCGCGGTTCAGCCGTTCGCGGAGAACTTCGGTCTCCACGTCGAAATTGGTTCTGTCATCGGCCAGCATGACCGTGGTGCGTTTGGCGAAATTGGTGTCCAGGTCGTCCAGAAAGGCCAGGTAATCCGCGCGCACCCGCGCGTCGCGGCCCCGGGCGTACAGATCGGCGAACTGAACCGTCGCGTCGCGCGCGCCTTGCAGGTAGACGCCCAGGTAGCGGCGCGCCTGGGTCAGATCGCGGGGGTCTTCTTCGACCTGGCGGAACATCTGCCGAGCCGTGGCCCGAAATGTTTCGACGCGCGCCTCCAACTGCCGGTCGCGGGCGCGTTTGATGGCATCGGCCATCTGGTCCAGAACCGCTTCGGCTTCTTCGATCTTGCGCGCGATGCGATCGGTCTGGTGCCGATCGACGCCTTCCAGCCCCTTGTCGGCCAGCGGGTCGAGGCCAAAGGCGCCCAGGTGCAGGCCGGTGGCCAAAGACGCCACGACAAAGGCCGCGATCAGGTTCCATTGGCCGCCGAAGATCAGCAGGCCGACACCGATGCCGGTGGCGATCGCGCCGAAGATCTTGCGCGGAATCGCCGGACGGCGCGCGACCTTGCGTTCGTTGAACGCATCTTCGGCGCGCACACCATCGCGGGTCAGCCATGCGCCAAGCAAGAGAACGCCAGCGCCTGCCAGGTCCGTGGCCATGGCGGCAACGTCCTGCAGGAACGCGGTGAAGACGGTCAGAAGCGGCAAGATGAACAACAGGTTCAGCTTGGCGCCGTGGCGCATGGGCTTGCGGCCGTGAAAGCTGGGAACCTCCGGCCGTTTCGCCGTGACGGTGCCGCGCGGGGCATCCCCGTCGCGCTGCCCGGCCGGGCTGTGTTGGCCTGCGTAGCGTTTTGCCATGATCAAAGTGCCCCGAACCCGCCGAAGATGGATATCAGTATGATGATGGTCAGCGCGAAGAAAGAAACGCCCTGCAAAAAGCTTGAACTCATTCCATCCTCATTCGGGCTTCCTGGCCGGTGTCATGGCCACGTTAGGCAGGTTTTCATATGAAAACCAGATGTCACGGCGTCATGGCGCAGTTTCTGGCCATTGCTTGCCGCGTGCCTTTCCAGATTGGGGTGGCGCCCTGACCTCGCAAGGGGGAAAGGGGATGGGTCGGTCCCCTTCAGCCCTTTTGGTTGTAGAGCCGATCCTTTTCTTCCCGGGTGCGCACGCGCCCGCGCAGTTCGATGGCGATATTGCGGCCCTTGTCCACGGCGGGGCGGGCGGCGACCTCGTCCAGCCATCTTGTCATGTTCGGTTTGTCGTCCAGCGTTTGCTCCTGGCGTTCCCACAGGCTCGCCCAGGGAAAGATGGCCATGTCCGCGATGGTGAACTCATCGCTGGCGACAAAGCGCGACCTGGACAGTTGCGTATCAAGAACGCGGTACAAGCGACTGGTTTCATTGCGATACCGGTCCTTGGCGTAGGGCAGGTCCTGCGGCGGGTTCATGGTGGGGGCGGATTTCAGGAAATGATGGGCTTGGCCGGCCATGGGGCCCAGGCCACCCATCTGCCACATCAGCCACTGGTCGACGGCGATGCGCTCGCGCTGGGTCTTGCCGCAGAACGTGCCGGTCTTGCGCGCCAGGTATTGCAAGATCGCCCCGGATTCGAAGATCGATATCGGTGCACCATCGGGCCCGTCCGGGTCGACGATGGCGGGCATCCGGTTGTTGGGCGCGATCTTGAGGAAGTCCGGGTCGAATTGTGCGCCCGCGCCGATATCGACAAGATGGACCGTATAGGGCAGCCCCATTTCTTCCAGTGCTATGGTGATTTTCCAGCCGTTGGGCGTGGGCCAGTAATAGAGATCGATGGGGTCGGGCATGACGTCTCCTCGGGTTGCTGTCACTGTGCCGGGCGACCGATGGCGGGGCAAGGGTGCGCGTGAGCCGGGTGCGCGCGCATCATGCGCGCTTGACGATCCGGCGCATCAGGCGTAGCCAATCCGCACCGTGGCGATTTGTGAACCGGATTGCGGGCCACGTTAAACCAACCGCTAAAGAGGTCGAGGACGCCAAGCCTTTGCTCGCCCCCGACCATTCCAGGTTCGGGGGTTTTTTCGATCCTCCGACCAGTGCTGAGAAGGAGAGGGGCATGAAGGATATCACCGCCCGCAAGACTTGGAACAAACGCACCCGCGCGGTGCATTCCGGCACCCGCCGCAGCCAGTATGGTGAGGTCAGCGAGGCGCTGTTCCTGACGCAGGGCTTTGTCTATGACACCGCCGAGGCGGCCGAGGCGCGCTTTATCCAGACGGGCGAGGATGAATACATCTATGCCCGCTACGGCAATCCGACCGTGCGCATGTTCGAGGACCGCATCGCGGCCCTGGAAGGCGCCGAGGATGCCTTTGCCACCGCCAGCGGTATGGCGGCCGTCAACGGCGCGCTGACCTCGATGCTGCGATCGGGCGATCACGTGGTCGCGGCGCGCGCCCTGTTCGGCTCATGCCTGTATATCCTCGAAGAGGTTTTGACCCGCTTCGGGGTCGAGGTCACATTCGTGGATGGAACCGACCTGGATCAGTGGCAGGCCGCAATCCGGCCCGACACCAAGGCGGTGTTTTTCGAGTCGATTTCGAACCCCACGCTGGAAGTCATCGATATCGCTGCCGTCTCGCGGCTTGCCCATGCGGTGGGGGCGCTGGTGATCGTCGACAATGTCTTTGCCACGCCCGTGTTCCAGGACACGTTCGGCCTTGGCGCGGATGTGGTTGTCTATTCGGCAACCAAGCACATCGACGGACAAGGGCGTTGTCTGGGCGGTGTGATCCTTGGCAGCCGGGAATTTATCCGCAAGACCGTCGAACCCTATCTGAAACACACCGGCGGGGCGATGTCGCCGTTCAACGCTTGGGTCATGCTGAAATCGCTGGAAACCGTCGATCTGCGCTGTCACGCGCAGGCTGATGCGGCCCTCGCCATCGCGCAGGCGATGCAAGGGGCCAGGGGGGTGTCCAAGGTGATCTTTCCGGGTCTCGCCGATCATCCCCAACACGCGCTGGCGCGCAGGCAGATGGACAAGGGCGGCACGGTGATCGCGATCGAGATCGAGGGCGGGCAGGCGGCGGCCTTCCGGTTCGTCAATGCGCTTGAGATCATCACGATCTCGAACAATCTGGGTGACGCCAAATCGATCATCACCCACCCCGCCACCACCACCCATCAACGCCTGTCCGAAGATCAGCGCGCACAGCTTGGCATCACGCCGGGGCTGGTGCGCCTGTCGGTCGGGCTTGAGGATGCGGGCGATCTGATTGCCGATCTGACGGGGGCATTGAACGCGCTATGAACGGCCTGCTGATCCGCCCATACCGCGACAATGACACCGGGATCCTGGCCGACCTGTTTCACCGTGCCGTCCGGGATGGCACGGCGCGCCACTACAGTGCCGAGCAGCGCAGCGCCTGGTCGCCGTCGCCCCCCGACACGCCCCGTTGGACCGCACGGTTGAGCGAGGCGCAGACCATGGTGGCCGAACGCGACGGCACCGCGGTCGGCTTCATGACCCTGGACCCAAGGACCGGTTTTCTGGATTTCGCCTATGTCGCGCCCGAGGTGATGGGGCAAGGCGTGGCCGAGATCCTGTATGCCGTGATTGAGGGCCGCGCCCGCGTGGCCGGCCTGACCCGGCTCGAGACCGAAGCGAGCCTTTTGGCCGAGCGGTTCTTTGTACGCCGTGGCTGGCACCTGGTCCGGCGCCAGGAAGTGGAACGCAACGGTATCCGCATCCCGAACGCGGTGATGGAAAAGGTCCTGTCGCAAAAAGCCATCTTTGCCGCATGAGCCGGTTTCTGGTTCTCCAGCTCCGTCCCGAGGATGAGGCCGCCGACGAGGAATTCGGCGCCATGCTTGATCGCGGCGGTCTGGCCTCGGACCAGGTGCACCGGATCCGACTGGACCAGGTGGCGCTGCCCGGATTGCGGCTTGACGACTATGCTGGCGTGATCGTGGGCGGGGGGCCGGGATGCGTCAGCGACCCCGCTGAAACCAAGGATCCGCTGGAGGCCCGGATCGAAGCCGATGTGCTGAACCTCATGCCCGAGATTCTGGCGCGTGACATGCCGTTCCTGGGCTGTTGCTACGGCATGGGCATACTGGGCCACACGCTGGGCGCGCCGGTGGGCAAGGGCCGGTACGGCGAGCCCATCGGCGGCGTCGAATGCACCGTGACCGAGGCGGGCGCGAAGGATCCGCTGCTGGACGGGCTGCCCGGCGCGTTCCGCGCCCTGGTGGGTCACAAGGAGGCGGTGGAAGCGCTGCCCCAAGGGGCCGTGCACCTGGTGGCCTCTGACCCATGCCCGCTACAGATGATCCGCGCCGGCCAGAACGTCTACGCGACCCAGTTCCACCCCGAGGCGAAAGGTGAGAACTTTGCCAACCGAATCCGCATCTATCAGGGTCGGGGATATTTCGCGCCGGAAGACGCCGAAGCTCTGACCGCCGCCTGCCTGGCCGAGGACATCACGGTTCCAGAACAAATCCTGGCGCGATTTGTTCAACGTTATCAGGGATAAGCGCCTGATATGTGATCTGTTCGCGCCGTGTTAGCGTAAAAAACCTGCAAGACAAGATTGGGAACGCGTCGCTTTTGCTCCATATCTACACTCGCGTGACAGACCAGAGGGGGGCAGGCCCATGAACGTCCATGTAACAACCGTGACCGAAACGCCAAGCCGCGCCGAGGCCGAGACGGCGCTTGCGCGGCTCAAGGCCTGGGCCGAGACGGCAACCGCCGCCGATATCGCGGCCCTTGACCCGATGATGGCACGCCTGACCGGCGACGCATATCCGGAGTTTCACCGGGTTTACCCCACCGGGTTCAAGGTGGATGCGGCCTACAAGGGCACGCTGCCCGATCTGCAAAACGGTCCGGCCGCGTTGATCCGCGGCGCGAACCGGCAGATCCAGCATGTGGGCATTTCCAATTTCCGCCTGCCGATCCGCTATCACACGCGCGACAATGGCGATCTCATGCTTGAAACGTCGGTGACCGGCACTGTCAGTCTCGAGGCCGACAAGAAGGGCATCAACATGAGCCGCATCATGCGGTCGTTCTATGCCCATGCCGAAAAGACCTTCAGCTTCGAAGTGATCGAAGCCGCGTTGGAGGATTACAAGGCCGATCTCGAAAGCTTTGACGCGCGCATCCAGATGCGGCTCAGTTTTCCGATGCGGGTGACCAGCCTGCGCTCGGGGCTGTCGGGGTTCCAGTATTACGATATCGCGCTGGAACTGGTGGAACGCGACGGTGTCCGGCAAAAGATCGTGCACCTGGATTACGTGTATTCCTCGACATGCCCTTGCTCCTTGGAGCTGTCGGAACATGCGCGCGCCACGCGGAACCAACTTGCAACGCCGCATTCACAACGCTCGGTCGCGCGGATCTCGGTCGAAGTGAAGGAAGGGGACTGCCTGTGGTTCGAGGATCTGATCGACATGGCCCGCGCGGCGGTGCCGACGGAAACGCAGGTGATGGTCAAGCGCGAGGATGAACAGGCCTTCGCCGAACTGAACGCGGCCAACCCGATCTTCGTCGAGGACGCGGCCCGGCTCTTTGCCGAGCAATTGCAGGCCGACGCGCGGGTTGGCGATTTCCGTGTGGTCGCCAGCCATCAAGAAAGCCTGCACAGCCATGACGCGGTCAGCGTGCTGACCGAAGGCGCGACGTTCGAGCAGGCAAGCCTTGATCCGCGAATGTTCCAGAGCCTGATCCACGCAGGCTGAGCGGGCGCCCATGACACGAAGAAGCCCGGCCTGCGATGTGCAGGGCCGGGCTTTTGTTTGGGTGTGCCGTGGCGTCGCCGGCGATCAGCCGCGGCCAAAGCCTACCGGATCGGTGATGTTGCCGCCGTAATCGGCATCGGTGAACCCGGTGCGATAGCCCCGCCGCCCGCCGCGGCCAAAGCCCACAGGGTCGGTGATATTGCCATTGTCGATGTCGGTCATGCCCGACCCCATTCCCACAGGCACGCAGCCCGCGACGGCCGCGCCGCCCAGACCCAGGCCGCCAAGCCCGAAGCCCCGCAGGATCGAACGCCGGTTCACTCCGCGCTTGGTGTCGATCTGGCTGTCGTCAAGCGTTGGCTTGTCGGCCTTGCCCTTCTTGTCTTCAGGTGTGTCGGTCATGGTTATTGTCCCCCCGCTGAAATTATATTTGTCAAAAACCGCCCTGCCGTCAGCTGTCTCGATCGGTGTGGGCTTTGATGCCGGAATCGGGTGTCGGTGCCGCATCCGAATCGGTCGCCGCATGGACGTCGGTATCGACATCGGTTCCATGTGCGCCGCCATCCGGACCCGTGCGCCGTTGCCGTGTCTCGATATCCGTATCGGTCAGTGTTTTCTTGGATTTGGTCTCGGTCAACCGGACCTCCCCTTCAATCATGGTGTCGAACATGTCCAAAGCCGGCTGCGTCAGCCGCCGTTTGACCTGATGCAAACGCCTTTGCGCCCAGCGTAGCCAGACCCTTTCGCGATTTCAATCATTTACTGGATGCCGCCCCCGCGAGGCGAAATCCGCGCCAGGCGCCATGCCCGCGCCGGCTGTCGCTTGACAGCGATAACAATGGCGGCCAACGCTCCGCCCCATGTTCGATTTTCGCCCCGTCGGTTATGTGGTGGGCCTCCTGGTGATGAGCCTCGGGGTGGCCATGTGCGTGCCGCTGGCCATCGACCTGTCGCTGGGCAACGGTCATTGGGGCGCCTTCGCGGAATCGGCGGCGGTGACGGTCATCATCGGTCTGATGCTGACGCTGGCCTGTGCAAACGGGGTCAATCGCAACCTCACGATCCAACAGACCTTTCTGCTGACAACGGGCGTCTGGTTGGTGTTGCCGGTCTTTGGGGCCATCCCCTTTGTGGTGGGCGAAACCGAAGCCCGGTTCGTCGATGCGTTCTTCGAGGCGATGTCGGGCATGACCACCACCGGATCCACGGTGTTCAGCGGGCTCGATGACCTGCCGGCGGGCCTGAATCTGTGGCGGGGGCTGCTGCAATGGTTCGGCGGCATAGGTATCATCGTGGTCGCCATGGTCTTCCTGCCCGAACTCAGGGTGGGGGGCATGCAGATCTTTCGCTCGGAAGCCTTTGATACAATGGGCAAGATCCTTCCGCGCGCGGGTGAGATCGCATCGCGGATCTCGGTCATCTATCTTGGCCTGACCATCTTGTGCGCGTTCAGCTACGCGGCACTCGGCATGGGGGCATTCGACGCCACCATGCATGCACTGACGACGGTTTCGACCGGCGGCTTTTCCAGCCGCGATGCGTCATTCGGGGATTTCCAGGGGCCGACGGAATACGTGGCCTCGATCTTCATGCTGCTCGCGAGCCTGCCTTTCGTGCGCTATATCCAGTTCGTCGCCGGAACCGCCAGGCCGCTGTTCGTCGACAGCCAGATCCGGGCCTACGTGGCCACGATCCTCCTGCTCACGGTGTTTCTGACGCTCTACCGCGTGCTGTTCAACGGCGATCACTGGGAACACGGGTTCCGCGAGGGGATCTTCAACGTCACCTCGATCATTTCGGGCACGGGCTACGCAAGTGTCGACTACCAGCTTTGGGGGCCGGTCCCCGTGGTGACCTTCTTCTTCCTCGGGCTGATCGGGGGCTGCGCCGGATCGACCTCGTGTTCGATCAAGATCTTCCGCTACCAGTTGCTGTTCGCATCGGTCTCGACGCAGGTGCGCAGGCTTTACGCGCCACATGGCGTGTTCGAGCCGCGCTACGAGGGGCGGCCCGTGTCCGAGGATGTCGTCTCATCGGTGATGGCGTTTTTCGCGCTGTTCTTCGTGAGCCTCGGGGCGATCGCGGTGGCCTTGTCGCTGACCGGCCTCGATTTCATAACCTCGATATCCGGGGCTGCGACGGCATTGGCGAATGTGGGGCCGGGCCTTGGATCGGAAATCGGGCCGTCGGGTAACTTCGCAGGGCTGAACGACACCGCGAAGTGGATCTTGTCCGGGGCGATGCTGCTGGGGCGACTGGAATTGATGGCGGTGTTCGTGCTGTTCACGGTGACCTTCTGGCGCGACTGACGCTGCGGCGGCGCGCGGCCGGGGTCTAGCGCGCGGCGATGGCGCGGCCCGCAGCCACGCCCGAAGACCAGGCCCACTGGAAGTTGTATCCGCCAAGCCATCCGGTCACGTCCAGCGCCTCGCCGATCAGGTACAGCCCCTTGACGAGCTGCGATTCCAGGGTCTTCGAACTGACCCTGTCGGTTGCGACGCCGCCAAGCGTGACCTCGGCCGTGCGGTAGCCCTCGGACGAGGTCGGCGTGATCTCCCACCGGGTCAGCGCCGCCGCCAGGGACCGCAAGGCCGCGTCGGATTGATCGCCCAGGTTTCCCGCAAGCCCCAGGTCCGCGCTCAGATGCTGCGCCAGTTTCCGGGGCAGGATCTCGGCCAGCACGGTGGTGACGGCCTTTGCCCCTGCCTCGGCACGGCGCCCGCGCAGCGCCTCGAACAGGTCCAGATCCGGGCGCAAGGCCACGTCCAGCCGGTCGCCTTCGCGCCAGTAGGACGATATCTGCAGGATCGCGGGGCCAGACAGGCCGCGATGGGTGAACAACATGGCCTCGTCGAAACTGGTGCCGTTGCAGGTGACGCGGGCCTCCGTGCTGGTGCCGGCAAGGGCTGCAAAGGCCTCCTTCTGTGAGCCCTCGAATGTCAGGGGCACAAGGGCAGGGCGGGTGTCGGTGATGCGATGGCCGAACTGGGCCGCCACGCGATAGGCAAGGCCCGTGGCGCCCATCTTGGGGATGGATTTGCCGCCCGTCGCCAGAACAAGCGCATCGGCCGTGACGTCATGGGCCACTCCGTTGCGGACCAGGCGCACCTGAAAACGCCCATCGCGATGCGCAACCTCTGCGATCTCGGTCTCAAGCCACAGATCGGCGGGCTGCATCTCGGCCAGCAGCATCGCGATGATATCCTTGGCCGAGCGGTCGCAGAACAATTGCCCAAGGGTCTTTTCATGCCACGCGATGCCATGGCGCTGTACGAGATCGAGGAAATCCCACTGCGAATACCGGCTCAGGGCGGATTTTGCGAAATGCGTGTTTTCGCTCAGAAAGTTCTCTGGCGTGCATCCCATGTTGGTGAAATTGCAGCGCCCGCCACCGGAAATGCGGATCTTTTCGCCCGGCGCGCGGGCGTGGTCGACCACCAGCGTATCGGGCCCGGCATGGGCCGCACACATGAGGCCCGCAGCGCCCGCGCCAAGGATCAGGGTTCTGACATGCATCGCGGTCATCGCGTCATCCCCGACCGTCGCATCGGGTCAGTCCCAAGGGGCGGCCACGCCGTCAATCGGCGAAGTTGCGGCTGATCTTGATCTGATCCCACGCCCAGACGACCTCTTGCAGGCGTTCTTCGTCGGACCGGTCGCCGCCGTTCATATCCGGATGAAGGATCTTGATCAGCGCCTTGTAGGTCTTGCGGATCTCGGTCTTGGTCATTGAATCCCTGGCCTCGAGGATCTCGATCGCCTTGCGTTCGGTCGGGGGCAGCTTGCGCCCGCCATTGCCGCCACCCCGGCCGGGGTTGCGGGTGGCGTTCTCGCCGAGCACCTGATGGGCATCATCGACGCCAAGACGCGCCCAGGCGCGTTCCTCGGCGGATTTCTTGAACGGTTTGGTCGGACGATCCCAGACCCGGTCGCGGTCAAGCTGTGCTTCCATCTCGGCGTCGGTGGTGCCTTCGAAGAAATTCCATTTCAGGTTGTATTCGCGCACGTGTTCGCGGCAAAACCACTTGAATTCCTCAAGGTTGTCCGGGCTCTTGGGGGCACGGTACTGGCCCTGATCCTCACATCCGTCGTGCTCGCAGACGCGCTGCGAGGTCTCGAATGCGCCCGACATGCCGCGCCGCCCGGAACGGCGCTTCTTTTTGTCGGTCGACACGCGGAGGTCGAAATTGAACGGGTCTTTGGAGGTCATCTGGCTCGCCTTCTCGACTCGGAGACGTGAGTGTAAGGTTTTGGGCGGTGAGGTGAAGAGGCAAGGAGCGACAAATCGTGACAAGAGCAGAAAAAATCAAGGACCGGCTGGAAACGGCCTTTGCGCCGCGGCGTCTGGAGGTCGTGGATGACAGCGAAAGCCACCGGGGCCATTCGGGGTTTCAGGAAGGCGGCGAAAGCCATTTCAACGTGTTGATCGAAAGCGAGGCCTTTGCAGGCCAAAGCCGGATCGCACAGCACCGCGCCGTGCATGCGGCCCTTGGCAAGGATCTGGTGGCCGAGATCCACGCGCTGGCGCTGACGATCAGGGCTTGAGGGGTTTCTCCTCGGACGGCTCTGCCGCAGCGTCGCGCGGCTCCAGCAGATTGGCGAGGCTGGGGACGTCTGCGGTGTCGTCCATTGGCTCGGGCGCAGGGGCCGGCGCAGGGGCGGGCGCCGGGGCTGGTGCGGGCAGTTCCGCGACGGGTTCTGGCGCTGGGTCTTGCACGATGTCGGGCAGGTCGCGAATGAACACCAGGATATTGCGATAAGTGGTCTGCTTGCCGGTCAGCCCGGAACGTTCCTCCTGCGGCAGGGTGTCGGCGCGCAGGTAACGCCATCCGTCGCGCCCCAACTCGTTCAGGATGTCCTCAAGCGTCGCGGCAAAACTGGCGGCGCCCTTCAGGCCCTTGTGTTTCAGGGCCTTTTCCGGGGCGGGGACAAGCTTGTATTCGTAGGTAGGCATGAATCCTCCGGCGCGCATCTGCGACCGCGTTATGGCGGGGTCAGGCGAGCAATGACAAGGGCGGATGCCGGGATGCGGCGTTGATCAGAGCCCCAACTTTCCTGCCACGATCTGGTTCACCGCCGCCGGGTTGGCCTTGCCGCCGGTGGCCTTCATCACCTGACCCACGAACCAGCCCGCCAGCTTGGGGTTCTGCTTGGCCTTTTCAACCTGGGCGGGGTTGGCGGCGATGATCTCGTCCACCGCGGCCTCGATCGCGCCGGTGTCGGTGACCTGTTTCATGCCGCGTGCGTCCACGATCTGCGCCGGGTCGCCGCCTTCGGTGTAGACGATCTCGAACAGGTCCTTGGCGATCTTGCCCGAGATATCGCCCGATTTGATCAGCGTGATGATACCGCCCAGTTGCGCGGGGCTGACGGGGCTTTGCGTGATGTCGTGTTCTTCTTTCTTGAGCCGTCCGAACAGCTCGTTGATGACCCAGTTGGCCGCCAGTTTGCCATCGCCCGCCTGGGCCACCACGGCCTCAAAGAAATGGGCTGCGTCCAGATCGGCGGTCAGCACCGAGGCGTCGTAGTCCGACAACCCGTAATCGGCCAGAAAGCGGGTCTTTTTCGCGTCCGGCAATTCCGGCAGGGCGGCGGCCAGGTCATCGACCCAGGCCTGCTCGATCTCCAGTGGCAGCAGGTCGGGATCAGGGAAGTAGCGGTAATCATGCGCTTCTTCCTTGGACCGCATCGACCGTGTCTCGCCCTTGTCGGCATCGTAGAGGCGGGTTTCCTGGTCGATGGACCCGCCCGCCTCGAGGATGGCGATCTGGCGTTTGGCCTCGTAGTCGATGGCCTGTTGAATGAACCGCAGCGAATTCATGTTCTTGATCTCGCACCGGGTTCCCAGGTGGCTGAAATCCTGCGTTTCCTGATAGCGTTCATAGGCGCCGGGCAGACAGACCGACACGTTCACATCCGCGCGCAGGTTGCCGTTTTGCATGTTGCCGTCGCAGGTGCCCAGGTACAGCATGATCTGGCGGAGCTTGCTGACATAGGCGGCGGCCTCTTCGGGGCCGCGGATATCGGGGCGCGAGACGATTTCCATCAGAGCCACACCGGTGCGGTTCAGATCCACGAAAGACAGCGCCGGGTCCATGTCGTGAATGGATTTGCCCGCATCCTGTTCCAGGTGGATGCGTTCGATACGCACCATGCGCGCGGTTCCGTCACCCAGTTCGACCAGCACTTCGCCTTCGCCCACGATGGGGTGGTAGAGCTGGCTGATCTGATAGCCCTGCGGCAGGTCGGGATAGAAATAGTTCTTGCGATCGAAAGCCGAGGTCAGGTGGATCTCGGCCTTCAGGCCAAGTCCGGTACGCACGGCCTGCGCCACGCATTCCTCGTTGATGACCGGCAGCATGCCGGGCATGCCGGCATCCACGAAGGCGACGTTGGAATTGGGTTCGGCCCCGAACCTGGTCGACGCGCCCGAAAACAGCTTGGCGCGGGTCGACACCTGCGCATGAACTTCCATGCCGATCACCAGCTCCCAGTCGTGCTTGGCGCCGGCGATGATCTTTGGTTTCGGGGTCTCGTAGGTCAGGTCGAGCATGGGGAACTCCATCCGCGTTTGGCCCATGCGTTTAGGCGAGCGGCGGGGGCGGGGCAAGGGTGCGATGACTGCGAGAGGCCGGATGCGGCGGGCAACCCCGCGCAATTCGCCCCGCGTCATGGGATCGGCGGCGGATCGCCGATTTGCGCGCGCCCGGGCACGGCATGGTTGCGTCCGGCCGCGACTCTTGACAATCGGGCGCGTCCGCAACAGCCATCGAGCCTGCCATGCACCGTTTCCGTACACTTCTTGCTGCCGCGATCTGCGGCACGGCCCTGACATCTTGCGGTGTCGCGTCATCGGGCGATTCCGACCCGGAGCCCGTGATGCGCTGGGATCACGTCCCGGCCTCGGCACAATGGGAAGCGGTTGGGTTCGCGGCGCTGGAAACCCATGCAGCGGTTCTGCCCACGCTCGAGCCGCGCGATATCGATGTCTGGTGCCCCGGCTACGCGGATGCCAGCGAGGCCGATCGCGAAGCGTTCTGGGTTGGCCTGGTGTCGGCGCTGGCGCAGCACGAAAGCACATGGAACCCGCAGGCGGTGGGCGGTGGCGGGCGATGGTTCGGTCTCACGCAGATCAGCCCGGCGACAGCGCGGTTTTACGGCTGTCAGGCCACCAGCGGCGAAGCGCTGCTGGACGGGGCCGCAAATGTCAGTTGTGCGCTGAGGATCTGGGCGACCACGGTGACGCGCGATAACGCGGTGTCGGCCGGTGGCGACGGCGTCGCGGCCGATTGGGGCCCCATGGTGCAATCCCGGAAACGCGACGATATGCGCGCCTGGATAAGCCAACAGAGCTATTGTCAGCGCTAACACCCTGACATCGTCCCCCGTGTCCGGGCGCTGTGGATCGTTTTGCTTGCCAGACCGGCCGGTTTTGGGGCAGGTTGCCGCGGTGCGTACGTCTGGGGGGAAGTGTATGCAGCGCTGTCGCGCCGTCTGTTTCGTCGTTTCGACCTGGGTGTGGGTCATGGTTCCACAATCGCTTTACGCGCAGGCGGTCAGCGACGGGGATGTGGCCGACGTGGTGGTCACCACCGGCCAGATGCAGGTCATCCCGCCCGATTTCGACGCGCTCGACGCCCTTGACGGGATACGGCTGGACCCGATCCTCGGCGTGCCGCTGGACCAGATCAGCCTCATGGCGCCCGGCTTGAGCCTGAGACCGGTGCCGCGAGACACCTGGGCCGCGCCGCAGCTCAGGTGGGACGATCATCCGCGCGGGGCGCGCTGGACGTCGGCGGTCATGGGCGCGTTGCGCAGTCATGGGGCGCCGCTGCTGGACGTGGTGCCGCGCGATATCCAGGACTGGTGCCCGGGCTATGTCGATGCGGACAGATCGCAACGCGCCGCATTCTGGGCCGGGCTGATTTCAACCCTGGCCTGGCATGAAAGCACGCACAGGCCAATGGCCGTGGGGGGCGACGGGCGCTGGTTCGGGCTGGTGCAGATCGCGCCGGGGACAGCACGCTGGCGCAATTGCGAAGTGGGCACCGGTGAGGCGCTGCTCGACGGAAGGGCAAACCTGCGCTGCGGGGTTCGGATCATGGCCGCGACCGTGCCGCGCGACGAGGTGGTGGCCGAAGGCATGCGCGGCGTCGCCGCCGATTGGGGGCCCTTCCATTCCCGTCGCAAACGCGAGGACATGCGCAACTGGGTCCGCGCGCAACCCTATTGCCAGAGCCACACGCGGCCTGCACTCCGTCCGGACGGGGGTCTTGCGCACGCAGGTCCCGAGCATGTGTCGGGGCCGGACCGTCGGATCGCGGCCCGTCCCGTGTCGCGGCCGTCCCGGCCCGACGGGGGCATGGCGCGGCCTTCGATGGAAGTGGCCGCGCGCGAGTAGCCGGTCAGACGGTGCGCACCGGCACGCCGCGATCGGTCGCGGCCCGGATCAGGTGAAATGGATTGTGCTGGACATCGAAGGGGATCTCGACTTCGCCGCCTTCGGTCAGCACGATGATCGCGCGCGCCACCGGTCCGCGATCTTCGATCTTCAGATGCGCTATGGTGTTGTTGGCGATGTGGCGACGGCCATCCTCGTCGGTGATGATCCAGGCCGTGTCGTCCATGCGCAGTCCATAGATCGGTGTCAGGACCATCTGCACGAAACTGACCAGGAGGGCGGGCACGAACAGCAGCAGCACCAGCCCTGATGCGAACTGCCACAAGAAGGCTGCCAGAAGCACGAGACCTGCAAAGCAGACCATGCTCAGAGCGAGGCTGCCGGGGCGGGTGGCGTATTCGAAAGTCTTTTCCATGAGTTTCATGTCGCCAGCGGATTGTGCCCAATTTTAGGCATCCGCGCGGCGGGTCTGCGGTATTCACGTGTCCTGATCCGGTCGCGGCAGGTCGGGGGCGCGGCATATGGGCAAACGGCGGAGGCGTTGATAGGGTCTGGCAAGATGGTGGAGCAGGCGATGATGTCAGGGCGCGCGACCCCTATGACGGCAGGCGGCGGCGCGCGGATCGCGGCGCTGGACCTGG
>Ga0102938_10001829_pt1 | contig 16104 bp, 14 predicted proteins | sample SalPonR2_B_D2_MG_FD_84516 | JGI IMG/M metagenome (GOLD analysis project Ga0102938, IMG submission 84516) | Salt pond soil microbial communities from South San Francisco under conditions of wetland restoration - Salt Pond MetaG R2_B_D2_MG | ecosystem: Environmental > Aquatic > Marine >...
CCGATCAAGCTCGCACCGATCAGGCCGGTGAACATCTCGGGAATGTGCCATATCGAATTGCCGAACATGATAAGCGACAGCGCAAGGATCGAATAGAACGCGCCATGTTCCAGGTACCTGAACTGGGTCAACGTTTCCTTGTGAACCAGCATGATCGTCATCGAGCGGACGTAGAAGGCGCCGATGCCGAGGCCGATTGCGATCAGGAACAGGTTCTGGGTCAGCGCGAAGGCTCCGATCACCCCGTCGAACGAAAAGCTGGCGTCCAGAACCTCAAGGTAGAGGAACGCACCCAACCCTCCCTGCGCCGCCATATTCTGCGCGTCGCCCGCACTGTCGAGTATCTGACCGACGAGTTCGACCAGCAGGAAGGTCAGGAGCCCGCAGACCGAGGCGAACAGGAAATTGACGCTGTCCTCAGGCGGAAGGCTGACGGTGAAGGCCAATGCGATGCACAGAACCAGCGCGATTTCGAGTCCCCGGATCGTCGCCCATGACCGTAGCCGCGCCTCGATCGCGCGGACCCAATCTACCTCCTTGTCCTTGTCAATAAAGTAGCTGAGCGCAACCATCATCAGGAAAGTGCCACCGAAGGCCGAGATCGACACATGCGCGCCGTCCATGATGCGGGCGTATTCCTGCGGCTCACTGGCCGCCAGCACGATAGCCTGCCACGGACCGATATGCGCGGCGACCACGACCACGGCGAGCGGGAACACGATGCGCATTCCGAATACCGCGATCAGGATGCCCCATGTTAGGAACCGCTGCTGCCATTCCGGCGTCATGTCCTTGAGCTTGTTTGCGTTCACGATGGCGTTGTCGAAGCTGAGAGATATCTCCAGAATCGCCAGCACGGTGCCGATCAGCAGAAAGGACAGAGCGCCAGCCAGCGTGTTCTCGGTCCAGTATCCCAGCAAGAACGACAAGATGAGGCCGAGCACGGTGAGAGCTATGGGCCAACGGAAATAGTGGAACAGGGTGGTCATGCCGTTTGTAGCCCCCGCGCCGGAAGATCATAGACCGGCGTCAGCAGCGGGCGACCCGCAAAATGCGCGGCGAGATTGTCGACGACGAGCTGCGCCATCGCCTCTCGCGTCTCGACGGTACCGCTGGCGTGATGCGGGTAGAGCGTGACGTTCGGCAGCGCCGTCAGCGCCGGGTCGGGATCGGGCTCGTTCAGGAAAACGTCAAGCCCTGCAGACCCGAGCTTGCCCGAAACAAGTGCCGCGATCAAGGCGGGTTCGTCGACAATGGTGCCGCGCGCGATGTTGATCAGTGTGCCCTGCGGCCCCAACGCCTCCAGCATCGGACCGCCAACAAGGCCAATAGTGTCGTCCCCGCCGGGGATCGCCAGAACCAAAATGTCGGCCCATTCGGCCAGAGCCATGGCGTTGTCGAAATAGCGGTAGGCCGCATCCCTGGGGCGCCGCGTGCAATAGCCGATCTCAAGCCCCAGTGGCTCGAACCGCGCGCCGATGGCGCGGCCGATCTGCCCCAGCCCGAGGATACCGGCCCGCTTGCCGCGGATGCACGACAGGAGCGGATAAGGCCCGCTGCGCCCCCACTCACCGGAGACGACATGGGCATGCCCGGCGAAGAGCTGCCGGCGCGCGGCCAGCGTCAGCATCAGCGCCGTATCGGCCACGTCGTCGAAGAGCGCGTCCGAGGTGTTGGTGAAGGCGATTCCGCGGGCGCGCAGCGCCTCGGTGTCGATGGTGTCGAACCCGGCCGAGGAACAGGCGACGATCTCCAGCTTGGGCAGGTGTTCCAGGTCGGCGCGGGTCAGTGCCGCGTGGCCGTTGGTTACTGCCCCCACGCAGTAGGGGCCGTGTTCGGCGAGAAAGCTTGGCTTGTCGTCGGCCTCGTCGAGACGGTGGAGCGTGTAGCTTTGTTCGAGCTTCGCCATCGCGTTGGCCCGGGTTGGATAGATCACTAGAATGTCAGGTTTGGTCACAAGTCAGTCTCCTGCCATGGCCAGCCGCTCTGAGCGGCGGCGCGCCTGGATTTCGGGATCGGGGTGAAGGCTCGCAGCGATCAGGTTGCGCGTGTAGGTTTGGCGCGGAGCTTCGAATATCTGGGCCACCGGGCCCTGTTCGACGATGCGGCCGTCCTGCATGACGATGACGCGATGCGCGAAGTCGCGCACCAGAGGCAGGTCGTGGGCGATGAACAGGTAGCTCAGGCCCAGCTTGTCCTGGAGCCCGGTCAGGAGCGTCATCACCTGCGACTGGATCGACACGTCGAGCGCCGAAACCGCCTCGTCGCAGATGATGAGCTTGGGCTCCAGCGCCAGCGAGCGGGCGATGGCGATGCGCTGGCGCTGCCCACCCGAGAACTGGTGCGGATAGCGGTTCATATGGTTGGCATCGAGGCCGACCTGGTCCAGCAACTCGCGCACCCGCGCCTTCCACTGCGAGCGTGGCAGTATCTTAGGATGGATCGCGAAGGCCTCGGACACAATATCATATACCGACATGCGGGGGTTCAGCGACTGAGTCGGATCCTGGAACACCATCTGGATGTCGCGGCGCAAGGAAAACAGCTCGCGCTGGCCCATCGTCACCAGGTCACGCCCGTGCCACAGCGCCTCGCCCGAAGTCGCCTCCTCCAGCCGCAGAAGCGTCTTTGCCAGCGTCGACTTGCCCGACCCGCTTTCCCCGACGATCGCCACCGTCTCGCCCGGCAGCACCGTCAAGCTCGCGTCGTCGAGAGCGATGAAGCTTCCGAAATGCTTCGTCAGGCCGTTCACCTCGAGAATGGGCTTGATGCCGGTTTCCAGCGGCGCGGCCATCTCGCCGGTTCCGGGCACGGCCGCAATCAGCTTGCGGGTATAGGGATGGCCGGGATCGTGGTAGACATCAGACGCCGTGCCGGCCTCGACGATCTCGCCCGAATTCATCACCACCACGCGGTCTGCAACCTCTGCCACAACGCCAAGGTCGTGGGTGATGAGCAGCAGACCCATCCCGGTCTCCTGTTGTAGCTCCTCCAGCAGCGCGAGAACCTGCGCCTGCACCGTTACGTCCAGCGCCGTGGTCGGCTCGTCGGCGATCAGGATGTCGGGCTTCAGCGCCAGCGCCATCGCGATCATCAGGCGCTGTCGCTGCCCGCCCGAGAACTGGTGCGGGTAAGCGTCGAACTTCGCCTCGTGGTCCGGGATGCCGACGCGGGCCATCAACTCCAGCGCGCGCGAGCGTGCTTGGACGCGGGGCGTGCCATGCGCCGTCATCGTCTCGGCGATTTGGAAGCCCACGGTATAGACCGGGTTCAGATGGCTTAGCGGGTCTTGGAAGATCATCGCGATGCGACGACCGTTGAGGTCACGTCGTGCATTCGAACTCATCTTCAGCACGTCTTGCCCCTCGAACAGGATCTCGCCTGACACGATCTCGCCTGGCGGGCAATCGATCAGGTTCATGATCGCCGAGGCCGAGACTGACTTGCCGGAACCGGACTCACCCAGGATCGCAAGCGTCTCGCCGCGGCTCAAGTGCCAGCTAACGTTGCGCACGGCATGTACCTTGCCGCCGACAGTGTGGAAATCCACCGAGAGGTTCCGGACCTCGAGAAGCGGGGTTTCACCCATGTTTTTTCCTCGCGATTTCAAGCCGCCAGCGCTGCACTGGGTCCAGAGCGGTGCGCATCCAGTTCGACAGAAGGTTCAGGCTCAGTGTGGTCAGGATGATGACGAGGCCGGGAAAGAAGCTGAGCCACCAGGCCGAGGTGAGATAAGGCCGGCCCTGGCTAACCATCAGGCCCCAAGTAATCTCGGGCGGCTGGATACCGATGCCGAGGAAGGACAGCGAGCTTTCGGCCAGCATGACAAAAGCGAAATCCAGCGTCGCGATGGTGATAAGCGTCGGCGCCACGATCGGCAGGATGTGCCGGAACACGATCCGACGGGTCGACGCTCCCATCACCTGGGCCGCCTGCACGAACATGCGTTCACGCACCTCCAGCACCTCGGCACGCGACGTGCGCAGGTAGACCGGGATACGCGTGATCGCCAGAACAATGATCAGGTTTCCGACCGAGGGTGCCAGCATGTAGAGCACGATTACCGCCAGCAGCAGCGACGGGAACGACATGATGACGTCGGCCAGGCGCATGATGACCTGACTGGTTCGCGGCCCGGAATATCCGGCGATCAGGCCCAGGGTGGTGCCGATAGCCAGCGAGGCAGCGACCGCGCCTGCCGCAACCATCATGGTGTTCTGCGCGGCGACGATGATACGGGCCAGAAGCGGTCGGCCCAGCGTGTCGCCTCCGAGCCAGAACAGCCAGTTGCGCGAGAAGTCGAATGGCGGCGCGTTGCGGCCGCGCAGATCCTGGCGGGTCGCCTCCTCCTCGAACAGCATCGGCCCGAATATCGCGCAGAGGATGACGAGGATCAGGAACACCGCCGCGAAAAACGCGAGCTTGTCGCGCCAGAGCATCCGCAGCACCTGCTTTGCGGGACTGGTCGGCACATCCTCGGTCGCAGAGGGCTGGGCGGGAATATGATCGGAGTTTGTGGTCATGCTTGCCATTGCTCAGTACCGAATGCGCGGGTCAAGAACCGCGTAAAGGATGTCGATGAGGATGTTCATCACGAAGATCGCGACGGCGGTGACGAAGATCGCCGCCAAAACGACCGAGAAATCGCGCTGCAGGATGCTGTCGATCATCAACTTGCCGACGCCGGGAAAGCCGAAGATCGTCTCAACCACCACCGCCCCGTTCAGCAGCGCCGCCGCCTGGTCTCCGATGACAGTGATTACAGGCAACATCGCGTTGCGCAGCCCGTGCACAAAGATGATCGGGCGGTTGCGCACGCCCTTGGCGCGGGCCGTCTTGACATAAGCCGAACCGAGCACAGAGATCATTGAGCCGCGAACGACCTGCAGGATCAGGCCGAAGGGCCGGATGAAAAGTACCGCGACTGGCAGAATCCAGTGCCACAGCGTGCCCGTTCCCGACGTCGGCACCCAGCCGAGGTTCACCGAGAACAGCACGATTGCGACGATCGCGATCCAGAAGTCGGGCGCGCTGGCACCGACAAGCGAAAAGAACGTGGTGATGCGGTCGAAGACGCCGCCGACGTGGAAGGCCGCTAGGCTGCCGACAATGACCGCTGTGACGATCACCAGCGACATCGTAATTAGCGCGAGTTGCAGCGTCCAGGCGAAGGCTCGCAGCACAGCATCGAGCGCGGGTTCCGACCTGCGGATGGAGTCGCCGAAGTCGAACCGGACGAGATCAGACACGTAGGTTCCGAACTGCACAATCAGCGGATCGTTCAGCCCATGCAACTCGCGGAACTGCTCACGGCTTTCCAGCGAGGCGTCGACCGGCAGGTAGAGCGCGGTCGGATCGCCGGTAAGACGCGACAGGAAGAACACAAGGACGATGAGGCCGATGAGCGAGATGGCGCTTGCGATGGCGCGCTTGCCGAGAAAGGACTTCATGGCCAACCTCTTGGAGTTTGGGAGTGTACGGGGGCGGTCAATGCGCCGCCCCCGACGTGCCGGGGTCGGATCAGTTGAACGAGATCTGCGCGAGTTGCAGTTCGCTGTTCGTCTTGATCGTAGGCTCGAACGCCAGGCGCGGGTTGACGCGGCTGAAGCCGACCATGTGGAACAGCATAACGTCGCCGACGATCTCGTCATGGATGTAGGCGAAGGTATCGGACCAGAGCTGTTCCCGTTCCTCGCCTGTCGCCGCGGTGGCGGCCGCGATCATGTCGTCGAGCTGCGGGTCCTGGATGCCCGACTGCAGGCCATCCGACGCGTACTTAAAGTACATCGAGAACACCGGGTCGCCGTTGGCGTTGTCGTGCTGGGCAGCGACAAGCGTCGGGCCCCGATCCTCGGCGAAGGGGCGGGAATACGAGTTCTCCCACTCCGCGACCTCGAACATCTTCAGCTCCATATTGAATCCGACATCCTGGAACATCTGGAGCAGGGCTTCCATGGTTTCCAAAACGTTGCCGAAGTTTCCGGTCCGCCCGATCAGCGTGATCGAGCTATCGACCGCCACACCGTCGGCCGCTGCTTCTTGCAGAAGCTCGCGCGCGCGGTCGGGATCATAGCCGTAAGGTTCAAGCTCTGCATTGTAGCCCAGCGTCGAGGGCGGAGTCATGCCGGTGGCCAGTAGCGTGCCGTCGGCCAAAACTGTGCCGACGAAGGCTTGACGATCGACCGCGAGGTTAAGCGCCTCGCGCACTCGCACGTCGTTGAGCGGCGCGATCTCGTGATCTACGCGCAGGTAGACGGTCTCCGAGTTCGGATAGGCATAGTCCGTCGCCGGGTCGGTCGCATCCTGCACCGCGATATTCGGCGCAATGTCCGCTTCGCCGGTCGCCACCATCGCCGAGCGCACCGCGCTGTCGGAGCGGAAGAGATAGGTGGCTGAGAGAACCTCTGGCATGTCGCCCCAGTAGTTTTCATAATGGCTTAGCGTGATGTTCTGGCCGACGTTGTATTCGTCGAAGGTGTACGGGCCGGTGCCGACGGGGGTTTCAACGAAGCTGTCCATCGGGGTTTCCGCGGGGACCACTGTCATCGTGGACATCAGCAGTGGCAGGATCGGTTGTGCCGGGTCGGCGGTGATGTCGATCGTGTGTTCGTCTACGATATCGGTCGTGATCGCTATGCCACCGAAGAACTTGGCGCCGATCTCGCAGACGATCTGGTCGCCGGTCGTGCGCGCGATCGAATGCGCCACGTCCTCGGCGGTGAAGCTGGACCCGTCATGAAAGGTTACGCCTTCGCGCAGTGTGAAGCGCCAAGTGCCGCCGCCCATGTCTTCCCACGAGGTCGCCAGACGCGGTTGCAGTCCGGAGCCCGGAACTATCTCTGTCACCGTCTCAGCGATGTTCTGCAACACGACGCGCCCGATGTTGGAGCGCGAAGCCATGCAGGGCTCGACGACGTCGAGTTCCTCACTCAAGACCACGGTGACGGTCTGTTCCTGCGCCATGGCCTGCCCCGCGATTGTCGTGGCGAGCAGGATGGCGGCGACGCGGCCATTCTGATATTTCATTTGGTCTTCCTCCCAGATGATTGTTCTGCGACGGCACCTCCAGCCGCCACTGGTCTCATGACAGACGGTGTCCGCTGCCATGAATCGAGAACAGCCTACACGCTCGGCGCGGCTGCATTGCTTCAATCTTGAATTGAAATGATCCAGATTTTGTATCACACTTTAAAAACCCACAAGCACGGAGGCTCTGGTGACACACGGCGCATTCGAATTCTTCCAGTTGCGGTGTTTCGTGGCCGTTGCCACCGAGTTGAACTTCCGCCGCGCTGCGGCCCGCATGAACATGACGCAGCCGCCACTGTCGCGGCAGATCAAGCTCCTTGAGCACGGCGTGGGCGTGACGCTGCTGGACCGCGACCAGAGCGGCGTGCGGCTGACGCCCGCGGGCCAGACCTTTCTCGCCGCGGCGACCGAGCTTCTGCAACGCGCCGAGGCCGCGCTGCTTTCCGCTAGGCAGGCCGCACGGGGCGAGGCCGGCGCGGTGGTGATCGGCTTTGTCCCCTCGGCCGCGATCGAGTTCATCCCGCGCATGGTCGTTGCGCTGAAGGCACAGCTTCCCGACGTGAGCTTCACGGTGACCGAGCTGATGAGCTACGAGATCGTCGAGGGCCTGCTGTCGGGGCAGCTCGACCTGGGCCTGACGCGCGCCAACAGCACGAGGGGCGGCATCGAGAGCGTCCGCGTGGTGAACGAGCCCTTCGTGCTGGCGATGCCTGCGGGCCATCCTCTGGAACATGGCCGCGATCTGACCCTGGCCGATCTCGATGGCGTGGAGATGGTCGGCTACTCGGCGGACCGTGGCGGAGTCCTGCGCGACATCCTCAAGAAGGCGTACACGGCAGCCGAGGTCAATCCGGTCATCATACAGGAGGTCAGCCAGACCCATGCGGTCCTGTCGCTGGTCAACGGCGGACTTGGTGCGGCGCTGGTTCCGCGGTCGGCGCAGGGGGTGCACATGGCGAACATGGTGTTCGCCCAGATCGAGATGTCCGATCGCTACCGGTCGATGCTCTACCTCAACTCCGGTCCCGACCGGGACAGCGCGCTGGACCGGCGGGTGCGCGAGATCGTGATCGATGCACTCGGCAAAGCGTCCGCGCCGCCCGAGATCTAAAGCTCCTCGGGCATCCGGGCGCGGGCGCTGCGGGCCGTGATCAGTGTCGAGGCGAAGATGACGGCGCCACCGACCCAAGTCGTCAGCGGCACCTCTTGCGCAAAGAGCGCAAAGCCAAGCACTGCGGCGAAGGGCAGGCGCATGAAATCCACCGGGGCGACCAGAGATGCGTCGGCGTAGGAGAACGCCCGCGTGATCGCCCCCATCGCCACCATCCCCAAAGCGCCCTGGATCGCCAGAAGACCCCATTCCGTAACGCTCGGCATCTCCCACACCAGAGCCGCCGGGATAGCAGCGATCGGCACCGTCCAGATCAGGTTCCAGGCGACAAGCGTTTCGGTGCTGTCGCGTCGCGACATCGGCTTGAGCACGAGTTGGATCACCGCCGTCAGCACCGCCCCAAGAAGCGCAAACAGAAGCCCTGCGCTCATGTCTCCGCCCTGACCCGGCCGCAGCACGATCAGGACACCGACGAATCCCACGATCACGCCCAAGATACGCAATGCGCGCGGCCGTTCCGACAGGAACAGCCAAGATCCGATTGTCACCCCGATGGGCGCTGCAAAGCCGATCGCCATCACGTCCGCCAGAGGCGCCGACGCGAATGCGATGAAGAACGCTATTAGTGAAGCGAGCTTCAGCGTGGCGCGGAGGGCATGGCGCGGACCGAAGGCAGAGCGGAGGATCGCCGGTCGCGCCAATATGAACGGCAGGAACACCAGCAGTCCGAAGAGCGCGCGGGTGAAGCCTATCACGAAGGGGTGTACACTTGGCGAAACGTAGCGCACCAGCGCCGCGTCCACCGCACCAAGGCCAGCCCCTATCAGCATAAGGAGGAGACCAAAAAAAGGTTTGCTGTCGCTTGTCATGTCCCATGTGGACTGCGCCACTCCGAAAACACAAGTAGATGCCCGAGCGGACATCCCGCAGGGCTGACGTCAAGGGATCATTGCTGAACAGATTTGTCAATAAATGAGCAACAACTCATTACCTTCATTTCACAGTTTTAATTATTTTGTTTTAATTCATTTGCTTGAAAGCGTTTTGGAACAAGGAGGTGCCGAATATTTTCCTCTCTAACTTGACAACTTTTGAAGATAGCGAGACTGTCCTAAAAAAATCTCGGACTGCGCGAGGCCCCCAAATGACCCCTGACCAGATCGCCGCTACCATGGACGGTCGGCTTCGCGCCACGGCCGCGGGCCGTGCCGAAGCGCTGTTGCAATCGCCTTGCGTCCAGAACCACGCCGCTTTTCTGTCGCGCGGGCAGGACGGCCTCTCTTGCCTTTGGTTCGGCGGCTCTCTGGAGGGCAATGCCGACATCTCCATTTGGCGCTCGCGCCTTGGCGGTGACAGCATTTGGTCTGCACCCGAACGCCTGACTGACGATCGCGATCGGTCCGAGCAGAACCCGGTGCAGTTCGATGCCCCGGGCGGCCGGCGACTGATCGTGCACACGGTGCAGCCGGGCGGCAATCAGGACGCATGCCGACTGGTCTTGCGTGAAGAAGGCGCCGCCGCCCGCATCCTCGACCTGCCCGCAGGAACCTTCGTGCGCGGGCCGATCCAAATCCGTGCCGACGGCGCCTGGTTACTGCCACTGTTCCGCTGCGTCTCCCGGCCCGGCGCCCGCTGGACCGGAAGCCACGACACCGCTGCCCTGGCGATCAGTGCCGACGAGGGCGCGACCTGGCGCGAGGTCGAGGTACCAAACTCTATTGGGTCGGTTCACATGACTTTGGTGCCACTGGAGCAAGGACGCTGGGCCGCATTCTTCCGCCGGCGTCAGGCTGATGCCGTTTGCCGCTCGGTTTCCGAGGACGATGGTGAAAGCTGGAGTGCGCCAGCTCCCACAGACGTGCCGAATAACAACTCCTCGATCTCTATCATCAAGCTGTCGGACGGGCGGCTCGCGATGGCCTGCAACCCAGTCAATTCCGCCATGTATCCAGAGGCGCGGCGCGCCTCGCTCTACGACGAACTCGGCGACGACGACCGTCCCAACGCCTCGGGCGGCTGCAACCCGGTTTGGGGGGTTCCGCGCGCGCCCCTGACCCTGGTTTTCTCGGACGACAACGGCCAGAGCTTTCTGCGCCGCATTCTGGTCGAGGAAGGGTCCGGCGATTGTCTTTCAAACGATTCCCTCGACGGAAGAAATCGCGAGATGTCCTACCCTTCGCTGCTGGAAGGCCCTGACGGATCGCTCGACCTCGCCTACACATACCACCGCCGCGCCATTAAGCATGTGCGGCTCACTCGCGATTGGCTGGAGACTCAATGATCGGAATCACCATGGGCGACCCGGCCGGGGTCGGGCCAGAGATCATCCTGAAGACTGTGGCGGGGATGACGGCCGAGGAACGCGCAGCGACTTGCATCTTCGGCTGCGCCGCAACGCTTGCCGCGGCGCAGCCCGCCGTCGGCACCCACGTCGCGCTTGGACGCGATGTGGCAATGCACGACGTGCCGGTCGAAGGTGGGCCCCTGCCCTTCGGCAAGCTGGACCCGCGCGCAGGCGCCGCGGCCTTTCGCTGCGTGGCGGCCGCTGTCGAGGCAGCGCTAAACGGCCAAATCGGCTGCATCGTCACCGCGCCGCTGAACAAAGCCGCACTGAATGCGGCAGGCCATCACTATGACGGCCACACCGGCATGCTGGCCGCGCTGACCAATACGCCGAAGGCTTGGATGATTCTGGCTTCGGAGCGGCTGAAGGTGGTACACAACTCCACCCATGTCAGCCTGAAGGACGCCATCGACCGAGCGTCGCCCGAGGCGGTGCTGGCGACCATCCGCATCGGCGACAGCCATCTCAGGCGACTCGGCTACGACCGCCCCAGAATCGCGGTTGCAGGGATCAATCCGCATTGCGGCGAAGGCGGCCTCTTCGGAACCGAGGACGACGCGCAGATTGTCCCTGCGGTGCAGGCTGCCCGTGCCGAAGGCATCAACGTCGAGGGCCCGATTGCCGCCGACACACTGTTTCACCGCGCCTATAACGGCGCCTTCGATCTCGTCGTCGCGCAGTACCACGACCAAGGTCACATTCCGGTCAAGCTGGTCGCCTTCGACACTGCAGTGAACGTCACGCTGGGCCTACCGATCGATCGGACCTCAGTCGACCACGGGACGGCGTTCGACATCGCTGGCAAGGGTGTTGCGAACCATGAAAACATGCTCAAGGCCATCGCCTACGCGCGACAGCTGGCCGCAAGGAGAAAAACATGAGCCACATCATCGAAGGCGTCCACTGCGCCGCCGCCACCCCCATTTCTCCCGGGCGAGAACCTGACTTGCCACTCTTCGCCGCGCATTGCCGCGCGCTGCTCGACGAAGGGTGTCACGGCATCGCCATGCTCGGCACCACTGGTGAGGCCAACAGCTTTGGCGTCGCGCAGCGCAAGGCGTTGGTCGAGGCAGCGATTGAGGCAGGCGTGCCGGCCGGAGCGCTCTTGCCCGGCACCTCCACGCCATCGGTCGCCGACACAATCGAACTGACAAGACACGCCGTCACTGCGGGGACCAAGGGTGTCGTCCTGCTGCCGCCCTTCTATTACAAGAACGTATCCGACGAGGGGCTGTTCCGCTTCTATGCCGACGTCATCGAGGGCGTGAACTCCGACGCACTTCGTGTCGTACTCTACCATATACCGCAGGTCAGCCAGGTGCCCATCAGCCACGAGTTGATCGCACGGCTGATGGCCGAATTCCCGGGAACCGTGGTGGGCATCAAGGACAGCAAAGGCGACATGGAGGCAATGGGCGCACTTTGCGAGGCGTTCCCCGACCTCGGTGTGCTGGCGGGTGCCGACCCGCTGATGCTGCCATTGCTCAGGAAGGGCGGCGCGGGCTGCATCACCGCCACGTCGAACTTGCGCGCAGATGCGCTGCGGGTGGTCTGGGACAACTGGCAGGACCCATCCAAGGCGGCAGAAGTCGAGGCCGCGCAGGACCGCATCAACGCCTGGCGCGAGCTGACCAATGCCTATGTCCAGTTGCCCACTGTCAAGGCGATGCTGGCGCGAAAACGCGGCGACTTGGCTTGGCTAGCGATGATGCCGCCGCTGGTCGAACTGCCAGACGACGAGCGCGCAGCCGTCTGGGCGCGGATGGACGAGTTGGGCGCATGAGCCGCTCCGACCTCACCCGCCCGATCACCCTGCACCTGCCGCCACGACTCGAGATCGGCGCTGGCGCCGCGGCGCGCGTAGGCGATTGGGCCGAGGGCGTAACGCGCACGCTGGTCATCGCCCAGCCGGTGACTGCTGCAATGGCCGAAAGACTGGGCCTATCCGGCCAAGTGGAGATATTCACCGACGTGGCGCCGGAGCCGAAGGATACCGACCTCGACGCCGCCATCGAGGCAGCCCGCCGGCTGCGCCCCGAGCTGATCGTCGGGCTGGGCGGCGGTTCGGTAATGGATGTGGCCAAGCTGGTCGCGGTGCTGTGGAACGCGGACCAAGGTCTGGCCGACGTGGTCGGGCCGAACCGGGTCGCCGGCCGGCATGCCCGTCTGGCACAGGTTGCCACCACCGCCGGCACCGGCTCCGAAGGCGGGATTCGTGCGCTCGTGACTTCGAGCGAGACCGGTATGAAGCTTGCTGTCGAAAGTCCGCAAATGCTCGCCGATCTTGCGGTTCTCGACCCCGACCTTACGATGACGGTGCCGCCCACCGTCACCGCTGCGACAGGCGTCGATGCTCTGGCCCATTGCGTCGAGGCATTCACCAACATCCGCGCCCATCCGCTGATCGACAGCTTCGCCCGCATGGGAATCGAGCTCGCCGGCCGCCATCTTGCCCGCGCCGTCGCCGACGGCGCTGATGCGGAAGCCCGTGCCAACATGCTTCTCGCGTCCTTCTACGGCGGAATCTGCCTTGGCCCTGTCAACACGGCGGCAGGGCACGCCCTGGCCTATCCGCTCGGCACCCATGCCGGTCTCCCGCACGGGTTGAGCGTCGCGCTGCTGTTCCCGCATGTTCTGGCATTCAACGCCGAGGCGCGGCCCGAAAAGACCGCCGAAATTCTGCACGCAATCGGTCTTGCGCCCACCGTCGATCCGAACCGCGTGGCCGGGGCGGTGGCCGAATGGTGCAGTGGGCTCGGGCTGACGATGTCGCTGGCTGCGCAGGGTGTGGGAGAGGCCGACCTCGCCCCATGGGCCGAGGAAGCGCATAGCATCCGCCGCCTGATGGACAACAACCCGCGCGACATGGACGTCGCGGAGCTTGCCGCGATCTACCGCGCGGCCTACTGATCCGGCCTCGGCGGAGCGCCTCAGATCTCGGCGCGGCGGCCGGTGAACAGGCGGTCGCGCGACCCGATCAGGTGATCTTGCATCAGGTCGCGTGAAAGGTCGGCCTTCCCGGCGCGGACCGCCTCGAAGATCGCCGCATGCTCGGCATAGACGCCAGACAGGCCTTGGGGCGCCATCTTAAGCGAGGCGCCGTGAAACTGCATCCCCACTGCGATGTGATCCTTCAGCGCCTCGAGCGCGGTCGCAAAATAGGTGTTCTGACTGGCCCGGGCGATGGCGAGGTGGAAGGCAAAATCGGCATCCTCGCGATGGCGCTGCCGCTCGGTCGCATCGCGCAGATCAGCCAGCGCCGCCGCGATGGCGTCCAGGTCCGCCTCAGTCCGCCGATCAGCCGCCGCCGCAGCCGCCTGCGGCTCTAGCGTGATGCGGAACTCGTAGCAGTTGGCGAGGTCCGAGATGCTTTGCAATGCACCGAAGCCCAGCGGCTGCCTGAGGCCTGTGGAGCGTACGAAGCTGCCCGCGCCGCGCCGCGAATAGATCAATCCCTGCTCGCGCAATCGCCGCAACGCCTCGCGCACGACAGGTCGGGAGACCTGGAACTCCGCAGCAAGGTCGTGCTCGGTTGGCAAGCGCTCATCATCGGCATAGGCGCCGGATTTGATCGAGCGGGCGAGTTTGTCGAATACAATGTCGGGCAGGTTGCGCCGCGCGCCCTCGGCTGGCACATTTTTGCGTCTGGGTTCGGTCATCGATCCTCTGCCTCCGCCGTCGTCGCGAACAGACGGCAGAAATCATCCGGCCCCCCGAAACCGCCCGACTTGGTGATGAACAGCGTGTCGCCTTGGCGGCAGACGGGCAACCCCGGCAGCACCTCTCCCGCCACGTCCAGCCGCTCGATTCCCAGGGCATCGAACAGCGCCTCGGCGGTGGCCCCGCCAGTGACGAGGATGGTGCGGCTGGCCCGGAGATGAGACATGGCTCCCATAGCAAGCCGTTTTGCCACCGCTTGCGCCCGCGCCTGCACCGCACCCGGCGTCGCCTGAATTACGAAAAAATCGGCTTCCGGCGCACCGGGGGGAACAACCCCGTTGGGGGCCGCGATCACGACGAGATCGGGGCGACGGGCGCGCAGCGCAGCCAGTTGCGCCAGCGTCACCCGATCGGTCGAACCGATCACCAGCGTCGCGGGGAAGGGCAGCGCCCCTGACCATCCACCGACACGCGCGCCGTAGCGTTGTGCGGCCATCGCCTCGGCCATGCCGCTCGCGCCGACCACTAAGCTCGCGGGAACATGCGCTTCCAGCGCCCGGTCCAAGTCGGTTTGCCGAGCCGTGTCAGGCACGGTGGCGCGTGCGGCATGGCCTCCCAGGGCTGCCGCCACCGGTATCGGCGTCTCGACACCGGCGCCGGTCACGGCCCCATCGCACACGAAGCGGCCAAGTTCCGGAATTGCCGGGCACACCAGAAGCGGCCCCGTCCCCATCGCGTCCAGTTCTGACGCGATATTGCCCTTCATCCGAGAGTCGATCTTCTTCAAGATTGTTACGCCCGGGGGCACGCACGCCACCACCCCCGCCATTCGCGCCCGCGCCTCTGCTGCAGGGATTTCGCGCGATCGTGTCGAGACTGCGACGACCTCTGCGCCGCTCTGCACCGCGGCATCGAAGGCCGCAGGCACGGTAGCAACTAGCACCCGCCGACCGCGCGCGGCGAAGGGGGCTGCGGCATCCAGCGCACCAGTCAGATCGTCGGCGATGATGGCGATGTGGGGCATTCGCGGCTCTCAGGTGAATTTGTGAATAATAGCCGCCGTTCCCCTTTGAAGTCAAAGCGATCCGATACCTGTCAGCTTGACATCTTTGAAAAGATGCCCGGCGTCAGTTCATGTAGGTGCCGCCGTTGGCGTTGATCGTCTCGCCGGTGATGAACCCTGCGTCGTCGGACAACAGAAATCCTATCGTCCGGTCGATTTCCTCGACTGAACCGAGCCGTCCGAGCAGCACGTTCGCCAAGGCCGCCTCAAGATACTCTGCGCTCCACTCTGCAGTCATGTCGGTCTCTACCGGACCGGGGCAGACAGCGTTCACGCGAATGCCGTGCGGCGCCCTCTCGCGCACGGGGTGCATGGTCAGGTAGTTCAGCGCCGCCTTCGAGGCACCATAGGCCGGGGCGGCGTTCCGGTGTGGCGTCTTGGCCGTTGTTGACCTGACGTTCACTATGGCGCCCCGTCGGGCGGCAATCATTCCCGGCAGGACAGCGCGGTAGAAATGCAGCGTGCCAGTCAGGTTTACGTCCAGCACCCGATGCCAGTCGTCCAGGCAATGTCAGGTTGATGGCGTCTTTGAAGCCAGACAATTCTCGGGAATGCTAAATCTCGACGATCTCTCCCGCCTCAAGGGGTATCGCTTTTCGCGCACCGTCATCGGCTATGCCGTCTGGGCCTAGCACCGTTTTGCCCTGAGCTTGCGCGACGTCGAAGACCTTCTTGCCGAGCGTGGGGTCGTCGTCTCCTACGAGACAATCCGGACGTGGGTCGCTAGGTTCGGGACGCAGGTCGCCGCGAAGACCCGACGCGATCGACCCTGCCCAGCCGACAAGTGGCATCTCGACGAGGTCGTGCTCAAAATCAACGGCAGGAAGCATTGGCTGTGGCGGGCAATCGACGCGAACGGCGACGTTCTGGACATCCTCGTGCCGTCACGCCGCAACA
>Ga0102938_10001830_pt1 | contig 16100 bp, 10 predicted proteins | sample SalPonR2_B_D2_MG_FD_84516 | JGI IMG/M metagenome (GOLD analysis project Ga0102938, IMG submission 84516) | Salt pond soil microbial communities from South San Francisco under conditions of wetland restoration - Salt Pond MetaG R2_B_D2_MG | ecosystem: Environmental > Aquatic > Marine >...
AAGGCGTTCATCCGGTCACAGAATTTGCGGCTGCCGCCCGTGGGCGCGGGGATCGCGCGGATTTCGGTGCCGTCCTGCTCCAGCAGCTTGGCAAAAATGGCAAAGCCCGAGCCGCGGAAATGTTCCGAGACATCCTGCATCTTGATCGGGTTGCGCAGGTCGGGCTTGTCGGTGCCATACCACAGCGCGGCATCGCGGTAGGAAATATGCGGCCAGTGTTTATCGACCGTGTGACCGCCGCCAAATTCCTCGAACACGCCTTCCAGAACGGGCTGGATGGTATCGAACACGTCTTGTTGTTCGACAAAGCTCATTTCCAGATCAAGCTGATAGAAGTCAGTGGGCGACCGGTCGGCGCGCGGGTCTTCGTCGCGGAAACACGGCGCGATCTGGAAATACTTGTCAAAGCCCGACACCATGATCAACTGCTTGAACAGCTGCGGCGCCTGCGGCAGCGCGTAGAACTTGCCGGGATGCAGGCGCGACGGCACAAGGAAGTCGCGCGCGCCTTCCGGGCTAGAGGCGGTGATGATCGGCGTCTGGTATTCGCGGAACCCGATATCCCACATGCGGCGCCGGATCGAGGAAATCACATCGGAACGCATCGTCATGTTGCGCTGCATCTCTTCTCGGCGCAGGTCAAGGTAGCGATAGCGCAGGCGAGTTTCCTCGGGGTATTCCTGATCGCCGAACACCATCAGCGGCAGTTCCTCGGACGCGCCCAGAACCTCGATATCGCGGATGAAAACCTCGATCTCGCCGGTGGGAATCTTGGCGTTGATCAGGCTTTCATCGCGCGCCTTCACGTTGCCGTCGATGCGTATGCACCATTCCGAGCGGACCTTTTCAACCTCTGCAAAGACCGGGCTGTCAGGATCACACAGCACCTGCGTGATACCGTAATGATCGCGCAGGTCGATGAACAACACCCCGCCGTGATCGCGGATGCGGTGCACCCAACCCGACAGGCGAACGCTGTCACCCACGTTGGATTTGTCGAGTTCGGCGCAGGTGTGGCTGCGATATGCGTGCATGGCGTCCTCTCTGGGCCCCGGATGGGCAATATGGCTTGGTTCGGGCCGATACACCTTGGCAGCGGGCCAAAGTCAAGGGGCGGAGGGGCGCGCAAGCCCCCTGCATTGCGCAAAATCATTTACAGATGCGTCATACTGCGCGATTATAACGGGATCGGGTAGTAACCGGGGCAACCCGGACAGCAGTCGGCAGGTTTCGTGTCTCCGTATGACCGCGCTTTTTTGGCGCTCAGCATGTGGGAGGAACGCAAATGTGGACGGCCACGCTTGACCATTTTTTGTGTCATTTGTTCCAAAGTGGCGATTTGAAAATCGTCTATCCCGACGGGGTAACCCGGCGCTATGGCGATGGCACCGGCCCGATGGTGGCTATCACATTGCATGACAGCACCCTGCCCCGGCGCATCGTTATGTCGCCCGATATGGCCGTGGGCGAGGCTTACATGGATGGCCGCCTGACCATCAAGGATGACGACCTGCACGGGTTTCTGGGGTTGGCCATTCGCAACATCGCGGCCAGCGGCCAGCCTTGGTTTCGCAAGCCACTGGTGCTGGCGCGCCACCTTGGTCGGCATCTGGCGCAGTTCAACCCGTTGGGCCGCGCACAAGCCAACGTGGCCCATCACTATGACCTGTCGGGCGCGCTGTATGATCTGTTTCTGGAAAGTGACCGGCAATATTCCTGCGCCTATTTTCGCGATCCAGACATGACGCTGGAGCAGGCGCAAGAGGCCAAGAAACACCACATCGCGGGCAAACTGCGGATCAAGCCGGGCATGCGGGTGCTGGATATCGGCTGTGGCTGGGGCGGCATGGGCCTGACGCTGGCGCGTGATTACGGCGCCGAGGTTTTGGGCGTGACCCTGTCGCGCGAACAGCACGCGATGGCCAACGCCCGCGCCGAAAAGGCCGGGCTGGCGGATCGCGCACGGTTTGAATTGCTGGACTACCGCAAGGTCGCGGGGCAGTTTGACCGCATCGTGTCCGTCGGCATGTTCGAGCATGTGGGCGTGCCGCATTATGGCGGGTATTTCCGCACTGTATCTGACAGGCTGTCACCCGAAGGCATTGCCCTGATCCACACCATCGGCCGGGCCGAGCCGCCGGGCGTAACCAGCCCGTGGATCACCAAATACATCTTTCCCGGCGGTTATGTGCCCTCGATGTCCGAGGCGCTGAAAGCCATCGAAAAGCAGGCGTTGTTTACCACGGATGTGGAAATCTGGCGGCTGCATTACGCCGAGACGCTACGCCATTGGTATGACCGTTTCATGGACAATATCGATAAGGCCCGCGCGCTTTATGACGAGCGGTTCTGCCGGATGTGGCGCTATTACCTTGTGGCTTCCGAATTGACGTTCCGCATGAATCGACAAGTCGTGTTTCAGTTCCAGCTATCGCCGCAGCAGGACGCGGTGCCGCTGACACGCGATTACCTGTATCGCGCCACCGACAGGCAAGATCTGCGGCACGCAGCGGAATGACCGCGCGGTCTTAGGCCCCACCAAGGCGGCTGGCGAACCGGGCTTTCCAAAGCGCCTCTTCGTATTCCGAGGGGGCGGTGCTGTCATAGACCACGCCACCGCCGACATTCAGAGTTGCGTCAGACCCGTCCAGCATCAAGGTTCGGATCGCCACGTTGAATTCCGAACGGCCATCCGGCGCGGCCCAGCCGATTGAGCCGCAATAGATGTCACGTGCGGCGGGTTCCAGATCGGCCAAAATCTCCATCGCGCGCAGTTTCGGCGCGCCGGTGATCGACCCACAGGGGAACAGCGCCTCGAATATAGTGCCCAATCCTGTGCCGGGCTGCATCTGTCCCGCCACAAGCGACGTCATCTGATGCACGGTCTGATAGCTTTCGACCTTGAACAATTCGGGCACGCGCACGCTGCCGGGGGTGCAAATCCGGCTGATATCGTTGCGCAGCAAATCGACGATCATCAGGTTTTCGGCGCGGTTTTTCTCATCCGCAGCCAAAAACGTGCGGCGGCGGGCATCTTCGACGGGATCATCGCTGCGCGGCTGCGTGCCTTTCATGGGCCGCGTTTCGATCCGGCCCTCGGCATTGGTGCGAAAGAACAACTCGGGCGAGCGGGACAGAATTGTTGGTAAATCCGGCGCTTCGATCAAAGCGCCAAAGCGCACGGGCTGTAGCCGGGCAAGCGCGGCATAAAGCGCCTGTGCGCCGCCGGTGGCCTGCATGCGCAAAGGAAATGTCAGGTTCGCCTGATAAATGTCCCCCGCGCCGATATAGTCATGCACGATCTGAAAGGCCTTGGCATACTGCGCCTCATCCCAGCCGGGGCAAATATCGCCTAGCGCGGCGGCACCGGGGGGGATGGCCGGGGCTGCCTCCGGCGGGCCGTCATACACACCAAAATGCAGCAGCGGCAAACGGCGCTCTTGCGGCATCCGGCCCTGCAAGCGTGGCTCAAGCGCGTAGCCCAGCTCGTAACTGGCGAAACCGGCCAGCCAAGCGCCTTCGGCGCGGGCGCGGTCAAGCGCCTGCAAGGCATCGGGCACGTCCGCGATCTCGCGCGCCTCAATCAGCGTGCGTGGCTGCGCAAAGGTGGCGGCGGCCCCGTCTGGTCCATGATCAAAGCGAATCTGCAACATGTCAGTCCTGTGGCGGTCGTGGCGGGTATGTAGGGCCTTACACTGGGAAACACACCCTCAAAAGCGTCCTTTGGGCCTTGTTTTGCGATCCCCCTTGCACGTGGTCGCGTGATGGATATAACGCCAGCAATTTGCGCGCGGCCCGCACCGGGCCAGCGCCCGAACATCTGCCCGGGGATCACCATGCCGAAAAGAACAGACATCTCGTCCATCATGATCATCGGGGCGGGCCCGATCATCATCGGCCAAGCCTGCGAGTTTGACTATTCGGGCGCACAGGCCTGCAAGGCCCTGCGCGAGGAAGGCTACCGGGTTATTCTGGTCAATTCGAACCCCGCGACGATCATGACCGATCCGGGGCTGGCCGACGCCACCTATATCGAGCCGATCACCCCCGAAGTGGTCGCCAAGATCATCGAAAAAGAACGCCCCGACGCCCTGTTGCCCACCATGGGCGGGCAAACCGGGCTGAACACCGCACTGGCCGTGGCGGATATGGGTGTGCTGGACAAATTCGGGGTCGAACTGATCGGCGCCAACCGCGAGGCCATCGAGATGGCCGAAGACCGCAAGCTGTTCCGCGAAGCGATGGACCGTCTGGGGATCGAAAACCCCAAGGCCACCATTGCCAATAACATGGAAGAATGCATGGCCGCGATTGATTACGTGGGCCTGCCCGCGATCATCCGCCCGGCCTTTACCCTTGGCGGCACCGGTGGCGGCGTGGCCTATAACCGCGATGATTATGAACATTACTGCAAGACCGGGCTTGATGCCTCGCCTGTCAGCCAGATCCTGATCGACGAATCGCTGCTCGGCTGGAAAGAATTCGAGATGGAGGTTGTCCGCGACAAAGCGGACAACGCGATTATCGTCTGCGCGATCGAAAACGTCGATCCGATGGGCGTTCATACCGGCGATTCGATCACCGTGGCCCCGGCCCTGACGCTGACGGACAAGGAATACCAGATCATGCGCAACGGCAGCATTGCCGTGCTGCGCGAGATCGGCGTCGAAACCGGCGGGTCAAACGTGCAATGGGCGGTGAACCCCGAAAATGGCCGCATGGTTGTGATCGAAATGAACCCGCGCGTGTCGCGCTCATCTGCCTTGGCGTCCAAAGCCACCGGCTTCCCGATCGCGAAAATCGCCGCAAAGTTGGCGGTTGGCTACACGCTGGACGAATTGGACAACGACATCACCAAGGTCACGCCGGCCAGCTTTGAGCCGACGATTGATTATGTCGTCACCAAGATCCCGAAATTCGCGTTTGAGAAATTCCCCGGCTCGGAACCCAACTTGACCACAGCCATGAAATCGGTGGGCGAGGCGATGGCGATTGGCCGCACAATCCACGAGTCGCTGCAAAAAGCGCTGTCCTCGATGGAATCGGGGCTGTCCGGTTTCGATGAAATCACGATTGACGGCGCGCCCGACAAGGCCGCCGTGATCAAGGCTATCAGCCAGCAAACCCCCGACCGTTTGCGCACCATCGCGCAAGCCATGCGTGAGGGGCTGAGCAACGACGAAATTCAAGCCGCCACAGCGTTTGATCCATGGTTCCTGGCCCGCATCCGCGAGATCGTGGACGCCGAGGCAGACGTGCGCGACCATGGGCTGCCGAAAGACGCCCAAGGGCTGCGTCGCCTGAAAATGATGGGCTTCAGCGATGCGCGACTGGCGATGCTGACCGGCTTTACCGAAGCGGATGTGCGGCGCTTGCGCGTGGCCGAGGGCGTGACCGCTGTGTTCAAGCGGATCGATACCTGCGCCGCTGAGTTCGAGGCGCAGACGCCTTACATGTATTCCACCTACGAGGCCCCGATGATGGGCGAAGTGGAATGCGAGGCGCGCCCCAGTGACCGCAAGAAAGTGGTCATTCTGGGCGGTGGCCCGAACCGGATCGGTCAGGGGATCGAGTTTGATTATTGCTGCTGTCATGCGTGTTTCGCCCTCAGCGACGCGGGCTATGAGACGATCATGATCAACTGCAACCCCGAGACGGTTTCGACCGATTATGACACCTCGGACAGATTGTATTTCGAACCTCTAACGTTCGAGCATGTGATGGAAATCCTGCGGGTTGAGCAGGAAAACGGCACGCTGCACGGGGTGATCGTTCAGTTTGGCGGGCAAACGCCGCTGAAACTGGCCAATTCGCTTGAGGCCGAAGGTATTCCGATTCTGGGCACCTCACCCGATGCGATTGATCTGGCCGAGGACCGTGAGCGGTTTCAGGCACTGGTCAACCAATTGAATCTGAAGCAACCCAAGAACGGCATTGCCAGCAGTGACGCACAGGCCCTTGAAATTGCAGAGGCAATTGGGTTTCCGCTGGTGATCCGCCCATCCTATGTTCTGGGCGGTCGGGCGATGGAAATCGTGCGCGACATGGCCCATCTGGAACGCTACATCGCCGAAGCGGTCGTCGTGTCCGGCGACAGCCCGGTGTTGCTGGACAGCTACCTGTCGGGCGCCATCGAATGCGATGTGGACGCTCTCAGCGATGGCGAAACCGTACATGTTGCCGGAATCATGCAGCATATCGAAGAGGCCGGCGTGCATTCCGGCGATAGCGCCTGTTCGCTGCCCCCCTACTCGCTGAGCGGCGACACCATCGCAGAAATTCACAACCAGACCAAAGCCTTGGCTAAAGGTTTGGATGTGCGCGGCCTGATGAATGTGCAATTCGCGGTCAAAGATGATGAGATTTATCTGATCGAGGTGAACCCGCGCGCCAGCCGCACGGTGCCTTTTGTCGCCAAGGCCACGGATTCGGCCATTGCCTCGATCGCGGCGCGCCTGATGGCGGGCGAGCCGATGTCGAACTTCCCGCTGCGCGGCGCCTATCCCAAGGACACCAAACCCGGCAGCTTGCCAATGGCCGACCAGATGACGCTGGCCGATCCGGCGATGCCGTGGTTCTCGGTCAAAGAGGCCGTGTTGCCCTTTGCGCGTTTCCCGGGTGTGGATACGATCCTTGGGCCGGAAATGCGCTCCACCGGTGAGGTGATGGGATGGGACGTGTCTTTCCCGCGCGCCTTCCTGAAGGCACAGATGGGCGCAGGCACCGAATTGCCCAGCGGCGGCAAGGTTTTCTTTTCGATCAAGGACGCGGACAAGACCCCGCAACTGATCGAAACGGCCCGCCTGTTGGTGGATATCGGCTTTGAGCTTGTCGCGACGCGCGGCACCACAAGTTTTCTGGCCGATCATGACATTGCCTGCGAGGTGGTGAACAAAGTCTACGAGGGGCGTCCGAACGTGGTTGATATGCTCAAGGACGGGCAGATCGCACTTGTCATGAACACCACCGAAGGCACACAAGCTGTCGAGGACAGTCGCGAAATCCGTTCGGTGGCGCTTTATGATCGCATCCCCTATTTCACCACGGCTGCCGGCGCACATGCCGCAGCGCAGGCCATAAAGGCGCGCGAAGAAGGTGAACTGACATTTATGCCACTGCAAGGGCAGGCATAAGCCCAACGCACAAAAACAGACCAACAACTTGATTGTGTTTGGTTTTTTCTGAGACACGGACGACTTGGGTGGTATCTATGCTGTGGCGGTCAAGCCGCCATGCGCAGGTTGCATGGTTTTTTCATAACTTAATTCTTGCGCGGTGAAATTTTTCTATTATGTGCCTTGTATCGGCGTCATTCAGAGCCGACTCAACCGCAACCTCACTTCTCAGGAGGCCAATATGACACGCGACGAACTGAACCGCGAATTGCGTATGCACAGCGCTTCCTGGCCGGCGGTCCTCATCGTGTATGGCATCATCGTAGCCACGATGGTCCTAAGCGCGATGTCCATCACCTGATCCAGGGCGCATAAAAAAATTTGGTGATTAAAGATCGGCCCACGGGTCTTTCATGATTTCACCCGACCTAAAATGCCGCGGCGGATGGAGATGCTCCACCCGCCGCTTTGTTTTTTGGCAAAGGTGCGCCATTAAATATTCGTGCCTTGCACCTTTGTATCTTCGGGATCGATATCCGACGAAGCGGCCTCGCCGACATTGTCGATACCTCGTTCTTCCAAAAGTGTGGTCAGCCAATCCGGGTCCATCTCGGGAACCGAGCTCAGCAGAAGATCGGTATAGGGATGGTGCGGTGGCTTGAACATTTCCTCTTTCGGGCCTTGTTCGACCACTTGGCCATGCTGCATCACGACGACTTCGTCGGCGATGGAACGCACCGTCGCCAAATCATGCGTGATGAACATATAAGCAAGGTTCAGCTCTTTTTGCAGCCGATCCAACAGGCGCAAGATCCCCTCGGCGACCAGTTGGTCCAGCGCCGACGTCACCTCGTCACAGATGATGAAGGTGGGCTCCGCCGCAAGAGCACGCGCAATACCAATCCGCTGCTTTTGCCCACCGGACAGTTCCGGCGGATAACGGTTGTAGTATTTCGAGGGCTCCAGCTCGATCAAATCCAGCAGTTCATCGACCCGGCTTTTCAATTCGCCCCCGCGCAAGCCCTGATAGAATGCTGCCGGTCGGCCGATGATCTCGGAAATCTGCACTTTAGGGTTCAGCGCGGTATCGGCCATCTGATAAATCATCTGGCATTGTCGCAACTGATCCTTTGAACGGTTTCTGTAATCGGGCGGGAAAGGCTCGCCCTTGAACAGAACCTCGCCCTTTGAGGGGGGCAACAACCCGGTAATGACCCGCGCCGTTGTGGATTTGCCCGACCCGGATTCCCCCACGACGGCAACGGTCATGCCCTCATAGACATCAAAACTGACATCATCGAGCACCTTCACACCGCCGGTATAGGACGCATCCACATTGCGGACCGAAATCAGCGGCTCACTGTTCTTGGGGCGGCTTTTTTGCGGCCTTTTGAAGCTGCGGACGGCCCAAAGGGATTTGGTGTAATCCTCTTGCGGGTTGTCCAGCATTTCCTTGGTCGAGGCTTCCTCAACCTCTTCGCCTTTCAGCAAAACCTTGATCGTGTCGGCCATCTGAGCCACAACCGCGAGATCGTGCGTGATGTAAATCGCAGCGGTGTTGTATTCATCCACGATATCGCGGATCGCGGCCAAAACCTCGATCTGCGTGGTCACATCAAGCGCGGTTGTCGGCTCATCAAAGATTATCAGATCAGGGCGGCACGACATCGCCATCGCGGTCATCGCACGCTGCAGCTGCCCGCCCGACACCTGATGCGGATAGCGAAAGCCGATTTCCTCGGGGTTTGGAAGACGCAGCTTTTCATAAAGCTCCATCGCATCTTCCTGCGCCTCCATCCGCTTTTTCAAACGGTATTGAACCGGCGCTTCGGTGTGTTGATCAATGATCTTATGCGCCGGGTTGAACGAGGCCGCAGCCGATTGCGCAACATAGGCAATCCGGTGGCCGCGCAAACCACGCTTCTCAGATTCGGTTGCTGTGGTCAGTTCCATCCCGTCAAACTCGATCGACCCGCCCGATATGCGTGTGCCATCACGGGCATAGCCCATGGCGGCCGCGCCAATCGTCGACTTACCGGCACCAGATTCACCGATCAGGCCCAGAACCTCGCCGCGATGGAGGGTCAGATCGACACCTTTGATGATGTCGATCCATTGTTCGTCGGAATACCCCTGAATTTGCAGATCTTCGATCTCGAGCAGGACATCTTTCGATTTTACCATTTTATTTCTCCTTCAAGCCCGAGGACCGATGCAGCATCCAGTCCACAACAAAGTTGACCGACACGGTCAACAGCGCAATGGCCGCCGCCGGGATCAACGGCGTGATGTCCCCGAACGAGATCAGCGTTGCATTTTCCCGCACCATCGAGCCCCAGTCCGCCGTCGGCGGTTGAATCCCAAGGCCCAAGAATGACAGGCCCGCTACCAGCAGGAACACAAAGCAGAATTCCAGTCCGAATTCCGCCACCAGTGGTGCGGTCGAGTTGGGCAGGATTTCACGACGGATCAGATACCATGTGCCTTCTCCGCGCAGTTTGGCGGCTTCGATATAGTCCATGACCACAACGTTGCCCGCAACCGCCCGTGTCAGGCGGAAAACGCGCGGCGCATAGATGACCGCCACCGCGATGATGATGACGTGGATATGCGGGCCAAAGATCGACAGCATCAAAAGCGCAAAGATCAGCGACGGGATCGACATGATCACATCTGCAAAGCGGCCCATGAACTGATCGAACCAGCCGCCTTTTGTGGCCGCCAACAAACCAGCAAGTGCGCCAATGATAAAGGCCAGCAGCGTCGCCGCCAATGCCAGCCCAACCGAGTTGCGCGTGCCATAGATAATCCGGCTAAAGATATCGCGGCCCAACTGATCGGCGCCCAGCAACATCTCGCCGTCTGCCGGCGCAAAGGCCGAGGCGATGACTTCGGCCTCGCCATGCGGCGCGATCCACGGGGCAAAGATACCCGCAATGGCATAGGTGAAAATGATGAACATCCCAAAAGCTGCCGTCAAAGGCGCGGTGCGCAATTCCTTGGCCAAGTCATGCGATGCAATGGCGACCAGAAATTCACGAAACGCGAACGAGACCATGCCCGCCAGCGCCAACAGTCCGGCCACGATGGCAATTGACTGCAGCGCACTGGGGCCACCGACGATTCCCACGATGAACGAGACCAGCGTCAGGCTGAACAACAGCAGGAACCATGACCGCTTGTTGAAATAAGCAGCCAAACAGGACGCGGCCAGAAGAAGGGTGTAGTAGGTGATTACGAAAAGGCTCATGTCTGTGTCCCCCTCACTTCGGATGCCGCAAGCGCGGATTTGTCAGGATGGCACCGACATCGGCTGCAAGGTTCAGCAGGATGAAAGTTGCCGCGAAGATCAGACAACAGGCCTGAACGACCGGGAAGTCTCGCTTGGACACCGCATCGACCAAGGCCTGACCGATACCGGGATACACGAACACCACCTCAACCAGCACAACACCGGTGATCAGATAAGCAAGGTTCAGTGCCACCACGTTGATAATCGGCGCCCATGCGTTGGGCAGCGCGTGCTTGACGATGACTTTCCACGGCGGCGCCCCCTTGAGCCGCGCCATTTCGATATAGGGCGACGCCAGAAGGTTGATGATGGCTGCACGGGTCATCCGCATCATGTGCGCGGTCACGACCAGCACCAGCGTCAGCGCCGGCAGGAAGGTGCGATACAGCAATTCCCCCAAGGACATGTCTTGGCTGAGACTTGAGATCGCCGGGAACATGCCCCATTTGACCGCGAAATACAGGATCAAGATGTAGCCCAGAAAGAACTCGGGCGACGAAATCGAGGTGAGCGTCAGCACGTTGGCGACCCGGTCAAAGATCGAGTTGCGCAACAGCGCCACGATCACACCCAAAACGATCGCGAACGGCACGGCGATCACGGCGGCGTAGGCCGCAAGGAACAACGTGTTCATAAAGCGTTCACCGATGAGGGTGGTGACCCGCTCGCCCGTCACGATCGACGATCCGAAATCAAAAGTCACGGCACCGCCAAGCCATTCAAGATAGCGCACGATGGCCGGTTTGTTGAGGCCCATCTGCTCACGCAGTGCGGCAAGGTTATCTTCGGTGGCCCCTTGACCCAAAACCGCCTGAGCGATGTCGCCCGGCAGCAATTCGACCATGAAAAAGATAATGATCGAGATCACGAAAAGAATGACCAGTCCGAGACCGAGCCGTCTTGCAATCAGCCCTAGAATGTCTCCCATCTGTCCCTCCTGCTGTTGTGTCCGCGCCTATTTACGGGTGGCCGTTTTGGCCGCGCGACCGAACAGAACTATTTTTGTTGCCAAGCCCCTTGGTAACTGCGCCATGCGCTATGGGGGCGGCTCTTGGCCTGATCCATGCCGTTTGCGTGGCTGAAGTGGGATCAGGCAGCGAAAGCCCGGCGCATATAGCGCCGGGCCTGTTTGTCTTAACTGGCGAACCACCAGCGGCTGGCACCACGGGCGCCATCCAGCTGCCAGCTTGCTGCCAGTTCAGGGCCATGCATGACGTTTTTGCGCCGTGCATAAACAAAGTTCGAGAAGAACGGGATCAGCGTGCCGCCGTCGTTGCGGGCCAGCAACGCCATCTCACGATACATCTCGGCGCGGCGGTCATTGTCCAATTCGGCCTTGGCTTGCAGCAGCAGCTCGTTGAACCGCTCGTTCTGCCAATGGCTTTCGTTCCACGCCGCATCGTCTTTGTAGGCCAGCGAATACATCACGTCCGGCGTCGGACGCGCGCCCCACTGAACCACACACCAAGGATCCTTCAGCCAGACGTCGGAATAATAGCCGTCGCTTGGCGAGCGGTTGACCTTGATGTCGATCCTCGAGGCTTTGGCCTGTTCGGCGAACAGAACGCACATGTCAACGGCCCCGGAAAAGACCGAGTCAGCGACCTTGAGCTCAACCGAAAGACCTTCGGCACCGGCCTTTTTCAGCAGGGATTTCGCCTGATCCGGATCATACTCGCGTTGCGGGATGTCATCGGGCCAATACGGCATGGCTGGCGAATGATGGAAATCATTACCGATCGTTGCCGTGTTGAAGGTGATCTTTTCAATGATCTCTTCACGGTTCATCGAAAGTTTGATCGCATTGCGCACGTCCACGTTATCAAACGGGGCCACGTCGCAGAACATCGGCATCGTGATCGCCGAGGCCGACGGAACGTTGTCGATCAAGATATTCGGATCACGCTCCAACAGCGACAGTGTTTTCAACTCGATCTGTGTGATCGCGTCGACATCGCCCGTCACAAGCGCGGTCTGACGTGCGTTCGGGTCGTTCAGAACGGTGATCGTTACTTCGTCGAAATACGCGCCATCCAAATGCCAATCGTCGTGACGCACCAAATTGTAGCGCACGCCAAATTCGGTTTCGACCAGACGATATGGGCCACACCCGTCACCGGATTGCCAGTTCAGCGATCCATCGTCATTGGCCGGGCAAACCGCAAAGTGGTAGTCCGTCATCAGCCATGGCAGATCGGCGTTGCCGGTGCCCAGCTTGACCGTGATCGAATGATCGCCGTTGTCGACAATGTCTTCGACGTCGGACAACAGGGCCTTGGCCGCCGATGTCGACGCCTCACCGCGGTGATGATTCAACGACGCGATGACGTCATTTGCCGTCACTTTCTTGCCGCTGTGGAACGTGGCCTTGTCGTTTAGCATGAAGGTCCACTCCTTCGCATCCGGCGTGGCAGACCACTCCGTTGCGACATCCGGACCAAGCGAGCCATCGGGCTCGATCAGCGTCAGGTAGCTGCGGAAGGTGTGGATCAACATGATCGTCGAATAGGTCACATAGGTGCCCGGATCATGGCTGTCGGATGTGTTTCCGTCATGGGCACCCAACCGGAAATGGCCTCCGCTTGTAGGGGCCGCGTTTGCCTTGGTGGTCCACAAACCGGTCGCGGCCGAGGCCGAAAGGCCCGCCGCCATCGAGTAATTCATGAACGACCTGCGTGACACTTTGCCGTCGCGGGCCGCATCGGCCAAGTGGTCTATCAGAATTTGATCTTTGGAATTTTTCATGTCTTCTCCCTGAGAACGTTTGACTTATCGCGCAGTTTTTTTGGGCTTTCAAAGCCGCGAACACTGTATGACCGACTGAAGCCACTTCGACATTGGCCTGGGCTTTGCCGCGTGGCGCATTGTCTGGGTCACTGTGCGTCTTTAGCCCACATGGCCGAACCCTTGATCGTTCTGCCTGTATCCGGCGCGCACAAGGCGCGCCGGATAGGTTTTGAACGCAATCAGCTTGCAAACCACCAGCGGCTTGGGGCGCGCGCGCCATCCAATTCCCAGCTGGCTGCAAGGCTCTCGCCACGCATCACATTGCTGCGGCGCGCATAGACGAAGTTGTTGAACATCGGAATGATCGTGCCACCGTCATCACGGGCCAGCATGGCCATATCCCGATACATCTCGGCGCGCAGCTCATTGTCCAATTCGGATTTGGCCTTGATCAACAGCTCATTGAAGCGTTCGTTCTGCCACCGGCTTTCATTCCAAGCCGCATCAGCCGCATAACCAAGCGTGTACATCACGTCCGGCGTTGGGCGCGCGCCCCAAGATACGGCGCAGAACGGCTTTTTCAACCAAACGTCCGAATAATAGCCATCGTTGGGTTCACGCACGACTTTCACGTCGATACCCGCTGCTTTGGCTTGTTCGGAATACAAAACACACATGTCCACCGCGCCCGAGAACAGGCTGTCAGCTGTCGAAATGCTAACCGATAGCCCCTCGGCACCGGCTTTTTTCAGCAGCGATTTGGCCTGATCCGGATCATACTCGCGCTGCGGGATGTCATCCGGCCAATACGGCTGTGCGGGCGAATGGTGGAAATCATTGCCCTTGGTCGCCGCGCCAAATGCGATTTTCTCGATGATCTCATCGCGGTCAATCGACAGTTTCAGCGCATTGCGCACATCGACATTGTCAAACGGCGCCGTGTCGCAGAACATCGGCATGGTGATTGCCGCAGCGGACGGGACGTTTTCGATTTCGATGTTCGGGTCGCGCTGCAACAGCGCCGATGTTTTCAGGTCAATCAACGAAACCGCATCAACATCGCCCGTCACCAGAGCGGTCTGGCGCGCGTTCGGATCATTCAAAACCAGCAATTCCAGCGCATCGAAATAGGCGCCCTCAAGGTGCCAGCCGTCATGCCGCGTGAGCGACCAGCCAACGCCCCATTCACCCCGGTCGATCTTGTAGGGGCCAGAGCCGTCACCGGATTGCCAGTTCGCCGTGCCATCTTCATTGGCCGGGCATACAGCAAGGTGATAGTCTGTCATTAGCCACGGCAGATCGGCGATGCCGCTTTCCAGCGTGACCACAACAGTGTGATCGCCGTCGGCCGCAATATCTGTCACCGATGTCAGCAACGATTTGGCGGCCGATGTCGATTGATCGCCACGGTGATGGTTCAGCGACGCGATCACATCAGCCGCTGTAACCGGCTTGCCGCTGTGGAACATGGCGTTCTGGTTAATCTCGAACGTCCAGACCGACGCATCGTCGTTTGCCGACCAGTTGGTCGCAAGATCCGGCCCAAGTGAACCGTCGGGTTCGATCTGTGTCAGATAGCTGCGATACTGGTGCGCCAGATAGATTTGCTGACGCGATACATATTGGCCGGGGTCATGCGTGTCCGACGAATTCCCGTCATGCATGCCGACACGGAACGTGCCACCACGTTGCGGCGCTGCGCTGGCGGCTGACGTCCAAAGCCCAGTCGCAGCCGAAGCGGTCACGCCCGCGGCCATCGAATGGTGCATGAAGGATCGGCGCGAAATGCGCCCTTCGCGGGCGGCATTGGCAAGACGGTCCATCAGCAGTGCATCTTTAGAATATTTCATGATTTCTCCCTGAATTGGCCGGTTTGGGCACCGGTCCACTTTGCTGTAAGCAATAGCTTCACTCCGGAACGATATAGCAGGTAGCCCAATTGCGACATTTCTCTAACAAAACACGAAATCCGTGACGCTTCCACCCTCAACTTGGCAGTTTCAATAATTTTTTAAGATTTTCCGATAGATACAGAATTCGTGCACATAAATATGCGTAATCGCTGCGCAGCAGCGGACAAAAAAATAGTCAAAAACCGACATGCTGCAGCGCAAAAATCATGCAAACCAGCCCTCTTGGGCGTGCATTCAGACGTCATCACGGCGCGCACGCAGCCGCGAAAAATAGTCCACTCTCTTCTTGAGTTCACGCTCGAACCCACGCTCGACCGGCTGATAAAAAACCGGGCGTTTCATGCTTTCGGGAAAGTAATTCTGACCTGAAAACCCGTCTTCTGCATCATGATCATAGGCATAGCCCTCGCCATAGCCCTGATCCTTCATCAGCTTGGTCGGCGCGTTCAGAATATGCCGCGGCGGTGGCTCGCTTCCGGTTTGCTTGGCCGCGCGCATCGCCGCCTTGTACCCAGCATAGGCTGCGTTAGATTTGGGCGCCAGTGACAGGTAAACAACCGCTTGGGCCAAAGCCAGTTCGCCTTCGGGGCTGCCAAGGCGTTCATAGGTTTCCCACGCGTGCAGGCACACAGTTTGCGCATGGCTGTCGGCCAGCCCGATATCTTCCACCGCCATCCGTGTGATCCTCCGCGCCAGATAGCGCGGGTCTTCGCCCCCGGTTAGCATTCGGGCATACCAATATAATGCCGCATCCGGATCGGAGCCACGCACCGATTTATGCAAGGCCGATATCAGGTTGTAATGTTCATCCCCGCCTTTGTCATACTTGGCCGCACGCCGCATCAGGCGCGCCCCAAGCGCCTGCGCATTCAATTTTCCGTCAACCGGCCATGCTGCCACCTGTTCGATCAGGTTCAACAGGGCGCGCCCGTCACCATCGGCCATTTACAGCAATGCCTCGCGCGCATGGCCATCTACGGGCAGGGCTTTGACCAGTTCACCCTCCGCGCGCTGTGCCAACCGCTCACGATCGGCAAGCCCCAACCGCTCCAG
>Ga0102938_10001831_pt1 | contig 16099 bp, 12 predicted proteins | sample SalPonR2_B_D2_MG_FD_84516 | JGI IMG/M metagenome (GOLD analysis project Ga0102938, IMG submission 84516) | Salt pond soil microbial communities from South San Francisco under conditions of wetland restoration - Salt Pond MetaG R2_B_D2_MG | ecosystem: Environmental > Aquatic > Marine >...
ATAGGCTTCGGCCACGGCCTGTTTGCCGCCTTCGACGGGGTTGGCCTTGACGTAGCGCGGGGTCACGTCCGAGGTGAAGGCCAGCAGCTTGTCGGTGCCATGCACGCGGATCAGCCCGGCCCCTTGTCCGGGGGTGCGGGCGGTGTCGGCCATGACCATCGTGTCATATTGTTCATAGACCCACTGACGCGAGCAGTAATTGGGCGAGGCCAGCAGCGCACGCAGACCGTCAATCGGATCGACGCCGGGCACGGTGGCGGGGTCCAGCGGTTCTGGCGCGGGGGTTTCCACCCAGGGGCGGTCATATTCGGGCGCATTGCCCGACAGCGCCTTGAGCGGCAGATCGGCTTTGACCACGTTGTTGTGCATGATGAGGAAGCGGTCTTCGGGAATGGTTTCGCCGACGATGGCGAAATCCAGATCCCATTTGTCGAACACGGCCTTGGCCTCGGCTTCCTTTTCGGGGCGCAGGACCATCAGCATCCGTTCCTGGGATTCCGAGAGCATCATTTCATAGGCGCTCATGCCGGTTTCGCGGCAGGGCACCTGTTCAAGGTTGAGCCGGACGCCAAGATCGCCCTTGTCGCCCATTTCGACCGCCGAGCATGTCAGGCCCGCGGCGCCCATGTCCTGAATCGAGATCACCGCGCCTGTGGCCATCAACTCGAGCGTGGCTTCCATCAGGCGCTTTTCGGTGAAGGGATCGCCCACCTGGACGGTGGGGCGCTTTTCCTCGATCGACTCGTCGAATTCGGCGCTGGCCATGGTGGCGCCGCCGACACCGTCGCGGCCCGTCTTGGCGCCCAGATAGACCACCGGCATCCCGACGCCCGAGGCGGCCGAGTAGAAAATCTTGTCGGCATCGGCCAGACCGGCGGCAAAAGCGTTCACAAGGCAGTTGCCGTTATAGGCCGGATCAAAGCGCACCTCGCCGCCTGCGCAAGGGACGCCGAAGCAGTTGCCATAGCCGCCGACCCCGGCCACCACGCCATGCACAAGCTGACGGGTCTTGGGGTGCGCGGGCTCTCCGAAGCTGAGGGAATTCATTGATGCGATGGGACGCGCGCCCATGGTGAAGACGTCGCGCAGGATGCCGCCCACGCCGGTCGCCGCACCCTGATAGGGTTCGATATACGAGGGGTGGTTGTGGCTTTCCATCTTGAAGATGACCGCCTGACCGTCGCCGATATCGACCACGCCCGCGTTCTCGCCGGGTCCGCAGATCACCTGTGGCCCGGTGGTGGGCAGGGTGCGCAGCCATTTCTTCGAGGATTTGTAGGAGCAATGCTCGTTCCACATGGCGCTGAAGATGCCCAACTCGGTGAAGGTGGGGTCGCGGCCGATGATATCGAGGATGCGCTGGTATTCGTCGGTCTTGAGGCCATGGGCCTCGATCAGTTCGGGCGTGATTGCCGGGTCCTGCATCTGAATGGAATCCCCCTGGGTGGTCCGGTTGCCGCCTCTTTAGTGCATGGCGCGGCTCGGGGGAAGGGGGCGCTGTGGGACGTGGCGGGTTGACCATGCGGCCGGTTTGGAGTTCGGATGGCGCAAACAGACGGGAGAGATCATGCAGACTTTGGAAAATCCGTGGCGCGGCGTGGGCCTGCCGGAGGATGTATGCGCAGGCGCCCCATGGCCCAGCACGGATGCCGCAGCCCCCGAGGCGCTGCTGGGGCAATGCCCGGCGGCGGCGCAAACGCCGCTGATTGCGGTCGAGGGGTTTGGCACGCCGCTATGGATCAAGGATGAACGCGGGCGCATGGGGCTTGGCAGCTTCAAGGCGCTTGGCGCGGCCTATGTCATCGCCCATGAGGCGGCGGGCACGGGAACGGCACCGATGTCGGAGGCGCTTGTGGGGCGGACCTATGTGACGGCGAGCGCGGGCAATCACGGTCTGTCGGTTGCGGCGGGGGCGCATGTTTTCGGCGCGCGCGCGGTGGTGTATCTGGCGCGGACCGTTCCCGAGGGCTTTGCCGACCGGTTGCGCGCCAAGGGCGCCGAGGTGGTGCGCGCGGGCGATGATTACGAGGCCAGCATGGACGCCGCGGCGCAGGCCGCCGAGGATCATGGCTGGACGCTTTTGTCGGACAGCTCGTGGCCGGGGTATTTCGATCTGCCGCACCGCTTGATGGAGGGGTATCTGGCGATGGCCGCCGAGGCGACCCGGCAAATGCCCGAAGCGCCCACGCATATCTTTCTGCAGGCCGGTGTCGGCGGGCTGGCGGGGGCCTGTGCCGCGCTGTTCCGCGAGGTGTGGGGGCAGGCGCCCTGCATCATGGTGGTCGAACCCGAGGCGGCCCCGGCGCTGGCCGCGTCGATCGGTGCGGGACGCCCCGTTGCCACGCAAGGCCCGGTGTCTTGCATGGGGCGGCTGGATTGCAAGGCGCCGTCGCTGATTGCGCTGAGGGGGCTGGCGCGGGATGCCGATCTGTTCGTCACGATTTCCGATGCCGAGGCCGAGGCGGTGCTGTCGGATCTGGCCGGACGCGGGCTTGCCACCACCAGTTCGGGTGCTGCAGGTGTGGCGGCGATGCGGCTGATGGGGCTGGATGCGGATGCGCGGGTCTTGTGCATCCTCAGCGAAGAGGCCGAGGCATGAGCCGTGGCTTTGCTGTCGATGACTACACGGCGCGACTGGCCCGCGCGCAGGCCGGAATGCAGCACGAGGGTCTGGGCGCGATTTTGCTGACGACCCAGCCGGATGTGCTTTACTTCACGGGGTTTCTGACGCGGTTCTGGGAAAGCCCCAGCCGGCCTTGGTTTGTGATCCTGCCGGCAGAGGGCGATCCGGTCGCGGTGATCCCGTCGATTGGCGCGGCGCTGATGGGCACAACCTGGATCAAGGATATCCGCACATGGTCGGCGCCGGACCCGGTGGATGATGGCGTGAGCCTGCTGGCCGATGCGCTGCGCGAGATTGGTGGCCCGGTCGGGGTGCCGTCGCATCTGGAGACGCATCTGCGGATGCCGCTGGCGGATTTTGACCGGGTCAAGGCGGCGTCAGGTCAGGTGTTCACCGATGACCGGCGGATCGTGGCGGGGTGCCGCGCGATCAAGTCCGACGCGGAGATCGCCAAGATCGCGGATATCTGCGCCATCGCCGGGCGGGCCTTTGACCGGGTGACCGAGATCGCGGCCCCCGGTGTGGCGCTGTCGCAGGTGTTTCGCGATTTTCAGCGATTGCTGCTGGAGGAGGGCGCGGATTGGGTGCCGTATCTTGCGGGCGGTGCCGGGCCGGAGGGGTATGGCGACGTCATCTCGCCTGCGACGGACGCGCCGCTGGCGGCGGGGGATGTGCTGATGCTTGATACCGGCGCGGTGCGAGACGGATATTTCTGCGACTATGACCGGAATTTCGCGATCGGTGCGGCCAGTGACGCGCAGCGCGCAGCCCATGCGCGCCTGATCGAGGCGACCCAAGCCGGGCTTGAGGCCGCGCGCCCCGGCGCCACGGCCAGCGACGTCTGGCGTGCAATGGCCGATATCGTCGGTGGTGGTGAAGGGGCCGGGCGGCTTGGGCATGGCTTGGGCCTGCAGTTGACCGAAGGCCTGTCGCTGACGGCCCGTGATCACACCGAGTTGCGCGCAGGCATGGTGATCACGCTGGAGCCGGGGATCGAGACCGCGCCTGGCCGGATGATGGTGCATGAGGAAAACATCGTCATCACCGGCGGGGCACCGCGGGCGCTGTCGCCGCTGGCGGGGCCGACCCTGACCGTGATCTGAGGCGCTCACAAAAGTGGCGTTCTGCCCGTAAAGCAAGCGATCCCTGAAGCGCCGATGCCGTCAGGGCGCGTCTGCCCAAAAAAAAGGCCGAGCACTAAGCTCGGCCGAAGTCCAACAGGGAGGTATGATGGTGAGGCGCGAGGCCGTCACCGTCATGACCGGGAGATAGGGGCTGTTTTTAGACCATTCAAGAAAAAAAATGCCGCAGGTGCAGCATGTCCGCCATGCGCGTGATGCATAGCACAAACACAATGTGACTATGTTGTCAGCTAATTGCCTGTTCTCTGATCTTTTTTCGGTAGGCGATGATCTCTTCCTGAACGAATTCACGGAACGCCGCGATGCGCTTGGAGTGGCGCAATTCCTCGGGATAGGCGAGGAAAACGGGAACTTCGACGGAATGCACGTCAGGCAGCACCCGGACGAGATCGGGAAAGTCATGCGTCAGGTAATCCGGCAGCACACCGATTCCCAGGTTGTGCAGGACGCCTTGCAGCACGCCGAAATAGTTGTTCACCGTCAGCAAGGACGGCACGTCATGGGTCATCAGCTCATTGACCAGCGTGGCGCCGGCGCCAACCTGCGCCGAGCGCGGGTTCTGACAGATCAGGCGGTGATGCTTGAGATCGTCGGGACCGGCCGGGGTGCCGCGGCTTTCGAGATAGCTGGTCGAGGCGAAGAGGCACATATGCACGCTCATCAACCGTTTGCGGATCAGGTCGGCCTGGCTTGGCTCTTTCATGCGGATCGCGACATCGGCCTCGCGCATCGGCAGGTCGAGAACGCGTTCTTCCAGCATCAGGTCGATCTTGAGATCGGGGTATTTCGCGTAAAGCTGGGGCAGGCGCGGGGCAAGCCACAGCGTGCCGAAGCCGATCGTGGTGGTCACGCGCAATTCGCCGAACACCTCTTCCTCGCTGTCGCGGATGCGGGCGGTGGCGGCGTCAAGGCGTTTGAGCATCGCGCGGGTCGCATCGAACAGCAATTCGCCCTGTTCCGTGAGAATCAGGCCGCGCGCATGGCGGTGAAACAGGGTGGTGTTCAGCGATTCCTCAAGCGCGCGGACCTGCCGCGAGACGGCAGATTGCGACAGGTGCAGGTGGTCTCCGGCATGGGTGAGGCTTCCTGCATCCGCAACGGCATGAAAGATTCTTAGCTTGTCCCAATCCATAACGGCAACTTTCATTTAAAATTCCACCCGCACACCGAAATAGCAGAAAATCATCACATGACCACGGCGGTTCCGTGGAAAAACAATGAAATTCCGCTTGGTAGGTCACAGATTGTGACCTATTATTGGACTATAATATAAGCATGGTGCTGGGCACCGGAAGGGGAACGCGCGATGAGTCAGGAAAAAGTATCCCTCAACGACCGATTTGACCTCACAAAGTCATCTGTGCTGCTGAATGGCACACAAGCACTCGTTCGGCTGATGATGATGCAGGCCGCGCGCGACCGCGCGGCGGGGTTGAACACTGCGGGGTATGTGACGGGCTATCGCGGGTCGCCGCTTGGCGCGGTGGATATGCAGATGATGCGCGCCGAGCGTCCTTTGAAAGAAGCGGGGATCCTGTTTCAACCGGGACTGAACGAGGATCTGGCCGCCACGGCGCTTTGGGGAACCCAGCAGGCCGAATTGCGCGGTGAGGGCAAGTATGACGGCGTTTTCGGGCTTTGGTACGGCAAGGGGCCGGGGGTGGACCGGTCGGGCGACGTGATGCGCCATGCCAATATGGCGGGCAGTTCGAAACATGGCGGCGTCCTGATGGCGATGGGGGATGACCATACCGGCGAATCCTCGACCGTGTGTCATCAATCGGATTGGGCGATGGTGGATGCCTATATGCCGGTCCTGTCGCCGGCCGGTGTGCAGGAAATTCTGGATTACGGGCTTTATGGCTTTGCGCTGAGCCGGTTTGCCGGGGTGTGGTGCGGGCTCAAGACGATGAAGGACACCGTTGAGGTGACCAGCGTCGTGGATGGCCGCCCCGACCGGATGCAATTCGTGGCGCCTGAATTCGACATGCCGGAAGGCGGGCTGAACATCCGGCTCAACGATCACTGGATTCCGCAAGAAGCACGGGTGATAGATCACAAGAGGTTCGCCGCAGAAGCCTTTGCACACGCAAACAAAATCGACAAACGGGTCTGGGGCAAGCCCGGCGCGAAAATCGGGTTTGTCGCTGCCGGCAAGAACTGGCTTGATCTGGTGCATGCGCTGGACCTGCTTGGGATCGACGCCACGGAAGCCGACCGCTTGGGCCTGACCACCTACAAGATCGGCCAGACCTTTCCGGTGGATATGCGCGGCTTTCACGACTGGGCCGAGGGGCTGGACCTGATCGTGGTGGTCGAGGAAAAGCGCAAGCTGATCGAAATTCAGATCAAGGAGGCGATTTTCGACAACCGGCGCGGCAGACGGGTCTATGGCTGGTACAAGGGCGGCGCGGGCAGCATGCACAGCGAAGAGCTGTTTCCGACGCGCATGGCGCTTGATCCGGTGATGATCGCGGAAAAGATTGGCGGCGTCCTGATCGAAGAGGGGCGCGGCACCGACCGTATCCGCGCCGGGCTGGCCGAGATCGCCGAGGCGCGCAAGGCCGACAATGCCGAGGATATCGCGGCACGCCTGCCGTATTTCTGCGCCGGCTGTCCGCATAATACATCGACCAACCTGCCCGAGGGCAGCCGCGCCTATGCCGGAATCGGCTGTCATATCATGGCGTTGTGGATGGATCGTGAGACCAGCGGCTATACACATATGGGGGGCGAAGGGGCCAACTGGATCGGCGAGGCGCCGTTCTCGGAGCGTGGCCATGTGTTCCAGAATATCGGCGACGGGACTTATAACCATTCGGGCATTCTGGCGATCCGGGCCGCGGTGGCGGCGGGCGTCACCATGACCTACAAGATTCTCTATAACGATGCCGTGGCGATGACTGGTGGTCAGGGCAATGAGGGCGGGCTGAGCCCGGACCGGATCGTGCGCGAATTGCAGGCGATGGGCGTGCGGGACGTGGCCGTTGTCTTTGACGCCAAGGAAGAACCGGATCGTGCACTGTTTCCCAAGGATATCGGCTGGCACGAGCGGGCAGAGCTGCCTGTGGTGCAAGAAAAATTACGCGAAATCAGTGGCGTGTCGGCCATTGTTTATGTGCAGACCTGTGCCGCTGAAAAGCGGCGTCGCCGCAAGCGGGGCACGTTTCCGGACCCGGACAAGCGGGTGTTCATCAATACCGATGTTTGCGAGGGATGCGGCGATTGCGGGGTGCAGTCGAATTGTGTGGCGATCACGCCCGTCGAGACCGAGTTGGGGCGCAAGCGGGCGATCGACCAGTCGGCCTGCAACAAGGATTTCAGCTGTCTCAAGGGGTTTTGCCCGTCCTTCGTGACGCTGGAGGGCGCCACGATCCGCAAGGAGGCCGCAAGCGATCTGGTTTTGCCGGACCTGCCCGATCCGGACCTTCCGGTGATCCGAGGCACGCATAACGTGGTGATCACCGGCGTGGGGGGCACGGGGGTGGTGACCATCGGCGCGGTGTTGGCGCAGGCGGCGCATCTGGATGGCAAAGGGGCCAGCATGATGGAGATGGCGGGGCTTGCCCAAAAGGGCGGCGCCGTGCATATCCATTGCCGCATCGCGGAAAAGCCAAGCGATATCAGTGCGATCCGTGTGGCGACGGGTGAGGCGGACGCGGTGATCGGCGGGGATCTGGTGGTGTCGTCGGGGGCGAAAACCCTTGGGCTGATGCGACAGGGGCGCACGGGGGCTGTGGTCAACAGCCACGAGGTGATGACCGGCGATTTCACCCGCGATACCGAATTTCGGCTGCCGTCTGACCGGCTGAAGCTGGCGCTGCAATCGCGGCTGCGGGAGGCTGTGCAACTGGTCGATGCGCATGAGCTGGCGCGGGTCACGATGGGCGACTCGATCTTTTCCAACATGATCGTCTTTGGCGCGGCGTGGCAGCGCGGGCTGATCCCTGTTGGGGAACAGGCCATTCTGGACGCGATTGCGCTGAACGGCGCGGCGGTCGCGCAAAACCAGCGGGCTTTCCGGATCGGACGATGGGCGGCGGTGCATCCCGACAGGGCGGCGCAGCAGATCACCCCCAATGTGGTCGCGATGCCGCGCGGTCTGGAGGAGGCCATCGCCTACCGGGCAGAGCATCTGACCGCCTATCAGGGCAAGCGGCTGGCCAAGCGATACCTGCGGCTGCTGGACAGGATCGAGGATGCGCGGCTGCGTGAGGCGGTGGCGCAGGGCTACCATAAGCTATTGGCCTACAAGGACGAATACGAGGTTGCCCGGCTGTTGCTGGACACGCGCGAGAAGGCGCGGGCCGAGTTCGATGGCGATTTCGACATGACGTTCCATCTGGCGCCGCCGCTTCTGGCGCGCAAGGGCGCGGATGGGCGGCCGCAGAAACGCGCGTTCGGTGCGTGGATGGAGCGGCCGATGCGGGTGCTGGCAGGGCTGAAATGGCTGCGCGGCACGCCGGCGGACCCGTTCGGCTATACCGCCGAGCGCAAGATGGAGCGCGCGCTGATCCGGCAATACGAGAGCGACATCGCCGAGGTGCTGCCCAAGCTGACCGACGACACGCGCGACGCGATCGTGGCTCTGGCGGAATTGCCGTTGCAGATCAAGGGCTTCGGCCCGGTCAAACAGGCCAATGAGGCGCATGCGGCCAAGACGCGCGAGGCATTGTTGGCGACGATCCGCGCGGGTGGGGCGCCGGTGGCACAGGCGGCGGAATAAGTGTCATGAAAACGTCATCGTGGCTGGTCACAACGGTCATGGGTTCCTAACAGGGCCGTCGTTTTGACGGGCGACATGACCATGCAGCAGCACAGGCAGAGTGCACGCGATATCAGCTATGCGCATTCGGCGCAGACACGCGGTGGGCGGGCGATGATTCGCGCGATGGAGAACATGACCGGGCGGATCGGCCTGATCAACCGCGCGCGCGGTTACGAGCATGAGGTGGCGGATGGGCGCGACTTCTGGCAGGTGATGGTGGACCGCTACGGTCTGACACTGGATGTTGTGGGCGGCAGCCTTCAGAGCCTCCCGCAAACCGGGCCGCTGATCGTGATCGCCAACCATCCCTACGGGATTCTGGATGGGTTAATGATGGGCCACATCCTGAGCCGCACGCGGGGAGATTTTCGCATTCTGGCGCATCATGTTTTCCGCAAGGCGGAAGATCTGAACAGGGTGATTCTGCCGATCAATTTCGACGATACGAAAGAGGCGCTGAAGCTGAACCTCGAGACGCGCAAGACCGCGCTGGCGTATCTGGGGCAGGGGGGCGCCATCGGGATATTTCCCGGCGGCACGGTCAGCACGGCGGCCAAGCCCTTTGCGCAGCCGATGGATCCGGGCTGGCGGGGGTTCACCGCGCGGATGATCGCCAAGTCGGAGGCCACGGTGGTGCCGATCTTCTTTGACGGGCATACCAGCCGGTTGTTCCAGTTGGCCAGCCATCTGCATTACACCTTGCGCATGGGCCTTCTTATCAAGGAGTTCAGCACGCGGGTCGATACATCCGTGCGGGTGGTGATCGGCGATCCGATCGATCCTGCGGCGTTGCAGGCGCGCAAGGGGGATACGAAATCCCTTATGGCTTTCCTGCGCTACAAGACGTATGAGCTTAGCCCGGGGCCGGTCGATCCGAATGCGACCGGGTTCGAATACGAATGACGTCACAAGGGCGCATGCGGCTATGGCGGTTGGAATTTTCGATAGCGGGCTGGGTGGCCTGACGGTTCTGGACGCGGTGGAAAAACGTCTGCCGGACGTGCCTTTCGTCTATTTCGGGGACAACGCGCACGCCCCTTACGGCGTGCGGGATGCCGATGATGTTTACGATTTGACAACCAGAGCGGTCTCTCGGTTATGGGATGCGGGCTGCGATCTGGTGATTTTGGCCTGCAACACCGCCAGCGCCGCCGCGCTGCGCCGGATGCAGGAAAACTGGGTGCCGCGCGACAAGCGGGTCTTGGGCGTTTTTGTTCCATTGATTGAAGCACTTACCGAGCGGCAATGGGGCGACAACTCGCCGCCGCGAGAGGTGGCTGTCAAGCATGTGGCGCTGTTTGCGACACCGGCGACGGTGAGCAGCCGGGCCTTTCAACGGGAGCTGGCGTTTCGCGCGATCGGGGTCGATGTGGAGGCGCAGGCCTGCGGTGGCGTGGTGGATGCCATCGAGGACGGCGACATGATTCTGGCCGAGGCGCTGGTGCGGAGCCATGTCGACGCGTTGCGGCGCAAGATGCCCAACCCCGAGGCCGCGATCTTGGGATGCACCCATTACCCCTTGATGCAAAACGTTTTTCAGGAAGCCTTGGGCGCGGATGTGCAGGTGTACAGCCAGGCCAATCTGGTCGCGGAAAGCCTTGCCGATTACCTGACGCGCCATCCCGCGATGCTGGGTTCGGGGCGTGAGGCCGCGTTTCTGACCACCGGCGATCCCAAGCGGGTGTCGAGCCGGGCGACGCAATTTCTGCGCCGGGAAATCATCTTCAGCGCCGCCTGAGCGGGGTTTCGTACGATCCGTACAAAACCTACACGGGTTTGGGACGAACCGTGGCGCCTCTTGGCATTATTGTGTCCAACCTGTACGCAACTGCCGACCAATTGCAGGAGTCTGACATGACCCGAAAGATCGCCATTCTGGGCGCCAGCGGCTATACCGGGGCCGAGCTTGTCCGGCTGATCGCCACCCATCCGCAGATGGAGATCGCGGCGCTGGCGGCCAACTCGAAGGCGGGGCAGAGCATGGCGCAGGTGTTCCCGCATCTGCGGCATCTGGACTTGCCGAAACTGGTCACGATCGACGAGATCGACTTTGCCGGGATCGATCTGTGTTTCTGCGCGCTGCCGCACAAGACCAGCCAAGAGGTGATCGCGGCGCTGCCGCGCGATCTGAAGATCGTCGATCTGAGCGCCGATTTCCGGCTGCGCGATCCTGCGGCCTATCAGACATGGTATGGCAACGCCCATGCCGCGCCCGATTTGCAGAAAGAGGCGGTCTATGGGCTGACCGAGTTCTACCGCGAGGACATCCGCGCCGCGCGGCTGGTGGCGGGCACGGGGTGCAATGCGGCAACGGGGCAATATATCCTGCGTCCGCTGATTGCGGCGGGGGTGATCGACCTTGAGGATATCATCCTCGATCTCAAATGCGGGGTGTCGGGGGCGGGCCGGTCGCTCAAGGAAAATCTGCTGCATGCGGAATTGAGCGAGGGCTATCACGCCTATGCGGTCGGCGGCACGCATCGGCATCTGGGTGAGTTCGATCAGGAGTTCAGCGCAGTTGCGGGGCGCGATGTGCATATCCAGTTCACCCCGCATCTGATCCCGGCCAATCGGGGCATTCTGGCCACCGGATATGTCAAGGGCGAGGCGGGCGCGATCCATGGCGCATTGGCGCAAGCCTATGCGGGTGAGCCGTTCATTGAGCTGTTGCCGATGGGCGAAACCCCGAGCACCCGGCATGTGCGGGGCAGCAACTTTTGCCATATCGGCGTGGTGGCTGACCGCATCCCCGGCAAGACGCTGGTGATCGCGGCGTTGGATAACCTGACAAAAGGTAGCAGCGGTCAGGCTTTGCAGAACGCCAACCTGATGTTAGATATAAAGGAAACCGAAGGTCTGATGTTGGCCCCGGTATTCCCTTGATCTGAGCGGGTCGCGCCATGAAATCGCTGAAAAAGAAACGCCGTATCCAGATTGTCGCCATTGCGACGGTGGCTTTGGTGATCTCGACCGCATTGATCGGGTATGCGATGCGAGACGGGATCAATTTCTTTCGCTCGCCCAGTCAGGTGATCGCCGAGCCGCCGAGCCCGACGGAAGTGTTCCGCATCGGCGGTCTGGTCGAAGAGGGCAGCATCGTGCGCGGCGAGAGCGAGACGGTGCGCTTCAACGTGACCGATGGCGGGGCCGTGGTGACGGTGACCTACAAGGGGGTTCTTCCCGATCTGTTCGAGGAGAATCAGGGCATGGTGGGCACTGGCCGGTTGGAAGACGGCGTGTTCGTGGCGTCGGAGATCCTGGCCAAGCACGACGAGGATTACATGCCCAAGGAAGTGGTGGATGCGCTGAAGGAACAGGGCATCTACAAAGACCCCGAAGGCAACATCCGCCCCATCGACGGCACCAGCGGAAGCTGATCCGCCCTTGAGGCGTCTGCCCCTGCGCACGGTGGTGCAGGGAGGCGTTAACCTTGTGGTGAGAGCCTTGGCCTGTCGTTCATGACAGGTAACAGGGGCCGCCATGCCGGATATTTCAGACATCGCCCGAGAGATCGTCGCCCGAGAGGGCGGCTTCGTCAACGACCCCGACGATCCGGGGGGCGCCACGAACCATGGCGTCACGATCCACACGATGCGCCGCTTGGGGCTGGATCTGGATGGGGACGGGGATGTGGATGTGGCCGATGTGCGCGGCATGACGCGCGACCGGGCCGAGGCGATCTTCATCGAGCATTATTACCGCCGCACGCGGGTCGATGCCTTGCCCGAGGTTCTGCAGGCCAGTGTGTTCGACATGTATGTGAACGCAGGTGGCAATGCGGTGCGTCTGTTGCAGCGGATGTTGCGCGAGATGGGGCAGGAGGTGGCGGTGGATGGCGTGATCGGCCCGCAGACCATCGCGGCGGCCGATGCCGCCTGGCGGGCGGCGCCCGATCATCTGGCGGATGCCTATGGGATCGCACGGCGCAATTATTACCTGCGGCTGGCCGATCAGCGGCCTGCGAGCCGGAAATACGCCCGCGCGCGCAGCGGCGGCAAGGGCGGCTGGATACGTCGCGCCGAGGCGTTCATCGCGCCGCGGTTTCATCTGAGCGACGCGGAATTTCGGGACAGGGTGGCATCATGGGGTTGATCGAGACGGTATTGGGGCTGGTGTTCGGCTCGGGGCGTAATGTGGTGGCCGAGACCGCGCAGGTGTTCCGAGAGAACGCCGAGGCCGGAGCCACACGGGACGCGGCGCGCAGATCGCAGGCGTTGGAGCAGTTCGGCGCCGAGTTTGCGCCGCCCGACCGGGGGCTGTTCGACCGGATCATGGACGGGGTGAACCGGCTGCCGCGCCCGGCGATGGCCATTGGCACGCTTGGGCTGTTCGTGGCGGCGATGGTCGATCCGGTATGGTTTGCGGCAAGGATGCAGGGAATCGCGCTGGTGCCCGAGCCGCTGTGGTGGTTGCTGGGCGTGATCGTCAGCTTTTATTTCGGGGCGCGGCACCAGTTGAAGGGGCAGGAGTTTCAACGCTCGATCGCGGCGACGATGGTGCGGGTGCCGCAGGTGACCGACAATCTGGCACGGCTGAGGGCGCTTGACGCGCAAAGCCCCGGTGTGGCGGCCAGCGGTCCGGATGCCGATCTGGCGCGCGAGGCGGTGAGGCCGTCGGACAACCCCGCGCTGTCGGAATGGCGAAGCCGCAGCCGCCGCACCCGCCGCGCCCGCGACGAGGTGGACCGCTGAACGCGCGACCCGCGACAATGTGATCATCGGCCCGTGTCGAATCCCGTTGGCCCGAGCGGGGTAAAAAGACTATCATACCGGCATGATTACAGAGCTTGGCCACTTCGCCCTTATCCTCGCCTTCCTTGTCGCCTGTGTTCAGGCGATTGTTCCACTTATCGGCGCGCATCAGCGATGGCCGGGCTGGATGGCCGTTGCGGCCCCTGCTGCGAATGTGCAGTTCCTGCTGACGGCGGCCTCGTTTGCGGCGCTGACCTATGCGTTCGTGATGTCGGATTTCTCGGTTCGGCTGGTGACGATCAACAGCCATTCGGACAAGCCGTTGCTGTACAAGATCACCGGCGTGTGGGGCAATCACGAAGGGTCGATGTTGCTGTGGGTGCTGATCGTGACGCTGTTCGGGGCCTTTGCCGCGTGGTTCGGGGGCAATCTGCCGCCGACATTGCGGGCGCGGGTCCTGTCGGTGCAGGCGATGGTGGGGGTGGCGTTTTTCGCCTTCATCCTGTTCACGTCCAATCCGTTCCTGCGGATGCAGGTTGCGCCCTTTGACGGGCAGGATCTGAACCCGCTGTTGCAGGATCCCGGCCTCGCGTTTCATCCGCCGTTTTTGTACCTTGGGTATGTCGGCCTTTCGATGACGTTCTCGTTCGCGGTGGCGGCCCTGATCGAAGGGCGCGTCGATGCGGCTTGGGGTCGGTGGGTGCGGCCCTATACGTTGGCGGCGTGGATTTTCCTGACCATCGGGATCGGTCTGGGCAGTTGGTGGGCGTATTACGAGCTGGGCTGGGGCGGATTCTGGTTCTGGGATCCGGTCGAGAATGCCAGCTTCATGCCTTGGCTGATCGCGGCGGCGCTGCTGCATTCCGCCATCGTGGTGGAAAAGCGGGAATCGATGAAAAGCTGGACCATCCTGCTGGCGATCATCGCCTTCGGCTTTTCGATGATCGGGGCGTTCATCACGCGGTCGGGAGTTCTGACGTCGGTGCATGCGTTCGCCACGGACCCCGAGCGGGGGATGTTCTTGCTGATGATCACGGCGGTGTTCATGCTGGGCGGTCTGACGTTGTTTGCGGCGCGGGCCAATGTGTTGCAGGCCAAGGGCGTGTTTTCGGTGGTCAGCCGCGAATCGTTTCTGGTGGCCAATAACGTCCTGCTGGCGGTTGCGGCTTTCGTGGTGTTTGTCGGCACGATCTGGCCACTGGTCAGCGAGATGCTGTTCGATCGCAAGCTGAGCGTGGGCGCCCCGTTCTTCAACATGGCCTTCACGCCCTTCATGGTGGTTCTGGGCCTGATCTTGCCGGTCGGCGCGATGCTGCCGTGGAAACGCGGCAATCTGGGCAAGACGATCCGGCCCTTGCGCACGGTCTTTGTGCTGTCGGTCGCGGTGGGTGTTCTTGCTTGGGCGATGCAGACCGGACGCAGCGGGCTTGGCCCGGTGGGCCTGTTCCTTGCGGCATGGTTGGTGTCGGGGGCGGCTGTGGACCTGTGGAGCCGGACCGGGCGCGGTGAGAACCGCTTTGGCCGGTTGGCGCGTCTGCCGAGGGCGGATTGGGGCAAGGCCGTGGCCCATGCCGGGTTCGGCATCACGATTGCCGGGGTCGCCGCGATGATGGCCTGGGAAACCGAGGATATCCGCGTGGTCCAGGAGGGTGAGACGTTCGAGCTGTCGGGCTTCACGCTGGTTCTGGAGGATGTGCAGCAGGTGCAGGGGCCAAACTATGCCTCGACCATGGCGCAGGTGAGCCTGTCGCGCGACGGGCGCGAGATTGCCACGCTCTACCCAGAAAAGCGGTTCTATCCGGTGGCGCGGATGCCCACCACCGAGGCGGCGCTGGATATCGGGTTTTGGCGCGATGTCTATGTGGTGATCGGTGATCCGCAGAGCAATGGCGGTTGGGCGGTGCGGACGTACTACAAGCCGCTGGCCAACTGGATCTGGGGCGGGTCGATCCTCATGGCGCTTGGTGGCGCGCTGAGCCTGACCGACAGACGCTATCGGATCGCGGCGGGCGCGCGCAAGACGCCGACCGTGGCGGGCGGGGTGCCGGCGGAATGAAACGCCTGATCCTGAGCCTTGTGCTGTGCCTTCTGTGGGCGCCTGTGGGGGCCGTGCAGCCCGACGAGGTGCTGGACGATCCCCGCCTGGAAGAGCGGGCGCGGGAGATTTCGGGCGGTCTGCGCTGTCTGGTGTGCCGCAACGAGAGCATTGACGATTCCAATGCCGAGCTGGCCCGCGACATGCGGCTTCTGGTGCGCGAGCGGCTGTTGGCCGGTGACAGCGACGACGAGGTGATACAGTTCATCGTGGACCGTTATGGCGAATATGTGCTGTTGCAGCCCAAGGCGACGGGCGCGAACCTGGTGCTGTGGCTGGCGGGGCCGCTGATGTTGCTGGTGGGGGCCGGGATCGGCTGGTCCTATCTGCGGCGGCGGTCGCAGGCCGAGGAAGCCCCCAAAGACGTGTTGAGCCAGCAAGAGGCGGACCGCCTGCGCGAGATCATGAAGGACTGACGCGCGGTTCGGCTTTCCCTTGGGGGCGAAATCGGGTTTGACTGGGGCGACACAGCCCGGAGGATCAGACCCGTGACAGAGTATCAGACCATCACCCTTGATATCGTGGACGCCGTGGCCATCCTGCGGCTGGATCGGCCTGACAAGATGAACGCGCTCAACACGCGGATGCGGGCCGAGATCACCGATGCGGTGGGCAAGGCGGGCCAAAAGGCGCGGGTGCTGGTGCTGACCGGGAATGGCAAGTGCTTTTGCTCGGGGCAGGATCTGAGCGATAGCGGCACCGCGGCCAACATGGATCTGGAGCGGGTGCTGCGGGACGAATACGAGCCGATGCTGCGCGCCATCGGCGCGTGCCCGGTGC
>Ga0102938_10001832_pt1 | contig 16098 bp, 14 predicted proteins | sample SalPonR2_B_D2_MG_FD_84516 | JGI IMG/M metagenome (GOLD analysis project Ga0102938, IMG submission 84516) | Salt pond soil microbial communities from South San Francisco under conditions of wetland restoration - Salt Pond MetaG R2_B_D2_MG | ecosystem: Environmental > Aquatic > Marine >...
ACTCACAGAGCTGTTTACCAACAGCTCCAAATATGCCCAGCCCCCGGAGGGGGAGCCAATACGGTTCAGTGTACACGGCCTGCAAGAGGCCGGCACAGTTAGCCTGCAGGTGCAGGACAACGGCCCCGGACTTCCCGGGCACAGAAAGGAAGATCAAATTTATGCAGAAGAAGGTCTCGGGCTTACCCTGGTGGAGAACCTCGTAGAACAAATAGGAGGAACCCTGGAGCTGAAAGAACCACCGGGGTTCCATATAATGCTGGAATTCCCCGCCTAAACTTTTCCAGCTCGCTCTTCACCCTACCAGCGATGATGTACCAGCGGTTTTACCTTGTGCATGTACAGCTGTTCTATCCGGTTAAACACATCCGTAGGAATCGGCGGCAGCTCCGTGGCTTGCACATTACTCAGCAGCTGCTCGGGTTTTGAGGCTCCGGGAATGATAGTAGAAACTTGGGAGTGCATGAGAATCCAGCGCAGGGCCGTTTGCGCCAGGGTAGATTCCCGGCATTCCGCACAGATCTCCTTCAGCTCTTCCACCAGCTCCAGTCCCCGCTCATACTCAATGCCCGCAAAGGTTTCACCCTTATCAAAGGCCTCACCGGAGCGATTAAAATTGCGGTGATCTCCCTCGTTAAACTTTGAATCCCGTGAAAATTTACCGGAAAGCAGCCCACTGGCCAGGGGAACTCTGATTATAAGCCCCACATCTTTCTTCTGGGCCTCCTCGAAAAACAATTCCGCCGGACGTTGTCGAAAGATATTAAAAATTATTTGCACTGTAGCGACATTCGGGTACTCAATTGCTTTGAGCCCCTCCTCCACCTTCTCTACACTGACTCCGAATCGTCCTATCTTTCCTTCCATCTGCAACCGGTCAAACAGTTCGAATATCTCCGGGCGGTAGTACACCTCGGTGGGGGGACAGTGCAGCTGCATCAAGTCTATTCGCTCCAGACCGCTGTTTTTCAGGCTCGACTCGACAAAACCGCGCAGTACCTCCGGGGTATAGCCCTCCGACACATGGGGCGAGATTTTCCGCCCGCACTTGCTGGCCACATACACCTGCTCCTGTCGGCTTCGAACAACCCTGCCCACCGCCGCCTCACTCTTTCCATCTTCATATACATCGGCGGTGTCGATAAAATTCACCCCGTTGTCGATAGCCTCATGTAGAATCCGTTCAGCATGGGCATCATCGAAACCGCTGCCCCATTTTCCGCCAACCTGCCATGTACCTAATGAAACCTCGGAAATATGGTAATCGGTTTTCCCCAAGCGTCGGTAATTCATATTACAACCTCCTTCACCCTGGAGCCCGGAAGAATGCCGCTTGTTTTGCCTGCCCTCAGAGCCTTGCCCGTTTTTATTTGCTATTTAGAATAGAGCTCTTTACTTCCTTCTGAATCTTTTTGAATATGAAAATCAAACTCAAGCAGCACCATCATGCCCCTAAAACTGTCGTTCTCGAAACCCTCAGGCCGCCAGTAGTCTTCCCAGCCATCCTCGATGCTTATTCGGCTAAAGCGGCAACTCAACATAGAACTGATAGCTGCATTGCTTTTTTCGATAAACCCGAATGAGATCAGGCTATTTCCCCCTTGTAAGTCCTCATCTTTTACAGGGTAGTTTATAGGAATAATCGTGGTATCGGCAGCAGCAGTCTCATTCACATTTATCCAGACATATTCAAACTCCAGCAGAAGCTGTTGCCCAGCTACAGCTTCACTGCCCGGAAGCAGCCGAACATGCACATGCGGTTCAATTGAACTGCCCTCAATATACGAGTGTGGCAGCTGCACATTGAAATAAGCATTTTGAAACAGCCCCTTCCCGTCCCGACCATGATCAAAACCGTAGCCCCAGATACCACTGTAGGACCGGCTGCGCTTCGAATTGCCGTACAAACGAACCCGTTTTGGAGCCTGGGTATGCTGCAATTCCCCAAGACTTACCATATCGGCGGTCACCCTGACATCATCCCACATACCTGTACGCTCCTTACTGCTTTGTAAAATTCTGATAATTACATCATACTAGTTTAAGAATGATTACGCAAAATTTTATTTTCTCAACCCCTGCTCAACCCCTGCTTCACCCCCTGAAGGTCCTCAATACCTGCAAATTGGATAAAAAAAATGATCCTTTTAAAAGACCTTAGCCTTTCTATTTGCCTTTGGCCATTTTTCCAATTATTATTCAAAGAAAAATACGGAGGCCCTCCGATGCCTAAAAAGCACTTCCCTCAAACTCGATCAATTCATTCACTAGTGTTTATTTTTGCACTTTTCCTAGTGCTAATAATTTTCAGCGGCTGTTCAGGCCCACCGGAATCGGAGACTGTTACCGATGACACCCCACAGGCACAGCCGCCCTTGGCAGTGGAGGCTCTGGAGGTAGGCAAAGGCCCGCTGATCACCCAGATTACCGGCTCCGGAACGATATCCGGTACCAGCGAAGCCATGGTAGTTAGCCAAACCCAGGGAATCATCGAACAGGTAAGTTTCGAGCTGGGCCGGAAAGTTGCAAAGGGTGAGACTCTTGTACAGGTAGATTCAGAGATCGCCCGCTTAAACATGGAACAAGCTAATGAGCAGCTGGAAAATGCGCGTATCGATTATCAAACCAAACAGAGACTTGTAGAGCAGGGCGGTGCTTCAAGGGCCGAAGTATTGCGGGCCCGCAGTGCCCTTCGGGGAGCCGAAGCCCGCTACAAACAGACTCAAAAAGCATTCGAGGATTGTTCAATCACCGCTCCTATTTCAGGCTATATCGCTGAAAAACAGGGCACTGCCACTATCGGCAACTACCTTTCCCCTGGGATGCAGGTAGCTAAAGTAGTAAACCTGGATATGCTCCGGTTAAAGCTCTCGGTTGGAGAAGGGGTAATCGGGCAGGTCCAGGAGGGGGCTTCGGCAACGGTAACTATACCAGCTGCCTGTGAGGGGCAAAGCTATTCTGCTCAAGTCACCGCTATTGCCGCCGGCAGCGATCCGGGAACCGGCAGTTATCCTGTAGTGCTGGAGTTCAAGAATGAATGCGGTACCGCCGTAAAATCGGGCATGTCCGCCGAAGCCTCAATCACCCCCGCTAGGGACAGGGAAGTCCTGATTATTCCCTCCGTCGCCCTAGCCCGCCGCAATGAACAGGAGGTGGTATTTATCGCCGATCAGGGTTCTGCAAAGGTGCAGCCCATCAGCCTAGGCCGCCGGGTGGGAAATCGAATAGAAGTTCTGCAGGGGCTGCAAGCCGGGGACCTATTGATTATTTCGGGTATAACAAACTTGAGTGACGGTGATCCGATAGCAGCAACTAAAGTCGGCGACAGCAGGAGTTGGCAATGAGTATAGGTTCATTTTCAGTCCGAAACCCTGTATTGATCAATATTCTGATGGTTACTCTGCTGGTATTGGGGGTGTTCAGTGTAGTACGACTACCGAAGGAACAATTTTCGGAGGTCCCCTTCTACTGGGCAAATATTGTAGTCCCCTATCCGGGCGTTTCAGCAGTAGACGTCGAGGAAACTGTCACTATTCCGATAGAAAACCAGTATAAGGATATTGAAAAACTAAAAAGAATTCAGTCGGTGACCAGTGAGGGGCTCTCACTAGTACGTATCGAGTTTGACGACGGGATCTCAAGCAGAGAATTCGATAAGCTGTTTCAGGAAGTTCAAACCCGCTTCGGGAAGGTCAGCCTGCCGGAGGGTACACGGCAGGAGGAGATCGATGATTTTTCAGCCGCCGATTTTCTGCCGGTCATAGAAGTAATCCTGAGCGGAGATGTCGATTACGATACCTTGAACATGAAAGCAGTAGAGCTCAAAGAGCGCATAGAAAATGTCTCCGACGTATCCAACATCGAAGTGGTAGGAAGCCGGGACCGGCAGATTCTCATCCAGACGGATGCACAAAAGTTAGAGGCCCTGGGTATACCCCTGGATGCGGTAATAGACTCCGTCGGACGCAGCAATACCACTGTCCCCGGGGGTACTCTTAAAACAGCAAACCGTAATTATATTCTGCGAACCGTTGGAAAGCTGCAGGAAGCCCGGGAATTTGAGCAGCTGATAGTCCGCACAAGCGGCTCCGGGACGGTGAAAGTTGGTGATGTGGCCACCGTACGGGAAATCTACGAGCAGGAAGGAACCCGAGCCCGCTTTAACGGAGTCCAATCTATTAACTTCAAAATTTCTAAAGTTTCCGGCGGCGACAGCCTCACCGTTACCGGAGGGGTAAAGGAAGTAGTGGAGGAGTTTCAGAATACACTTCCCGCTGGAATGAGCATCGCTGTGTTCAACGACTCAACTATTCAAATCCAGGACAGCATCAACACCCTGCTGAACAATTTTCTCTTCGGCTTTTTGTTGTTAGTTTTCATTCTCTTCCTGTTCATCGGCTTCAGAAATGCCCTTATTACTGCAATCGGTATCCCGGTTACTTTTGCAATTACTTTCCTGCTGCTCGAATACATGGGTGAGAGCTTTAACACCAATACCCTATTCGGACTTGTCCTGGTACTTGGCCTGGTAGTCGACCACGCAATTGTAATAATCGAGAACAGCTACCGGCTGCAACAGGATGGCCTCTCGCGAATCGATGCCGCAATTGAAGGAGCCAATCAGGTAGCCTGGCCGGTGATCGCCGCCACTGCAACCACTGTGGCCGCTTTTTTACCCCTGATGATTCTTCCGGGAACCATCGGCAAATTTTTGAGGGTTATCCCTATCACCGTTTCCGTAGCTTTGCTCGCATCGACCTTTGAGGCCCTTGTATTTCTCCCGGTTCATTTCGCCGATTGGGCGGGAAAGACAAAAACAAAATCAAAGCGTATCTTCGAGGCCCTCCGCAGCCGATACGAAGCGCTTCTACGCGCCCTCTTCTTACGCCGAAAACGAACTATAATTGTAATGGTAGTGATAATGGTAAGCCTGCTCGGCCTTACAGGTACGGTCCAGCCGGATCTGTTCAGCGCTGAAGACTATTCCCTCTTCTATGCCGACATCGAAATGCCCGCCGGTACCCCGCGGGAGAAAACCGACCAGGTAGTCTCCCAGTTTGAAGATCGTCTTTTACCCCTGATAGGCGAGGGAGAGGTAGTTGCTGTCAATAGTACCATCGGTTTTGCCGAAGGGGGCACCGGCAACACCAGCAAAAGCAATGTAGCCGAAATTATTGTCGATCTAAAAGAGCGGGACCGCGGCCGCAGCCGCTCTATTACCGCCATCATTCAGGAGGTGGAAAAGCTGTGTGCCGATATCCCGGGTCCGGAGAGGGTTAGGTACCGGAAGGCAGCTACAGGACCGCCCACCGATCCGCCGGTATCCTTCAGGCTGCAGGGTGACAATTATGACCGACTGATAGATATCTCCCAGGCGGTCCAGCAAAAATTAAGTGAATATCCGGAACTGTATAACATCCGAGATAATATGGAGGCCGGAACACCGGAACTCAGAATACGCGTAAATCCGGCCCAGGCGGCCCGATACGGACTCAGTACCGCAACGGTAGGACGCTATATCCGCAGTTCCATCGAGGGCGTAACCGCCACCACCATCTTCAAAGAAAACGAAGAGATAGATGTGCTGGTAAAATACAGTGCCGGCACAATAGATTCGGTCTATCAGCTCCAGCAGCTCAAAATTCCCTCGCCCAGCGGAAACCTGATTCCCTTTAACTCGGTGTGTGAAGTCGAAGAGAGTTCAGGCTTTGCTTCAATAAAGCGCATCAACGGAAAGCGCGAAGTCACAATTTCCGCCGAAGCATATAACGAGGAACGAGTCCGGCAGATAAATTCCGACCTAAAAGAATTCTACACTCAGAGTTTTGCCCAGGCAAATCCACGCATAGATTTTATAGTCGGCGGCGAATTTGCCGAGTTTAACAACCTGCTTATTCAAATTTTAAGGATCTTTTTAATTGGAGTCTTTCTCATTTACATCATTTTAGGCACTCAATTCAGGTCTTATTTTCAACCATTCCTGATTCTCTTTTCAGTTCCCTTTGCCTTTGCCGGGGTTATCCTCTATTTGGTCCTCTCGGGAACCCCCTTTTCTACCACCGTTCTGTATGCCGCCGTCGCTCTGGCCGGTATCGCCGTCAACGACTCGATTGTACTGATCAGCTTTATCAATAGCCTGCGGGAGGAAAATTACAGCACCTTCGATGCGGTTCTCAGAGCCTCGGCTACCCGTTTCAGACCGATTATCCTCACCTCCCTGACAACCATCGCCGGACTACTACCGACTGCGATTGGAATCGGCGGGCGCTCGGTAGTCTGGGGCCCTATGGCCAGTACCATCATCTTCGGCTTGATCTTCTCTACCATCACGGCACTGCTGTTTATCCCCTGTCTGTACGGAATCTTCGACGATGTAAAACAGCACCGCCTGCAGCGGAGAGAACGAAGAAATGCAAAAAGGCAGGTCACGTATCAGGCTTAATTTTGACTATTTTAGTTAACTTTTTCGACTTCTTTTAGTATTTTAAATACTAGCGCAACGCGGCGACTACTGCAACGCGATAAAGGAGAGATTTGATATGTTAGAAAACTACACACGATATACCCCCGATAAGCTGCCCGAATTTCCATTACAACTTACCGAGCGGCAATGGCGAAAAGTACTGCCCCCCAAACAATACGGGGTGCTTCGAGGCAAGGCTACCGAGAGGGCCTTTTCAGGAGAATACTACACGAACCACAGCAAAGGGCTGTACTACTCCGCAGCCTCGGCACAAGCCCTGTTTAGTTCAGATGCAAAATTCGATTCCGGCTCAGGCTGGCCAAGTTTTTATGAGCCGATTTCTCCGGAGGCTGTGGTGCTGGTGGAGGATAATAGCCATGGCATGTCCCGAATAGAGGTCTTGGACAGCAGCTCAGGCTCTCATTTGGGGCATGTGTTCACCGACGGTCCCAAGCCTACGGGACTCCGCTTCTGCATTAACTCAGCGGCCTTGGTATTTGTGGCTGAAGGAAATGCTCCTCCGAACCCCCCTGAGGACATCAACTGAGGACATCAACTGAGGCTTGACAACAAACAGACTTTTTACTATATTAGTAATCGTTACGATTAAGGATAAGAGATGGCTGAAGCAGTATACAGAAAGAGCAAACAACGCGAATATATACTAGACTTTTTGAGGAAAACCGACTCCCATCCGACAGCCCAAATGGTCTTTGACGGCATACGGGGTGAGTTTCCCAACTTGAGCCTGGGAACGGTATATCGTAATTTGAGTATACTTGTGGAGCAGGGTAAAGTGAACCGACTGCAGTACGGCAGCACCTTTGACCGCTACGATGCCGATGTATACGAACACTACCACTTCATATGCGGAGAGTGTAAAAAAATCTTTGACTTGCCTCTTGAGCCAAAGGAAAATCTTGAAGCAATGGCCGAAGAGGTTTCAGGTCACCTTGTACAGGGACACAAAATTGACTTTTTCGGGATATGCGAAGAGTGCAAACGTAAAGGCACAAAAGAAGCAGCCTCGTAGGCTGGGAGCGTAAAATGGAGAAGAGAACAGATATATTTTTTTAGTCACTATTAATAATCGTTACGATTATTATAAAAATACTCAGAAATAAAAAAGGAGAGAAACATGGAACAGAGTATGCCTCTACTAGGAGACCAATTCCCAGAGATGAAAGTAAAGACCACCCACGGGGTAAAACAGCTGCCCCAGGATTACAAAGGCAAGTGGGTAGTTCTTTTCTCACACCCCGGCGACTTTACTCCGGTGTGTACCACGGAGTTCGTATCGTTTGCCAAAAAGGCGGAAGAGTTTAAAAAGGCCGATGCCGAACTCCTCGGTCTTTCAATTGACCAGGTTCACAGCCACATCAAATGGACTGAGTGGATCAACGAAAAACTGGACGTAAAGATTCCCTTCCCCATTATCGCCGACGATATGGGAAAGGTTGCCCAAACCCTAGGCATGGTCCACCCCGGAAAGGGCGCCAATACCGTGCGTGCGGTATTCCTGATCGATCCAAAGGGATTTATCCGATTGGTTCTGTACTACCCCCAGGAAATCGGCCGGAATATGGACGAGGTTCTCAGATCGCTGAAAGCCCTACAGGTATCAGATAAAAATGGAGTAGCAACTCCGGCTAACTGGCCTAATAACGAACTGATCGGCGATCGCGTAATTATACCGCCGGCTTCTACCGAACAGGACGCTGAAAAGCGGCTCAAGGAGTACGAAGGCTACGATTGGTGGTTCTGCCACAAAGAACTATAAACAGAACACCATTAACTGCATAGCGAAAGCCTTGCACCAACGCCCCCCTATAGTAATAGCTAATCTGGGGGGGCGGTTTTTTGTAAAACAACATATTGGGGATCTGTGTTTTTTACCCCGCACTATTGACAGATCCGGAGGTAATAGGTATATTTTTTACACAATGTCGTGGGGGTGTAGCTCAGTTGGCTAGAGCGCGTGAATGGCATTCACGAGGTCATGGGTTCGATTCCCACCACCTCCACTACCTTTTTTTATAGTTTCGCATGCCGCGTAGCGACAACCGAAACAACGAAATAGCAGGATACGGCTATTTTATTAATAGGGAAAAGTTTTGAGTGACCAATCTTATTCGGGAGATATTGATCCTGAAGTCGCCGAGTTGATGGGAATCGACGAGGAAGACAACGAGGAAACTCCTGATTTTGCCGATCTTTTCGGTGAATCAAAAGCTGATAAGCTCCCTCCCTCGGCACAGGAAATAGATCTAAATAAAAGCAGCTTCCCAAAAATCGAAAAGTTTTTTAAAGACACTCCAAACCCTCTGTTTTCGTCCACCGATTATTACAAGCAGGCCTTATCCGGCGAAGGTGAACCGGCTCAACGGGTTCACTCACTGCTGGCAAAGTTTCTAAATGTGCAGGATCCGAAAGAACGCTCTCTGTACCGTAATAAGTTAATTTCCGCGTATTGGAACCTCGCGGCATCAATTGCTTCCAAAATTCACGCAAAACTACCCCAACCCAAGCGTTATATGCTGCGGTATGGGTATCTCTTACCCACAGCAGTGTCGAAGGAGCAACGAGATATACTGGCTCGGATTATCGAAGAAAACTATACCGGCGAACCTATCCATTACATAGATGAGTGGCTGTATAAAGTAGCTATGGGGCAGATAGGTCAATCAATGCAGGATGAAGTACGGATATCCCAAAAGGACCGGGGCGGCCGCATCCAAATACAGGCAGAAAAGGCTCGGGGAAACCGGGACGTTCAAATTGGGCAAATAAAATCCAAGATGACCGAGCTCGAATCAGCCGAAGAGCTTCTGCAGACAAAAGCATCCAGTCTTGCCTCACACCAACCGATGGATGAGTATTACGGGCTTAAATCGCCCTATAGCCCGGAACAGCGCAGTGCTCTGTCCGAAATAAATCAAATGGTAAGGCGAATTTCTACTATCGACAAGGAGCTTGGTTCCCTCTTTCGCCAGCTAGAAGAGGCCGACCAAATGCTGGAGAAACTCGAAAACAAGGCAGATGACCTAGGAGCAAACACTCAGCAGGTCGATCCAAAAGCGATCGAGCAGGAGTTTAACTCCGTCCGGCAGATGGTAAAAATGAGTGTCGGGCGACAGGGAAACCACATCCCCTTTCTGATGAAGCAGTATTTTCGTGCCCTCGACTTTGAACTGGGTACCCGTGAAAACATCATCAAACAGTTGGCGGACATTGAGCGTATAGATCCCGGTCTTTTCCAGCGTAGTTTCAAACAACAGGTTAATCGAATAGTTCCCCATATTATTCTTATTCCCTGTTACGGTGAACGGGGGCTCTGCTGGGAACCCTTTGAAAAATACAATCGTGCCACCAGCCGCGGCCGCGTGGCTATTCCGATGTATCCCAAGGAACTACGCTCGGCAATAATCATTGCGATGGCTGACCTACGATGGCAGGTGGCAAAGGAAAAAGCCCAGCATTACTGGATGGAAGAGGGGCTGACAGGCAAATACTATATGTGGTTCGAAAGCCAAAAGCTGCGGGGCGATGTAAAAGAGTATTTTATTCAAGACTATCTATTATGGATCACTAAGGAGAGCGAGGGTACCCAGAAACTGAACCGCGAAGTGCGGGGTATTTTCTGGCGCTATATGCCCTTCCCCCAGGAATTAAAGGACAGCCTCAAGAACCGAGGTTTCGTCTACAACGAACTGTACAAAAAGGACAAAAACCGGGCTCTTTCGGACGGATACTAAGCCATTCTTCACCGCTCTTTTGAAGTTACCTTCTGAAGTTACCTTTTAAAGCTACTTTTTGAATCGGGTAAAAATAGGGTGGAAGTACTTTTCCATATCAATTTTACGTGAAAGCAGCTTCACTGCCCGATGATACAAAAAAAATGCCCCCGCGATTGAAGCTACAAACAGCAGTAAAAAAAGAATTTGGGCTGCCCCCGCACCTATATTCTCCCCGACAAACATACTTATCAGTGCAAGCCCGACCACCAGAATCAAGATCATCATAATAATATTAAAAATTGTGGCTCCCAGTATAAACAGAACCGTATTTACCTTCTTATTCATCTTGTTCTCCCTTTTCTAAAATAAACGAGGCAGCCATTACTATTCCGGCTACAACCACAGATGAGTCGGCCACATTAAATGTAGGCCAGCGCTCCAAACCAAACAATCCATAGAAACGCACATCGACAAAATCGACAACTCCCTCCGGACGAAAGAGACGATCGATCATATTCCCAAACCCGCCTCCAATTATTCCGGCCACCGCCCAGCGCTGCAGCCGGGTAAAGTCGTCGGTTTTAATAAAATATATGACAATCAGTACCAGCAAAATGAGCGGGAGAATGATAAACAATACGGTACGAACCTGCTCTGAAAGGGAGCGTCCAATGCTGAAAGCAATTGCCAAATTCCGAGTATGAATAATCCGTAGAAATCCATCCAAAAAAACGGCTCCAATGCTGTGCAGCGGAATAGAGGCTACAATCAGAGCTTTACTGATTTGATCGGTCACAATGATAGCCAGAGACAACCATAGTGGACGCAGGTGTGTGCGAAGCTTATGCGAGGACAGGGGTTCTTCCATTATTATAAACCCGTCGGCACATCTATGAAGGTAGTTGCCAGGCCGGTGTCTACATTTAATTTTTTCATCAAATTCTGTACTCCGTAGGTTTCGGTAAAATAGTGGCCCGCGGACAGTAGGTTAATTCCGCCTTCCAGACAGCTGTGATAGACCTGATGGTTCAGTTCGCCGGTAATGTATAAATCTAGTTCATCCCGCAGTGCCTGTCCTACCTCTTTATCGGCACCGCCGGAGATAATTCCTACACTTTTAATCTTATCGGGACCAAAGGGCAGTACCCCCAGTGCGCTCTCGCGGCTTAGTTCAAGCTTAGCCAATACCTGTTCAAGGCTCAGCTCAGAGGGCACGCTTCCCTTTACGCCTATCTGCACTCCGTGGTAATCGCCAAAAGGCTGTCGATCCTCAAGCCCCAGGGCGTCGGCAAGTCCAGCATTGTTGCCCAGCTCCGGCTGCATATCAAGGGGGAGGTGGGCTGCATACAGCGCCAAGCCTTCATCCAACAGGTACTTCATACGACGATAATGTGTCCCTGTCACTGCGATTGGCTTGCCCCAGAACAGACCGTGATGTACACAGAGCAGCTGCGCACCGGCCATCCCGGCCCGCTGAAAACTAGCCATACAGGCATCAACTGCAAAGGCGACTTTTTCAACCTCACTATCCAGATCCCCCACCTGAAGTCCATTTAAGGAGTAATCGCTTCGAGCTACATCTTCGAGGGGTAAAAGTGAATTAAAATACTGTACTACTTCACCTAATTTCATTACTCCATTATAGTAGGGCAGCTATAATTTTCAAGACCTTATGCAGCTGTACCGGCAATTGCTCGGGCTCCGCTTGACAAGCGCTTTGCCGTCTCTCTATAGTTGAACCTACGGAGTAATAATGGAACATCGTGAATTGCCTGCCGATCAAATATCGATTTCAATCGATGTGAATGAAATTGAAGAATTACAGAAAGCTATTGAGCTACCCGATGTGATCGGTCAGCCCCGGGCTCTCCGAGCCCTACAGATAGGCACTGAGATCAGAGCGCGGGGTTACAACATTTTTGTTACCGGCCAATCAGGAACCGGACGTACAACATCCATAAAGAAAGTACTCTCCCGTTACCAGTCAAAGGATGTTCCCCTATCGGACCTAATTTTTGTCTATAATTTCACCGAACCCGATTACCCACAGGTGCTTTATCTCCCGCAGGGAGAGGGCAGAAGCTTCAAACATGCCGTCCATCAGCTGGTAGAGGACATGAAGGGCCTTATCAGAAAAAAGCTTGACAGCGACACATATAAACAGGAGCGGGACCGCCTGATTGGAATGATTGACCAGGAAGAGAACCGGGCGCTGACCGATTTCGAAGAAAAGCTGAACACAGAAGGCTTTAAGCTGGTGCACATCCACGAGGAGGACAGCGATTCTACGGATATAGTTCCACTGTATAATGGCGAAGCGGTGGATTTTGAAAAACTTCAACAGCTGGTACAGGCAGGAAAGATTGATAATGCCTACTGGAATCGAACTCGTGAACGCTATTACCAGCTGATGGACGAAATGCGGCGCCTCTTCCAGGAACTGAAGGAGGGGCGCAGTGCCCTTGAGAAAGAGCTTGAGAGCTTGCAAATTGAAACGGTTACCCCCGGAGTTGAGGAGGAAGTAGAACGGCTGCAGGAACATTATACCGCACCCTCCGTCAGCAGGTACCTCGAGGCACTGAAAAATGATATTGTCCACCACCTGTTTCTCTTCTTACGTGAACAGCCCAGTGACGAGGGGGGCAACCCCGCGCTGGTTCGCTACGGCGTGAACGTGCTGGTTGACAACAGTACCGCCCAGCAGGTACCAATTATCTTTGAGCATCATCCAACAAGCACCAACCTGTTTGGTACGATTGAAAGCCGACTCGACCTAAACGGACAGAGCCGCAGCACCTTCATGATGATAAAGGCAGGTTCCCTTGTTCGCGCCTCCGGTGGTTTCCTTATACTAAACGCCCAAGATATTCTCCGGGATGAAGATTTGTGGGATCAATTGAAGCGAGTACTGCAAACCGAACAAGTGGAAATTCAGCCGAGCGAACATGTGGTCAGCTTTCAGTACACTATGATGAAGCCCCAGCCGATTAAGATCGACACCAAGGTAATCGTGGTCGGCAGTGAAAATCTTTACGACAATCTGTATAACCAGGATACCGACTTTCACAAGCATTTTAAAATCTCAGCCGAGTTCGACTCGGTAATGCCGCTATCCCAAGATAATTTGGCCCGCTATATCGGCTTTATAAAAATGATCCAGGACGACGAACACCTGCTGCCCTTTGAGAGCCGAGGAATTGCACGGATAGTTGAACATGGAATTCTATTGGCCGAACAACGCGATAAAATCAGTACCCAATTCTCCTTAATAGCCGACCTGCTGCGGGAATCGAGCTACTGGGCTGCAAAAATGGGGCATTCCCGGGTTCGACACGAGGCAGTCGAGAAGGCTTTGTACGAACGCAAATACCTGGCCGGCTTGCCGGAAGAGAAAATGGTAGAGATGATTTCCACCGGCGAGATCCAGATGAAATTCAGCGGAACCCAGACCGGCATTATCAACGGCCTGGCTATCCACGATCGGGGATATTACAGTTTTGGCCTTCCCACCGTGGTGTCAGCCCGAGTTGCCCCTGGAAATGAGGGAATTATCAACATCGAGCGTGAAGTAGGCTTGTCTGGGGAAATACATGATAAATGGGTCCTTATCCTGGAGGGTTACCTGCGGAACAAGTACGCCCATTCTTTTCCCCTGTCTATGTATGCAAGCCTCTGTTTTGAACAGTCCTACAGTGAAATCGACGGAGATTCCGCTTCAGCGGCTGAAATTTATGCACTGCTGTCGGCGATAGGTGAGACTCCCTTTGATCAGGGAATTGCCGTAACCGGTTCGGTAAACCAGATGGGAGAAATTATGCCGGTTGGCGGAATATCGGAAAAAATAGAAGGCTTCTTTTCGATGTGTAAACTTTTCGGACTAACCGGCAGCCAGGGCGTTCTTATTCCGGAGAAGAGCAGACACAGTGTGATGGTAAATGCCGATGTTCGCGAGGAACTAGAACAGGGCAAATTTCATATCTACCCGATTAATACTATTGATGAGGGTCTTGAAATTCTTACCGGTATGGTTTCCGGAATCCGCAGTGCTAGGGGAGTTTTTCCTAAAGACTCGATCAACGCTCATATCGAGCACCGCTTAAAGGAAATGGCCAATCAGGTAAAAAATTATTCAGGTTGAGATAATTTCTCTTGACTTTCAACTCTATAGACTTATGATAGGTAGCGTATAAAAAAAAACTACAAAACAATTGCAGGTGGTATATATGGCTCCAGCGGTAAATACAGAACAAGTAAAAAAAGCTATTCGAAGTTCAGTTCCATTAGCAATAAAAACCTATACACTCCCCCATGAAACCGAGGAATATCTGGAAGAAATACTTGCTTTTTTTCTGCGGGAATTTGGTCAGGATCATCTGAAGGACCGAATTGCCTACTGCATGAAAGAACTGGCGGTCAACGCCAAAAAGGCCAATACGAAACGGGTATACTTTCAGGAACGGGAGCTTGATTTAAGTAATCCGAAAGAATACGAAGAGGGGATGAACAGTTTTAAGGAAGATACTCTGTCGAATATCAACCATTATCTGGAGAAACAGAAAGAAGCCGGCCTCTATATCAAGGTAGTTTTTCAAGTAAAGCAGCAAACCTTCACTTTGAGCATCAAAAACAACACCGAGATATCTCGCAAAGAGCAGATGCGGGTATACGACCGTATTGCCCGGTCCCGCGCCTTTGAGACGATGGAAGAAGCCCTCTCTACGGTTATTGATGATACAGAAGGAGCCGGACTGGGAATTGTAATTCTGGTTCTTATGCTGAAGAAGATAGGCTTAGACGAGGATTCCTTTGACATAGACGTAGAAAACGGGGAGACCATCGCCCGAATTACCATCCCCTTCTCCGATGTCCATGCAGAGAGCATCGATATCCTCAGTGAAGAAATTGTAAACGAAATCAATGAGTTGCCCCAATTTCCCGACAATATCATCCATCTTCAGAAACTAATCAATGACCCGGACTCGGAAATTAGCGCAATCGCCCGGGATATCAGCACCGACCCTTCCCTGACTGCAGATTTATTGAAAGTCGTCAATTCCGCCCAGTTTATGCTGCCCAAACGGGTTGATAATATAGTAGAAGCCGTAAAGTTGGTTGGACTGCGGGGCTTGAAGAATTTGCTCTACTCCTACGGAACCCAGCAAATATTGAACCAGCAGATGAAATGGCTGTGGAACCATTCCTACAAAACCGCTTTCTATGCCTACAACCTTGCCAAAAATTTTAAACGTAAAAAGGACCTTCTGGATGATGCCTACGTGGGCGGAATTCTCCACGATATGGGTAAAATAATCTTTTCCGAGGTACACCCCCAGTTGCTGGAAAAAATTTCCAGCTTCTGCGAAAAACGCGGAATAGATCGGGAAATGTTTGAAGATCTCTCTGCCGGCTTGAACCACGCTGAAATAGGCGGGCGAATAGCTGAAAAATGGAACTTCCCCCCCACTTTAATCGAAGCAATCCGCTATCACCACGAGCCGGCGAACTGCGACCCGGCCATGCGGGACGTAGTCTATACCGTTTATCTGGCAAACGCCCTGGTGAACATCGAGGATGGGGAGATTTCCTATGAACAGCTGAATATGGGGGTCCTTCGTAGCTACGGGATTAAGAATGAAGATCAGGTTAAGGTTATTATTGAACGGCTATCCCGTGCCTTTGACCACGAAGCGACTAAACGCGAAAGCATATAATAATATTATTGACTTCCTTACATCTATATATTATATTCTATATACAATAATAATTTAATAGATATAACGGAGGTACATAATGGCAGTTGCTCTCTATTCAACTCCCACATGCGCCTATTGTAGAAAGGCAAAAGAGTATTTACGGGAAAGAAAAGTACAATTTACTGAATACAATGTCGCAACTAAC
>Ga0102938_10001834_pt1 | contig 16094 bp, 11 predicted proteins | sample SalPonR2_B_D2_MG_FD_84516 | JGI IMG/M metagenome (GOLD analysis project Ga0102938, IMG submission 84516) | Salt pond soil microbial communities from South San Francisco under conditions of wetland restoration - Salt Pond MetaG R2_B_D2_MG | ecosystem: Environmental > Aquatic > Marine >...
ATCGAGGCAAGAAATGGCGAGCCCCTCAATAGCGACTCGCCAAACCGTCGGGAGTGAACCGCTACTCCGCTTCCGAATCTTCCGCAGGCTTCTCTTCCGCAGGACTCTCTTCCGCAGGACTCTCTTCCGCAGGACTCTCTTCCGCAGGACTCTCTTCCGCAGGACTCTCTTCCGCAGGACTCTCTTCCTGCTTCATCTCCCCATCTGGCTTCGATTCGGAGGGTGTCTCCGCCCCATCGGGTTCGGCTGCCTGCTCCTCGGCTTCCGTCGGCTCGGGAGCCTTTACGGAGCCCTGGGCGTCGGACATCATTTTGCGGAAGTCGAGGTTCAGCAGATCTTGCTGCCGTTGTTGATCCGCATTCAGCTTGCGTTGTTTCTCACGCAAGGCTTCGTATTCATCAGGGCTGTAAGCCCCTGACATTCGCTTTTCGACGAATTCATCCAGAGGAAAATCGTCGGGAAACTCTTCACTATCGATCGCCGTTCGGTAACGCTTCAGCGAATCCATCAAATCATCGCTCGAGGCATCGAAGACCAGCAGCGGGTAGTTCTCGAAAATCTGAGCCCATTTCCCCCACGCTTCCTCGTACTTCTCGATCGCTTTGTCGAGCTCGGCATTTTCATTCAGCCGATCCGCTTCATAGACCAGTCTGCGAGCCTCGACCATCAACGAAGTCTGCTCGGCGAGGGCGCGCGTCCCCCAGTACTCATAATTGACCTGCTGCCGATAGCCATCGACCTTATTGATGCGACGTGCGGTGTAGTTCATCGCGGCTGCCAACTCGATCGCTTTCAGCTTGTCCTTGGCGGGCACCCGCTTGGCGATCTCCATTGGCTTGGGGGTGATCAGCAGTTCCAGTTTCGTCACTTCCCCACGTTGCTCGTCGGTTCGTTCCTCATCGGGAATGTCCAACAGGGCACGCTGGGAATCGGTCAGTTGCTGAATCCTCTCTTTACGCATTTCATCGCGGACCGCTCCGGTCAGCTCATCAAATTCGGCCTGCTGCTCGGTGATCCGCCGCGCCAGCTCATCGATTTCGCCTAGCCGAATCGTGAATTCGGCGGTCGTCGGAATGGTCTCTTCACCGTAGTTGATCCAGCCGTTGGAGGCGGTTTGCCAAGCCCGCTGTGCGGCGCTGGACAGCTCTCCTTCTTCCTCGATTGCGACGGCGTGGTTGATCAACCACTTGGGTCCCGTTTCGTAGAAGTGCAGCGGCGTTTTTCGCCGAATCGGCACGCCCCCTTCGCGTGTCAACTGATAGCCTCGTTTCAGCCATTGCCGACCGACTAACCAATTGTCGGGCTTCCGGTCAGGCCCGAGCGACTCGTTGCCATCCACGTCGATCCCTTCGGCGCGAATCCGCTCGTGCAATGGTTGGTCTTCGGCGAACAAGCGACGGAACTGACGTTTCTCGTCCGACATGCCCAGTTTTTGCCCGTAATACCAGCCGGTCGTCCAGATCAACGTCGGGGCTTTGCGGTTCTGACGCACGCCCTCGGTCAAGTATTCCGTACCGCCGGTGACCCACGCATAACGTTGTCGATAATCATCGAACTCCGTCGACACGTTGTACGACATGTTGTGTGCTTGGAATTCCCAAACTTTTTCAAAGTGCGGCTGTAGCAACGTGATGTTGTTCAGCGTCGCGCGGAGGCGGTCCCACTCGTGATGCACCTTGTGATCATGAGCCTTGTTCCACAGGATACTCGCCGCCACACCTCGCATCCCCAGCGAGGAGAGCTTCATCGTTTCGCTGGCCGGATTGATCTCTCCCAAGTCGGCCTCGGAAATTTCGAAGTCATCGCGCATTTGCGTCAACTGGCCACCCGATCGTTCACTGGTGCCACTTTCCGGCTGCCCCAACAGGAACAGAGGAATCAGCATCAAGATCAAGATCGCTAGATAAACCAGCTTATTAACCAGACCGTGCGACAGGTTCACGCTGCGATCTCCCGTGTCTTAAGACAGAAATAACTGACAAAGAATGCGACCAAGAAATAGGCCAATGTCGTCGTAATGTGACGCCCCAGCAGACTTCCAAAAATGTCAAAACCACTGGCCGCATATTCGGCCGTGCCAAGCATTTTCGGCAGGTTGGGCAGGGAGGTGGCGATGGCATCCATACTGTAAATAATTGCCGTGTCAGCACCTTTGACCACTTTGCTGGTCAGTGCATCGACGTCCAATTCCGTCGTCATCGCGTCTTGCTTGGCGATCCGAATCAACGACTCAATCGGCCCGCCCCCCATCGACTGGTTGCTGTCGATAAAGTGACGCACGTCATAAATCCCTTCGGCGGCAAATCCCAGCAGCACGCAGACAAACGTCATCAGCATGGCGACCGAACCGTTTAAGAACGTACTGAACATCACGCCAAAGGAGATCACCATGACCATCTGTAACCAGATCGAGATGTATGCCTTGGTGAGGTTCCAGGCAAACGATGTTTCCTGGGGCTTCAGAAAGACGTCGCCTTTGGTCATCCCCAGGTACTGACCACGGTCGAGGCAGCGAAGCTCGATCTGCAGGGTACCCTCATCGGTCACCAAGTCCTCGAACACATTCAAATCGCGATTGTTCTCGCCGTCGTTACCGGGCAAAACCAGCGGAATGCGATAGTCATCGACCTGGTACTCATTCACCTCAAAGGTGCGTGCATTGGTAACCGCCCCAGAGTCCGGATTCCGCAAAGTGATCGTGCCTCGCAGTTTGCGATCGATCTTTCCCTTATGAGCTCGATAAGCTCGCAGGTTTAATTGCAGCGGAATGTCCTCGACATACTTCGCTTCGGTGACATTGGGAAACGTAAAAATACCGGCTCCCAAACTGCCCCCTTCGACGTAGCCAAATTCGATCCGTTTGGCTTCGCTGGTTCTACCGATCAAACGCTCCAGTCCAGCACTTCCATAGCCGCCCTTGCGTTGCTCGTAACCGGCATCGATCCCCGATTCGGTGCGTTGTCCGGTCCGGTCAAGAAAGTACAGATCGCCGTAGGCTGGGACCCGAGCGGTCAAAGGCAGCGGACGCTCGATCACGTAGTCATCCGAACCCTGTTTGCGAGTGATGATGTGCTGGTGACCGCGGGCGATGTTCGTCACCCCTTCCAGGTTCCCTTCTTCGTCTTCGAACAGCGTAAAGGTATGGAAGTGATTCCGATCGTAAGTCGTTTTCCCGACGTACACGAAGCCTTGCCCCGAACTGTCGGGAACCTTTTCGATCTCTTCAATCCCCGCGTGGTCGTGCTGTAAACCGCGTGTGACAAAGAAGTAGCTGGCCACGCCCATCGGGACCAACAAACAGGTCCCCACGGCAACGAAACCAAGCACGCGTCCGAGGACAATCTCGGTCGCTCGAACCGGTTTGGTAACGATTGTATAGAGCGTCCGGTTTTGAATATCAGCCGGCAGACTGAAGGCACTGATGAACAGCGCGAGCATCAAAATCAAATAGTTCGTGGCCGTTAGCACAAAGCTGATATAGAGCCGCGCGGGGTCGTCGCTGTTGGGATTCAAGTACCAACCGGCAAACAGCAACCCAACCACAAAAATCCCCGCCACAATCAGGACGCGGCGGCGGATCGCTTCTTTGAACGCCAAGCGACCGAGCGCATACACGCGAGCAGGCGAAGTCCCCGGCAAATCGAACACGAACAGATCGCGGACAACCCGAGCGACCGAGTAAAACCCTTCGCTGGGTCCCTTCCTAGCCGCCGCCAACAGGTAACCGATAATCAAACCGATCAGAACCGCGAGAATCGCCAACACGATGCCTTGCAGAATAGCACTCTGCAGAAAGGCGTCCGGACGCAACAGCCATTCGCTGTATGACCAAAAATCTTCGGGCTGTAAAGTCATTATGAGGCATCCCCATCCTTCGCCGCGCCATCACTTGCCGCAGCGGTTTCGCTTCCTGCCGCGGTCGACAAGCGACGCGCACCCGGTCGAGCTTCCGATTCACGGACGATATTCAGAAACAGCTCTTCCATCGTGGCGGTCGGGTTATCGATCGACTTCAGTTCGCCCCCGTGGCGCTTGATCAGCTCCGCAATCTCTTGCTTCGCGTCATCGCTCAAACCACGAGCGTGGACTTCGGTCACATCCTGCACCTTCAGCAAATCGCTCACTCGCCCAAGTTCCTTCAGCTCGCCTTGATGCAGAATCGCCACCCGGTCGCACACGTCTTGAACGTCAGCCAATTGGTGACTGCACAGCAGCACCGTCTTGCCCTGCTCGCGAAGATTCAGAATCGTATCCTTCATCTCGCGAGTGGCGATCGGATCCAAACCGGTGGTTGGCTCATCCAAGATGATCAGATCGGGGTCGTTGATCAGCGCCTGGGCCAACCCGACGCGCCGCATCATCCCCTTGGAGTATTCACGTAACTGGCGGTGGCGAGCGTGCTCCAAACCGACCAGCTTGATCAACTCGTTGACACGCCGCTTACGATGTTCGCCCGACATGTCGAACAGTCGACCATAAAAATCGAGCGTCTCTTCGGCCGTCAGGAACTTGTACAGATAAGATTCTTCGGGCAGATAGCCGATCCGCTCGTTTTTCCGCGTCTCCGAGGCGTCTTTGTCAAACACCAACACGCGACCACTGGTGGGGAACAACAACCCCAGGATCAACTTAATGGTCGTCGACTTGCCACTTCCGTTGGGGCCCAGCAGACCGAAAATCTCACCCTGCTGGACTTCGATATCCAGACTCTTCAGCGCCTTGACCTTCTCACGACCCCAAAAGTCACGATAAATCTTGCTCAGATTGCGGGTTTCAATCACCACTTGTCGATCGGTTGCGACCGGGGTGGCAGGTTCTTGGGTGGCAGTGATTTGTTCAGTCTCCACGGCGAATCTTTCCGCAATTGGCGATTGAGAGACAATGAAAAACAGGCAGAAATCTTGACCATGCCAAGCGGATGTCGGGATTTCAGCGAGAGAAAAACGAATAGACTCATGCGATGTTACGGCGGAACAGCGGGTACGGTTCGATCCGAACTGCTGCGAAGCGAATCAGCCTCCCACGGGCCCCCTCAAGATTGCCGCATAAAGGCCATACGGTTGGACAACGAACAGACTGAGAAACCACCCGAGCGACCGATCGACCGGGCGCTGCAGTTCCTCTACGGACGAATTAATTACGAACGCCAGCCGACCGGCCGCGGGCTGTATCCGTTCCGGTTAGCGCGGATGCGACGGCTGCTCCGCGAACTGGGTGATCCCGACACGCACTATGTGGTCGTCCATATCGGCGGCACCAAAGGGAAGGGGAGCACTTCGACGATGGTCGCCGCGATGCTGACCGCCGGAGGCCTCCGCACGGGGCTGTATACCTCACCGCATCTGAATCACCTGGGCGAGCGATTCCGAGTCGACGGGGTGGCTTGCGGCGACGAGGAGCTGGTCGATCGGGTCGCAGCGGTCCGGGAAGCTACCGAACGAATGGAACAGGACGGTAAAGGTTCGGCAACTTTTTTTGAGCTAACCACGGCGGTCGCACTGCTTCATTTCCAACGCAGCGGCTGCCAAACGGCGGTCCTCGAAGTCGGCTTGGGGGGTCGACTGGACAGCACCAACGTCTGCCACCCGCGCGTTTCGGCGATCACCTCGGTGGGACTGGATCACCAACATATCCTGGGCGATACGGTGGCGGAAATTGCCGCCGAGAAAGCGGGTATCCTCAAGCCGGGCGTGCCCGCGATCAGCGGCGTGGCCGACGGCCCGGCACGCGAGGTCATCGAAGCCCAAGCCCACCACGTCGGGGCGCCCGTGTGGCGCATCGGCCGAGATTTCGAAGTCCAATGCCACGCCGTCCAATGCCACGCCTTGGACAAGCCGTCTCCCAATGAACCTTTTTCGAGCGAACCGTGGGGCACGACGTTCGACTATCGTTCGCACGTTAGTGAATCGCCGGACCGGCTGGGATGGAGAATTCCCTTAGAGGGCGAACACCAAGGACGCAACGCGGGCGTCGCCTTGGCAATCATCGATGCACTTGCCGCCAGTGGCGGGCCGGTCGTTTCGCTTGCTGACCAGCGACGTGGCTTGTCCGAAGTCGTCTGCGATGCCCGCACCGAACGCTTTGACCTCCGGCCGACGGTCCTTCTCGATGCAGCTCATAACACCGACTCGATCGCCGCCTTGTGCGACGTGATTCGCCGGCGGAGGGGCAGCCAACCGGTGGCGATCGTGTTCGGAACCAGCCACGACAAAGACGCCGCAGCTCAGTTGTTTCAACTAATCGAGGCGACCGAGCACTTAATTCTGACCCGTTTTCATGAAAACCCGCGTTGGCGGGACCCGGCAGAAATGGCAGCGATTGTCGAGGGCTACGTCGCCAACCATCCGGCCAATCAACGTGTCACCGTCGAGCAAAAAACGCTGCCGACCGAAGCCCTCCAGCGGGCCCAGCAGGCGGTGGGCCCCGACGGTTTGGTCGTCGTTTGCGGCTCTTTTTTCCTCGCCGCGGAACTCCGCCCGCTCCTGCTCGCCAGCCCAGCGGTGGCCTCCCCGACCTAAGGTGTCCAAGCCGCGGCGATAAGTTCTTTTGCCAGCCCACCAGTTGGCAACACACAACCATTCGCTCGCAACCCACACCCAGGACCGGAAAATGCCCAAGTTTTATGTCCAATCAGGCACCGTTCGCACCGTTGTTTCCGCTGCCGATGCTCGGCGGGCCTCGCTGTGGGCGGTCCACAAGGTGATGCAGCAAATCGTGCCGACTTACGACGATGCGGTGGAAACGCCGCAAGAAAAAGCCTCGCAAGTCGAGACAGGAGGCATGTTTGTGCTCGATGGCACGATTCAAATCAGCGAACAAGGGTTCGACCGAGACGACTGTGACACTTTGCCAACATTCGAGGTGGTCACGCAGTGGAATCAATTAATGACAGCCCTCGATCGCTTGGAAGAATGGCTGTAGCGGCCTGTTTTGCTGCTGAAAACGCTCTACAACCGGCAAATCTTCACCACTGATTTGCCGATCCGTGGAGTTCTTCCTTTGACAGCCGACCGCTTGCCAATAAAATGGGGAGTAGCTAGATCTGGTGTCCACAGCCTCTTTCTGCTGTGTGCGACAGCCGACTTGCCATCCGGACTCCGTCCGCGACCCACCCACCTTCCATTCGCGAGAGCGTTTAATGAGCCACCTGCTTCTTGGTATCGGCATGCCGGGCTTGCCCGAAATGATGATCGTTCTGTTTATTGCCTTGCTGCTCTTTGGGGGCTCCCGGCTGCCATCGCTGATGCGCAACATGGGTCGCAGCATCAACGAATTCAAAGGCGGCATGAATGATACCGACGACACCGACGATGTCGCGGCACATGATCGTGACTCCAAACCGGTCGCCTAACAGGCCCCCCGGTCTCCACCGTTCGCGAAGTCGGCAGCGTAAGAGGTAACCTGTTTGTGTTTGGACTAAGTCCCTTTGAGTTGATGGTCGTCGGCATCGTGGCGGTGCTGCTGTTTGGTGCGAAGTTGCCCCAAGTAGCAAGGTCGCTCGGTGGCAGCTACCGCGACTTGAAACGCGGCATGCATGACATGCAAAATCAATTTCGCCTCGCCGAACTGGAAGCCACGCGGCCCAAGCCGGTTGCCAAGCCCGACGAGGAAGATGACTTCGGGCCGGCACCGGTCACCACCGCTCCTAAGTTTACCCCTCCTCCCGAGTAAACCCCTAGGCGGCGTTGCCACCCAGTCCGCTACCGATCCACCACTGCCCGAGATTCGCTGCGGCGACTCGGGCAGTTTTCGTTTCGCTTCCCACAGTCTGGCCCGTGGGAGCGAAAGGTTGACGGTTCGTTCGGTGTCCAAAATTACGCTCGGTCGCGGCGCGCCTCGCTTAGCATTGGCGCGAGCTGGCAAATTAGCCCTCCCGCGGGGCAAGCCCGCACGAGGACTACCTCGCAACTTGTGGCTGGTAAACGGCGTGAAGGCTTGTGTCCTCGCTTGACCCTCGCATCCAAGGACAATGCAGGCCTGAGAAAGTTTACGATTAGGCTCCCATTCGCTCGCCTCGAGGGGTGTTCCTCGTTTACGCGTCAAACCGGCAACTCGGTGGCACGGGGTTCATGCCAAGATGTCCGTCAGCACGTGGCCGTGAACGTCGGTCAGACGGCGGTCGACGCCATCGTGGCGGACGGTCAATCGTGTGTGGTCGATCCCCAGCAGGTGCAGGATCGTGGCGTGGATGTCGTAGACCTGTGTGGGATGGTTGCGATCCAGCGGTTTATAGCCCCACTGGTCCGATTCGCCATACGAAATTCCGCCCTGAATCCCGCCGCCGCACAGCCAGTTCGTAAAAACATACGGATTGTGGTCGCGACCTTTGCCGCCCTGAGAACTGGGCATGCGGCCGAATTCGGTGGTCCATAAGATCAGCGTGTCTTCCAGCAAACCGCGTTGCTTCAGATCTTTGATCAGCGCCGCGGTGCCGACCGCCATGCCCCGAGCCAGCGGACCATGGTCGCGGGCGATGTTTTCATGACTGTCCCAGTTGCGACGTGGAAAACCGTTGTCGTTGCCCGACCAGATTTGCACGAATCGAACACCGCGTTCGAGCAGACGACGCGCCGTCAGGCACTTGCGACCAAAGTATTCTGCTTCTTCGGGTGCATTGATTTCGGACGGGTACGTTGCGCCGGCTCGATCGAGTCCGTACATCTTCAGGATGTGCTGAGGTTCGTCGGTGATGTCCAAAGCTTCCGGGGCGCTAAGCTGCATCGCGGCGGCCAGTTCGTAGGATCGCACGCGAGCATCGAGCCGTGAATCTCCGGGGCGCTGCGATTGATAACGCCGATTGATTCGGTTCAACATGGCCAGTCCAGCGGCGTCGCTCGATTGCGTCGCGAACTCGGCTTGCGGCATCAGATCTTCGATCGGATTCTCCCGCTGAGGAAAGACCGCGGTTCCCTGGGCACTGGCGGGCAGGAACGCCGAGCCCCAGTTCTTCGGGCCGTTGCTCGCGAAACCTCGGTGGTCGGGAAGCACCACAAACGCCGGCAAGTTTTCGTTGATCGATCCGAGCGCGTAGCTGACCCACGCTCCCATCCCGGGAAAGCCGGGACGCTGGAATCCCGTCGCCTGCAAATAGGTCGCTTGTGAATGGACGCCGGTCTTGCCGACCATGTTGTGAATGAACGCGATGTCATCGACACACTCACCCAACGGCGCCACCACATCGCTGAGCATCTTGCCGGACGCTCCATAGGGAGCAAACCGGAAAGGCGACTTCATCCAAGGACCGAGCCCGTTCTGAAACGTTTCGACGTGCTCACCGAAGTCGGAGGCTTCTCCATGCTTCTTCTCCAGCAGCGGCTTGTGATCCCACAGGTCGATATGGCTGGCGGCTCCGGCCATGAACAGTTGAACAACCCGTTTGATCCGAGGGGGATGATGCGGTGTTTGCAATGCTGCCGAATCTGCGGCTTGGGAATCGTGATGCAATATCGCAGCGAGCGCAAGAGAGCCGAAACCGTTTCCGGTCTGAGAAAGAAATTGACGTCGGTTAAACATGATGTTTTGTTTCCAGGCGCTGAGGCGTGCTGGTGTGGGAATGTATTTTGGGAATGATGGTCAATCCAAATACACAAACTCGCTCAGGTTAAACATGAATCGGCACAGATTGACCAATCCGTATCCTTGAGCAAATTCGATGAACTCTTGACGTTCCTCTGGTTCGGGGCTTCGCTGGGTTGTCAATTGCATCGCGAGATCGACCTGTTCCGTAAGCGTGGGAGCTTGTTGCTGAAGTCGTTTTGCAAAGTGTTCCGCCATGACCAGATTGAATTGGTTATTCAGTAGCGACAAGGCTTGCAGCGATGTCAGCGTCTCATTGCGACGAGGCGTGCTCTGCGAGGAATCGGCGCAGTCGAGCGTGGTCATCCACGGGTTGGGCTGTGAACGGACGATGAACCGATAAATGCTGCGTCGATGCGAAGCCGGGTCGGCCGGATCGAATTTGTGGTATTCATAATGCGGCGAATGTTGCGGGTTCTCCAATTCAAACAGGTAGAAGCCTGGGCCACCGGCCGATGGATCCAAGGCACCGCTGACGGACAGAATGGAATCGCGTATCTCTTCGGCTTCCAGTCGCCGGCGATTCATTCGCCAGAGGAATTGATTGCCGCCATCGATCGCCGCGTTGGCTTCGTGGCTGTTCGATGATTGTCGGTAGACGCTGCTGGTGACGATCAACCGATGCAGTGCTTTGAACGACTGGCCTCCGTCGCGAAATTCGCAAGCCAGCCATTCGAGCAACTCGGGATGCGTCGGTTCGGCGCCCATCCGTCCGAAATCATTCGGCGTCGCGACGATGCCGTCGCCAAAGTGATACTGCCAGACGCGATTGACGATCGAGCGCCAGACCAGCGGGTGCTCCGGCTGGGTCAGCCATTTCGCTAGCTCCGCCCGACGTTGCGACTCGGAAAGATCGCCATCGAGTTGGCAATCCGCGTCCGACTGAAGGGGAAGAACCGTAGGCACCACTTCATCACCCGGATGCTGAACTTCGCCGCGATGCAGCAGGTGAATCGGACGCGGCTTGCCTTCGGTCGGCTTGAAGTTGCCTTGTGATTTGAAGTGCGTCGCCGCCGCGTAAACCATCTTGCCCGAAGGGAGCGATGCAAGCGTCTTTTCCGCTTCGGCAATCGACGTCGTCAGCTTCTCGCGACGCTCGATTCGCTCGGGGGTCTCGATCGTTGCGAGCAGCGTTTGGAGCTCTTCGGTCAACGCTTTCAATTTCTGTTCGACTGCGGGGTCGCCACCTTCCGCCCATTTGCCGTCGACAAGGTTCGACTTTCGCCAACGCACGGGCGCTTCGATCGAATCAATCGCGGTTACAGTTGCCTCTTTCGCCAGATCGATTCGCTGATCGTTCGATCCATGAACCTGCAATTCGGCCAATGCCAGAATGAAATCATTCTTACGTTCGGCAAGCTGAGTGGCTGTTACGCGAACTTGGCGAACGTTTTCAACACGGCACTGGATTTCCACCGGGGTCAGACCCGGATTCGAAAAGTCGTGTTGGGTGTGATCGGCAATCGTGGTCCATTTAGCGTCTTCGTCGTTTGGCGAATTTTCGGTGACTTCCACCTTGAACCGCACGGGGAATCCAAACCCGGCCCCGATCCCGCCGAATTCGTCATGACACGCGCGCAGGACCACTCGCGACAAGTCGGTGGGCTGCCCCAATGTGATACCGACCCACTTGGCCGAATCGCTCGTTTTTGCGATCGCACTGTGGTAACCGAAGGCCGCGTCTTTCTGAACCTTCTGTTGTTTCTTTAGCTCGCTCACTTGAGACCGCAGTTCGGCCAGTCGTGCGCCGCCGGAGTCGGTGATCTCTTTTTGTAGCGTGGTTAGGTCTGCCTTCAGGTCCCGTACTTGAGAATCCAAACGCCGCCGTTCCGACTCCACTTCCGGATCCAAGTCATAGGGCCGTTCCGCTCGATCCACGGCGGCAAAGATGGATTGCAATCCGTAGTAGTGTTGTTGCGTGAACGGGTCGAACTTGTGGTGATGACATCTCGCACATTGAATGGTCACGCTGCAGAACGTGTTCAAAGCGTTGCTGACCATGTCATCGCGGTCGAGGTTCCGAGCCACCTTGCCGTCAATCTTTGCCTCCGAAACTTCGACGTGTCCAATGAAATCCCATGGTCCGGCGGCGATGAAACCCAGACCCAAGATTCCGTCCGGTTCGCCGGGGAAGAGAACGTCTCCGGCGATTTGTTCCCGAACGAAACGCGCGTACGGTTTGTCCTCATTGAACGAACGGATCACGTAATCGCGGTAAGGCCAAGCGTTCGGGCGTAGCTTGTCTTTGTCGTAGCCGCACGTGTCGGCGTACTTGACCACGTCGAGCCAATGCCGCGCCCATCGCTCGCCATAGTGCTTCGAGTCCAACAGTCGATCGACGAGTTTTTCATAGGCCTGCGGATCGGGATCATCGACGAATGCCTGAGTCTTTTCCGGAGTGGGCGGCAAACCGATCAGGTCGAAGTAAAGTCGACGAATCAATGTGCGACGATCGGCTTCGTCGACGTGCTCGAGTCCCTTTTGCTGCAGCCGCTCGAGGACGAACGCGTCAATCGGGGTTCGCACCCAGGGATCGCTGGATTGCGGGACAGCGGGCCGTTTAATCGGTTGGAACGACCACCAGTCGAAGTCGCTTATCCGCGATTCTTCCAGTCGCGTTTCAGCCGGCCAATTCGCGCCACGACGGATCCACTCGCGGATGGATTCTACTTCCGCGGCGGAAAGCGGATCGGCGTCTTTGGGCATTGACGCCTTGCCGTTTTCCGGAGTGATCAGGTCAACCAGATGACTTCCCTCGGGATCACCCGGTTCGATGTAGCCATCGGCCAGCGCCGCTTGTGCCGATTGCAGCGAGTAGTCGCCTTCGTGTTGCTGATCGTTGTGGCAACTCACGCAGCGACGTTCCAGGAGGGGAGCCACGCGATCTTGAAATAAGTCGTCGGCCCAAGCTCTCGTGGCCCCGATGCCCAGGCCGGTTCCGATGCCCGTGGCGGATGCAATCAGAACCACGACAATCACGATTTTGTGAATCACAAAGTTCTCTCAATGTAAGTGTCGGCTAATGCGCAATCCTTTTGGCAGACTTTCCTACCTTAACCGCGCCAGTTCCGGCCCAATGTTAACCCCCAACGCAAGTTTTGAAGTTGCGCTGCGGGTTACCATGCGTTGAGCCGCATCTCATCGGCAGTAAACGCCTTATCAACGTTGTGGCTGTCGAACCTGGCGCTGTCCAGCTACAGAGCTGTTTCCCGTCACCACCCACCACTCGATTTGGTCCCCCAAAAAAGGACTTTCTCCACTCGTTCCCGGGCTCCCGCCTGGAAACGCACTGTCTTGGAGGCTCCCGCCTCCCAAAACTACGATCTCACGATCTGCATGCGCTCGCCAGGCAGAAGTCTGCGATTCATCGGGTCCCCAGGCAGGAGCCGGGGAACCAGCGATCGCGATTAGCGAGACTTGCGCCAAAAAAGTTCATTTCGGAAATCCAATGTACACCAACATGGCCCCAAAAAGGATTTTTCAGGTATCAATTGAGAGCCCGGCGCGCAATAGCTTATCGAAGATTGGCATGCCAACAGCCTGCTGCACGGAATGACTGGTCCTTCAGATGAACGAAGACCCACCGATCGATCCTGAACTGCATGAACAGTTTCTCAAGAACGGCCAGGTCGGAGTCGGCGCTCGGGCCGGCGTCGAGTATCTTGTTGATGGGCCAAGGGGTGCCGTCGTCGTAACTCAGCTTGATGGACAGATTCTTTCGCTTTCCTCTACCGGCCGGCCTTTCCTTTCCGCTCTCGTCGCGATCGAGACTGTGCGGATTGGAGAAGATCAAGGTGCCCGGCTTGGAGGCATGTGTCACGATGCTGGCCCTGCAAATCGTGCCTGAGGCAGAGGGCTTCTGATCACCCACATTTCCATACGCCAACCAAACCGGAACGACTAAACGTCCGCTTTTGATTCGTAGCCCATGGCCGGGCCCCGTGGCGATGACTTTCCAGTCATACCTCTCGCGGAAGGGCTCAAATGAAGCAGTGATCTCCACAGGCTCGCTCCACTTGACGCCATCGTCCTGGCTGCGCATCGAAGAGCAGCGAGCGTAATGGACGCAGTACAGGAACTCGATGGCTCCAGTCTGATGGTCGACGATAGCGACGGGGTTATTGACCGTTTGCTCGCGCTCGCCACCTTTTGCTTTTCGCGGATTCCCTTCCATCCGCTCACCGTGATGGGCGATATGTTGCGATGGCAACCATGTTTTGCCACCGTCCGTTGATCTTCGTAGGTGGACCTCGATCTCGCCCCAATCGGAACTGTTGTTCTTGCGTGCTTCACAATAGGCCAGCACGGTCCCCTTGGGAGTCACCACGATGCCAGGAATGCGATAGTGCGCGATGCCGTTCACCCCTGGTGGAAAGACTTCGCTGGTTTCGAATGTTGGCTCCGACGCGGCGACGAAGGCTGGCAAAAGGGTAAGGACCAGCAAAGCAAGTATTCGCATCGTCAATTTTCTCTGTCGCAATATTAAGTGTTACCATGGCTTTGAAATAAATCCGTCTGCATCGATCCGAAACATCTTGAATTGAGCAAAGGGATGTCTAGCAGAACCAAGTCTCGCTTGGGCTTAGCCGTTGGTTTTGAGATCCCACTTTCACTGGAACACACGCCGCTGTTTCTATACGGCCATTCCAACGGCACGGGTCAGCCGGCCCTTCCCCGCGCCCCCGTGAACCTCAGACGCTAGCCGTGGGCCTCGCTGCGACACAACTTGAGCCGCGCCCCCGTGAACCTCAGACGCTAGCCGTGGGCCCCACGATGACACAAGGTCCGTGGTCACAACGGCGCGCGACCGTCCCGACGTTGCACCTTGGTGCAACGTCGACTGAAAGTCGACGCCACGGAATAAACGTCACTCACCTGAGAGCAACTTCACCATCGCTTTGCCCATCGCCTCGCCAACGTTCATGTACGTCTCGGCGTTTCCTCCGTAATGGCTGCCCGAACTGCCGCCTTGCGAAAGCGGATGGGTGTAGACGGTCGCGACGTTCCCTTTAAATTGCGGATACTTTCCCGACGTACCATCGACGGCCGTCATGGCGTCGAGAATCTTCCCGCCATTGTCCGTTGAACCTTGTGCGGTTTGTCCGAGCGAGGCACAAACGAACTTCGCATTCGGCGAGTCGAAGTCCTTGCGAAGCTGTTCGATCAGACGAACCAAATTCTGTTCGTATCGGCTCGCAAGGGCGGCGCTGCGACTGTCGCGGTCTCCCTGCCACCAGAAAAATCCGGCGACTTCGTATCCCTTCGCGGCGGGATAATACTCATCGAGTTCGGCCAACACGCTTTTCGCTCGCGCGATATCGCCGTCGTACTGCATGCCCGCATACCAATTGATCTTCTTCGGCTCGGAGCCTTTTTCCCAGCGTTCGGGAGTGCCTTTGTAACCGGGATGAACCCAAGTGACGCCCTTGTCGTCGGTAAACTCAAACCCTTCGCTCCCCGGCGGCAGCAAATCCCAGCCGAGGGCGCGGTTGCCAATGCAGCTCTTGAGGATCAAGACCGGCGCATCGATGGCGCTGCCTAAATGATGTCCGATGCCGATCTCTGGTCCGATCGCCTTGCCTTTAATCGTCAACCATTCGTTGTTGAACCGCTTCATGCCGCCGGTGCCGCTTCCCATCACGCGGACATTGCGAACATCCTTCCGCTCTGTCCAATTGCCGCTGTCATCGACCAGATAAGGGTACAGTTTTTTTTCGCTGACGGCATGCTCGAGCGATCCGTCGCCACCATTGATCTTGCCAAAACCGAGCATGTTGGATTGCCCCAGCAAGACATAGACCTGAACCGGTTGGCTCATGTCGGCCGGTTTCGCGTCGGGATCAGGAAGTTGCCCATGCTCTGCCGCGTGAGCAGACAGTTGCGAGAGCAACATAAAAGTGACCAACGAATGCAGCGTTGCGATGAATAGGTGTCTTCGAATCATAGGTTTTTCTCTGCAGCGGTTAGTAGTGAATGAATCGGCTGGGTCGTCTTATCGTAACCCGACGCGTGACGACGTGTTGACCTGGGCCAGTACCGGACCGCCATCGGGAACCAACGCAATCATCCGCAATCGGGGACACGAACCTTCCGTAATCCCATCCCCACATACGATCGCCAGCCACCGCCCCAGTCCCGCAGGGACGATAGGTTGTAGCCACGGGCGTGAGCCCGTGGAACGCATCCTCCCATACGATCGCCAGCCACCGTCCCAGTCCCGCAGGGACGATAGGCTGTCGCCACGGGCGTGAGCCCGTGGAACGCATCCCCACATGCGATCGCCAGCCACCGTCCCAGTCCCGCAGGGACGATAGGTTGTAGCCACGGGCGTGAGCCCGTGGAACGCATCCCACATGCGATCGCCAGCCCCAACGGGGCGACATGTTTCCCGGACACAATCGGGGACAAGAACCTTCACGGGACGTAAGCGTTCTATCTGCCCAGCCAGGTGATCTCGGTGGCGGTCGCTCAGCTTGCATCCCGGCTGGGGCGGGCGGTGAGAGGGCTACCAGTCGATA
>Ga0102938_10001835_pt1 | contig 16091 bp, 16 predicted proteins | sample SalPonR2_B_D2_MG_FD_84516 | JGI IMG/M metagenome (GOLD analysis project Ga0102938, IMG submission 84516) | Salt pond soil microbial communities from South San Francisco under conditions of wetland restoration - Salt Pond MetaG R2_B_D2_MG | ecosystem: Environmental > Aquatic > Marine >...
CACTACCGGACAAACTGAAAAATCCATTAAAATACCGGTTTAGTTCAATACTATTTGTCGCTGATAATCAACAGGGGAATATAAAGGGGTTCGGCCTTGTGCATCATGAACCTGTTCTGGGATTTTCCTTTCTGGATTACCTGTCTGTAGCGCCACGTCTCTCCAGTAGGGGTATTGGTGGCGCACTGTATCAGCGTATTCGTGAAGAAGCCATACAACTGCGAAGTGAGTGCATGGCCTACGAATGCCTGCCTGATGATGCCCGTCTCTGTAATGACCCAAAGCTTTTGATGCAGAACCGTTCACGCCTGCGATTTTACGAGCAGTTTGGAGCATTCCCGGTTATCAACACACGGTACGAGACCCCACTGCGGGAAGGTGATGACTGTCCTCCATACCTGGTGATAGACATTCTCACCCTGAAAGAACCTCCTTCATCTGCCTGGACCAGGCAAATGGTACAGGCAATACTGGAACGAAAATACGGACATCGTTGTCCTCCCGGCTACATCAGGTCTGTTGTCGACTCATTCGTTGATGATCCGGTTATGTTGCGCTCTCCGGGGTACAGCAAAAAGGAAGTCCATATTCCCTTTTTTCCGGTACAGTCCCTTGACAAAAGAATTGCCCTGTTAACCAGCAGGGATCACCAGATCCATCATGTTCGTGAGAGGGGATATGTTGAGGCCCCTGTTCGAATCCCGGCCATAGAAAGGGAAATAATGAAACTTGAAATATTTGACCGGCATACAACCCGTGCCCATCCGGAATCACATATTACAGCAGTTCATGATAAGAAATACGTTGTATATCTCAAACGGATGAGCGAGAACCTGAAACCGGGTGAGTCTGTCTACCCTTACGTGTTCCCGCTTCGAAACACCGTGCGTCCGCCCCGTGAACTTGCCCTGCGTGCCGGGTACTATTGCATGGACACATTCACTCCCCTCAACCGCAACGCTTTCATGGCAGCCCGTAAAGCTGTTGATTGTACCCTCACCGCGGCAGACCAGCTGCTTACCGGCTATCGAATGTCATACGCACTTGTTCGCCCCCCCGGTCATCATGCAGAGCGAAAAGTATTCGGCGGTTTCTGTTATTTTAATAATGCCGCTATAGCAGCAAATTATCTTTGCCGGCACGGCACCGTGGCAGTGCTTGACATCGACTACCATCACGGGAACGGCACCCAGGATATCTTTTACGGACGCAGAAACGTGCTCACTATTTCGCTGCATGGTCATCCAAATATCGCCTACCCGTATTTCAGCGGTTTTGAAGACGAGAGGGGGGACGGGAAAGGCAACCGTTATAATATAAATTATCCCCTTGATGAAAACGTGAGCGCCCAAACATATGAAGACACGCTGCGAAAGGCACTGGATCACATCCATGCCTTCAATCCTTCGTTTATCGTGCTGTCACTGGGACTGGACACCGCGAAAGGAGATCCTACCGGCAGCTGGAATCTCACGGCAGACAACTTTTATACCAACGGTTTACTTATTGGTTCGCTGAAAAAACCCATACTGGTAGTACAGGAAGGGGGTTATCGCATTGCCTCGATAGGAAAAAATGCCCGGTACTTTTTTAGTGGATTACAAAAAGGAATGACTACAGGCTTAAACAATGAAGACAAATGAGAAAAAACACGTTCACTTCAGGGAACATATTGTTCAAACAGACATAAACGAAATCGAAACCATATTACAATCAAGTGACTACTTCAGTCACGAAGAGATACTGCTTGCCCAGAGCCTGGCAGGCGAGAAACTCGCCCTTGGTGAAGCAAGTTCATACCAGTTCCTTTTCGCCGAAGTGGAGAATCGTATATCTGGTTTCCTGTGCTACGGACACGTCCCCCTCACCGTAAGCAGTTTCGACCTTTACTGGATGGCTGTACTGAATGAGAACCGCCAGGGGGGGCTCGGAACAGCATTACTCCGGAAAGCCGAGACAAGAATTATTGCCCTGGGAGGCACACGTCTCTACATTGACACTTCTTCCCGCAGCCAGTATATACCAACCAGGCATTTCTACGAACAAAGGGGATACCAGCGCGGGGCATTTTTACCTGAATATTACGGGCCCGAAGATGGCAAGGTTATCTACTATAAGAGGCTCTGACCCCTGTTTGCCCCCCTTATTTATCTTGACATAATGAAGTTCACACTTCAAAACGTGTAGAAATAACACATACCTGGATGACAGGTCATACGTGTCAGCATAGTATACGAGGTAGATGATGGAGTGCAGTTGCGGCGGTGTGGTCGTTGAAGGAAAGAGCTGCTATCGCGCCAGCGGGGAGAGGTATTGTTACATTCTTGAAGACATACCGGCCTACCGCTGCACCCGTTGCGGAAAAGTTTTATTTGAAGACGACGTGGTTGACAGGATAAAAAAACTTGTAAACCGCATAGAACGGGAAAGCAACGAAATAACCACAGGAAAATCATCCATACACAGTTACGATTACTAATAAAACCATGGAGTTAATCATGAGAGTACGTTTTGCCCCAAGTCCCACAGGGTATCTTCACGTGGGAAATGCCCGAACAGCGGTTCTCAATTACCTGGTGGCACAAAAGAACAAGGCCACCTACGTGTTGCGTGTAGAAGACACCGACATGGAACGAAGCAGCAGGCAGTCAGAGCAATCCATAATGGATGACCTGCGCTGGCTTGGCATCACCTGGGACGAAGGTCCCGTAGAGGGGGGAGAGTACGGCCCATACCGCCAGTCAGAACGCTTTGACATATACAGCGAATATACACAGCGTCTTCTCGCCGAGGGGAAGGCATATCACTGCTATTGCTCACAGGAGGAGCTGGATCAGCTTCGCCAGCAGGCCGACAGGGAAAAACGGCCCTTTGTGTATCCCGGCAGCTGCAGAAATCTCAGCGACAATCAAAAACAGCAATTCCAGTCGGAAGGACGCAAGCCCACCGTACGTTTCCTGGTGCCCGACGACGAAACAATAACCGTCAACGATCATATAAAGGGAACTATCACCTTCAACAGTCAGCACATCGGCGGTGATTTCATAATCGTCAGGTCAGACGGGGTTCCCATTTACAACTACATCGTTATTATCGACGACGCACTTATGAAGATCACCCACGTGATCCGTGGGGAAGACCACCTGCCCAATACCCCCAAGCAGGTACTGGTGGCCAAAGCCCTGGGGCTACCCCTTCCCGAGTATGCCCATATGCCCCTCCTGCTTGGTCCCGACAGGGCGAAGCTCAGCAAGCGTCATGGCATAACCTCGGTTGCGGTATACAGGGACGAAGGATACCTGCCCGAGGCCCTCATGAATTTTCTCGGCATACTTGGATGGGCCACTGAAAGCGGCGATGAGGTGCTTACTCCCGACGAACTTATACAGCAATTCGAGCTGTCAAACCTGGCTAAGAGTTCGGCATTGTTCGATTTTCAGAAACTTCGATGGATGAACGCTATTTACATCCGCGATTATCCACTGGATGCCATAACCGATCTTTTCATACCTTATATCGAGAAAGCGGGGTATTCACTTGAGCAGGTAGACAGAAATTGGTTTGAATCAGTAATAGACCTTGTTCGGGGAAACTGCGAGGTGCTGTCCGACATACACAAGCATATCAGTATATTTCTTGATGCGGTGCCCGAACCCGAAGAAGAAGCAAAAGCATTATTTGAGGGGGACGAGGATGCTAAAACCATAGTCTCGGCTGCCCTTAAGCTTCTGAAAAACGGAACATTGCATCAGGATAACTTTGTAAGTGATACCATCGCCCTGATAAAGGAAGAAACTTCACTGAAGGGGAAAAAACTCTTTTTACCCATTCGGGCCATGCTGACCGGCAGACTGCACGGGCCGGAACTTGACAGGTCACTCCCCCTGATCGGGTTTGATATCTTTTCACAGCGCATAGAAGACGCCGCCCACAGGTATCTCACCTAATGAGACGGAGACAGCACATGATGCAAAAGGGTCTTTCTCTTCTGGTGGTTCCCCTTCTGATGATATGTTGCGGTATAACCATGCCCAAAACCATTCCCACGGGGACCAACAGCTATACCGTCAGGGTAAACGGCACCGAAGTGGGAAAAGCTGTCATGAGCAATACCCTCCAGAATGACGAGTATACATACACCAGCCGCATTACCATGGGTAATGCACTGATGACACATACAATTACCCATGTCATCGTAGAAAAAACAGATTTCACCCCTGTCCGTCTTGAAACACATGAAATAACAACACAGGATGGACGGGAAATAAAAAGCGATCTTGTTGCCACCTTCGATGGGCAGACTGTAACAATAAAGGATGGAGATCACACCGCCCGGGTTACACTGAAAGAAGACTTCGTTCTGGACGGCAATTACTTTACCCACAAGCTGATACAAAACAATTTCCGCGAGGGGTTCACCGCAAGCGCCCGGGTGTATGATCCCACAATAGAACTTCAACAAACAATACCGGTCACGTTCGAAGTTATCGGGCAAGAAAGCATCATGACAGGGATGAAACCGGTAGCAACGATTCACCTTCGTCAGCGCATCGGCAGGGTGCAAGCCATCGACACCTATATAGACGAAACAGGCACGGCGGTGAAAGTTATCATGGAAATGATGAACATGAAAATGGAGATAACGAGGGATAGCAAAAAATGAGAATGACACATGGTATAAAAGCAGCCTGTCTTTTCATAACGGTTACATCTTTATTGATATACGCGGTCACCGCAACCGGCTCGGACACACCTTCCACGTTTGATCCCGCGTTATCAACGGTAAAGGTAAACCAGGTTGCCCCCGGGGCTTACACCGAAAAACTTTCATTATACCTTCTCACATCCGGAAATACCTCTTTCTCTCTCCCTGAAACCGCCTTTCAAAAAGTAATACAACAAAAAACCCTGGGAGAAAAAACCGGTATCATTGTATCAACCGGCAGGAACAGGGAACACGCCGACAAGCCATCAGGTTTTCACACCAGGGATACACGCCTGCTCAATATAGACCATCCTTCCGTAAAAGGGTTGTCAGCAGAGATAAAAGGCACCGACACCGATAAGATAATTTCAGTCATAGAATCCAGGGTACATAAAATCATTAACAATAAATCCTATGGTATTCCACTTGTAAGCGCCCCAAAGATTATTGAGGCAAGAAGCGGCGACTGTACAGAACACACTGTATTGAGTGTGGCATTACTGAGGTCACTTGATATCCCGGCACGGGCCATCGTTGGGATGGTTCTTACTAAAAGGTTTGCGGGCAAACGTAACGTTTTCGTATATCACATGTGGGCAGAGGCCTATATCGACAAATCCTGGGTGATGGTAGATGCCACCCGGCCCGGCGAGAAACATCCCAACAGGTACATCGCACTGGCCTTTCATTCACTGGAAACCAAAACCCCCCTGAGTTACCTCGAGGCACTGTCTGCCATCAAGGAGCTCTCCGTCACGTACGTAAAACCATAAGTGACTCTTTCGGGATTCCTGGGAATAAAAACAGTTATTAATAATCGATATATATAAAAATTAATTTACAAAATTTTTTAATCGCCCGCTCCGCTCGATGAACGCAGATGAACACGGATGATTAGTGAATAGTGAATAGTGCACACCATAAAACTTAAGACTCTTCATCAATACTAAACTTGTTTCACGCAGAGGCGCGGAGGCGCGGAGGGAGGGCACCAACTCTCCGCGTTCTCCGCGTCTCCGCGTGATACAATTATTTACATTCTTCATGATCTAGAAAATTCCATACTTCACCTTTCAATCAATTCTGATCACACATCATCTGTGTCCATCTGCGTTCATCGAGCGGAGCGGGCGCTTCCATTTATTTAGAGCCTTATGATAGTATAAGCATCTCTTAACGACCAATACGTTCGCTAATTCTGCCCATGGCCTTTTTCAATTCCTCTACTCCAAGAAGGTAACAGGCGGCAAAGTAAACCAGCCCACCCAATACCACCATCATAACCAGGTAGCCTAAACGTTTTACGAATGGATCGGCAAGCCAGTTCACTGAATTATACAGTGGAAATATGGCCGCGCACATAATCCCCCCCGCCACAAGATATTTCCCGAATGGAATTATTATCTCCTGCAGCTTCAACCTGCCAACCTTCTTCTGCAGCCAGACAAAAAGAATAAGCATCTGCACCGTAACCGCTATAGTATTGGCAAGGGCCAGTCCCCCATGCAGAAGAGAAGTCTGCATAAGCACATATCCCAGCGACACGTTCAGCACCAGGGCGATGGCGGATGTGATCACGGGTGCCCTCGTGTCCTTAAGAGAGAAAAAAGTGGGTGTGGTAATTCTCAGCATAGAGATGGACGCAATACCAAGGCTTGAGAAAAGCAGGGCAAGGTAGGTCATCTCTGTTTCCACAGCGGTAAACTCACCCCGCATGAAAAGTACAGATATTACCGCCTTTCCTATCATCATAAGGGCCAGGCTGGAAGGAACAGCCAGAAACAACGCTGCTCTCATCGCCTGTGTATATAATCGCTTTAGTGACCTGTTATCATCAGTTGCGGTAAATCGTGAAAGTTCCGGCAAGATCACGTTACCGATGGACACGATGAACACCCCCAGCACAACTTCGTTTAACCGGTCAGAATAATAAAGATAGGATATACTTCCCCGCGGCAGCATGGAAGCAAGCACGGTATTCAGCAATATGTTGATCTGGTATACCGCCACACCAAAAAGCATGGGTACTATCAGCCTGAAAATTCTGCGAATACCGGGATGGGCGAGGTCAAATGATAACTTCAGTTTGAAACCCGCCTTTAGCATGTAGGGCACCTGCAGTATAAGCTGAAGAGTTCCACCCGCAAGAACCCCTGCGGCAAGACCATAGAGTGGTTCATCGAAAAAAGTGCTGAACCACACCGCCCCCGTAATAAATCCAACATTTAAGAGAACCGGAGAAAAAGCCGGCGCGAAAAAATATTTATGTGAATTAAGATATCCCATGCAGAATGCTACAATACCAACCATGAAAAGGTAGGGAAACATAAACCTGTTAAGACTTGTAGTCAGGGACAAAAGTGATGTATCAGAAAAACCATAGGCAAACACCCGCACAATCTGGGGTGAAAAGATTACACCAAGTAAAACAAAAGACGCAAGTATTACCGTCAGCACAGTCAACGTTTTTTGTGCCAGGCGCAGTGCTTCCTCCCTGCCCTCCTTCATCATGTATTCCGTGTATACCGGAATAAATGAAACGGTAAGGGCACCCTCCGCCACCAGTCGCCGCAGGAGGTTGGGTATTCTGAAGGCCACAAAGAAACCATCGAGGGCGGCAGATGCGCCGAAAAAATTAGCGATGATCATGTCCCTGACAAACCCCATTATCCTGCTAACGAGGGTGGACATGGCCACTATGCCTGTTGATTGTAATATTCCGCTTTTCATTGAAACCTTCATGAATTTTCAATACCCTCCTCACCACTTCACGTCAATTCATATTTAGCCATAAGAACAATAATAGTACCTTTTCTCTTGACACATTCACAATTTCACGTAATGAATGTAGAATGTAATATTATGGGCAAGATAAGCGCAATGTGATATATTTCTGAAATTAACATATCCACAACTAAATTAAAAAATTCTCAACTATAAACAGGTAATGAAACAAGTAATCATAATAACTACGTTCCTATCATTCTTCATCCTGCTCCCGGGTGTCTTAATGGCGGGCTATTTCGACAGCGGATGCCGTTACTACATGTACCGTAATTATGAAAAGGCAAGGGAGATGTTTCTGAAAGACGCGGAAACCCGAAATCACGGCGATGCGTATTATTTCCTGGGTGAAATTGAAAAGAAAGAAGGAGACCTTGAGAAGTCCGCGGAATACTTCTCTAAGGCCCTGGATCTACCTATGACTAAAAAATACCGCAAGCTGGCCTACTGGAATATCATTGTATTACTGGAAGAGAAACGTGACTACAGTGCCATGGTTGTGCGCTGTAAAGAGTTTTATGAAAAACTGTCCGAAACAAGCGCACGCAGCAAGGTGGAATCACTAATTAATAAGCTGTTATGGACAGATAACGAGCGCGCAAAGGAAAAATTCAACCTGGGCAGGCAGCTGGCAAAAAAAAGCAGCGATAAAGCACTTGATGCCTACCGTGATGCCCTGTCATATGATTCCGGATTTCTGGCAGCACGTTTTGAAATAGGTATGATATATTACAACAGGGAACAATATAGTGATGCACTGGGGTATTTCAGAACTATTGCAGAGAGGATCCCCTTTTACGGAGAAGTAAACCTGCTGACAGGAAATATCTATTATTCTAAACGATATTACAGGGAAGCAGCACAGTATTTTGATCGGGCGATACTTTATTCTTTTTTAAGTAATAAAACAGAAAGCAACATCAGGATGAAACGAGCCACCTGTTATTATTTTACCAGGGAATACGAAAGAGCCATTGAAGACCTTGAATTCGTAAGAAAATACAGAAAAAGAAGTATTCAACCACTACTTCTTTTGTCCGCACTGCAGATAAAACAGGGACACTATGATGATGCCATTAAGAACCTGCAAAGAGCCCATAGTCTTGACAATAATAACAACGAGGTACTCTTTCAGCTTGGAAGCCTTTATTACCGAAATAAAAACGAAAAATACATATCATATTTTAACAGCTTATTCAACCGATACAGCCAAAAGAAGCCAGAAGATACACCCGCGAAATATTTGAAAGCGTTTCAACTTCTCGCACATGCAAGGTACGAAAGTGAGCAGTACAAGAACGTAATTGCTGTTACCAGCTGGTTGCCCGAAAGTTCCATGGATTATGACATGAGATTGATTGCGGCACATTCTCACTACAACCTGAAAGAATATCAGGCAGCAATAAATAATTTTGAGAAAATATCACTGAATACTGATGACAGCCTTACCCTGTGCAGGGCATATGCACGGGCTGAATTTCCCAACAAAGCAATAACATTGCTCAAATCACTCTACTATAATCCCTCAGTTCGGGACAAGGCCGTGAAAGACCCTTTGTTAAAAAAGCTTGTAGACGAGATAGAAAACAAAAAAAGTGAATCAACTGAGACTCCAACTATTACCGAAAAGGAATCGGATCAGCCTGGGAATATACGCGAAGTACCACGTGAAACTGTTGATACTGAGATAACAGACCCGGGAGATAGTTCAGAAGAAAAAATAGAGAAGGGAGACGAGAATATTACGGATGTCCAGAACAAGCAGCAATCACCAGAGTAGCGGTGAACTGAAAGCCCTCATCTTATTTTCTATGATTCTATTATTTGTTCTGGCATTTGCCATGGTATACAGTTATATCTCATTACTGGTCATCCTTATGAGTATTGCCGGTGCCGTGAGTTATATCTCATGGAGTCGCGTTTCAAATTCTGATTCACATTCCCCTGATTACATCCAGTCAGGTGAAGCCGGTGCGGCAAGTTTGCTACTTGTGATGCTTTTTATATATATCCCCTCCTGGCCCGTTGTCGCCGCCGTAATAACTACCTTTCTGCTGTTCATCCTGGAATATATGATATTTATTCCAGCAACAGGTAACCGAAAAACACGCTTTCTTCCCGGTATTATTATCATGGTTGTACTGGCAGTATTTATATTCTACATCGTACGAGAGGGTGTTTATCCAGGCAAGATACTCTTATGGGCACCATTTCTGGGTTTCAGCGACCTGTCTCTTTCTTTCAATGCAATTCTCGTTATTACAGGAATAAGTGTACTACTGTATATTTTATTACTGATCGTGAATCATGAGATGAAACTACACGGGTATGGACTAAACTATATAGAACTGACCGGAATACATCCAACCCTTGCCAGTTTTATCCTGTCAGCCGTCAGAAGTCTCCTGGCTGTTTTGTTACTGGTCACAATAGGATGGACAGGGGCACTTTTAAAATACCTCCCTGTTATACATCGATCACCTACTCCGGCTGGTGAGATCACTGCCATATCCATTATAGTGATTTTCCTGCTGGGTATATACATCACCCTGGTATACTTACCCGCCGGAATTGTACTTGCACTAATGATATTGCTGTCATACATATTTACTTATATGAAGATTTACCTGTTTCCACGCTGGAAGGTATACCGATAAATGATCGAATCAAGAAAGTTATCCATAGAAAAAGAAGGAAAAGAAATATTATCTGATATTTCTACTACCATACGTGAAGGAGAAATACTGGGCATTATTGGCAGGGCCGGAAGCGGTAAAAGCATGTTTTTACGCTGTCTGAGTGCCGATGAATGGAGTTTTCAGGGTGAAGTATTAATTAACAGGAGACCTGTTCGCAGCTTTGGCAGAAAACTTCTACGAAAAACCATATCCTGTTCCCATCATTACAAGCCTGGTTATCTTGACGATTCGGTATACAATTATCTCATCATGTCCCGAACCCCATACAAGAAACTTTTCAATCCTTTTGGAGAAGAGGACAGGCTTATAACCGAAGAATACATAGAACAGTTTGATCTCACTGAATATCGGAATACCCCTTTGAGATACTGTGCAAGTGATGTGATGGCAAGAGTAATGCTGGCATTCGCTTTCATCAGAAAGGCACCTGTCCTGTTACTTGACAATCCGACCTGCAATCTTTCTATAAGTTCGCTCTTACACTTGCAAAGATCCATCATGAGATATGTAATCAACGGTGAGAATCAATGTATTATCGTGTCACATGATCTTAATTTTATAACACAAACCGCCGACAGGATTATTGTACTTGATAACGGTATGATCGCTGAAGATCTGAATCCCGGAGATATTACTGCAGACATTTTTCAACAGTATTTTGATACAGAAGTTTTTATCTCAAGAAATATTTATAATGGCAAGCCCAGCATCCATCTTTATACAGAAAACTAAAACACGACCAACTGAGAAAGAGTGAACTGCTAAATATAGTATTCCAGTTTTCTTATGCCTTCTTCGATACTGTCTACAATCAACAGTTGGTCATAGATGTCCATTATATCAATTGTTTTTAAAAACTCGTCGCTAACTCCCATCAGCAACACCCTCTTGTTCTTCTTTCTGGCATTAGCTGAAACATTAACCATAGACCTTAATCCGGATGAGGTGATCATATTCACATCATTAAGGTTGACTATTACATTATTATTTGATGTTATTTCATCTATGAGAGCCTCGTATTCTGTTTCAGTTGCCACAGTAAGAGGACCGGTCATGTTTAATATTTTTACGCCCTCACGTTCTTCAATTGTGTAGTTGATATTTGTCTGCATGAGATTACCTTAAAACCTCTCATCTTTTATAGTGGTCACGCAATATATCACGGAGGATACCATTATCCACTACCTGGTCATATTCAGGCTTTCCAAGACCATGAAGAAGAACAAAACGTATTTCATTCCCAACATTCTTTTTATCATACTGAAGATGCTTCATAATATCTTCCACATCAAATGCATGTTCATCTTGCATAAGTTCATAGCGTTCGATCATACTGGTAATGGTATCAAAATCATTTTTACCTAGCAACCCCAACCTGTGAGAAATTTTCGACTCAACAAGAAGACCTATGGCAACAGCCTGTCCATGAGAAACACCTTTATACCTGGTCAAAGACTCAATAGCGTGGCCGATAGTATGGCCATAATTTAAAACTGCCCTTACACCACCCTCTCTTTCATCCCTGGAGACAACACCAGCTTTAAAACGAACTGAATTTTCAATGAGAGGTATAATAATTTTACTTGCTGTTATAGTATCTATGGTATGCGATTTGAGAATATTCACGGATGCTAAATCACCGATTAACGCGTGCTTTACCATCTCTGCTATACCATTTTTAAATTCATCGCGGGGTAATGTACTTAAGAATAATGAATCCGCAATTACCATCGAGGGCTGATGGAAAGCACCCACCATATTTTTTCCACTTGAAAGATTTACCGCCACTTTTCCCCCCACGCTTGAATCAACCATGGCAAGAAGAGTTGTGGGTACCTGAACAATATCTATTCCCCGCATATATTGTGAACTAAGATATCCTGAAAAATCCCCGGTTACCCCCCCACCGATAGAAATAAGCATGGAATGCCTTGTAAATCCTTCAGAAAGCATCCATTTGAAATAACTTTCTGCAAAGGTATAGCTTTTGTTTTCTTCACAATCAGGATATTGAATTAATACCGAATTATCAATTTTTTTGGCTAATGAATCTATGTATTTCCTGTGCAGGGAGTAAACCCGTTCACTGACAACGATTCCGCACTTATCATGTTCTTTTACCAGGGAATACGGATCATATTCATTCAGCACCCCTTCCCCAATTACTACTTTATACTCTTTACTACCCGTGGTGACTTTAATTTCTTTCATAGCCGCTCCCATTGCGATCCAAGATAAATATTACCGTCTTTTACACCTTGAAGCAGCTTCATAATTTCACCGTTAATGGGAGGAAATATTTGCAGGGTTTCTATTTGATCAGATGAGAAGAAAGCATAATCAAAAAGTCTTTTTTCACGGGCCAGGTGAAATTCACCATCTTCATATTCGCATGTGAATGTAATATTTACAATATGGCGCCTCCCATCAGGTTCTATTGAATCAGATACCATGGCAATATCGCCAACTCTTATGTCGATGCCAAGCTCTTCCTTTAATTCACGTTTTAACGCTTTATCCAGTGATTCTCCATATTCAACTCCGCCACCGGGCAACAGCCAATATGTATGTTTTCCTTTTTTGTGGGCTATCAAAAGAAGCTTTTTGTCTTCTACTATTATCGCCGCCACTCGAATTCTGGTGCTTTTTGAATAACGTAATATCAAATTTTCAACCTTTTCTCATATATAAGCTCAAGGGCTTTCATCGCCGCATCTCTTTCAGCCTTACGCTTACTGGAGCCTCCTCCTCGAACTATCTCTTTTTCGTGAATAACCAGACTTACGGTAAAACTTTTTTGATGATCAGGTCCCTTCTCTTCAATTACTTCATATACAGGACGTTCCTTAATAGACTTTTGTACGTATTCCTGTAAGGTTGTTTTTGGATCCCGTAAATAGGTAAGACTATCGATTCTTTCAATGTGTTTTTTTAAAAGCCCAAGCACAAGCCGTTTACTCGTTTTTAAACCGGAGTCAAGATATACAGCCCCTATAAGGGCTTCGAGGGTATTTGCCAGTATTGAAGCTCGTTGCCTTCCACCATTAAGCTCCTCACCCCTACCCATTAACAGGAAACTTCCAAGGTTAATATCCCTTGCAACCTTAGCAAGTGTTACTTCAGAAACCACTGCTGATTTTATTTTCGCGAGATCACCCTCGGGGTATTCTTCGAATTTTTTGTAAAGGTATTCATTTACCACCAGGGCAAGTACAGAATCGCCAAGATATTCCAGGCGTTCATTATCGAAGGTTTGTTGACCGGATTCATTGACAAAAGAACTGTGGGTAAGAGCTCTTTTAAAAAGGCTTTTATTATTAAACTTAACTTTAACTATTCTTTCAAGCTTTTGAAGCTTTCGATAATCCGACTTTTTTTCTTTCTTTCTGTTTGATTTACGACTTTCATCAGAATCCATTCTCTACCTGCAGCATATACAACCATTCAGCTCAACTTGGCCTCAATATATTTTATCACGTCCTCTACAGTGAGAAGTTTTTCAGCATCCTCATCGGGAATTTCAATTCCATATTCTTCTTCTAACGCCATAACCAACTCTACGGTATCCAGCGAATCGGCACCCAGATCATCCACAAATGAAGCTTCAGGCGTTACCTCGGAATCATCAACCCCCAGTTGATCAACAATAATTTTCTTTATTTTATCGAAATCAACTGCCATTGTTTGCGCTCCTCCTTAATTGGTTATATACTGCAGTTGCCGCTATCATTCCCAGTGCGTCAATAAATCCGGGAGCACTTCCCCATCACTCAAGGAACAAACACAAGGTAAACATAATACAGCGAAAAGCTATTTGTCAAGCGATAATACAAAAAAGGACACCATTAGACCCACTATGCGCACACCATGTAATATTCAGCAATGCATAACCAGGAACATCTGTTCACCAGGTTACTTGGTATCCTTAATCTTTACTTTCTGCTCAATCACCAACTCACCCTTGTAATGTCCGCATTCAGAACATACACGGTGAGGCAACACATACGCTCCACAAGATGGGCATGGCCTGAGATTTGGCTTACCGATTGCGTGATGCGACTGACGCATCCTGGATTTAGATTTTGATTTTCTTCTTTTAGGTACAGCCACTGTTCTACCTCATTTATCTTAGTAATATGAATATTTCAGTTTTTTTAAACTTGATTCTCACTTCCACGCGGGAAGAAGTAATGTCCGTTTATAATTGTGATTTGATATTGTCAAGTTAAATTATTCAGCAAGATCTTCATGTGCCCCGAGTAATAACAATCTACTCTTTGAACTATTTGCAAAAAATGACTGTGGAAACTCTAACATTACTTTTTTATAATACTCTCTTGCCTTAAATAAATTCTTTTCCTTCTGATACATGCGACCAAGATTATAATATACCTGGTCGATCAGGTAACTATCACCGTACTCCTTTTCAAGAATAGAATACAGTTCAAGCGCTCTTTTGAAATCACCAAGATGTTCACTTGAAATAGCAGCCTGTTGATAAGCAAGAGGGGTGAAAAATGAAGAAGAGTTATCAGCAAATCTCAGAAAATAATCCCTGGCTTCTTTATGCTTGTTCTCATTATAATAGAGAGTTCCAATAATATAATACCCGTTTTCGTTTACATATCCCCAGTACGAGGAGTCAATAATTTCATTAAGCTTATTAACAGTTTTATCGAGATTTTTTTTCCTGTCATCAGGACTGGCAACATATGATTGACGGTATTCATCAAGTACAGTTTCGAATGCAACAAGGTTTTTCTCTGCATCATTATTGATATATACGACAGATGCGATAATCAGGGTAATGCCAAGAATTGACCCAATGAAAACAAATAGAACCAGCCTGCGGTGTGACTTCACAAAATTGAGCACCGCCATCATGCCCTGTTCTACTATATTGCGCTGAATTTTTATTTCTCTACCGTTTGCCATATTAATTACCTGAACATTTTTTATATATTACTGATCCAGTTTGATCTTTACCATATCACCAAGAGTCACCTTTCCGGGACTTGTCTGGTCAAGTATCTTCTTGAGCTCTTCTTTTTCAGTCATCTTGTCATAATGCTTAATACTTAATGACAACCTTTTTTTCTCTACATCAACATCCAGAACTACGGCATTAACCTGGTCACCTGTTGAAAAGTAATCTTCAAGGTCATCAATTTTGTTCGATGAAACTTCCGATATATGCACAAGCCCTTCAACATCATCATTCTCCAGTTTTACGAAAAGACCAAATGACACGATACTGGTAACTTTACCGGAGATAACAGTTCTTGGCGGATACTTCTCAGCGATTGCCTCCCAGGGAGACCTGGTCAACTGCTTCATTCCACAGGCAATTTTCATTTCTCTTTTATTGATATCAAGAACTTTAAATTCCACCTCATCACCTTCATTAAATTGTGAAGAGAGGTCCTTGATATTCTCATCCCATGAAACATCTGAGATATGGATGAGTCCGTCTATATCATTTTCAAGCTCTACGAACATACCAAAATTTACAATTTTTTTAACCGGCCGAGTTAGCACTGTACCAGCGGGAAAGCGTTCGTCGATGGTATTCCATGGATTAGGAGTAAGTTGTTTTACACCAAGTGAAAGTTTTCTCTCAACGTCATTTATTCCCTGGATCACTACTTCAACGTCTTCACCCTTGCGATAAAGGTCTTTTGGGTTTTCATTGCGTTTTGTCCATGAAAGGTCAGACGCGCTCACGAAACCTTCAATACCATCTTCAATCTCTACGAACATACCGAAATTTGTGAGTGTCACAACTTTGCCCGAAACCCTGTCACCAACATTATATCGTTCATTCATAGAAAGCCATGGGTCTTCACTGAGTTGTTTCAGTCCCAGTGAGATCTTGCCTTCTTCCCTGTTCATACCAAGGATCA